>Ga0209638_1000492_pt1 | contig 25793 bp, 24 predicted proteins | sample BarGraNGADG00211_FD_184490 | JGI IMG/M metagenome (GOLD analysis project Ga0209638, IMG submission 184490) | Arctic peat soil microbial communities from Barrow, Alaska - Barrow Graham LP Ref core NGADG0002-211 (SPAdes) (version 2) | ecosystem: Environmental > Terrestrial > Soil > Wetlands > Peat...
CCCCCGCCACGCTCGTCTGCCTGTTCGAGGGCCGCTACGTCCCGCTCGCCGAGGCGAACGTCAGCATCATGACCCACGCCTTCATGTACGGAACGGCGGTCTTCGAGGGGATCCGGGCGTACTGGAACCAGGACCAGGGCCAGCTCTACGCGCTCAGGGTTCGCGAGCACATCGAGCGGATCCGCAACTCCTGCAAGATCATGCTGATGGACGACGTGCCGTCGGTGGACCAGCTCACCGCCGAGGTGGTGGAGGTCCTGCGGCGCAACGCGTTCCGCGAGGACGCCTACATCCGGCCGTCGTTCTACAAGAGCACCCAGGCCATCGGGGTGAAGCTGCACGGCCTGGAGCATCGTTACTACATCCTGGCGATCCCGTTCGGCGACTACGTGGACACGAACGTGGGCGTGAAGGTCGGGACGGTCTCCTGGAGGCGCACCTCCGACCCGGCGATCCCGTCGCGCGCGAAGATCGTTGGCTCCTACGTGAACCCCGCCTTCAGCAAGAGCGAGGCGATGCTCAACGGCTTCGACGAGGCGCTGGTCCTGTCCGACGACGGCCATGTCTCGGAAGGCTCCGCGGAGAACATCTTCGTGATCCGGGACGGCGTCCTCGTCACGCCACCGGTCTCCGACGACATCCTCGAGGGGATCACCCGGGCGGGGATCATGGAGATCTGCGCGGACCTGGGCCTGCCCGTCCTGGAGCGCTCGATCGACCGGTCCGAGGTCTACATCGCGGACGAGGCCTTCTTCTGCGGCACGGGCGCCCAGATCAGCCCGATCATCGAGGTCGACCACCGGAAGGTGGGGTCGGGCGCCGTCGGCCCGATCACCGCGCGGGTCAAGGACCGCTACTTCGAAATCGTGCGGGGCAACGTCCCGGCGTACGGCCACTGGGTCACGCCGATCTACCCGCGCTGAACCGCGGCGCTCCAACGAGCGCTCACGCTCCGACGAGCGCGAACCCGATCAGGGGATGGCAGGCGCCTCGAGCGTCGGCGTCTTGATTCCGGTCGTGACGATCACGTCCACCTTCACTACCGGATCGGTCACCGACACGACCTTGACGCCGAACACGTTTGTCAACAGTGCGATCGTCAGCGGCATCTTCGCGGCCGCGCCGTTGTAGGCGCGAATGACCGTGTCGGGCGGGACCGTTCCCGGCGGTGGCGCCTGGTTCGGCGCAGACGCCGCCACGCCCCGGAAGTCCAGGTAGCCCGCCACGGCGGCAGCCGTCCCGTTCGCGCCCGTCCCGTTGAGGACCCAGACGCCGGCGCCTTCCTGGGCGACGGCCTGGCGCTGGGCCTCGGCGCGCGGGTCGAAGTCGAACGCGCCGGCCACGGCGGCCCGGATGCGGGGGACGTTGGGGCTGAGCTCGTAGATGCCCCCGGGGTAGCCCTCGACCCCGTAGTACGGCGGCGAGAAGACGAACGACCGCACATTGGCGATGTCGATCTTGCTCGCGAGGTCGATCAGCTGCGGGAGCTTGGCGATCGGGAAGTCGGTCTTGACCGCCTGCGACGTGCTCTGGACGAGATCGGGCAGGCGCTGGATCAGGGTCGCGAAGTCGGCCTGCTGGCGCAGCGACAGGAGGACCCGCTGCTGCCGGGAGGCGCGGTCGAAGTCGCTGGAGCCGTGGCGCGAACGCGCGTAGATCAGCGCCTGGCTGCCGGTCATGTGCTGGACCCCGGTCTGGATGTAGACCCGGATCGTCCCGTTCTCGCCGGGGTAGTAGTCGTCAACGACCGGCACCTGGACGTTCACCGTGACGCCGCCGAGCGCGTCCACCACGGTCTTGAAGCCGGTGAAGTCGACCTCCACGAAGTAGCTGATCGGGATCCCGTAGAGATACCCGAGGGTGTCCTTGAGCGCCTCGTACCCGCCGCCGGGGAACAGGTCCGGCCGCGCCCGCGCCTGCAGGAAGAGCGAATTGATCTTCAGGTTGTAGGTCGCCCCGAACGTGGCGCGGGCCGGGATCGGCGGGAGCGGGACGCCCACGGTGTCGCGCGGGAGGCTGAACATCGCGACCTGGTGCGACGCGGGGTCGATGCTCGCCACGATCAGCGTGTCGGTGTTCCAGGTCCCCTCGTTGGGCCGCTTGTCGGTGCCGATGAGCAGGATGTTGAGGCGCCCGGTCCCGTTCCAGGGGACGAGCGACGGCGCGGCCGTCGCCCCGGCCGCCGCGTCGCTCGGCGACGGGGCCGGGCTGGCCGTTGCCCCGGCCGCGATCGTCGCACCCGGTGACGGCGAGGGACCGGTCCCGGCGCCGGTGTCGGTGGGGTTGAAGATGTTCTGGACCGCGGTCAGGGCCTGGAGGTCGTAGTACGCCACGGTGGCGTGGGCGCCGCCCATCACGAGGATGACGGACAGGAGGCCCGCCATGGAGATGGGGGCCAGGCTCGCGCGCGCCGGGCCGAGGCGGCCGGAGCCGCCGTCCGACACCCGGTTCAGGTAGCGGACGACTCGCCAGGCATCGACCGCGGCGACGATCCGATAGCCGTAGGCGACGACATTCCCGACCAGGATCGCGATGAGGACCGGCGGCTGCAGGGCCACGCCGAGGATCTCGATTCGGTAGCTGAGCATCGCCCCGGCGAGGAGCGCGAAGAGCAGGAAGGGCGCGGCCGCGAACGCGACCGCGCGGTACCAGGCCCGCGCATAGGCGTGGCCGAGCCCCGGAAAGATCAGGCTGAGGAACGCGGCCGTGAACGCGGATCGAGCGCGCGGTCGTGCCCGCGGGCGTGCTTCCTGCTGCTGTTGCATCGCGGGTAGGATACGGGGAACCTCCGTGGGGCGTGCCGAGGCCGGGTGACGGCCGTCCGGGCCGGCACGACGCTCGTGCTCCCGCGGCCCAGAGACCCGCATCCGAGGCCAGATGTTCGCACCCGTCGCCAGCAAGCCCGACCTCGTTGCCCAGGAGCACGAGATCCTCGCCCTCTGGCGCGAGCGCCGGACGTTCGCCCGTCTGCGCGCCCAGAACGCCGGCGGGCCGCGCTGGAGCTTCCTCGACGGACCGATCACGGCGAACAACCCGATGGGCGTCCACCACGCCTGGGGCCGCACGTACAAGGACGTCTTCCAGCGATTCCACGCCATGCGTGGCGAGGACCAGCGCTGGCAGAACGGCTTCGACTGCCAGGGCCTCTGGGTCGAGGTCAACGTGGAGAAAGACCTCGGCTTCACTTCGAAGCGCGACATCGAGGAGCACGGCATCGCGGAGTTCGTGCGCCTGTGCAAGCAGCGCGTGCTCACGTTCGCGGCGCGCCAGACGGAGCAGTCGATCCGGCTGGGCTACTGGATGGACTGGAACGACCCGGAGGAGCTGCTCCGGCTGCGCGACCTGCTGGGCGCGGAACCGGCCACCGAGGCGACCCTCGCGGGACCGAACGGGCCGGTCACCGACCGCATCGAGATGCTCGTCGGCCGGCTCGGGATGCCGGAGCTCGGCGGGTCCTACTTCACGTTCAGCAATGAGAACAACGACCTGATCTGGGGATTCCTGGCGGAGTGCCACCGCCGCGGCTGGCTCTACAAGGGCCACGACACGATGCCCTGGTGCGCGCGCTGTGGGACCGGGATCAGCCAGCACGAGATGACCGAGGGCTACGCCGACCGCACCGACCCGGGCCTGACGATCCGGCTCCCGCTGCTGGACCGGCCGGGCGAGGCGCTCCTGGCGTGGACGACCACGCCGTGGACCCTCACGTCGAACGTCGCGGCCGCGGTCGGGCCCGGGCTCCGCTACGTGAAGGTGCGCCAGGGCGAGAGCGTCTTCTGGCTCGGCCGGGGGATGCTGCGCCAGGCGCTCGTCGGGCCGTTCGAGATCCTCGAGGAGCGGCCCGGCACGGACCTGGTCGGGTGGCGCTACCGCGGGCCGTTCGACGAGCTGCCCGCGGTCCGCGGCGCCTTCGCCGGTCGCGGCTTCGACGGGGGCCCGTACGAGCACCGCGTGATCCCCTGGGACGAGGTCGGCGAGGACGAGGGGACCGGCATCGTCCACATCGCGCCGGGCTGCGGGGCCGAGGACTTCGCCCTCGGGAAGGCGCTGGGGCTGCCCATGCTCGCGCCGCTCGACGAGAGCGGGATCTTCATCGACGGCTTCGGGTTCCTGTCCGGGCGCGACGTCCGCGACAGCGCCGACCCGGTGGTGGAGCACCTCCGGCATCACGGGCTGTTCTACCGGCTGGAGCCGATCGTCCACCGATACCCGCATTGCTGGCGCTGCGGCACGCCGCTCGTCTTCCGCCTGGTCGACGAGTGGTTCGTGAGCATGGGCCCGGTCTACGACGTGCCGCGCGACAAGCTCACCCGGGAACAGGTCGACGCGAGCCTGCGCTACCAGATCATGGAGGTCGTGGACCGAATCCGGTGGCTGCCGTCCTTCGGGTACGAGCGGGAGCTCGACTGGCTCCTCAACATGCACGACTGGATGATCAGCAAGAAGCGCTACTGGGGGCTGGCGCTGCCCATCTACGACTGCGCCGCCTGTGGCACCTTCGACGTTGTCGGGGGGCGCGAGGAGCTGCGCGCGCGGGCCGTGGACGGCTGGGACCAGCTCGAGGGCCACACGTCGCACCGCCCCTACGTGGACGCGGTCCGGATCGCCTGCTCCACGTGCGGGGCGCCCATCTCGAGGATCCTCGACGTGGGGAACCCGTGGCTCGACGCGGGGATCGTCCCGTTCTCCACGCTCCACTACCGCGAGGACCCGGAGTTCTGGCGGCAGTGGTTCCCGGCGGACTTCGTCACCGAGAGCTTCCCTGGCCAGTTCCGGAACTGGTTCTACTCGATGCTCGCGATGAGCACCGTGCTGCGCCGCGAGCCGCCCTTCACGACGATCTTCGGCTACGCCACGCTCTTCGGCGAGGACGGCCGCCCCATGCACAAGAGCTGGGGCAACGCCATCGAGTTCGACGAGGCGGCCGAGCGAATGGGCGTCGACGTGATGCGCTGGATGTACGCCAAGGCCCGACCCGACGACAACATCCTCTTCGGCTGGCACGCGGCGGACGAGGCGCGCCGCGAGCTGCTTGTGCTCTGGAACGTCTACGCGTTCCTCGTGACCTACGCGCGGCTCGCAGGCTGGTCGCCGGGCGCTGGTGCAGGGACGGCCCCCGACCCGTCGAGCGTGGCGGGCCGGCCGCCGCTCGACCGCTGGATCCTCTCGCGGCTTGCCGGGGTCGCCGCGCGGGTGGAGGACCGCCTGGCCAACTTCGACCCCGACGCTGCCGCGGGCGCGATCTCCGGCTTCATCGACGACCTCTCCACGTGGTACCTCCGGCGCAACCGGAAGCGCTTCTCGCGCTCGGACAACCTGGTCGACCGCGACGCCGCGTTCGCGACGCTCCACGCGACGCTCTGCGGGCTGGCGCGTGTGATGGCGCCGCTCCTCCCGTTCCTGACCGAGGCGATCCACCAGAATCTGGTCGTGGCGCCGGGGCTCGACGCACCCGAATCCGTCCACCTCACCCGCTGGCCGGCCGCGGAGCTGGCCCCGCTCCGGGACGCGGCGCTGGAGGCCGCGACCGCCCTCGCCCAGCGCGCGGTCGAGCTGGCTCGCACGCTTCGCTCGCAGGCCAGCCTCAAGACGCGCCAGCCGCTCGCGCGGCTGTGGATCGCGCTCCCCGGCACCGCACACCCTGACCTTGACGCGCTCCTCGACGTGATCGCGGACGAGGTCAACGTCAAGCAGGTCATCCGGATCGGCGACGAATCCGAGCTCGTCGAGCGGAGGATCAAGCCGCTCCTGCCGAAGATCGGCCGGAAGCTCGGAGCCGCGATCCCCGCCGTGATGGCCGCGGCGCGGGCGGGCGCCTTCGAGGTCCGCGCCGACGGCAGCGTCGCCATCGCCGGCCTGGTGCTGGCACCGGACGAGGTCGAGATCATGGCCTCTCCGCGCCCGGGAACCGCGGTCGCGCACGACGAGGGGCTCGTGGTGGTGATCGACATCGAGCTCACCGACGAACTGCGTGCCGAGGGCGACGCCCGCGAGCTCCAGCGGGCCATCCAGGACCTGCGGCGCGATGCGGCCCTCGAGCTCGACGACCGGATCGAGCTCGTCGCGGACCTCGGCGCGGACGCCCCGCGAATCCGCCCGTACCTCGACGCGGTCGCCGCGGAGACGCTCGCGGACGGCTTCATGCTGGGCGCTCCGCCGGAGGGCTGGGCCCAGGCGAGCGTGAAGCTGTCGGGTGGCGACGAGGCCACGATCGCGCTCCGCAGCACGGTACGCCCAGAGCCCGCGAATGCATGACGCAGCGCCGTCGGTCGAGCCGGGCCCCGTCCCGGCACGGCCACCGGTCCGCATTTCGCGTCACTGGGCGGCATTCCTGGCCCTCGCCGGCGGGATCGTGGTGGCCGATCAGCTCGTCAAGCAATGGGTCACCGCCACCGTCGCGTATGGCACGCGCATGACCGTCATGGGCGACTACGTCCGGATCGAGCCCGTCCAGAACAGCGGCGCCCTGTTCGGCCTCTTCGGGAACCAGGCTTACCTGTTCGCCGCGCTGAGCATCGGCGTGGTCGGCCTGATCGTCTGGTTCCACGGGCGGTCGGTGGTCACGAACGGCTGGTTCGCGACCCTCGCCCTCGGCCTCCTCCTGGGGGGAGCCGTTGGCAACCTCGCGGACCGGCTCCGGCTGGGCTACGTCGTCGACTTCGTCAACATGGGCATCGGCGACCTGCGGTTCTACACGTACAACGTGGCGGACGCGGCGATCAGCGCCGCGCTCGTCCTGCTGGTCCTGATGGCCTTCTGGCCCTCGGCCCGCCGCCCCTGGATCGCCGGATGACAGATCTCCGCCTGGTCGTCCCGGATGGCTCGGGCGGGCGCGTGGACCGCGTCGCCTCCGACCTCTCGGGCCTCTCGCGGAGCCGGGTCCAGCGCCTGATCACGGACGGGCACCTCACCGTCGACGGGGTGGCCCTCAAGGCGCGATCGATCGTGCACGCCGGGGACACGCTCGACCTCTTCGTCCCGGCGGCCGAGCCCGCCGACATCGAGGCCGAGGCGATCCCGCTCGAGGTCCTGTACGAGGACGCGGACGTCCTCGTCGTCAACAAGCCGGCCGGCCTGGTGGTCCACCCGTCGCCGGGCCACTGGAGCGGGACGATGGTCAACGCGCTCCTGGCGCGCGACACCGAGTACGGAGGGATCGCGGGCGTCGCCCGACCGGGCATCGTGCATCGCCTCGACCGGGACACGTCCGGGTTGATCATGGTCGCCAAGACGGACACGGCGCAGGCCGGCCTCATGGCCCAGCTCAAGGCGCGTCGGGTCAAGAAGACGTACCTGGCGCTCGTCCACGGGAACGTGGAGGCCGCCGCCGGCCGGATCGAGGCGCCGATCGGGCGCGACCCGCGGCAGCGCACCCGGATGGCCGTGGTCCCCGACGGTCGGCCGTCCGTGACCGGGTACCGGGTCCGCGAGCGCTTCCGGGGCTGGACGCTGCTCGAGGTGGATCTCGTCACCGGGCGCACGCACCAGATCCGCGTCCACCTCGCCGCCCTCGGCCACGCGGTGGCGGGTGACCCGGTCTACGGCACGTTGACGTCGCGCCGCGGACCGGACGGCCTGGAGCGGCTCTTCCTCCACGCGTGGCGGATCGTCTTCGCGTCACCCGGGACGGGCGACCTCGTGCGGGTGGAGGCACCGCTCCCGGCCGCGCTCGACCTCGTGCTCGACCGGCTCCGCGCCATCGCAACCGGCGCGCCGGGCACGGCCGGACCCGACCCCGGTCACCCGCGATGACGGAGCGGCGCCTGGGGTCCGCCCCTGACACCGGCGACCCGCTGTTCGGTGCCCCGAGCGCGGGCGCCCCGGGCGCCCTGCTGGTCGTGGTCTCGGGACCCTCGGGCGTGGGCAAGGACACGATCATCGACGCCCTGCGGGCCCGACCGCGCGATCCTGACTACCACTTCGTCGTCACGTGCACGACGCGATCGCCACGACCGGGCGAGACGGACGGGCGGAGCTATCACTTCCTGACCCCGGGACGGTTCCGGGCGCTGCGCGACGCCGGGGCCTTCCTCGAGTGGGCCGAGGTGCACGGGAACCTCTACGCGACGCCGCGGGCCGAGGTCCGAAGGGCGCTCGCCGCCGGCCACGACGTGATCCTCAAGATCGACGTGCAGGGCGCGGCCGCGGTCAAGGCCAGCGTCCCCGACGCGCTCCTCGTCTTCGTGGTCCCGCCGTCGCTCGAGGCGCTGTTCCGGCGCCTGCGGGCCCGGGCCACCGAGTCGGCCGGCGAGCTGGAGATCCGCCAGCGAAACGCTGCGATCGAGCTGGCGCGGCAGGGCGACTACGACGAGGTCGTCGTCAACGAGGACGGCCAGGTGGAGCGGACGGCCGAGCAGATCGACGGGATCATCCGCGCGGAACGGACGAAGCACGCCGATCGCCGCGTCGTCGTCTAGCGCGATGGCCGAGGTCGGACCGCCCGAGGCGGCGAACGACCGGGCGGACCTCGGGCTGCTCGACGCGCCCGCCCAGCAGCGTCACGTCGAGGTTGCCGTCGACGCGGTCGGGGTCGCGGGCACGCGAACATGGACGTACGTCGTGCCCGACGACCTCGCGGACGTCGCCGCCGGCGAGCCGGTGCTCGTGGAGTGGGGCCGCCGTCGGGCGGTGGGGATCGTCCTGGGCGACGCCCCGGCGCCGGAGGGCGTGACGGCCCGCCCGATCGGGGCCCGCGTCCGCTCCGACGGGCCGCTCCTGCCGCCCCTCGCCCTGGCGCTCTCGGGCGAGATCACGACGCACTACCTCACGCCGCCGGCGCTCGCGATCCGGGCGATGCTCCCTCCGGGCCTCCTGGAGAAGCTTGAGCTGGTGGCCACGCCGCTCGACGGGCCGCCCTCGGCGCCCCCGCCCGCCGGGACAACCCTTCCGGCTCGCGACGCAGCCGTGCCCGCTCGCGATGCCGCGACCGCGGCGTTGCTCGACGCCCTCGCCGGAGGACCACGGGCGGTCCGGGACCTTGCCGCGCCCGACGGCCGTGCGGCGCTCCTGCGGCGCCTGCGGGCCCTCGCGGACGACGGTCGCGTGCACCTCGAATGGACGCTGACCGCGGCCGGCGCAGGGCCTCGCCACGAGCGCCGTGCGCGCCTCACCGACGCCGGGCGCGCGGCGGCTGGCGGGTCACGAGCGCCGGACAGGCGCCCCGTCGGACCGCGCCAGCGGGCGCTCCTCGCCGAGCTCGCCGGCCTCGCGCCCGACGACCCGGGCGTCCCCGCGCCGGACCTCGCGGGCCGCCACGGCCCCGGGGCGGCCACCGCCCTGGCTCGGCGCGGACTCGTCGCGCTCGCGACGCATGAGGTCAATCGAGACCCGCTCGTCGCGCGCCGACGCGTCGGACGCCGCGGGGCACGCCCGGCCGGATCCGACCTCACGCGGAGCCAGGCCGACGCCGTGCGCATCGTCGTCGCGGCCATCGGGGCGCGCGACCCGACGCCGCTCCTCGTCGACGGGCCGACGGGCTCGGGCCGTACCGCGGTCTACGCCGAGGCGATCGCGGCGTCGCTCGAGGCCGGGCGACCGGCGTTGATCCTCGTGCCCGAGATCGCGCTGGCCCTGCCGCTCGTCGACCGGCTCCGCGCCGAGCTGCAGGCCGAGGTGGTCATCCTTCACTCGGGCCTCGGCGAGGGCGAGCGCGCGGATGCCTGGCGGCGGATCCGCGCGGGCGCCGCGGAGGTCGTCGTCGGGACGCGGGTCGCGGTCCTCGCTCCGCTGCCCGACGTGGGACTCGTGATCGTCGACGAGGAGCACGACGCCGCCTTCAAGAGCGACCGGACGCCGCGGATCCAGGCGCGAGACCTGGCCGTGGCGCTGGGCCGCCTGGCGGGCGCGGCCGTGGTCCTCGGGAGCGCCACGCCATCTGTCGAGACCTACGGGCTGGCCCGACGCGGTTCCTACCGCCGCTCCACCCTGACCGATCGCGCCGCCGGCGCGGCACCGATGGTGGAGCTCGTGGACCTCCGCGCCGAGCTGGCCGCCGGCAACCGCGGCCTCGTGTCCAACCGGCTCGCTGAGCTGATTGCGGCCCTGGATCCGGTCGCGGGCGACCGGGCGATCCTCGTCATCAACCGGCGCGGCGCCGCATCGGCCGTCCTGTGTCGTGACTGCGGCCACGTCCTGGCCTGCCCGGAGTGCACCCGCCCCCTCGTCTACCACCAGGCCGGCATGACGCTCCGCTGCCATCACTGCGGCGCGGCGGCCCCGATGGTCGCGCGATGCCCGGCCTGCGGCTCGCCCCGGATCCGGTTTCTCGGCGGCGGCACGGAGCGCCTCGAGGGCGAGGTGCGGGCGCGCTTCCCGGCCCTCCGCGTGGGGAGGCTCGACCGGGACGTGGTGGAGCGCCGGGGTGCCGCCGAGCGACTCATCGACGCGTTCAGCGAGGGTCGGCTCGACGTCCTCGTGGGCACCAGCCTCGTGACGAAGGGGCTGGACGTGCCCGAGGTCACCCTCGTGGGGATCGTCTCGGCCGACGTCGCGCTGACGCTGCCCGACGAGCGTGCCGCGGAGCGGACCTACCAGCTCATGGTCCAGGCCATCGGGCGCGCGGGCCGCGGCGAGCGTCGCGGGCGGGCCGTCATCCAGACGTACCAGCCCGACCACCCGGCGATCCGGGCGGTCGTGGCGGGCGACGCGGACTCTTTCTACCGGGCCGAGCTCGCGCTCCGCGAGCAGTTCGGCGCCCCGCCGTTCGGACGCACGGTCAAGCTCACCGTGGGCGCCGAGGACCGCGACGCCGCTCTGGCCGAGGGACGCGCCATGGCGGAGCGTCTGCGTGAGCGGACGGCCGGCATGCCGTCGCCCGTCTCGATCGCCGGTCCGGCCCCCGCGTACGTGCCCCGGAGGGGGGGACGCTGGCGCTTCAACCTGGTCCTGCGCGGCGCCGATCCAGTGGCGCTCCTCGGGGGAGACCCGGGCCCGCCCTGGTCCGTGGACGTCGACCCGGAGAGCCTCCTCTGAGCAGGCACCGGCCCACCGCCGCCGCGGGCGTGCGCTCGGGATCGTCCGGTCACGATGATGTGCGCGCGACATGGCGGACGGCACTTGGCCGGTTCTCGCTCGAGGGCGGAGAATGTCCCAAACTCGCTGCAAGGAGACCACCCATGACCGATGAGCAGATCCCGCCCACCGAGCCCGAGGCCGGACAGCCAGCCGCCGACGACGGTGCCTCGCCGGAGGCGAGCACTCCGTCCCAGGCGCGCGAGTGGCTCGCCCAGCTCCAGCAGATGATCGACCAGATCGCGGCGCACGCGGCCCCCGTCGCCCGGGATGTGGCCGCCAAGGCGGCCGAGCTCGCTGCCGTCGCGGGCGAGAAGGCCGGCCCGCTCGCCAAGCGGGCGGCCGAGAAGACCGGGGAGGTCGGAACCCGCGTCGCGGACCGCTCGCGCCGGTTCGCGGAGGAGATCCGTCACCGCGACGACGCCAACGAGCCGCCGGCGAACCCGGGAGAGCCCGGGGGCGACGAGGGCGCCGGCGTCTGACGCCGGCGCTGGGGGACTGACGGGACGAGCGTCGGGCCTGACCGACCGCTGAAGGGCCGGGCCCACGCCTCTCGTATACTCGCGCCATGAGTGTCCTGCCCATCCTCACGCTCGGCGATCCGCGGCTCCGGCTCCGGGGACAGCCGGTCGAAACCTTCAACAAGTTCCTGCATGGGCTCATCGACGACCTGACCGACACGATGCGCCACGCTCCCGGCGTCGGCCTCGCGGCGCCGCAGCTCGGCGAGGCGCTCAACGTCGCGGTCGTGGAGGTCGAGGACCGGCTCTTCGAGCTGGTCAACCCGCGGATCGTGCGCGAGGACGGCGAGAACCGCGACCTCGAGGGATGCCTCTCGATCCCCGGCTACGTCGCCTACGTCACGCGGAAGGAGAAGGTCTGGGTGGTCGCCCAGAACCGCGTGGGGCGCAAGTACAAGGTCGCCGGGTCGGGCTTCCTCGGTCGCGCGTTCCAGCACGAGCTGGACCACCTCCAAGGAAAGCTCTACGTCGACTACCTCGCCTCGCCGGACGAGCTGATCCCCGTCGGGCGCGGCGGGATGGACGACGAGGAGGACCGCGCCGCGGACGCGGCGCTGGAGGAGCGCGGGATCGACCCCGAGCGGGCCAAGGCGGCCTCCCGCGGCTGAGCCCGCGCGGGCGATCTTCTTCGGCTCCGGGGCGTTCGCGGTCCCGGTGCTCGATGCGCTCGCAGCCGCGCCGGAGGTCACGCTCCTCGCCGTCGTGACCGCGGTGCCCCGACCCGCCGGCCGGTCCGCGGCGGTCACGCCGACCCCGGTGGGGGAGCGGGCGGCGAGGCTGGGGCTGCCGATCCTCACCCCGGACCGGCTGCGGAATCCGGCATTCGCGACGCAGCTCGCCGAACTCCGTCCGGACGTCGGGATCCTCGCGGACTACGGGAAGCTGCTCCCGCCCGCCATCCTCGATCTCCCCGGGCGGGGCATCCTGAACCTCCACCCCTCCCTGCTCCCGCGCCATCGCGGAGCGACGCCGATCCCGGCGGCAATCATCGAGGCCGACGCGAAGACCGGGGTCACCCTCTTCCGGATGGACGCCGGCATGGACACCGGGCCCGTGGTGGCGAGCGAGGTGATCGCCATCCCCGACGATGCCGATGCCCCGTCGCTCGAATCGCGCCTCGCGGTCGTGGCGGCCGGCCTGCTGGCGAGAACGCTCGGGCCATGGATCGACGGGACGCTCCCGGCGGTCGCGCAGTCCGAGGACGGAGTCAGCGTCACGCGACCGCTCCGCCGGGAAGACGGTCGGCTGGACGCCACGCGCCCGGCGGCCGCGCTGGAGCGCCAGGTCCGGGCCCTTCGTCCGTGGCCGGGGACGTTCGTGGAGGCAGCGGGCGGCCGGATCGTCGTCCTGCGCGTCGTGGTTGCGCCGTCCCAGGCTGGCGATGAGCCGGCCCGGCTCGTTGACGAGGGCGCAGGCGGCCTGGCGCTCGCGACGGCCGAGGGTCGCCTGCAGCTGCTCGAGGTGCAGCCTGCCGGCGGCCGCCCGATGGATGGCGGCGCGCTCCTGCGCGGGCGCCCCGGGCTCGCCGGCACGCGGGTGGGATAATCGCGCCGCGATGACCGAGCCCTCCGTCCCGCCGTTCGGGCCGCCCGCGCCGCCCCCTGCCCGCGATCCTCGCCCGGGCGTCTCCGGCGTCGAGCCGGCGCAGCTCGCCGAGCTCCTCGCCGCGATGGGGGAGCCGCCGTTCCGGGCCCAGCAGGTGAGCGATGCCGTCTGGCGCTCGGACGCGGCGTCCTGGGACGCGGTGACGACGCTGGCCCGCCCCCTGCGGACGCTCCTCGCCGAACGCCTTCGCTTCGACACGGTCGCGGAGACGGACCTCCGCCTCGCCGACGACGACGCCACGGAGAAGGCCCTCCACCGGCTGTCGGACGGGCGCCTCGTCGAGAGCGTGCTCATGCACTATCCGGCCCGGGGCGAGCGACGCGAGCGGAACACGCTCTGCATCAGCAGTCAGGCCGGCTGTGCCGTCGGCTGCCCGTTCTGCGCCACGGGCGAGCTGGGCTTCGAGCGCGACCTCGACGTCGCCGAGATCGTGGACCAGGTCCGCCATGCCCGACGCCGGCTCGCCGCGCGGGGACGGCATCTCACGAACCTCGTCTTCATGGGGATGGGCGAGCCGCTCCTCAACCTCGACGCGGTGATCGAAGCGGCGCTCGTCCTGACCGACGGCGATCGCTTCGGGCTGGGCTCGCGCCACATCACGATCTCGACGTCGGGCGTCGTGCCCGGGATCGAGCGCCTGACCGCGCTCGGCCCGCAGTGGACGCTCGCGGTCAGCCTCCACGCGGCCCGCGATTCGCTGCGGGATCTCCTCGTCCCGCTCAACCGCCGCTGGCCGGTCCGTGCGGTCGTCGCCGCGGCCGCGGGTTACGCGTCGGCGACCGGCCGGCGGGTGAGCTACGAGTACGTGATGATCGACGGCCTCAACGACACGGCCGCGGACGCGGACGCGCTGGCGCGGCTGCTCGCCGGCAGCGGCAGCCACGTGAACTGCATCCCGATGAACCCGGTCGCCCACACGCCGTGGCAGGCCAGCGGACCTGATCGGATCGAGGCGTTCGCGGGCCGCCTCCGGGCCGCGGGCATCGGCGTCACGATCCGCCGGAACCGGGGCCAGGAGGTGGGGGCTGCGTGCGGCCAGCTCGCGGCCGAACGGTCGGCGGAGCCGACGGCCGTCGCGGTCGCGCGGCGACGCGAGCGGCTCGTCGCCGCGTCGGCGGCCGCGCTCGCTGGGGAAAGGAGCCAGGAGCCCGCGATCGCCGGCCTGGCGTCGGCCTCCCACGGACCCCCGACGGATCGCGTCGTGGCCCGTGCCGGCACACGGCCGCTTCGAGCGGCCGCGCAGGGGGGGCCTCGCCCGGGGACGGCGCGCACGAACGCGCCGCGCGGGGATGCGCCGCGCGGGGATGCGCCGCGCGGCACCGCGCCACGGCCGTCCGAGCCGCGCCCGACACCGCGCCCGGACGCCCGTCACCCGGCACCGAGATACCCGGGCACGAGTCGTCCCGGCGCAACGCGGCCCGCCACTACGTCGCGCCCGGCGTCCGGCCGGCGGCCTCCGGGACCGCCCAACCGGGGAGGCGGCTGATGGGCGAGGGCCGCGCCCGGATCGCCGCCAGCATCCTCAACGCGAACCTGGGCAACCTCGCGTACGAGGTCCGGAGGGTCATCCGCGCGGGCGCGGACCGGATCCATCTCGACGTGATGGACGCCCATTTCGTGCCCAACCTGACGTTCGGGGCCGGCACGATCCGGGCCCTCCGGCCGATCACGAAGGTGCCGTTCGACGCGCACCTCATGATTGCCGAGCCTGGCCGCTGGCTCGACGGGTTCCTCGACGCCGGCTGTGACTCGATCACCGTCCACGTCGAGATCGCCGAGCCGATCGAGCCCGTCCTGCGGCGGATCCGGGCGGCAGGCCGCCCCGCGGGACTGGCGCTCCGCCCGGGCACGCCCCTCTCCGCGCTCGAGCCATACCGGGAGCTCCTGGACATCGTGATGGTGATGACCGTGGAGCCCGGCTTCGGTGGGCAGTCGTTCCTGGCCGATGTCGCGCGGGCGAAGATCCTCCCGGCCCGCGACCTCCTCTCGCACAAGCCGTGGGGCGGCGAGGTCCACGTCGATGGCGGGGTGAACCGCGAGACTGCCGAGCTCGTGGGCGGCCTCGGCGCCGACGTGCTCGTCGTGGGAACCGCGCTCTTCACGAAGGGCCGCGACCAGGCCCGGGAGGTCCGCCTGGTCCGCTCGCTCGCGGACGAAGGGTTCGCGAACGAGCTCAACGACGGCGTGCCGCCCCGCCCGCGCGACGAGATGGTCCGCTTCGCCCAGCTGCCGAAGCACCTCGCGGGCCCGCTTCGCGACGCGATCGAGAAGCTCGACGTTCCGGTGCTGATGCTGCGCGGCGACGGGCAGATCAACCCGGACGGCGTCCGCGACTACGACCTCCTGGTCCCGCGGAGCGCCGAGGGCTGGGCGCGTGACCACTTCTCCGCGGCGCGGGAGGTCGCGACCGCGGAGGCGGCGGCGTGGCGGGCACGGCTCGTCGCCGCGGCGCCGGACGCGCGGCCCGATCCCGGGGCCTGAGGCCGGTGCGGGCGCTGATCCAGCGCGTCAGCCGCGCCGAGGTCCGGGTGTCCGGGGAGGGCATCAGTGCGATCGGCCGCGGCCTGCTGGTGCTGCTGGGCGTCGCGCCCGAGGACGACGAGGCGACGGCGGACGCGCTCGCGCGCCGGATCGTGGAGCTCCGGATCCACGAGGACGCCGCGGGCCGGACGAACCTTGCCCTGGCCGACGTCGGCGGTGCCGTGCTCGCAGTCAGCCAGTTCACGCTCTACGCGGACACACGCCGCGGGCGACGGCCCGGCTTCGTGGGGGCCGCGCCGCCGGCCCACGCGGAGGTGCTCTACCGCCGCTTCTGCGAGGCGCTGGCAGCGACGGGCACGCGGGTCGAGCGGGGCCGCTTCGGCGCGCCGATGGCGGTCGAGCTGGTCAACGACGGGCCGTTCACCATCTGGCTGGACAGCACGGATCGCTGATCGCGCCGGACACGTAACGACCCGGCTGCTGGCCGGGTCGGGCGGCGGCGGAGCCGGGGCGACGAGGGCCCCGGCGCAGGCTCAGCGGCTCTTCTTGGTCTGCGTGCGCCGGCAGCGCGTGCAGACGAGCTTGCGGGTCGAGATGCCGCCTTCGACGACGGCGAGCGGCTGCAGGTTCGGCTGGTAGCGGCGGTGGGCACGGACGCGGTTCATCCCGCTGGACTGCGGGTTGAAGCCGCCCATGGAGACCTTGCCGCAGATCGCGCAGCTCCGGGCCATCGGGTTCCTCAGATGCGGGGTGTTCGGTCGGCGGGCAGTCCCGCCGTCCCCATCTGCCCCCTCGGCACGCGGAAGCGCCGCCGGGGAAGGGGTCCGGGGAGGCTGTATGCTAGCACATCGTCCGCGTCCAGCCGTCGAATCGCGAGGAGATCCCCGATGCCCGATGAGCCGACACGTGCCGTGCCGGGCCGGGCCGTGGTGGCGCGCCGGGCTCTCCGCGAGATCGTCCGCGACGCTGCGCTGGGTAGCTACGGCGTGACCGGGCTCGCCGAACCCACCCTGCTGGCCCGCTGTCGCGCGCGGCTGGGGATGGGGAGCCGGGCGATCCGGATGACGCTCCACCCCGCCGTCGCCACCGAGATCTGGCTCACCGTCGCGTACGGTGTCCCGGTCGCGGAGGTCGCGCGGCAGGTCGACTCGGCGGTTCGGTATCGGCTGGAGCGGGCGCTCGCGCGCGAGGTCGGACCGGTGACGATCCACGTGCAGGGCTTGGGCAGCCGGGGCGGCGTGACGCACCCGCCGATGCCGACCCCGCAGCCCGCAGCGGTGGCCACGCGCGTCGATCGGACCGCCGGCCCGCCGGCGACGGACGACGGCCTCGTCGCGCCTGAACCCGTCCGCTCGAGCTCCACGGCGGGGGCTGCCTAGCGTGGTCCGACTCGCCTGCGACGGCGCGGGGCTGCTGGAGGCAGTCCGGGCCGCGGTCGCGAACCTCGAGCGCCACGCCGACGAGATCAACGCCCTCAACGTCTTCCCGGTGCCGGACGGCGACACGGGCTCGAACATGCTCGCCACGTGCACCGAGATGCTGCGCTACGTCCGCGACGATTCCAGCGTGGAGGGAGTTGCGGATCGCCTTCGCGAGGGCGCGCTCTTCGGGGCGCGCGGCAACTCCGGGGTGATCCTGAGCCAGGTCGTGCGCGGGCTTGCCGAGGGCTTCGCCGGGCGGCGGCGCTTCAACGGCCTGGACCTCGCCCATGCCCTCGCCTCGGCCAGCACGGCCGCGTACGGCGCGGTGCCCCGTCCGGTCGAGGGCACGATGCTGACGGTGATCCGCGAGGCCGCCGCCGCGGCGGTCGCGACGGGCGAGCGCGAGAACGACATCGACGCAGTCCTCGCAGGCGCCACGGATGCCGCAGAGAAGGCACTCGCCAGGACGCCGAGCATGTTGCCCGTGCTCCGGGACGCGGGCGTCGTTGACTCGGGCGGGGCGGGCCTCGTGCGGCTGTTCGAGGGAGCGCTCGCCTTCCTGCGCGGCGAGGCGCCCGCTCCGGCGCCGCGCGCCCCGGCCTATCCCAGCCCGGTCCCGGCGGGCGTGGCCGTCGGCGAGACGACCCACGGCTACGAGACCGTCTATCTCATCCGACCGTTTCCCGGCCAGCTCCTGGATCTCGACCGGATCACGGACTACCTCGTGCGCACCGGCGAGTCGGTCAACGTTGCGGGCGACGCGAAAGCCGCGAAGATCCACGTCCACAACGGCCGACCCGACCTGGTCATGCGCCAGGCGCTGCGTCTTGGCCGGATCGTGAACGCGACGGTCGTCGACCTCGATCACCAGGCGGACGAGGTCCACGAGGGGCGCGGCGCCGCGACCGTCGGCACCGTGGCGGCGGCCGTGCCGCCCGAGGCGTCTGGGGCGGAGGCCGACATCGCGCGGGTGCCGCTCGGGATCATCGCGGTCGTGCCCGGCGACGGGTTCCGGCCGTATTTCGAGGAGGTGGCCCTCAGCGGCGAGGTGGCCGTCGAGATCGTGCGGGGCGGCCAGGCCGAGAACCCCAGCGCGGGCCAGATCCTCGACGCGATCAAGCGCTCCCCGGCGGAGGAGATCCTGATCCTGCCGAACAACCCGAATGTCAAGCTGGCCGCAGGCCAGGCCGCGGAGATGTCCGACCGCCCCACGCGCGTCGTGGCGACCCGCAACGCCGCCGAGGGCCTCGCGGCCGTGCTGGCGCTCCAGGTCGCCGACGGGGCGAGCGGCAACGCCGAGCGGATGCTGCGCGCCAGCCGGGAGGTCCAGACCCTGCTCGTCACGGCGGCGGTGCGCGACGCCCGCGTTGGGGGGCGCCAGGTCCGCGAGGGGCAGACGATGGCGCTCGATCCCGACGACGGCCTGCTGGCCGTCGGCGACGACCGCGACGCCGCGATCCTCGAAGGGCTGTGCTCGTTCACGCCGGGCTTCGGCCTCGTGACGCTCTGGTACGGCGAGGACGCCAGCCTTGCCGAGGCCGAGGGGCTGGCCCAGCGGATCCACGCGCGCTGGCCCGCCCTCGACGACGTCGAGGTGCGGACCGGTCTCCAGCCCTACTACCGCTACCTGATCAGCGCGGAGTAGGGAAGCGTGGGGACCGCCCGGCCGCTTCCCACGAGCGCCCCGCCGGACGACCCGTTCGACGCTCCGCTGGCAACGAGCGGGCTGCCCGGCGCCAGCGTGCTCCGGCGGGTGGGGCCGCGGATCGGCCTGCGGACCGTCCGTGACCTGCTCCTGTGGCTGCCCCGCAGGTACGACGACCTGCGGATCCTCCACGACCTCCAATCCCTGCGGTTCGTGGCGCCCGACACGATCGTGAGCGCGCGCGCCACCGTGCTGCGGGTGCGGGCGGGCCGCACGGCGCGTCGCGGCGTCCGGGTCGTCACGGCGGACCTGGCGGACGGGACCGGGGTCGCCGAGGCGCAGTGGTACGGCCGGCAGTATGTCGAGCGGCGGATCCACGAGGGCGACGACCTGCTCTTCTCGGGCAAGCTCAAGAAGCGCGGCGCGACCGTGCTCCTCGACAATCCCGCCTTCCAGCCGCCCGACGGCGACCTGGTCCACGTCGGCCGCATCGTGCCGGTCTACCGGCTGACGGCCGGGCTCCCGATCCGCACGCTGCGTGGCGCCATCCGCGCCGCGCTCGATCGGCTGCCTCCGTACGACGAATACCTGGGCGCTCCCATCCGCGACGAGCTGGGCCTGGTGAGGATCGGCGAGGCGCTCTCCCAGGTCCACTTCCCGGACTCCTTCGAGCACCGGGACGCGGCGCTCCGGCGGCTCGCCTTCGACGAGCTGCTGGCCCTCCAGGTCGGCATGGTGGGGCGGCGCCGCGAGCGGGCTGTGGCCGCCTCGGTCTCGATCGCGACCGCGCCGGCCCGCGACGCCGAGATCCGCCGCGAGATCGTGGCGGCGCTGGGGCGACGCCTCGAGCGAGAGGTCACCCTCACGGTCGACCAGGACCACGCGATGGACGTGATCCGCGACGACGTCCGGGGTCCGCACCCGATGCTCCGCCTGCTCCAGGGCGACGTCGGGTCCGGCAAGACCGCCGTCGCGGCGTACGCGCTCGCGGCCGCGGTCGGCGCCGGCGTCCAGGGCGCGCTCCTGGCCCCCACCGATCTCCTGGCGCGCCAGCACGCGGCCACGCTCGACGACCTGCTCCGGCCGCTCGGGATCGCGGTCGAGCTCCTCACAGGCTCCCTCGCGGGAGCGGAGTCGCGACGCGTCCTCGAGGCCCTGGGCGACGGTCGCGCGAACGTCGTCGTGGGGACCCATGCGCTCTTCTCCGAGAAAGTCGCATACGCCCGCCTTGGCCTCGTCGTGGTCGATGAGCAGCACCGCTTCGGGGTCGAGCAGCGGGGCGCTCTCGAGGCGAAGACGCGGGGCGGGGCCGCGCACGTGCTGCTGATGACCGCGACGCCGATCCCGCGCACGATCGGCCAGGTCCTCTACGCCGACCTCGACGTCACGGACCTGCGCACCGTCCCCAGCGGGCGCCTGCCGATCCGGACCGGCCTGCGGCATCCCCTCCACCTCGAGCGGCTCTGGACGTTCGTGGCGCGCGAGGCGGCGGCAGGCCGGCAGACGTTCGTCGTGGTCCCGCACATCGGCGACGTGGAGGAGATGGACGACGCGGCGGGCGAGGTGGCCGGCGACGTGGCCGGCGACGTGGCCGGCGCCGAGGCGGAGGCGGTGCGCCTCCGCGCCCTCCTCAACGAGCCGGCCCGGCTCGCGGCGGCCGGGCTCGATCACGAGCTCGTCGTGGAGCTCGTGCACGGCCGCCTGCGGCCCGCGGACCGGGACGCGGCGATGGCACGGTTCCGTGACGGTGCGGCGGACGTCCTGGTCGGGACGACCGTTGTCGAGGTGGGCGTGGACGTCCCCGCGGCGAGCGTCATGGTGATCGAGGGCGCGGACCGATTCGGGCTGGCCCAGCTCCACCAGCTGCGCGGGCGCGTGGGGCGCGCGAGCGACCAGGGCTGGTGCGTCCTCGTGAGTGACCGTCTGCCGGTCGACGAGCGTCGAGCCGCCCTGCTCGAGCGAGGGGAGATCGAGCCCGGCGGGCCGGAGCAGGTCCGGCTGGCCGCCGTCGCGAGGCTGAACGACGGCTTCGCGCTCGCCGAGGTCGACTTCGAGCAACGCCGCGAGGGCGACGTCCTCGGGTACGTCCAGCACGGCCTGCCACGCCTCCGGGTCGCGACGCTGGCGAAGGCCGAGCACCGGGAGCTTGCGGTGGCGGCGCGCCGGCACGCCGAGGCGCTCGTGCTCGCGGGCGGCGGCCTCGGTTGGGACGGCGCCGCCTTCGCCGCCGAGCTGGACCACGGCTGGCTCCGCGACGTCGCGGCCGGCGAGCCGGCGACCGGCGCGTAGCGCGTGGTCGACGCCGGGCGCGTCATCGCCGGCTCCGCCCGCGGGGTCCGCCTGGCCGCGCCGGGAAGCGGGACTCGGCCGCTGGCCGACCGCGTGAAGCAGGCGGTCTTTGGGGCGCTCGAGCCGGCGCTCCGCGAGGCCGCGGTCCTTGACCTGTGCGCCGGGAGCGGGGGCGCCGCGATCGAGGCCCTCTCGCGCGGATCGCGGCGCGCGATCCTCGTGGAGCGCGACGCCGCCACGTGTCGCGTCATCGCCGAGAACCTGCGCCGCGCGGCCGTCGCCGACCGGGCCCGGGTCGTCCGCGCCGACGCGCTCACCTACCTGCGGGGACCCGCCGTCCTCGACGGCCCGTTCGACGTCGTCATCCTCGACGCGCCGTACGTGGAGGTCGCGCTCCGCGAGGCCTGCCTGCTCGCGCTCGGGGCGCCGGATGGCCCGCTCCGCCCCGCCGGCGTGGTCGTGGCGACGGCCTTCGGCAAGCAGCCCCCGCCGGCGATCGCGGGGCTGCTACGATCGACCCGGGAACGCCGCTTCGGCGAGACCCTGGTCGTCTTCTACCGGCGCGCCGCCCCGGAGGACGTGCCTCCGGAGTCCGGCGCCTGAGGTGGAGCGTGCGATGCGCGTCGCGGTCTATCCCGGATCGTTCGACCCGATCACGCTCGGGCACGTGGACGTGCTGCGTCGCTCGCTCGACGTCTTCGACCGCGTCGTCGTCGCAGTGCTCGTCAACCCGAAGAAGGCACCGATGCTCGACGTCGCGGCGCGGGTCGACACGATCGTCTCGGGCGTCGCCGAGGCGCTCCCGGACTTCTCCGAGCGCGTCGACGTCCGCCCGTTCGCTGGCCTCACGGTCGAGGCCTGTCGCGAGCTTGGGGCCAGCCACATCATCCGCGGGCTGCGCGCCGTGAGCGACTTCGAGGCGGAGCTCCAGATGGCCCACATGAACCACCGGCTGGCCCCCGAGATTGACACGGTCTTCTTCATGACCGCCCTCGAGTTCGGCTACCTCTCATCGAGCCTCGTGCGCGAGATCGTCCGCTTCGGAGGGGACCCAGCCGGGATGGTCCCGCCCTCCGTGGCCGCTCGCCTCGTGGCGGTGGCGGCGGCCGAGGGAGCGCCCTCCCGCATGCGATAATCCTGCCCGGGCCGGGCGACAATCCGGTCCAAACCGGGCGACCTCCACGCCCGCGCTCGGAGGGCGGTCCCATCGACATCATGTTCTTCGTCGAGCGCCTCGAGGCGATGATCGCCAACGGGAGGAAGCTGCCCCTGACGTCGAACGTCGTCGTGGACCAGGCCGCGGCCCTCGATCTGGTGGACGAGCTGCGCCACGCCGTGCCGGAAGAGGTCCAGTCGGCCCGCCGCATCAACGCGGAGGGGGAGCGGATCCTGGAGCGGGCGCAGCAGGAGTCCGAGCGGATCGTGGCGAAAGCCCAGGAGCAGGCGGCCTTCCTCATCGACGAGCGGGGCCTGACCGAAGCCGCGGAGGCCGACGGGCGGCGGATCGTCGACGAAGCGATGGCCGAGGCCGCGGAGATCCGGCGCGGATCGGACGAGTACGCCGCGGACGTCCTGGTGCATCTCGAAGGGGAGGTCGTCAAGGCGCTCCAGAGCATCCGCCGCGGAATCGAGCTGCTCGATGAGCGGCGCGCGCCGGCGCCCGACGCCGAGGGTGGCCAGTCCAACGACGAGGAGCTCGACGCGGTCGCGCGCGACCGCGTCGCCGCTCGGTGACGCTCGCACCCCTCGACCGGCCGCTCCTCTTCAACGTCGCGGGACTGCTGGGGGACCCGCCGGGCGCGTTCCGCGACCTCACGTTCGCGGACGTGACCATCTCCCTCGGGGACGATCTCGTCCAGTCCGATTCGATCGTCGGCGGCGCGCACGTCCGACGGACCAACCGGGGACTCTTCGTGACCGGGCACGTCGCGACCGCGCTGGCGGACACGTGCGGCCGCTGCCTCGCGCCGGTGCGCGTGCCGCTCGACCTCGCCTTTGACGAGGAGTTCCTGCCGAGCCTGGACATCGGGACGGGACAGCCGCTCGACCGGACCGTGGAGCCCGAGGTTCCGCGGCTCACCGACCACCACGAGATGGATCTCGAGACGCCTGTCCGCGAGGCCATCCAGCTGGCGGCCCCGATCGTCCTGCTCTGCCGCCCCGACTGCCTGGGGCTCTGCCCGGTGTGCGGCGCGGACCGGAACCTGGGCCCGCACGGTCACTCGGACGACCCGGTCGACCCGCGCCTGGAAGGGTTGCGCGACTTCCATCCAGACGCGGAGGCCTGAAACCCGCTACACTCCGCCTTCGGCCCGTCACGCGGCTGCGACGACGCGCCCCGAACCCGACGCCCCAGGCGGTTCTCGCGATCGCGCGCCGCCCGACACCAGAGGAGCGACCACCCCGATGGGTCTCCCGAAGCGCAAGGTCTCGCACGCCCGGCAGGGCGACCGTCGCGCGCACCTCGCGCTCACCACGCCCAGCCTTGTCGAGTGCCCGCACTGCCACCAGATGCGGCGCTCCCATCACGCCTGCCCGAACTGCGGCTACTACCGTGGCCGCCAGGTCGTGGAGCTCAAGAAGAAGGGCGGAGAAGCCGCCTCCTGACGGCCGGGCCGGCGTCACGCCCCAGGCGCCCCCATAACGGAGCCCGCCGATGGATCTCTCGACCGTCCGCGGCGTCGAGCACGCTCGGAAGGTTCGCCTCGCGATCGACGCCATGGGAGGCGATCACGCGCCGGACGAGGTCGTCGCTGGCAGCCTGCTCTACGCGGCCGAGCACCCCGACGACGACCTGATCCTGGTCGGCGACGTTGAGCGCGTGCGGGCGCTCGGCGGCCCGTCGCTGCCGGCCAACGTCACGCTCCATCCCGCGACCCAGGTCATCGAGATGGACGAGCATCCGGCGATGGCGCTCCGTGAGAAGCGCGACGCGTCGATCCTCGTTGCCTGCGACCTGGTGAAGCGCGGAGGGGCCGAGGGCGTGATCACGGCCGGGCACACCGGTGCGGCGATGGCGGCTGCGGTGCTGCGACTCGGGCGCGTCCCGGGCGTCGACCGCCCGGCGCTGGCCGTCCAGCTCATCACCGACTCCGGTCCGTTCGTGCTCCTCGACATCGGGGCCAACCCGGATTCGACCGCCGAGAACCTGCTCCAGTACGCCCACATGGGATCGCTCTTCGCCGAGCGCGCGCTCGGGGTCGCCCGTCCGCGGGTCGCCCTCCTCTCGATCGGCGAGGAGAAGGGCAAGGGCGACGCGCGGATCCAGGGCGCGAGCGAGCTCCTCGACGGGTCGGGCCTGAACTTCACCGGCAACGTGGAAGGCAAGGACCTGGTCCACCACCCGGCGGACGTCGTGGTCTGCGACGCGGTCCTCGGGAACGTCACGATCAAGTTCTTCGAGGGCCTCTCCGGGTTCATCTTCGACCTCTGGCGCAGGGAGTTCGAGAGGGGCCTGCGCGGCCGCCTGGCGTACGTCCTCATGCGGCCGGGGATCGACCGGATCCGGTCCACCTTCGACTACGAGGTCCTCGGGGGATCGCCGCTGCTCGGGGTCCGGGGCACGGTCATCATCACCCACGGCAGGGCCAAGCGGCGGATGATCAGCCACGCCATCGCCGTCGGCGCGGCGTCGGCGAGGGGGCGCCTGCCGGAGCTCATCGGCGAGACGTTCCGGCGGCCCGCGGCGTCGCGCGACGCGTCCGGCCCCGAGCCGGTCGGGACTTCGGCACAACCGCCGGCAACCCGGGCTCCCGCATGAGCGCACCCGGGCTTGCCGTCAGCCACCCCGTCATCCGCGACGTGATCCGCAGGGCGGCCCTCGAGGTGCCGGGGGTCATCCGGGTCGGACGCGGCGGCCCCGCGTGGCGTCGCGCCCTGTCCGGACGCGCGGTCTCGATCCGGCTCCACGACGGGGTCGTCGACGCCCGGGTCGTGGTCGTTGCGCGGGCGGCGCAACCCCTGCCGGACCTCGCGGCAGAGGTGCGGATCGCAGTCGCCACGGCCATCGTGCGGCTCCTCGGCCTGGAGCTCGGCGCCGTCAGCGTCGTCGTCGACGGCGTCGGTGCCTGAGCCTCGCGCCGATCGCTCCACGGGGGGGGCGGCGCGGACCAGCGGCCGCGGCGACCTCGCGCGCGCCCGTCACGCGGCGCGCCGCCTCGCGCTCGCCTCGCTGTTCGAGGCGGAGTTCGGCCAGCGGACGGCCGCCGCCGTGCTCGAGCGGCATCTCGCCGAGACCGAGGGCGACCCGGAGACGGCGGTCCATGCCCGCCTGCTCGTGCGTGCCGTGGATGAGCACCATGACAGGGTGGACGCGCAGATCGAGGCTGCCGCGCCGCAGTACCCCGTGGTGACCCTGGCCCGGATGGACCGCGTCCTGCTCCGTCTGGGCATTACCGAGGTGCTACACTCGCCCGCAACGCCGGCCCGCGTGGCGATCGCCGAATGGGTCGAGCTGGCAAGGGTGTACGGAGGAGACCCGGCCCGACGCCTGGTGAACGGTGTCCTCGGACGCGTCGCCAGGGAGACGTCGGCCGAACGCTCCGATGAGCCCAACCGCAACCCAGACCCCGACGAACCCGCAGGACTCCAGGAGGGTGCAGGCAAGTGGCGACCACCTACGAGCGGCTGAAGAAGATAGTCGTCGAGCAGCTCGGCGTCGACGAGACCGAGGTCACGCCGGAGGCCTCGTTCGTCGATGACCTGAACGCGGATTCGCTCGATCTCGTCGAGCTCATCATGAGCCTCGAGGAGGAGTTCGGGATCGAGATCTCGGACGAGGAAGCCGAGAAGATCCGGACCGTGCAGGACGCCTCCGACTAC
>Ga0209638_1000494_pt1 | contig 25722 bp, 20 predicted proteins | sample BarGraNGADG00211_FD_184490 | JGI IMG/M metagenome (GOLD analysis project Ga0209638, IMG submission 184490) | Arctic peat soil microbial communities from Barrow, Alaska - Barrow Graham LP Ref core NGADG0002-211 (SPAdes) (version 2) | ecosystem: Environmental > Terrestrial > Soil > Wetlands > Peat...
CGTCGCGGTTGCGGTGCGCAGCGGCCCCTGCGCCAGCCGAGTCACCAGGGGTGGTCTCGGCGGCGTGAGAGCGGCGACTGACTGCAGCGCGTTTAGGACATCGTCGGGGCGCACGGTGGGTGTGGTATGCCGTACGACCATCCTCAGTATCGCACACATGCCGTCCTCGGAAGCCGAGGCGTCCAACGACACGACGGCGCCGCGGACATCGAAGGTGCGCGGGCCGTTCTTCATGACCCGGGTGACGTCAACCCGTTCCCGGGCGAGCAGAAGGGTAGCCGCCTGCGTCAGGCTCTCGACCGGCACACCCCTGAACTCCATCGCCCAGTCACTGGCCTGCAGCCGGTCGGCAAGGGCCCCGGGGACGGCTTCGACCACCTCAAGAACGTCCAACCCTTCGGGGAGCGCCTGGTCCAGCGCCTCCCGCACCCGCTGCAGGTCCACCCTCTCGGTCACCGAGATCTCGAAGTACTCGGCCTCGCTGGCCGTTCCTGTCGGCGCCGCATTGGCGTAGGAGATCTTCGGGTGTGGGTGGAAGCCGGCGGAGAACGCCATGGGGACCGCTGCCCGGCGAAGGGCGCGCTCGAGGGCCCTCTGGAAGTCACGCGTCGAGGAGAACCTCAGCCGACCGCGCTTGGCATAACGCACGCGCAGCTTCTGGACCGCAGGGGCCGGAGGCGGACCTTCGGGAGTGCGTGCCATGACGCGAGGATACCGATGACAACGGCCACGGCCCGGCGTACCGTCGGTCGATGGACCACTTCAGGGTGAAGCGGCCCGCCGGAACGGAGGCTAACGAGGTGTTCATCCAAATCATTCAGGGCACGTGCCGCGACGCGGACACCCTGCGCCGGCAGACGGACAGGTGGCGCCAGGAGATAGGACCGACGGCCGAGGGCTGGCTCGGCGGAACGTACGGCGTCACCGACGACAACACATTCATAGGGGTGGTGCGGTTCGACTCCAAGGAGGCCGCAGCCCGCAACTCGGTTCGCCACGAACAGGGCGCGTGGTGGGCGGAGACGGAGAAGTGCTTCGACGGTGACGTCACATTCCACGACTGTGACGAGGCGGCAATGTTCCTCGACGGCGGGGCGGACGACGCCGGGTTCGTCCAGGTCATCCAGGGCCGGGTGACAGATCCTGAGCGGTTCCGCACGTTCATGGACCTGCCGATGGACATGCTGCACGAGGCGCGGCCGGAGCTGATCGGTGGCTCGATCGCGATGGAACCGGACGGCCGGTTCACCGAGACGATCGCCTTCCGCAGCGAGGAGGCCGCGCGCGAGGGCGAGACCAAGGAGATGCCCGAGGAAGTCAGCAGGGTCTTCCAGGAGCAGATGTCCCTGCTCAAGGACGTGACCTACATGGACCTTCGTCACCCCTGGTTCGCCAGCAAGCAGTAACCAGGAGCTGGTTGGAGCTCAAGACCGACCCACGGCCGTATGCCGCACGCGCGCCCGTTGCGCGGAGGTGCGGCATACGGCCGTGTTGGGTGATGGTGGTGGGCTAGGGACTGGTGGTGTTCGTTGCCGATGTCCCCGAATCGAGAACGCGGCCCTTGCCCCCGGTGTTGACGCTTGACGAACCGTTGAAGGCACGTCCGCTGGCGATGAACGCCCAGTCGTAGGAGTTGACGTGCAGTGTCAACCTCAGTACGCCGTAGTCGTATCCGTCAGCAAACTCTGAGTTGGCGCGGCGCTTGCCCGGCAGACCGTACGTCTGGTTGCCGCCATTGCCCGTGATGAACTCCCGGATGCCCTTCGGGTCCAGGGCTCCGGACCCGGCCATCTTGGCGAAGCGCTCCGCGTGGTGCTCATGGCCTGACATCACGATGTCAGTTCCGTGTTGGCGCAACAGATCCCAGATGCCGGACTCGTCGATGCGGTCACCGTGCTCAACTTCGCTGACGAATCGTGGCTGGTGCCAGTAGGCAAGGAAGTGCCGGCCCGGATGCGCACTCAGATCCGACCTGAGCCACGCATACTGCGCTGACGTCGGGGACATGCTGATCTCGGAGTTCAGCGCATAGGCTCTCCAGCTCTTGCCGAGGTCGTATGCGTAGTACACCCCACCATCGACCGAGTTGGTGACGGCCGCCGCGCCGAAGTAACCCAGGTAGCCGCGCGGGGATCCGGAGCTGTACTCGTGGTTGCCCGGAACGGGGCGCGTCCTGGCCTTGAACGACCCCCACGTCGGGTCGTACTTGTTCCTGTAGTCCGTGGCCGACCCGCCCGGATAGGCGTTGTCGCCCACGGTGAAGACGACCTGGGGCCTCGCCGCGCGGACGAGGTCGGCGGTCGATGTGGCATTGGCCATGGTCGACGCGCCCGCTTCTGCGATATCCCCCGTGCCAGCGATGACCAGAGCGTCATCAACCGCCGCCGGTGGTGGCGAAGAGGGCACCGACGACGATCTGATGGGTGCGGCCTTGGGGCTCGTAGCCACGAAGACAGGACCGCTCGAGCACCCAGCCAGCAGCAGTGCCGAGGCGAGCAGACCGCTGATCTGTCTTCTCAACCTGTCGTCTCCAGCAGCCCGTCCTTGCCCGCGGTCAGCACGGTGAGCGGGAGGAGGCGCCTGCCGGTGGGCCCGATCTCGATCTCGGTGTTCATCTGGGGGCACACCCCACAGTCGAAACATGGGGTCCATCGGCAGTCCTCCACCTCAACACCGCCCAGGGCGTTCTGCCAGTCCTGCCACAACCAGTCCTTGTCGAGTCCGGAGTCGAGGTGGTCCCAGGGCAGGACCTCGGTCTGCTCGCGCTCCCGAGTCGTGTACCAGGCAACATCGACCGGCTCATCAGCCAAAGCCGTTTCGGCGCAACGTATCCAGCGGTCGTAGCTGAAGTGCTCGCTCCAGCCGTCGAACCTGGCACCTTCACGCCATGCTGCCTCGATGACTGCGCCGACGCGACGGTCACCGCGGGACAGCAGCCCTTCGACAATGCCGGGCTCGCCATCGTGGTACCGGAACCCGATCGCCGAGGCATAGCGCTTGTCGGCCCGGATCGCCTCCCGCAGCGTGCGCAAGCGTGCATCGGTCTCCTGCGCACCGAGCTGCGCGCACCACTGGAACGGCGTGTGAGGTTTGGGCACGAACCCGCCGATCGACACGGTGCAGCGGATGTCACGCTGCCCGCTGACCCGGCGTCCGGTCTCGATGACCCGCTTGGCCAGGTCGGCGATCTGAAGCACGTCGTCGTCGGTCTCGGTCGGCAGGCCACACATGAAGTACAGCTTGACGTGACGCCAGCCGGCCGAATAAGCAGCGGAAACGGTGTTGATCAGATCGTCCTCGGTGACCATCTTGTTGATGACCTTGCGGAGGCGTTCGGAGCCACCCTCGGGCGCGAACGTGAGGCCCGATCGACGCCCGCCCCTGGTGAGCTCGTTGGCCAGGTCGATGTTGAAGGCGTCGACGCGGGTCGACGGCAGGGACAGGCCGGTCTGAGTACCTTCATAGCGGTCGGCCAGACCCTTGGCGATCTCGGCGATCTCGGAATGGTCGGCGCTCGACAGTGAGAGGAGACCGACCTCTTCGAAACCCGTTGCTGCCAAGCCTTTTTCGACCATCTCACCGATGGCGGTGATGGACCTTTCACGAACGGGGCGGGTGATCATGCCGGCCTGGCAGAAGCGGCAACCCCGGGTGCAGCCGCGGAAGATCTCGACCGACATCCGCTCGTGCACGCTCTCGGCCAACGGCACGAGAGGCTTCTTCGGGTAGGGCCACGCGTCCAGATCCATGACCGTGTGCTTGGAGATGCGCCACGGCACACCCAGCCCGTTGGCGGGAGCCACCCGCTTGATGCGGCCGTCGGGAAGGTAGTCGACATCGTAGAAGGCCGGCACATAAACGCCACCCGTGCGCGCCAGCCGCAGCAGCAGCTCGTGGCGACCGCCCGGACGACCCTGGGCCTTCCACGCCGAGACCAGGTCGGTCACCTCCAGGACAGCCTGCTCGCCGTCGCCCACAATGGCAGCGTCGATGAAGTCCGCCGCCGGCTCGGGGTTGAACGCCGCGTGCCCCCCGGCGATGACGATCGGGTCGTCCTCACCACGGTCGCTCGCGTGCAGAGGGATGCCGGCCAGGTCCAGTGCCGTCAGCAGGTTGGTGTAGCCCAGCTCGGTCGAGAACGAGACACCGAAGAGGTCGAAGTCCCGCAGCGCCCGGTGCCCGTCAACGGTGAAGGCCGAGACGCCCTCGCTGCGCAGCAGCGCTTCCATGTCTGGCCAGACGGCATACGCTCGTTCGGCCAGGGCATCGGGGCGTTCGTTGATGACCTCGTACAGGATCATGACGCCCTGGTTGGGCAGGCCGACCTCATAGGCATCGGGGTACATCAGTGCCCAGCGGGTGGTCAGCTCGTCGCCACCCGGACCGAACCCTCCGCAGTCCCACTCCTTGACGGTGGAGTTGAGCTCACCGCCGACGTACTGGATCGGCTTGCTCACCTGCTCCAGCAGCGGCTCAAGACGCTGAAAGAGAGATACGCCAGGGAGACTGCTCCTGCGCAGGCCTTCGGGCATGGGTTCAAGGGTAGAGCGAGTCCAGCTCTTTCTTGTACTTGCCGGCGACCACCCTGCGCCTGAGCTTCATGCTCGGGGTGAGGTCGCCGTCGTCGACGGACAGGTCCCGGTCCAGGATGACGAACTTCTTGATCGTCTCCCACTGGTTCAGCTTGGCGTTGAGCTCGTCGATGTAGCCCTGAACCATCTCGCGCACCGCCGGTGAGCTGACAACCTCGGCATACGGCATACCGGCCATGTCGTTCTTTGCGGCCCAGCCCGCCATGGCATCGGCATCCAGGGTGACCAGCGCGGTCACGAAGCTGCGCCCGTCACCGTGGACGATCAGCTGGCTGGCATAGGGGCACACCCCCATGAAGATCGACTCGATGGCGGACGGGGCCACGTACTTGCCGACAGAGGTCTTGAACAGGTCCTTCTTGCGGTCGGTGATGCGCAGGAACCCTCGCTCGTCGACGTTGCCGATGTCCCCCGTATGCAGCCAGCCATCATCGTCCACGGACTCCGCGCTGTCCTCGGGCAGGTTGTGATAACCCTCCATGATGCCCGGGCCCTTGAGCAGGATCTCCCCATCCTCAGCGATGCGGACCTCGGTGCCCGGAACCGGCCAGCCGACGCTCCCGAAGGCGTAGGCGTCCGGCCGGTTGACAAAGGAGGCGGCACTGGACTCGGTCAGGCCATAGCCCTCGAGGATGAGCATTCCCGTGGCGTCGAACCACTCGGCCACCTCCCGGTTCAATGCCGCCGCGCCGGAGATGAAGAACCTGATCCGGCCGCCGAAACGGGCGCGGACCTTGGCAAGGACCAGCTTGTCCGCAAGCGCAAGCTGGGCGCCCAGCAGAACGGACGCCGAGCGCCCGTCAGCACGCCGGCCGGCGGCCTGGCGGCCGACCCCGATGGCCCACCCGAACAGGATGGCCTTGACACCGCCTTCAGCGCTCATCGTGGTCGTGACCCGGTTGTACGCCTTCTCGAAGATGCGCGGGGCCGCACCCATGAACGTCGGTCTGACGACGGCCAGGTTCTCCACGATCTTGTCCACCCGCCCGTCGATGGCAGTTGGGAACCCCATCTGCAGCGGGATGGTCAGCAGCACCTTGCCGAGCACGTGGGCAAGCGGCAGCCAGAGGTACTGCAGGTCGTCCTGCGTCAGGATGCCGATGGCGTCGATCCCTGCGGCCTCATAGGTCCAGCAGTCATGGGATAGGCGGACTCCCTTGGGCCGCCCTGTCGTTCCGGATGTGTAGATGAGTGTGGCCAGATGCTGCGGCTCGATGGCGGCGATCCGGTCATCCACCACAGAGGGCACCTGCGCCAGGTGTGCGGCGCCGAGCTGCTCCAGATCGGCCAGTGAGATGACCCACTCGCCATCGGACGTTCCGTCGAAGGTGACGATCTTGACAACTTCGGGCAGCTCAGAGCGGTTGGCACGAAGCTTGGCGATCTGGACGTCGTCCTCGGCGAAGACGATCCGGCTCTGGGAGTCGCGGGCGATGTAGGTGACGTCGGACTCGGACGTGGTGGGATAGATGGTCGTCGTGGCCCCCCCGGCCAGCATCACGGCCAGGTCGGCGATCACCCACTCGTAGCGAGTGCTCGACGCGAGGGCCACACGCTGCTCCGACTCGATGCCCAATGCGATCAGACCGGCGGCTATCCGGCGCACGCGTTCATCGGTCTGCGCCCAGGTGACGGACTCCCACCCGTCCTCCCTGGGGAACCGGAACGCCTCTGCGTCAGGAGACTTCGCCACCCGGTCGACGAACAGCTGGGCCACCGAACGGGCCCGATGCTCGACGAGGGAGAGGTTGTTGCGCTCGTCGCTCGCAGCGTTGCTCATGGTCGCTCCTGATCGTGGTCAGAGGTGGAGGACAGCCGCGCCCGGCAGCGTTCCACATCATCGCGCATCTGCACGACCAGGGACTGGACGGAGTCGAACTTCTCCGTCGGCCGCAGTCGTTCGATGAACTCGAACACCACGCGCTCACCGTAGAGCTCGAGGTCGGTGCGATCAAGAACGTAGGCCTCAACACGGCGCTGGGTTCCGGCGAAGGTCGGGTTGGTGCCGATCGAGATCGCGGCAGGCAGCGTGTGGTCGGGATCGCGTTCGGGCAGGGTCGGGCGGACCAGGAAGCCCGCGTAGACACCATCGGCAGGGATCAACCCCGTTGCAGCCTGGCTCAGGTTCGCCGTGGGGAAGCCGAGCTCGCGCCCCCGATGGTCACCGTGAACGACCTCACCGGCGACCCGGTGCGGGCGTCCCAGGATCTCCGCCACGCCCGCCACATCACCCTTGGTCACGAGGTCGCGAACCCGGCTGGAGGACCAACGGCCCCCGTTGCCGATGTCGGCGAGGGCGAGGACCTCGAAGCCGTGCTCTGCACCGAGCCGGCGCAACGCAGCGACGTCGCCGGAGTTGCGGACACCGAACCGGGTGTCCTCGCCCACGACGACCAGGCTCGCGCCCAGCGCGTTGACGAAGACCTCGACCACGAAGCGCTCCGGGGTCCACTGGGCGAACTCGCGGGTGAACTCCATGACCAGCACGGCGTCCAGTCCCGAGGCCGAGAGCAGGTCGAGACGCTCCTCCGGGGTCATGATGATCTGCGGGGCCCGCTCCGGGTGAAGAACGGCGACGGGGTGCGGGTCGAACGTCACCGCAACCGAATGGGCACCACGGGCCGCAGCCTGCTCGACCACGGCGGTCAGCACTGCGTGGTGACCCTTGTGCACGCCGTCGAAGTTGCCCAGCGTCACCACGGTCGGGCCGTAGCCCTGGGGGATCTGGGAGAGGTCGGTCCATCTGAGCACGAGGGACACTCTACGAACCCAACGGGGCGAAGACGACGCGGGCCTTGGCAAGTGATCCGCTCTCGTCGAGCATCGCCACCAGGTGTCCGTCGGGCGCAAAGGCAGCGATTGGCTGGCTGCGCCCTGCGAGCTGGGATGCTATTCGCTGGCCGTAGCCGATGGCGACCGCCTCAGGTGCCGTCAGCTCGCGCACGTCGAAGGATTCACGCGCAGCAGCCGACAGCGGGACCATCGGTATGCCGTCAGCCTCGCTGGCGATCTCAAGATAGGGGATCGAGTGCGCGCCCTCGATCCCGAACCGCCCGACACGGGTGCGCCGAAGAACGGTGAGGTGTCCGCCCACACCCAGTGCTGCGCCGAGGTCGCGCGCCAACGCCCGAATGTAGGTGCCGGACGAGACCTCCACCCGGACGTCGAGGTCCCAGACCACCTGGCCCCGCACAGATCTGGTCCGGTGGTCGAGGATGTCGAACCGGCGGACGGTCACCCGGCGGCTGGGCAGGACGACGTCCTGTCCGGCGCGCACCCGCGCATACGATCGTTGCCCGTTGACCTTGATCGCACTGACCGAGCTGGGCACCTGGGCCAGATCGCCGGTGAGGGCGGCCACCCCCCGCTGAACCGCCTCGGCGGTGAGACCGGAGACATCGTGGGACGTGGCAATCTCGCCGTCGGCGTCATCGGTGATAGTGGACTGACCGAGGCGGATCGTCGCGGTGTACGTCTTGTCGCAGCCCACGAGGAAGGTCAGGAGCTTGGTGGCTCGGTTGATGCCCAGAACGAGCACACCGGTGGCCATCGGGTCCAGCGTCCCGGCATGGCCGACTTTTCGGGTGGCACACAGCCGTCGAGCGCGGGCAACCACGTCATGACTTGTCCATCCGGCTGGCTTGTCGACGATCAGCAGCCCGTCAGGGGTGGTCATGCCTCGGCGGGGTCTTCTTCTTCGACGTCCGGCTTCTTGTACGGGTCCGGGTCACCGGCATAGGCCGCACCGGTCGAGGCGGCCGCTACCTCGGCGTCGTGCGCCTTGGCCGTGACGAGCAGGTCCTCCATATGGGCGGCACCCTCGGGCAGGGCATCGGGGATGAAGTCCAGGGTCGGAGTGAGCCGGATGCCGATGCCCCTGCCCACAGCCGAGCGGAGCTTGCCCTTCGCCGACTCGAGCGCCGCCGCCGTCTCGGCACGCTCGGCCTCACCACCGAACACGGTGTAGAACACCGATGCGTTCTGCAGGTCGCCGGTCACCCGCACATCGGTGATCGTGATGAAACCGAGTCGCTCGTCCTTGACGCGGTACTCCAGCGTCTCGGCAACAAGCACCTTGATGCGGTCTGCAATTTTTTTCGCGCGTGCCGGATCAGCCATTGGTCCTACCCTTCCTCATCGCCGAACATCCAGATCAGCAACGATCAAGCGCGCGGGATCTCGTGCATCTCGTGGGTCTCGATGATGTCGTCAACCCTGATGTCGTTGAAGCTGCCGAGGTTGATGCCGCACTCGAAGCCCTCGCGAACCTCGGTCACATCATCCTTGAAGCGACGCAGGCCAGAGATCTCGACGCCCTCGGCGACGACGGTGCCGTCACGGATGATGCGGGCCTTGGTTCCGCGCCTGATCTCTCCGGAGCGAACCAGCGAACCTGCGACGGTGCCGAACTTCGAGGACTTGAACACCTCGCGAACCTCGGCGGTGCCCAGCTTGATCTCTTCGTACTCCGGCTTGAGCATGCCCTTGAGCGCGGACTCGATGTCCTCGATCGCGGAGTAGATGACCGAGTAGAACCGCAGGTCAACGCCCTCGCGGTCGGCCAGCTCAGCGACCCGTTCCGCGGGCTTGACGTTGAAGCCGATGATGACGGCGCTGTCGACCGTTGCCAGGTTGACGTCGTTCTGCGTGATCGCACCCACCCCACGGTGGATGATCCGCAGGTCGACCTCGTCGCCGACGTCGATCTTGAGCAAAGCGTCCTCGAGCGCCTCGACAGAACCCGAGACGTCACCCTTGAGGATGAGGTTGAGGTTGTCGACCTTGCCAGCGGCCAGCGCCTCGTTGAGGTCCTCGAGACTGATCCGCTTGCGGCGCTTGGCCAGGCTGGCCGCACGTTGGGCCGCCTCGCGACGTTCGGCGATCTGCCGAGCGGTACGGTCGTCGGGCGCCACGAGAAAGGTGTCACCCGCGCCGGGCACGGACGTCAAACCCAGCACCATGACCGGGCGCGCCGGCGTGGCCTCCTCGACCAAGCCACCATGTTCGTCGAGCATGGCGCGGACGCGGCCATAGCCACCTCCGGCCACGATCGAGTCGCCGATGCGCAGCGTCCCCGACTGGACCAGCACCGTGGCCACAGGGCCACGACCCTTGTCGAGGTGGGCTTCGATGGCCACACCACGAGCATCCTTGTTGGGGTTGGCCCGCAGGTCGAGGCCAGCGTCGGCAGTCAGGAGCACCGCCTCGAGGAGGGTGTCGATGTTCGTGCGCTCCTTGGCCGAGACGTTGACGAACAGCGTGTCGCCGCCGTACTCCTCTGCGACGAGGTTGTACTCGGTGAGCTGCTGACGGACCTTGTCGGGGTTGGCCCCTGGCTTGTCCACCTTGTTGACGGCGACCACGATCGGCACACCGGCGGCCTGAGCATGGTTGAGCGCCTCGATCGTCTGCGGCATCACGCCGTCATCGGCGGCGACCACGAGGATCGCGATGTCGGTGACGCTGGCACCACGGGCACGCATCGCCGTGAAGGCCTCGTGGCCGGGGGTGTCGATGAAGGTGATGGCGCGTTCGTGGCCCTCGTGCTCGGTGTAGACCTGATAGGCACCGATGTGCTGGGTGATGCCACCGGCCTCGCCCAGTGCGACCTCCGAAGAGCGGATCGCATCAAGAAGCTTGGTCTTTCCGTGGTCGACGTGGCCCATGACGGTCACGACCGGGGGGCGAGCCTCGAGATCCTCGTCGCCCTCGTCCGCCAGCTCGGCGTCAAGGTCGATGTTGAACTGACCGAGCAGCTCGCGCTCCTCGTCCTCCGGGGAGACGACCTCGACCAGGTAGCCGAGCTCGGCACCGAGCACGCGGAACGTCTCTTCGTCCAGGGACTGGGTTGCCGTGGCCATCTCACCGAGGTGGATGAGCACCGTGACCAGGCTGGCCGGGTTGGCATTGATCTTGTCGGCGAAATCGGTCAGCGAGGAGCCACGGCGCACGCGGATGACGGTCTTGCCGTCACCGCGGGGAACTGAGACCCCGCCGAGCGACGGGGCCTGCATCTGCTCGAACTCCTGGCGCTTGGCCCGCTTCGACTTGCGTCCGCGAACGGGACGCCCGCCGCCACGCCCGAAGGCACCCTGGGTGCCGCCACGACCCCCGGGCCCGCCGGGACGACCGCCACCACCCGGGCGACCCGCGAAACCGCCACCACCCGGAGCGCCACCGCCGCCGCCGGGGCGACCGGCGAAACCGCCAGCACCGCCGGGGCGACCCGGGGCTCCACCACGTGCAGGACGCTCGCCGGGGCGACCGACCGCTGTGCGATCGGGCATCATGCCGGGGTTCGGGCGAGGACCACCGGGGCGGGGACCGCCTGCGCCGGCGGGAGCCGGGCGACCACCCTGCGGGCGGGGCATTCCCTGACTCGGAGCAAAGGGGTTGTTGCCCGGGCGGGCCGGCGGCGGTGCGTCAGGACCGCTGTGGGCCTCGCGGCCGGCTCGAGGCATGCCCTGGCTCGACGCGAAGGGGTTGTTGCCGGGCCGGGGGGCTCCTGGGCGTGGTGCGGGGCGACCGGCGTCGCCACCTCCCTCGCGGGCCGCGGGCGCCTCGGGGATACCAGCGTCGGGCACATCGGCAACCGGGCTGGCGGGAGACCTGGGGCCCGGAGTCGGAGCGCCCGCACGTGAGGGAGCCTGGGGCGCGCTCACCGAAGCCACAGCGGGAGCCTCGACCGAGGGGGCAACGGGGGCAATGGGGGCCGAAGAGGCAGCAGCAGCCGTCGCCGAAGCACCCGGCTTGGCGGCCGACTTCTTGGCGGCAGGCTTCTTCGCGCTGTCCTTGACATCCGCGGCAGGAGCGGCGGCAGCCAGCTCGATGGGGAACGTCTCGCGAATCTTGCGGACGACGGGGGGTTCGATGGTCGACGACGCCGACCGGACGAACTCGCCGTTCTCTTTCAAATGGTTGAGCAAGATCTTGCTCTCGACTCCGAGCTCTTTCGCGAGCTCGTAGACCCGGACCTTAGCCACGTTTCTCCTCGTCTATGGCCCGGACAATCGAGATGAAGCGCGGGCCGTCTTTAGTTCTGGGTGTTGCTCATCGGTGAGTACTCATCGGGTGCTCATCAGCGTCAAACCCGCTTTCGGATTCAGGAACTGTGCTCAACCGCCGACTCCGGGATGGAACCGACAGCTATGACTACGGAATGCTCATATGCCTCGATGTACGCCCTGACAGCCGCCACATCGAGAAAGGCCTTGACTCGCAAAGCCCGCCCGAACGCTTTGAGCCGCAGAGCGAGATCGAGACATTCCGGTGTCGGGTGCAGCCAAGCGCCACGTCCTGGCAACCGGAGCCGCTGATCGACAACAACCCTGAGGATGTGCTCGCCGGGGTCGTTCCGTTCCGCGACAACTCTCAACAATGCGGATCGAACATCGCGACGACGGCAGCCCACACACGTTCGTGCCATGACATGGGTTGGCCGCTGACGGATCCGTCGCAACCGATCGATCTCCACCAGTCTACCGCCTAGCGCTCATCGTCTGTGCCAGCAGGCGCGGTGTCCGATCGGATGTCGATGCGCCAGCCGGTCAGCTTGGCCGCGAGGCGGGCGTTCTGGCCCTCCTTGCCGATGGCCAGCGACAGCTGGTAGTCAGGGACGACCACCCGAACCGAACGGAGCACGGGGTCGACGATCTCGACGGAGTTGACCCGTGAGGGCGAGAGCGCCGCCGCAACGAAGGCACGAGGGTCCTCCGAGAAGTCCACGATGTCGATCTTCTCGCCGTGCAGCTCGGTCATGATCGCCCGCACCCGAGCGCCCATCGGACCGATGCAGGCGCCCTTGGCGTTGACTCCGGGGATCGTGGAGTGCACGGCGACCTTGGTGCGATGTCCGGCCTCGCGTGCGATCGCCGCGATCTCGACCGTGCCATCGGCAACTTCTGGGATCTCCAGCGCAAACAGCTTGCGCACGAGGTTGGGGTGACTGCGCGACAGACTGATCTGAGGTCCGCGCTGGCCCCGCTTCACGCTGACCACGAAACAACGCAGCCGCTCGCCATGGACGTACTTCTCCCCCGGCACCTGCTCGGCCAGGGGCAGCGACCCCTCGATGGCCCCGAGGTCGACCATGACGTAGCGCGGGTCGCTGCTCTGCTGGATGACGCCCGTGATGATGTCGCCCTCGCGACCGTGGAAGTCGCCCATGATCGCCTCGTCCTCGAGGTCTCGCAGTCGCTGCACGATGACCTGCCTGGCCGTCGAGGCCGCAATCCGCCCGAAGCCGGCTGGAGTGTCGTCGAACTCTGGTCCTGGTTCCCCGCGCTCCTCCGTCTCCAGGCCTGTGGCACCCTCCTCGCGGGCCCAGACAGTCACGTGACCGGTCTTGCGGTCGAGCTCCACGCGGGCGATACGGCGGGCGCCATCGGTGCGGTGATAGGCCACGAGCATCGCCTGCTCGATCGCCGGGATGATGATGTTCAGGGAAAGGTCACGCTCGCGCTCAAGACCCTTCAGTGCCGCCAGATCGATATCCATCAGCTGTCCTCCTGCGTGGTGGGGCGGGCAAACTCGACCTGCACCTGGGCGCGCACGATGTCGGCATACGGAATACGGAGCTCGGCCTCTGGCTCCTTCTTGGTGGCGGCCACCAGCACCCTCACGTGGGTCGGTCCGACAGCCAGAAGGCGACCGGTGAGCTTGTCGCCCGAGTGTCGGGAGATCTCGACAAGCCGCGTCACGTTGTGGCGGAAGTGACGAGGCAGGGTGAGCGGGCGGTCGACACCGGGAGATCCGACCTCAAGGACGTACGGCGCCTCACCCATCGCGTCCGAGGCGTCCAGCCCGGCGCTGATGGCACGGGTCGCCTCGGCGACCTCGTCGAGTGAGAGGGGATCGACGAGGCTGGACTCATCCTCAGGGTCAAGGCCGGAGAGGTCACGGTCGAGCCACGCACGGACCAGGCGGCGCTTGCCCACGGGCGTCACCGTCACGTCCTCTATGACGAGGCCGAGCTCACGGATGGGGCCGGGGACCTCAGCAGTGCCCTGGAGATCGAGCAGGACTTTGCGAATTCGTTCCTGACTACTCACCTGCCGCCTCCGCTTCCCTGCTCTTCTCGAATGCCGCCACCTCGCGCGCCCTGTTGCCCGCGGTGGTCGTCGACCCCAGTCTGCCATCATCGACCCCATGCCCGCGAACGCCTGTATGCCGAGACTCTGGTCCCGCCGAGGGCTGCTGATCGCGCTCGCAGCGGGGTCCGTGACCATGTTGTCGGCATGTCGGGTGCAGCTCGACGAGAACGCGCCACACATCCCCCTGGTTCCCACCCGGGCGCCGATGGAGGACGAGAAGCCGTTGTTGGAGGTGCTCGGCCGCACCCGGTCACTGGAGTCGCTGGCCCGAGCCCTCGGGGAGGCGCCCACGTCCATTGTGGCTCGGCTGGGCACAGTCCACGCCACCCAGGTGGCTGTGATCACTCGCCTGTTGCGAGATGGAGGGGTGCCACAGTCGCTGATCGGCGGGTCCCCCGCCACGGGCCCTACCGGGAGCCTGACCCATCCCGTGCTGTCCGCTGCCACGTTGTCGGCGGCCGAGAGCGAGTCGGTGAGCTACGTCGCCCTGGCCGACATCTCGAGCGCCCACGTGGCGCTGATCGGCTCGATGCTGGCCCAGCGCATTGCCTCGGTGACCCTGCTCGGCGGCGCGGCAACGCCAGCTCCTCCGCCCGGTTTCAGCAGCCCGGAAGCGGTGCAACTGCTCGAAGCCACCCGCGCCGCGGTCTACGGCTTCGAAGTCGTCGCCGCGCAGATCGACAGCACGGGTCGGGCACTGGCGATGTCAACGCTGCTGTCCCTGCGGACCCGCACCTCCGAGCTGCAGGCGCTGGTCGGGTCCTCAGGTCCCCCGCCGCCTCTGGGCTACGAGCTGCCCTTCCCCGTCGCGGACCCGGACAGTGCCCGGCGCCTGGCGCAGCACCTGTTGGAGGCACTGCTCACCCGCCAGGCCGCGGCCCTCGTGCCAGCGGCGGGCGAGGCTGCCGCGCTGACCACCCTCGTGCACTGGCTGGGCGCGACCGAGTCCACGGCGTCGCAATGGGGTGCATCTCTGGCTGCGTTCCCGGGTCTGACCAACGGATGAGGGAGGCGTCGGCGGCCCTCAGTGCCCGGTCGCCGCCAACAGGGCCGACGAGATCACCTGGTTGCCGGCGGCGTTGGGGTGGTCCCCATCGGCTGCCAGGAGCGCGGTCGGGTTCAGGGTCCCGTCGCCCTTGAACGGCGCGTACAGGTCAACGCATGTGGCGCCGGCTTGCTGGGCGACGTCACAGATCGTGGTGTTCAATGCCCGCGTGAGCTCATCGCTCCAGCGCAGGTATGCCGCGCCATCACTCGCACGTGCCACGTCGCCGTCAGCAAAGACGTTCCAGTAGTCGGTCACCAGAACCCGTGTTGGCCGGTTGCCGCGCAGCGACTTGGCGGCTGCCAAGATGCCGCCCAGATTGGAACCCACGGCGTCCACGGCTGGCGAGTAGCAGGCTGCGGGGCACCCCGAGGACTGCCACTGGGCAAGCAGGGGTGTCAGGTCGTTCGCACCGATGGTGACCAGGAGGATGTCTCCTCGTGCCACGCCCGTTGCGGTGGGACCGGGACTGGTCATCAAGGTGCGGAGCCCCCCGGCGGTGAGTCCGTTGGAGCCCAGGTTCACAGCCTGGGCGGGGCCGCCGGCGGTGCCCGGCAGGTGCGCGGCGTACGACTCCACGAATCCGGTGCACCCACAGACTGTCGCGGAGGTCACCGAGTCCCCGATGCCGACGACGACGGCAGACCCGGGGGAAACCGTGGGGGGAGTGGCGATGGTGGGCGTTGCGGCTGGCGTCGTCGTCGGCGCACTCTTCGGCGCCGGGACCTTGCGCACCCCTGCGGCGGGCGTTCGGCTGGTGGCCCCCAGGATTGCCAGGACCGCGAGAGTGCACAGCAGAGCACTCGCCGCGAGCCATCCGCGGCTCGGCCGCCAGCTCAGCTGACGAAAGACGTTCATCGGGCACATGGTACGGCCTCAGTCTCTGTGTCTGCCTGTCGCTGGCGCCGACCTCGACACTGTTCAGGGGACGGTGAGGGCTACATTCACGTTGAACCGATTGCCACACCCGTCAGTTCCTTGAACACCCTTGGAGCACCTGCCTTGCCACTCACGTCGCTGCGGTTCCTGATTCTGTGCATCGTCGTGGCCGTTGCCATTCCCGTTCTGCTGGTGATCTTGTGGCGTCGTGCACCCCGACAGTCCCGCTGGGCCGTCCCCGCGCTCGTGGTCAGTGTTCTGGTCGGGCAAGGGGCCGCCGTTGTCGCGGTCGCCGTTGACGTCAACAGAGACTACGGCTTCTACCCGTCCTGGTCATCGCTGTTCGGCACCGGTCTGGCGCCCCCCGTGGTGGCAAAGGGGGTACGACTCGGCCTCAACGGCCAGGCCGCTTCCCATCGCCCGGTCCTGCGCGTGTCCGAGCCGGCATCGGACACGGGGCGCTATGAACGGGTAACCCTCAAGGGCGCGAAGTCGGGCATCTCGCAGACTGTGATTGCCTGGCTGCCACCGCAGTATGGCGACCGGCGCTTCGCCAAGACCCGTTTCCCGGTCGTGATGGTCCTCGGCGGCGCTGACGTCCACATCCCGTTCGTCGTCCAACGGCTCGACTTCGCCAAGGTGGCCAGTGAGGAGATACGCACCGGTCGCGTGGCGCCCTTCGTCGCGGTCTTCCCCGAGATCAACGTGGCACTTCCCGTGGAGACCGAGTGCACCGACTACCCGGGAGGCCCACAGGCCTTCACCTGGCTCAACCAGGATGTCAGGAACTGGGCCACCTCAACGCTGCGCGTCACCACCGATGGCCAAGGCTGGAGCGTGATGGGGTGGTCCACTGGCGGCTACTGCGCCGCGCTGCTGCATCTGCGAGATCCAGAACGCTTCGGTGCAGGCGCTTCCTTCGAGGGATACTTCACGCCTGGCCCGGACGGAAGCACCGGCAACCTGGCCCAGCTGCTCAAGGCGGACCAGAACCTGGCGCACGAGAGTTCCCCCACGTGGCTGATCCAGAACCACCCGCCGCGATCGGTGCATCTGCTCGTGGGGAGTTCGGACACGGACCCACAGTCGTATCCGCAGGCCAAAGAGTTTCTGCGGCGCGAGCGGAACGTGCCCGGCGTACAGCCGTATCTCGTCAAGGACCTGGGCCATTCTCTGGACGCCTACGCGGCGGTCCTGCCACCGATCCTGGGTTGGCTGGCCGACGTCGCCAACTTATGAGCGCCCTTGTCCCAGACGCGATCTGGTTGGAATGAAGTGACGGCCCGAGCGAACGGCACATTCACCGGTTAGACGCCCGTGACCTACGTTGAGGACATGGCCAACCGTCTGGCGAAGTCGACCAGCCCGTATCTGCTCCAACACGCCGCAAACCCGGTCGACTGGCGGGAATGGGGACCCGAGGCGTACGCCGAAGCGCACGAACGGGACGTCCCCGTACTCCTGTCCGTCGGCTACTCGGCATGTCACTGGTGCCACGTGATGGCGCACGAGTCGTTCGAGGACGACGAGGTAGCGGCGGTGCTGAACGCCTCCTTCGTCTGCATCAAGGTTGACCGTGAGGAACGTCCGGACATCGACGCGATCTACATGTCGGCGACCACAGCCATGACCGGGCACGGAGGCTGGCCCATGACCTGCTTTCTCACCCCAGACGGTAAACCGTTCTTCTGCGGCACATACTTTCCCAAACCCTCATTCCTGCAACTGCTTTCAGGTGTCTCCGACGCATGGACGAATCGCCGGGACGAGGTTCTCGCGAGCGGATCGCGCATCGTCGAGGCCCTCTCCGGCGCGGCCACCATCGAGGTGGGTGGGTCCATCGGGGCGATCGAGCTGGAGCAGGCTGAAGAACTGCTGTCCAGGGGATACGACTTGCAGAACGGTGGTTTCGGGGGGGCGCCGAAGTTCCCGCCTTCAATGGTCCTGGAGTTCCTGCTTCGCCATTGGGGTCGCACGGGCTCGAGCCGCGCACTGCAGATGGCCGAGGGTAGCTGTGAGGCCATGGCCCGCGGGGGGATGTACGACCAGCTCGCCGGAGGCTTTGCCCGTTACTCGGTCGATGCCGGCTGGGTGGTACCCCACTTCGAGAAGATGCTCTACGACAACGCCCAGCTGTTGCGTGTCTATCTCCACCTGTGGCGCGCGACAGGTTCGCCTCTTGCAGAACGGGTCTCACGTCAGACGGCGGACTTCCTCCTGCGGGACCTCGGTACGGTCGAGGGCGGTTTCGCGTCCGCTCTGGATGCCGATGCCGCAGCGGTCGAGGGACTGACGTATGTCTGGACGCGTCAGCAGCTCGTCGAGGTGCTGGGTGAGGACGACGGCCCACGCGCGGCAGCGCTTCTCGAGGTCACCAGCTCCGGGACCTTCGAACACGGCCTCTCGACGATGCAGCTTCGCACGGACCCCGACGACGCCTGGTGGTGGGACGGTATCCGCGGCCGGTTGCTCGCTGCGCGCGACCTTCGGCCCCAGCCGGCACGGGACGACAAGGTGGTCAGCGGCTGGAACGGTCTGGCCATCGCCGCCCTGAGCGAGGCCGGCGTGATGCTCGAGGACCCGACCTACCTCGACGCAGCGCAAAGGTGCGCGCAGTTCGTCGTCGACGTCCACATGGTTGACGGCAGGCTTCGCCGGGCTTCACGCCGCGGCGTGGTCGGAGCCGCGATGGGAGTCGCCGACGACTACGGCGATCTGGCCGAAGGCGTTCTCGCATTGCACCAGGCCACCGGATCGGCTAGGTGGCTGGCGACGGCGGGCGATCTGCTCGACTCGGCACTCACCCACTTCAATGATGGGCAAGGCGGGTTCTTCGACACCGCAGATGATGGCGAGCAGCTCTTCGCCAGACCGCGCAGTGCTGCTGACAACGCCGAGCCGTCGGGCCAGGCCGCCCTCAGCGGCGCTCTCCTGACCTATTCGGCACTCACGGGTTCCCGCCGCCACCGGGAGGCGGCCGACGCTGGTGTCGCGGCCGCGGCGGGTCTTGCCGATCGGGACCCGCGTTTCACCGGTTGGACGCTCGCCGTGGCCGAAGCGATGGCAGCCGGCCCCCAACAGGTCGCCATCGTCGGCGACGGGCCACGTGCACGGGAGATGATCCGCGTCGCCCGCGCCAGCACATCGCCGGGGCTGGTCACTGCCCACGGATGGCCTGATGCGCCGGGGATTCCGCTGCTGGCGGACCGCCCCTTGGTGGCCGGCTGCGCCACGGCGTACGTGTGTCGTGGCTTCGTGTGTGACCGCCCCGTGACGAACCTCGACGAGCTGACTGCAGCGCTGGAGCGCTGGCGCTGACCGGTTTCCGCGACCAACGCGAAAGACTGTGGTCGTTCAGACAGCCACGATCCTTCGCCATGATCGCGCACCCTTCACATGATCAGGTGAGCTGAGCGATGACATCAAGACCGATCTTGACGATGAACGCGCCCACGACGATGACGAACACGATGCGGACGAACCCGGCGCCCCTGGTCACGGCCGTGCGGGCGCCGATGTAGCCGCCGGTCAGGTTGGCCAGGCCCATGAGCAGGCCGACCTTCCACATCACCGCTCCGGCAGGCACGAAGATGGCCAGGGCGGCCAGGTTGGTGGCGAAGTTGGCGATCTTGGCCTTGGCACTGGCCTGCAGGAAGGTGTATCCGAGCAGACCGACGAGGGCGAACACGAAGAAGGAACCCGTGCCCGGTCCGAGCGCGCCGTCATACATGCCGACCAGAAAGCCGACCACCGTTGCCACCAGGACATGCCGGCGACCGGAGAAGCGCAGATCGGTAACCCGGCCGAGTCTTGGCGTGACCAGTGTGTAGGCCCCTACCCCGATCAGCACCACGAGGATGATCGGGTTGAATGCTTCCCTCGCGATATGCGATGCCAGCGAAGCGCCGATCAGGGAACCGCCGAACGCCAGCAGCGCCAACGGGATCACGGTCTTCGGGTCGGGCTTGACCCGACGGTAGTACGTCAGCGCGCTCACCGACGTGCCACAGATCGAGCCGAGCTTGTTGGTCGCCAGGATCTGGACCGGAGCCGCCTGCGGGAACCCCAGCAGAAGCGCCGGGAGTTGGATGAGCCCGCCACCGCCGACCACCGCGTCGACCCACCCTGCACAGACGGCGGCCAGACACATGAGCACGAGCGTCGTGGCCGAGGGGTCCTTCACCGAGACAGCCAACCGTCCACGATGTCGAGGATGTCCAGGAGCTCGTTGGCGACGCCGTCGGGAGTCACGTCGACCCAAACCTGCTGTGGCACAGGGATCTTCGAGTGCGGGACCCAGATGGCGCGCATTCCGACCGTTTGGCTCCCGTGAACGTCCTCGAAGGGCCGGTCCCCCACATAGACCGCCTCGGCCGGATCCACTCCCAGAGCCGCAGCCACCTGACGGAAGGCCTGCGGGTGCGGCTTGGTCCAGGCCATCTCACTGGAGTAGAGGTCGGCGTCGATGAGGTCGAGGACTCCGTCACGTTCGAAGACCCCGCGATGATAGTCCCGCGACCAGATGGTGTTGGACAGGATGCCGACGCGAATCCCCCTCTCGCGCAACCCCTCCCAGAGGGGGCGCACCTGCACGTCGGTGAAAGTGTGCGGCTCCCAGAAACGCCGGTACGCCGCCAGGGCCGTCGCATGCGAGCCGTGGGTCGGGCCCATCCCCACATCGCGCAAGAGGTCATCCATGTGCGCGCTGCCCTGTCCGGTGCGCGCCCGCTGCCACGCGGCGTCCTCGGCCGCGATGATTCGGGCCGCGAGACCGGCGCTGGCGTGATCGTCATCGCGATGGACAGCCCGCGCGTAGACCATCCACTGCTCTGCAAGGTCAACCGTGTGCCATGGGGTCAGCGTGCCACCCCAGTCGAAGATGACCGCGCGAAGGCGGGGCACGGATGGGCCCATCAGCGCGCTGAGCCGCGCACCTCTGACACAACAGCCTCGACGATCTGGCCAACCGGAACCTCACGTCGATCGCCGGTGGCGCGATCCTTGATCTCGATCGTGCCAGCCTCTAGGCCCTTGCCGACGATGACGATGGTCGGCACCCCTATCAGCTCTGCGTCCTTGAACTTCACCCCGGGCGAGACCTTCACCCGGTCGTCGTAGATCACCGAGACTCCCCGTGCGGCAAGGGCATCCGTAACCTCGGACGCCTTGGCAAAGATGTTCTCGTCCTTTCCGGTGGCCATCAGGTGAACGTCGGCTGGTGCGACCTCCCGGGGCCACACCAGGCCCAGCTCGTCGTGGCAACCCTCCGCTACAGCGGCAACAGCGCGGCTGACTCCCACGCCGTAGGAGCCCATGGTCACGGTCACGAGCTTGCCGTTCCGGTCAAGGACCTTCAGCTCCAGCGCCTCTGCGTACTTGCGTCCGAGCTGGAAGATGTGGCCCATCTCGATGCCGCGGGCGGTCTCCAGTGGCTGACCGCAGCTGGGGCACTCGTCACCGTCGCGCACCTCTGCGGCCTCGATAGTGCCGTCGGCCGTGAAGTCGCGTCCTGCGACGAGATCGACCACGTGCTGTCCTTGGGTGTTCGCTCCGGTGACCCAGTGGGTGCCCTCGACGACGCGGGGGTCCACAAGATACCGGACCCCGGAAATGGCCTTCTCGCCCAACACCTCGGGACCCATATAGCCCTTGACCAGCACCGGGTTCCTCGCGAAGTCGGCCTCGTCGAACGCCTCGATCTCGGCCGGCTCAACCTGGGCACCCAGTCGTTTCTCGTCGATCTCGCGGTCCCCCGGCACACCGATGGCCAAAGGCTCGCGGCGCCCGTCGGGGTGGACCACCATGACGAGCACGTTCTTGAGGGTGTCGCCGGCCTGCCATGCACGGTCGCTGCGGGGGAATGCCGTGTTCAGGTGGTCGACCAGGGTCGCGATGGTGGGGGTGTCGGGGGTGTCCTCGGCGTGCGCGGCAGGCGACCCGTCATACGAGATCGCAGGTGGCACGGGGACCTGGACGGCCTCGACGTTCGCCGCATAGTCGCACGAGGTGCAGCGCACATAGGTGTCTTCACCGTTCTCAGCCGTGGCGAGGAACTCCTCGGATGCCGAACCGCCCATGGCACCAGACGTTGCCTTGACAATGACGTACTCGAAACCCAGGCGGTCGAACATCTTGATGTACGCCGAGCGGTGCGCGTCATACGAGGCCTGCAGCCCCGCGTCATCCACGTCGAAGGAGTAGGAGTCCTTCATGATGAACTCGCGACCGCGAAGGAGACCCGCGCGCGGACGCGCCTCGTCGCGATACTTGGTCTGGATCTGGTAGATAGACAAGGGCAGGTCCTTGTAGGAGCCGTAGAGGTCCTTGACCGTCAGGGTGAACATCTCTTCGTGCGTGGGGCCGAGCAGGAAGTCAGCGCCCTTGCGGTCCTTGAGCCGGAATATGTTGTCGCCGTACTCCGTCCAGCGGCCCGTCAGCTCAAAGGGCTCCTTCGGCAGCAGAGCGGGAAAACTCAGCTCCTGCGCGCCGATGGCGTCCATCTCCTCGCGCACGATGCGCTCGATGTTGCGCAACACCCTCAGGCCCAGAGGCAGCCAGGTGTAGATGCCCGGGGCGACGCGGCGGATGTATCCGGCGCGGACCAACAGCCGGTGGCTGGGTAGCTCCGCATCGGCCGGGTCCTCGCGCAGGGTTCGCAGGAACAGACTCGACATCCGCAGGGCCGGCGTTGACACGTGATCTCCTTGATCGGGTCGATGAGGTCCGGTCAGGGGCGCACCGGACCACGTGAGGATATCGGCAACGGCGGCGATGGTCGCTCACCTCACATCAGGATGGTGGCGAAACGTCCGATCTCGGTGAAGCCAACGCGCGCGTATGTCGCCCGGGCCGGCACGTTGAAGTCATTGACGTAGAGCGTGACCACATCAGCGATCTCGGCCTGCACGCGCTCGACGACCGCGGCCATGGCTGGTCCAGCGAGCCCCTGGCCACGCCACTGCGGCGCGACCCAGACCCCCTGGATCTGCGCGACGCCCAGAGCCACCGAACCGACGTCGGCCTTGAACACGACCTCGCCGTCGTCGACCCTGACGAAGGTGTGGCCCGCCCGGATGAGGCACTCGATGCCCTGGCGGTAGACCTGCCTCGAACCCCAGTACGGCGGGTAGCCGATCTCCTCGGTGAACATGGCCGCAGCCGCGGGCATCACCAGGTCGACCTCGTTGAACCGAGCGCGGCGAACGCTGGGATCGCAGCGCAAGGTGGTTGGGAGCGGGCCCGCAGTCGCCAGAACCGGCTGGTACGCGCGTACGTCGCGTGGCTCCCCCCACGTGGGCCGCAGGTGCTCCCACAGTGGCAGCACCATGTCGGCCGGTCCGAAAACCGACGAGCACTGGCGCCTCCACCGGCGCAGCTTGGTGGCGAAAGCAGCGAGCGCGTGGGTGTCGCACCCGACCGGAACCAGGTTGGCCGAAGCCCAGCAGATCGCCTGCAGACCCGAGTCCTCGGCGTAGCCCAGCAGTGCGCCGGGCGACGTCGCCAGCGCGCCCTCGAGGATGCGCGCAGCCACAAAGACATTCGCGCGGGCATCGCGTGCACAGACCTCCATCGCCTGGTCACGGTCAGCCGTGGTCAGGGCGCGAACGGGACTCTTGGTGCCCAGCACGCCTCAGGCCTGCCTCAACCGACGGTGACGACAGGACCTGTCGCCGCCCCCTCGCCGTCCACCGGCTCACCCATCTCCTCGGCGAGCCGCATGGCCTCCTCGATCAGGGTCTCCACGATCTCGGACTCCGGCACAGTCTTGATGATCTCGCCCCTGACGAAGATCTGGCCTTTGCCGTTGCCGGACGCGACACCAAGATCGGCTTCTCGGGCCTCCCCGGGACCGTTCACGACGCAGCCCATGACGGCAACACGCAGGGGCACCTCCAGGCCCTCCAGGCCCGCCGTCACCTGCTCTGCCAGGGTGTAGACGTCGACCTGGGCACGACCGCACGAGGGACACGAGATGATCTCCAGCTTGCGCGGGCGCAGATTCAGCGACTGCAGAATCTGGTTGCCAACCTTGACCTCCTCCACAGGGGGCGCCGACAGCGAGACACGGATCGTGTCACCAATTCCCTTTGCCAGCAACGCTCCGAAGCCCACCGCCGACTTGATCGTCCCCTGGAAGGCGGGGCCGGCCTCGGTCACGCCCAGGTGCAGCGGCCAGTCACCACGCGCGGCCAGCTGCTCGTAGGCCTGGATCATCACGACCGGGTCGCTGTGCTTGACCGAGATCTTGAAGTCGTGGAAGTCATGCTCCTCGAACAGGCTCGCCTCCCAGATGGCCGACTCGACGAGAGCTTCGGGGGTGGCCTTGCCGTACTTGGCCATGATGCGGGGGTCGAGAGAGCCCGCATTGACGCCGATCCGGATGGAGACACCCGCATCCTTGGCCGCCCCCGCGATCTGCCTGACCTGGTCGTCGAACTGCCGGATGTTGCCCGGGTTGACCCGGACCGCTGCACAGCCGGCGTCGATCGCGGCGAAGACATACTTCGGCTGGAAGTGAATGTCGGCTATGACCGGGATCTGGCTCTTGCTCGCGATCTCGGCCAGGGCGTCGGCGTCGTCCTGGGTCGGGCAGGCCACCCGCACGATGTCGCACCCGGCCGCGGTCAGCTCGGCAATCTGCTGAAGGGTCGCGTCGACGTCGGTCGTGGGGGTCGTGCACATCGACTGCACCGAGATGGGGGCTCCTCCGCCCACATCGACCGTGCCGACCTTGATCTTTCGGGATCTGCGGCGAGCGGCGACGACCGGAGGCGGTACGGGCGGCATGCCGAGAGAGACCGTCATGGGCCAAGTATCACCCATTCGCAGGGGAGGTCGGCGGTCAGCCGCCCAGCTTGATCGGGTTGACCACGTCGGCATACATCAGCAGGACCGACATGCCGATCAGCGCGATCGACACGACATAGGCCACGGGGAGGGCCTTGGCCACGTCGACGTAACCCGGGTTGGGGCGCCCACGCAGCCTGGCCACCCACCGCTTGAGTCCCTCCCAGAGCGCACCGGCGGCATGTCCGCCGTCCAGGGGCAGGAGCGGGATGAGGTTGAAGACGAAGAGAGCAAGGTTGAGCGATGCGACCAGGCTGAGCAGGACGACGAACTTGGAGGAACTGGACTCGGCCACCCCCGAGAGCTGTCCGTCCGCGACCTCGCCGGCCACCCGCCCGACACCGACCACAGACATCAGCGACGGGTCCCGAACTCCTCCGCCGAAGGCTGCCTTGGCTATGCCCTCCATCTTCTGCGGAATCCTGAGCACCACGCCGGCGGTGGCGGCGATCTGGTTGCCGACAAGGGCGGGAACAGCGGTGAGAGGCTGCTTGACGATCTCTGCGCTAGGCGAAAAGCCCATGAAACCAACGCGATCGGTGAGAGCCTTGCCGTCGGCACCAACAACGGGCTTCCCGGCGGCGTCGAAGCGGGGAACGTCGTTGAGGATTGGCGTTGCCTTCAGGTCAAGTCGCTGACCTTCGCGCTCGACGACGATGTCGATCTGGCGGCCACCGTTTGGCCGGATCAGGGCACGGACGTCGTCCCAGCTGCTGACCGGCTTACCTGCCATGGAGATGATCCGATCTCCGGGACGGATACCTGCCAGGTTTGCCGGCGCCTGTGGGTCTGTCGGGGAACACTTTGGGGCGGCGGTGCCGGTGGCCGGCACGGTCTGGACACACTGCGACACAGCGCTGACGCGGGCTGTGATCTCACCAATGCCGTAGAGCGAGAAGATGCCCGTGAGCAGCACGACGGCGATGACCAGGTTCATGGTCGGACCACCGAGCATGACCACGAGCTTCTTGGGCACCGACAGCTTGTAGAAGACCCGGTCCTCGTCGCCCGGCTTGACCTGTTCCATGGACTCTTCGCGGGCTTGGTCCATCAGCTGTGAGAAACGGCCGGTGCTCGAGGAGCGCAGGATCGAGGGGTCCGCGCCGGGCTTGGGCGGGAACATGCCGATCATCCGGATGTAGCCACCCAGGGGGACCGCCTTGAGGCCGTACTCGGTCTCGCCACGCTTGCGCGACCAGACCGTCGGGCCGAACCCGACCATGTATTGGGTGACTTTGACGCCGAACTTCTTGGCGGGCAGGAGGTG
>Ga0209638_1000495_pt1 | contig 25718 bp, 20 predicted proteins | sample BarGraNGADG00211_FD_184490 | JGI IMG/M metagenome (GOLD analysis project Ga0209638, IMG submission 184490) | Arctic peat soil microbial communities from Barrow, Alaska - Barrow Graham LP Ref core NGADG0002-211 (SPAdes) (version 2) | ecosystem: Environmental > Terrestrial > Soil > Wetlands > Peat...
CTGTAACGTGTCAACGCCGGCGGGACCACTCGAGTGCGCGCACAGCGTTCCGACTTTCGGGACGAGGTTCGGTGAGATCTCTTTGCCATCCACCAGGAGTGTGTCGTGTTTCGCGCCCTCGACGTCGTAGACGTAGTGTGCGCTGCGCCACTCCTTCACCATCTCCGGAGTAATATTGCCGTAGTTGTTGTGGATCAGCCACATGAATGTCCAGAAGCGCGTGCCGGTTCCGTTGAGTCCGAGCTGTGCCGGATTATGCGAATAATGGCCGTGCTGGCTCATCGGATGCGATTGGTCACAGATGTTGTTCTCATCGCAGCTATAGTTGGCTTCGACGTTGTTGGTGGAGACGATATAGTTCGCGCCGGTCTCGCCCATGTCGCCCGGTTTTCTAACCGCGTATCGCGCGACGCCTTTCTCGTCGGCCGGGATGCTCTCGACCACATACGCCCCGCCTTTGTCTGAAACCACCCAGTTCGCACCCTGCTTGCATTTTCCAATGACAATCTTGTTGCCGCTCTGCTCTCGATATTCCGGACGTCCGACGGTGAGCAGTTCGACGGCCTGCCTTGCGGTGCTCGCGAAGGCCGCCGCGTAGAAATCGCCCAACTGCCAATCGAGCCCGGGACGGCGGTATCCGGAAAACGGCGCCGCGGCGGTCGGGCTCGCGATGTCGACGCTTCCCCCTGCGTATCCGCTCACGGTGACTCCGGCGTCGTTCATGGCATGCTCGCTGCCGATCTCGCCCGCCGTGTCCGTCACCGTGAACTTGTGAGCGTGCCGGTCGCTCGGATTCACGACGAAGGTCACCAGGTATTCCTGCGGGAAGAAGTGCTGATCCTCGGAGCTGACGTGAATGGCTTTGTGGTCCTTCGTGGGGGCGCCGAAGATCACCGCGCCGCTGCAGGCCGGGCCGTCCGAGGCAACCGGCTTCACGCCCGGAGGCTTACCTTGCAGTCCGTAATAGCTGTTGATCATCAGGATCTTCTCGTAGTTAGGCATCGTGTTCGCGTATGCGGACGAATCCAGGTCCTCTTTCGCGCCTTCGGCGATGCCTTTCATCATGTCGAGCGCCTCCGGCACCAGCGCCGAGTAATAAGCTTCTTCGCGGTGGACGTAATCTCTAATCGCTTGATTGCTGCCCTGGACCGGAAAGAGTTCCTTATACCAGCCCTCGAACGTCAGCTTAATCAGGTCGCCAGCCTTTTCCCCGTACTGCCTGCCGATTTCGTTCCAAGTGCCCTTCAACTCACCTAAATACCTGGGATGCGCTCCATACGCCGGATAGCCGGGCGCGAGTTGATATTTCGCCAGCTGCATGTTGTGCCCCGTCCAAGCGCTTGGAGTGGGAGGATACTCGTGTTTCGCAGCTGTTTTCGCCGCAGAAGACGGGCGGCAGATGAGCACCGCGGCGACCACGACCGTCGCGGAAATCGCTAACGCGACCCTGATTTTCCTTTGCATGGGTGAAACGCTCCTTGTTCAAGACTAATGCAATCCGACCTGGTCGAGCGTCGATCGGAGACGATCAGGCCGGATGAGCGGGGTGCGCCTCGCCAGGTTAACATGAGGCTTTATCTCCCCGCTACCGGCTGCGGGCACTGAGCCGAGCGGCCCTATTCCATGGGCTCGGCCGACACGCCGCGAATACCGGCTATCCACTCAAGGTCTGGGTGGTCGGGCACATCGACAACACCGGCGCGGAAGACATGAATGTCAGCCTGTCGCAGGCCAGGGCGGCCTCGGTCGTGAAGGCGCTTTCGCAGATGGGCATCGCCCCGGCAAGGCTTGCCGCTCACGGCGCGGGTCCGTACGCGCCGGTCGCCGCGAACAAGACGGATGAAGGGAGCACGAAGAACCGGCGGGTGGAGCTGGTCGCGCGGCAGTAACGGCGGGCGGGAGCCGCTCCGTCGAGATGACGTGTTCCGGGGCGTCTATTGTCCGGATATGGCCCCGCCCGGATATAATGCGCGCACTCCGGCTACAACATGCCCGTGATCCCCGGCGCTCGCTTCGGCCCGTACGAAGTCGTCTCCCTGCTTGGTGCAGGCGGCATGGGCGAAGTCTACCGTGCGCGCGACACCAACCACATGCACGACCTGCGGCGCGAGTTCGCGTCGCGGTTGCTGGAGAGCGGCGCGAACACGGCCCTGGTCCGCGACTGGCTGGGCCACGCGTCGCTGACGATGACCTCGCGCTACCTCGCCACCACGGCGTCGGCCTCCAAACCGCGCGGGCACAGTTCGAGCGCCACACCGCACAGCGCGCCTAGCCATCTCGGTCAGCGCCGTGGCCCCGCGTGGTCGCGACGCTGCCTTCCGCTCGCGTTGGCGTTCGCCATGACGACGCGTCGATCTGTTAAGATGCCGCCAAGGCCGGCGTCCGGCCAGCGGACCACCAAGCGTGCGGCGGACAGGGATGGAGCCTTCCTCACAGTCCTCTCTCAGCGAGGGCGAACGACCCGTCGGTGCGGCATCCCGACTCGAGATCGCCGCGCTCGTGTTCTTTGTCGCGCTTGCGGTGTTTCACACGTGGCCGCTCGCCACCGCGCCGGGAACGTGGTGTCGGAACGACAACGCGGACACGATGCTGAACGAGTGGACCGTGGCCTGGGTGGCGCACGCCGTCGTGTCGAAACCCCTGCACCTGTTCGACGCCAACATCTTCTACCCGGAAAAGCGGACACTGGCCTATTCCGAGCCCATGCTGCCGCAGAGCCTCATGGTCGCGCCGGTGTTGTGGCTCGGCGGATCGCCGGTGCTCGCCTTCAACCTGGCTCTGATGGCCGGGTTCGCGCTCACCGGCTGGGCGTTGTGTCATTTGGTGCGCGTGTGGACCGGCAGTTGGGCGGCCGGGCTCGTCGCCGGCTCGCTTGGAGCGTTCAATGCCCACATCTTCACGCGGTTTGGCCATCTGCAGGCCATGCACGTGGAGTTCCTGCCGTTCGCGCTGCTCGCCCTGGATCGACTCCTGAGCGCACCCCGTGCGCGACGCGCGCTGTCGCTGGCGTGGTGGTTCACGCTCCAGGCGCTCACGTCGGGCTACTTCCTGGTCTTCACGGCGGTGGCGATGATCAGCGCGGTCATGGTGCGGCCGCGCGAATGGACCGGCCCGCGGATTCGACCCACGGTGCCACTCCTCGCGCTGGCCGTCGTCGTGTCGACTGTGCTGCTCCTGCCGTTCCTGCTGCCGTACTGGCACATACGCCACGAGCAGGGGTTCGCTCGGTCGCTCGACGACGTCCTGATGTACTCGGCGACATGGACGGACTATCTAGCGAGCGGTGCGCGCATTCACGAGGCGTGGAGCGGCCGGTTCTTTCGCGGCGACTGCCTGTTCCCCGGGCTGGTGACGATCGCGTGCGTCAGCGCAGCCGTCTTCAGGCGACGTGCCTGGCGGGATCCGCGTGTGCGGATGTGCGCGGCGATTGCGGTCGTCACATTTTGTCTGTCGTTCGGCGTCCGCTTCCCGCTGTATCCGTTCCTGTACCGCGTCGTGCCGCTGCTCCAGGGCATTCGTGCCGTGTCACGGTTCGGACACTACACGCTCATCGCGCTCGCCATACTGGCCGGTTTCGGGGTGGCCTGGTGGCTGTCGAAGCTGCCGACGCCGCGGTGGCGCGTGCTGGCGGCGGGGCTGCTCCTGGTCGTCGCCAATGCGGAGGCGTCGCACGTGCCGATCTGGTACACGCGGTTCGAAGGCGTGCCGCGTATCTACGGGGCGATGGCTTCGCAGCCCGGTGCTGTCGTCGCCTACTTTCCGTTCTTCGCACGTAGCAGTGGTGGCGGTAACGCGCGCTACATGCTCGCCTCGACGTCCAACTGGTTGCAGATGCTGAACGGGTATTCAGGTTTCGCACCCGGCAGCTTCTATCGACATGCAAACGCGGTGGCTGGGTTTCCCGATGCGGGATCGATTCGCTATCTGCGCCAGATGGGCGTGACGTTCGTGGTTGTCGAGGTCGCAGCATACGACGGTGAGGCGCTCAACCAGATCGAGGACTGGCGGCTTCGGGCCAGCAACGGCAGCATCCGGATCTACCAACTCAACACCCAGGCCTCCACGCGATAGGCCTTACCCAGGGAGTCCTGGGCCCACGGGCGGGGCTGCTTGTCCAGCCGATAGATGCGGAGGCCGTGCTCCATCGCCAGGAGATGCAGATCCAGCGCCTGCTCGAGCACCTCCAGGCGGGGCTCGCTCAGCCGCTCCGCGTCAACGACGACGTGGGTCACGCCCACACGCCTCAGGTAGTCGAGGGATTCCGGTCGAGGAAATCCGCGAAGCTCCCACGCATGCTTGTGGAAGCTGAGCGGCATGAAACCCGAATAGCCGTTGACTCGCACTTCGGCGACGAACGCGGGTTCGTCGACGGTCCCCCGAAGTGGATCCTGATTCAGACGTCGCCGCTCGTCGCGTACAGCCAACGTCCGTCGGGAAAGGTGGAGCGGGTGTTGAGGTCCCAGTACGCACTGGTCTGCGTGTTCAGGGCGTCCCGCAACACGGCGGGCCAGGTCTACGATCAGCAAGACGCGTTTTTCCTCCCTCTCGCCGGTTTCGCTGGCGTCGAGCGGCCCGGGCCGAACTTCGAGCTCTATCGCCGGCGACGATGACCCGCTGGCGGCGCAGCGGGACCGCCCGATTTCCTTGACACGACCGCCAGCCGTTCCTATCCTCTTTCAGTAGTGTCCATTGTCAGATCTTCGCCCGCCGGTCACCCGCCGTCTGCCCCGCCGGCATCATCGCTGCCCGTCGTGTCAGGTCGCGTGCATGGTTTCGCTCTCTGGGTCGTCGTCGCCGGCACACTCCTCCTTCCGCTGGCGCTGCGTCCGCTCGCGCGGCTCGGCCCCGACTCGACTGAGACTTTCAGCTACCTGCCCACGCTCGAACGCACCCGCACACGAACCATGCCCTTCGATACGGTCGTGGTCGAACAGTTGCGGGAGATGCGACCCGAAATCGTCTTGATCGGCGACTCGATGGGCGGTTCGCGCATCGATCCGACGTATTTCGCCAGTCAACTGGGTAACCGCAACGTGGCGCCGCTCTTCTACAACGCAACGGGGTCGGCGTTCTGGTATCTGGCCTTCAAGAACTGGGTGCTGGCGGTTACTCCCCGGCCGCGCCTGGCCGTTTTCTTCTTTCGCGACGATCAACTCACGGACCCGCTCTTCCGTGTGACCGGCCCGTACCGCGCGACGCTCGATCGCGTGGCGCGCAGCAACGAGGCACGACTGAACGTGGTGCTGGCGACCCGCCTGCAGGGGCCGCTCTATCGCCTCGATGCCCTGGCCGATGAGGTGTACGATCAGGAGCGGCTGCGACAGTGGCTCGAGCCGGCGCTGGTCAACGCGCCCGTTGGATTGGTGGCGCGGCACAAGGAGGCGCGAACGCTGCTCGGACGCATGAACAGCGAGATCTTCTGCCTCGAGGCGCTCCGGTCGATGGCACAGGCCGATGTGTGGCAAGCGGAAGAGGCGACCTACGACTTCGACAAGAGCGTGGCCACGTCGGTGCTGCCACCGCTACTCGCTCTGGGCAAGATGGCGGGCGTACGGATGGCATTTGTCCGCGTTCAGCGTCGTCCGGAGAACAACCGGCCGCCGGTGCAGTCGCCAGCGCTACAGCGGTACGTCTCCAGGTTGCGCGGGTACCTCGACAAGGAAGGCGCGTTCTTCCACGACGACTGGGGAGACCCGGAACAACCGCTGTCGATGTACGCCGACGGCGACCACCTTTCATCCACGTTCCGGCACCGCTATACCGACCGGTTCCTGCAAGTGAACGCCCCCTTCTTCCGATGATCTTCCACAGTCTCGAGTTCCTCGTGTTCTTCGTTACGACGGTGACGATCTACTGGGCGCTCCCGCACCGTTGGCAGAACGTGCTCCTGCTGGTGGCGAGCTACATGTTTTACGGCTGGGTGCATCCGTGGTTCCTGGGGCTGATCTTCGCGACGACCTTCATCGACTACCTGTCGGCGCTCGGCATGGGGCGCTGGCCCGCGCGCAAGAAGCTCTTCCTCTGGACGAGCATCGTCTCCAACTTCGGGTTGCTCGGGTTCTTCAAGTACTTCAACTTCTTCGTCGACAACATCAGTGCGGTCGCGGCGGCGGTCGGCTGGCACATCTCCGGTCCCGTGTTGAGCGTGCTTCTCCCGGTCGGCATCTCGTTCTACACCTTCCAGGCGATGAGTTACACCATCGACGTCTACTGGGGACGCGTGCAGGCGCGCAGGACCTTCATCGACCTGGCGCTGTTCGTCTCGTTCTTTCCGCACCTAGTGGCCGGCCCGATCATGCGAGCCAGGACGCTGCTGCCGCAAGTGGAACAACCACGACGCTTCTCGGCCAATGCCGCGCGGAACTCGACCGTGCTCATCGTGTGGGGGCTCTTCAAGAAACTCGTGATCGCCGACAACGTCGGGGTCATCGCCAACAAGGTCTTCGCGCTCCAGTCGCCGGATTTCTTCCCGCTGTGGGCCGGCGTCTTCGCCTTCTGTATTCAGATCTACGCGGACTTCTCTGCCTACACCGATATCGCCCGGGGCACGGCCAAGTGGCTCGGGTTCGATCTCGTGGTGAACTTCGATCATCCGTACCTGGCGGTGGGCCCGGCCGACTTCTGGCGCCGCTGGAACATCTCGCTAACGACGTGGTTCCGCGACTACGTGTTCCTGCCGCTCAGCTACGCTCTTTCGCGGCGCTGGGACGGCATCCGATGGCTCGGCCTAGATGACGACATCTGGATCTACGGGACGGCGACGCTCGTGACGTTCCTCCTGTCGGGCTTGTGGCATGGCGCGAGTTGGAACTACGTGCTGTGGGGCGCCTATCACGGCGTGCTGCTCGCCCTGGCGCGGGCCGGTGCGGCGACCTGGAAACCGCGGCGATCCGTGCGCCGCTGGCTGACGCCGTTCCGGATCCTCGGGATGTTCGCCCTCACGAACCTCGGCTGGCTGGTCTTCCGCGAGACAGATCTCCACACGCTCGTGCGGGATCTGGCGCTCTCGCCCTTCCACCGTTCGCCGTTCGGTCGGCAGGCTGGCGCCTACCTGTTCCTGCTGGCCGCGCTCTACTCGCTGCCACTGTGGATTCACAGTCTGTGGGTCTACAACCGGCCGGCGCCGCAGGGCGCAGACAACGGGCCGTCGGCCACTCGGGTCGACCCCATCGTGGGACACGAGCCAACGCTGTGGAGAGTGGCCGCCCAGACGTGTCTGAGCGGCGTCCTGTTCGCGGCCATCCTGATTCTGCGCAGCCGCACGAGCCTGGACTTCATCTACTTCCGGTTTTGAGAGACGGCGCGCTATCTCCTGCACGCATTGTGGGAACGCTGGCGGCTCGACCTGACGGTCGAAGCGACGATTCTGGATGCCAGGTGGCGGCCGCTGTTCGCGGACCAGGAGCGCGCGATTGCGGTGGCTCGGCTGCAGCGGTACGGCTACTCTGGTCCGCTTCCGGCCAACTGAGTCAGAGACAAGGCCACCCACCCCGGCGGCACCTCTGACGCGCCCTACCGCGCTTTACTGCGCTTCACCACGCTCGCCTCGCGCCCCAACGCGCTCCATCGCACCGCTGATTGCCCCGACTTGCCCCGCGGCCATGCTGCACGGTAACGGGTCCGGGCGGGGAGGCCGGACCCGGCGGCCCGCACGCGCGCGTGGAGGGGGACGCCGGCGAGCGGTTGAACTCCTGCGGGTGCCGTTCGTGGGGAGCTAGGCGGACAGGGCGCGATTACACGTTTCGAGCCGTGGCGACTCAACGGTCCCGGCGGCAACGGGGAGTACACTAACCGTGGACGCGAAATCGGGTCTGAGGGCGGCAAGGGACGGCGTGTATTTTCCGGGAAGATTCGGGTCTGTTTATTGCCAGAGATTCCATCTCGGACCCAGATTTGTCTTTCCGAAGAAAGGGCGGTATAACCACTGGCTGGATGAACGCGCGCAGCAGAACCCTGTCTGGATCAGTCAGCCGCCGAGCAGTGCCACCGCCACGCCCCACCCGCACCCCATCCGCGCATGCCTGGCCTCGTCTGGGAGCGTGGCTCCCAGCGTTGGTTCTGCTGCTGGCCGTTTTGGTTTCGTACACGCCTGCGCTACGGGGTGGCATGCTGTGGGACGACGACCAGCATGTCACCAGCCGGGAACTGCAATCCGTCGACGGCCTGCGTCGGATCTGGTTCGACATCGGGGCGACGCAGCAGTTCTATCCGGTCGTGTACTCGGCGTTCTGGCTGGAGCACCGGCTCTGGGGCGACGATACGCTTGGCTACCACGTCGTCAACGTCGTTCTTCACGCCGGCTCCGCATTCCTGCTGGCGCTAATCCTCAGGCGCCTGTCCGTGCCGGGCGCGTGGCTCGCGGCAGCGCTGTTCGCCCTGCACCCCGTGTACGTGGAATCGGTGGCGTGGATGACGGAACTGAAGAACACGCTGTCGGGCGTGTTCTACCTGGCGGCGATGCTCGCCTACCTTCGCTTCGACGCCAGTCGCCGGCTACCGGCATACGCGCTGGCGGCGGCACTCTTCGTCCTCGCGCTTCTCAGCAAGACGGTGACGGCCACGCTGCCAATGGCGCTCCTGGTCGTGTTCTGGTGGCAGCGCGGCACGATCTCCTGGCGTCGCGACGTCCTTCCGCTGGTGCCGTTCGTGGTGGTCGGCGTGGCGGGCGGGCTGACGACCGCCTGGATCGAGCGAAGCCTGCTCGGAGCCCGTGGCGCCGAGTTCCAGTTCTCGCTGGTGGAACGCTTCCTCATCGCCGGGCGCGCCATCTGGTTCTACCTGGCGACGCTCGCGTGGCCCACAAATCTGATCTTCGTCTACCCGCGCTGGGAGATCAGCCAGGCTACGTGGTGGCAGTATCTGTTTCCGGCCGGGGTTGCGGTCCTCGTGGCCGTTGCCTGGCTGGCGAGGAAACGCTCGCGGGCTCCGCTGGCGGCGCTCCTGCTGTTCTGCGGCACGCTGTTTCCCGTCCTGGGTTTCTTCAATGTGTACCCGTTCCGCTTTTCGTTCGTCGCGGACCATTTCCAGTACCTGGCGAGCGCCGCGGTCATCGTCCTGTTCTCGGCTGCGGTCGTGACGCTGGCAGGGCGGTGGCACGTCCGCCCGGCTGTGGCAACCGGTGCGGCCGCGGTGGTCCTGGGCAGCGTACTTGCGCCGCTCACGTGGGCCCAGAGCCTTCAGTACGCCGGCGCCGAGACGCTGTACCGCATGACCCTCCGCGCCAATCCGTCATGCTGGCTGGCCCGCGTCAACCTGGGCATCCTGCTGGTCGATGACCGTCCAGACGAGGCGGAACCGAACTTTCGTGAGGCGCTGCGGCTCCGGGCGAACCTACCCGAAGGCCACTACAACCTCGGGTGCATCCTCCATCGTCGCGGGCAGCTGGAGGAAGCGCGGTTCCAGTACACCGAGGCGCTGCGCCTGTCGCCGGCCCTGGCCGAAGCCCACAACAACCTCGGTGACGTCCTCCGCCGGACCGGACGGCTCGAGGACGCAATCCGGGAGGGTGAAGCCGCGATTCGCCTCGCGCCAAAATCCGCCGAGGCCCGCTACACTCTCGGCCTGAGCCTGCAGGACTCTGGACGGTCCGACGACGCCATCGCGCAGTTCACCGAGGCGGTGCGGCTCGGGCTCGATGGCGCCGAGTTGCGGTACAAGTTCGGCGCGGCGCTTCACCAGGCGGGTCACGTTGAGGAATCGGTCACGCAATACGCCGAAGCGCTGCGACTCAGGCCGGCTTACCCGGAGGTTCACGCCAACCTGGGCGCTGCCCTGCAGACGATCGGGCGATCGGACGAGGCGCTGGCGCATTTCCGGGAAGCCCTCCGGCTGAAGCCGGACTATGCGGATGCCTACTATTACCTCGGCAACGCGCTCCAGGGCATGGGCCGGTTCGATGACGCGATCGCGCAATACGCGGCGGCCCTGCGAATTAACCCGCGAGACGGGGCGGTCCGCAATAACCTCGGCCGCGCCCTGGAAGGGCTCGGCCGACTGGCTGAAGCCGCGGCGGAATACCGGGCGGCGATGCAACTGAGGCCAGACCTCGTGGAGCCGCGCGTCAATCTGGCACGGGTGTTGGGCGCGCGAGGTGCCCCACCCGTCAGGTAAAAGGCGCCATCAAACTGGATACGCGAGCCGAGTCGGCGCGCGAGCGTCGGCTCGACGGCGACGAGGAGCAGCGCCTGCTCGCGCACGCCGAGCCGTTCATGCGCGACTTCGTCCTCGCGCTCCTTGAGACGGGCTGCCGCCAGGGCGAACTGCGCTCGCTTCAGTTCTCGCAGGTTCGTTTGAAGGAGCATCACGAACGTCCACATGCACGACCTGCGGCGCGAGTTCGCGTCGCGGTTGCTGGAGACCGGCGCGAACACGGCCCTGGTCCGCGACTGGCTGGGCCACGCGTCGCTGACGATGACGTCCCGCTACCTCGCCACCATGGCCGTCGGCCTCCAGACCGCGCGGGCGCAGTTCGAGCGCCATACCGCCCAGCGCGCCTAGGTCCCGTCGCCAGCGCCGTGGCCCCGCGTGGTCGCGGCGCTGCCTTCCTCTCGCGCTGGCGTTTGCGACGCGTGCTGAGCGTCGCCGGCGCGTGCCGGGATGTCTCCTTGCCTTATTTCCCCCATTAAGAAAATGGGCGTGGCTCCCCGGCCGGTCTCGGCCCGTGCCACTCGCGTGCTTTCGTTAGATCCCCGTTATTCTATTCCCACTCACCACGTGTCTTGATCGCGCTTCATCGCACTCGCCTCGCGCCCCCACGCGCTCCATCGCGCGGCTGCCTGCCCCTCCTTGCCCTGCCGCGACGCCCGAGCCTACGCGCGGCGCCGTCACGATACGCCATCGATTGTCACCGATTTGTCACAGGCCCCGCTACGTCGCACCGTAAACAGCGGTCTTGCCCCGCTCGTATTGCATATGTAAGGAGAGCAGAGGACCAGAAGCAAGAGTGAGAATAACTGGGAGGATGCATGAATCGTCAGTTGATGGGTATCAGCGTAGCCGTCATCGTAGCCGTCTTTCTCGGCAGCGCCTGGGCGTACGCGCAGGCTCCGTCCATAAGAGTCGGCTTCAGCTTCTTCGCGGCCGGTAAGGAATTGTCGTCGGGCAAGTACACGATCGAGGTGACGCCGGCGGGTCACGTCGTGCTCCGTGCGGAGAAGGGCGGCGCGACGGCAGACATCACGCCCCTGAAGTTGCTCGGCCGCAACGACAGCATCCAGGAACCGAAGCTGGTGTTCGACATCGTCGGCGCTGAGCGATTCCTGTCCGAGGTCTGGCTGGCGGGCCAGGACGGATATCTCGTCGGGAGCGTCTCCGGTCCGCACGAAGAGCAGGTTCTGGGCGGGCACAAGAGCACAAAGTAGGCGGAATCGGGGCGAGTCGGCGATCCGGCTGGCCCTGATCGCCGGCTGCCCGCTCCATCGCGGCAACGATCCCTCGCCTCACCCCGCTGGCCAGAGTGCCACGAGCGCGACGCAGCTCACTCCACAGGTCGGCCGCGGAGCTACGCAGCAAGGCGCCCAGCGAGCCCCAGACCTGTCGAATTCGCGAAGCTGGCGACATCGTGGCAGATGAGCGTCTGAGGGTCATCAAGACGGACACGGACGTCCTCATGGGCAACCTCCGGGGTGAGGTCGGGGAGGTCGTGACGGCATGGCTTCTCTTGCGCCACTTCATGGCCGAGTCGTCGAAGCTGCGCTCAGAGGATCCCGCGACGGACCTCGCCAACAAGGAGCTGGCGTTCCTCTGGCTTCTCGCAGAGAAGCTTCGAAACGACCTGATTGGTCGATTGTCCGACCTTTGCCTCTCGCCCGTCCTGACGAGCTCGTAATGCTCTAGGAACGCCCGCCCGGTTTCGCGCACAACCGGGTCTCTCCCCTCACCTTCCTGGACTGGAGCGAGCAGAGCCACAAGTTCCGGGCGATGGCCGGCGTATCGGGCGGCTCACGAACGCTGACCGGCACACGCGAGGGGCCTGAGAGGATTCCAGGCCAGGCGGTGAGCGTCTCGTTTTTCGACCTGCTGGGCGTGACGCTGATCACCGGCCGGACGTTCGTCGTCGACGACGCCGCCTCTCGGGCGACGGTGGTCGTCCTCAGCGAGCGTCTCTGGCGACGCCGCTTCAACGCGGACCCGTCGCTCGTGGGACGGGCGATCACCCTGGACGACCAGCCGTTCACGGTCATCGGCATCGTCCCGGCCGACTTCCAGATCCTGTCTCCCAGCGACCTATGGACGCCGTTCGTGCCGAAGCGGAGCCCGGAGCAGCGCCGGATGCACTACCTCCAAGTGCTTGGACGGTTGAAGCCTGGTGTCGCCATCGAGCAGGCCCGCGCCGACATGACGGTCGTCGCGCGGGGCATCTCGGCGATCGCCCCGGATACGAACAAGGGCTGGGGCGTGACGATCGAGCCGCTGCGGGAGGCGCTGGTGGACAGCGACCTCCGGGTGACGTCGCTCGTGCTGGCAGGAATGGTCCTGTTTGTCGTCTTGATGAGCTGCGCCAACATCGCCAACCTGCTACTGGCCCGGGGCGTCGAACGTGCGCGGGAGCTCGCGGTCCGCGTCGCGCTCGGTGCGACCAAGGCGCAGATTCTGCGGGTCGTGTTAACCGAGAGCCTGCTGCTCGCCTGCCTCGGCGGCGTCGCGGGACTGGCGATTGCGTGGGGAGCCGTGCGGGTCGCACCTGCCGTCCTGCCCCGTGTTACGCTGCCGGAGTCCATCGTCCTCGCGTTCGATGCACGCCTGACGGCGTTCACCGTCGTGTTGACGGTCGTCCCCGGCGTGCTGGCCGGCCTGGTCCCGGCGTGGTATGCGGCACGCGCCCCGATCGCCGCCACGTTCGGCGCCGGCGGGCGGGCAGCAACGCGACGGAACTCGGCGACGCGGGGGGGCGCTCGCCGTCGGCCAAGTGGCGGTCGCGGTGCTGCTCATGTCCGGCGCGGCCCTCCTGCTGAGGACGCTGATCTCGCTCAGCAGCGTGGACCCTGGTTACCACGCGCAGAACGTCCTGACCATGTACGTCTCCCTGCCCCTCACGCGCTACCCGACCGCCGAGCGGCAGCTGCTGTTCTATCAGGCGGCGGAGCGGGAGATCGGCGCGCTACCAGGGGTTCGCGCGGTCTCGGTCGGAGGGAGTCTGCCAGGGGACGGCTGGGACATCGGTCAGGGCTTCGAGATTGTCGGTGCTCCTCACGTGGACGAAGCCCACCAGCCGGCCGCTCACTACCAGATGGTCGGCGCCCGGTATTTCGAGACGCTTGGCATCCCGTTGCAGCTGGGGCGGCCCTTCACCGCTCGTGACACCGCTTCGACAAGTCCCGTCTGCATCGTCAACGAGGAGCTCGTCCGCCGGTATCTCCGGGACCACGATCCGATCGGCGTGAGGATCAGCGTGGACGCCATGGACCCGGCCGGACCAAAGCCGGTCGTCCGAGAAATCGTCGGCGTGAGCGGGCAGGTCAAAGTCGAAGGGCCGGGAGAGAGAGAACGCCGTAGAGGTCTACGTACCGATCGCGCAGAACACGTGGCACTATGGGTCAATCGCCGTGCAGACCGCCGGCAGGCCGCTGGCTCTCGTGCCGGGGGTCAAGGCGGCCATCGCGCGCGTCGACAAGGACCAGCCCGTGACGCAAGTGCGCACCATGGAACAGGTCGCCGCTGAAGCCACGGCCGCGCCCCGGTTCCGCGCCGAGTTGACTGGCGCCTTCGCCGCACTCGGCCTTACGCTGGCGGCGGTCGGTGTCTTCGCCGTCCTGGCGTTCTCGGTGAACCAGCGCCTCCGCGAGTTCGGGATTCGCATGGCGCTCGGGGCCCGGCCCGCCGACGTCCATCGCCTGGTAATGACGGAGGGCATGCGGATAGCCGCCGCCGGCGTCGCCGTCGGTCTCGCGGCGGCCGTGGTCTTGACCCGTTCGCTTGAGTCGCTGCTCTACGGCGTGCGGCCGCTGGATCCAGTTGCCTTCATCGGAGCGCCCGCGTTGCTGGGCGGGACCGCCCTGATCGCCTGCGTCGTGCCGGCGTGGCGAGCCGCGCACGTGGCCCCAGCCTCGGCGCTTCGCCACGAGTGACGGCGCGCGCGGAGCACACCAGGAGTTTGCGGTCTGCACTGCCTGTCTCGGATGGAGCGGGGCAACCACCCGGACGTTCGCTCCGTCTAACGTCTGAGATGACCATCCTCTTTGGCCCTGTCCGCTATGCGATCCGCCAGTTCCGGCTGTCGCCCGTCTTCACGGCTGCCGCCGTGCTCACGCTCGCCCTCGGCATCGGCGGCACCACGGCCATATTCACACTGGTCCACGCCATCATGCTGCGTTCGCTGCCCGTTTCCGACCCCGCGCGGCTGTACCGGATCGGCGACGGCGACGACTGCTGCGTGGAAGGCGGTCCCCAGGATCGGTGGGGCATGTTCTCCTTTCCGCTCTATGAGCGGCTCAGGGCAGAGACGCCGGAGTTCGAAGAGGTGACGGCGTTCCAGGCCGGCGGCGCGCGGTTGAGCGTGCGGCGCGTCGGCGTTGACACGGCGGCCAGGCCGCTACGCTCCGAATACGTCACCGGAAGCTACTTCTCGACGCTTGGGGTCGGCCCGTTCGGTGGACGTGTGCTGACGGCCGATGACGACAAGCCGTCCGCACCACCCGTGGCGGTGCTCAGCCATCACGCGTGGCAGACCACGTACGGCGCCGACTCGTCGGTCGTCGGTTCCACGTTCGTGATCGAGGGGCATCCGTTTACGGTGATCGGCGTGGCGCCGCCGGGATTCTTCGGCGAAACGCTGCGGCCCGACCCTCCCGACTTGTGGATCCCGCTCCAGCAGGAGCCGATGATCAACGGCGACGGCGCGCTGCTGCATCAACCGGTCTCCGCCTGGCTCCGCGTCATCGGCCGCCTGAGACCTGGCGCGTCGATCGATGGCATGGCGCCGCGCCTCACCGGCGTGCTCCGGCGGTGGATGCAATACGATTCCGGCTATCCCGCCAACTGGATGCCCGACGTGATCCGCATGCTTCCCAATCAGGTCATCGCGGTCGTCCCGGCCGGAGCCGGTGTCGGCGTGATGAAAGAGGAGTACGGACGCAGCCTGCAGATTCTCCTGGCGGTGTGCGGACTCGTGCTGCTCATTGCGTGCGCGAACGTCGCGAACCTACTGCTAGCCAGGGCCGCGGCTCGTCGAGGACAAACGGCCCTGCGCCTCGCGATTGGTGCCTCCAGGCGGCAGATCGTCGCGCAGGCGCTCGTCGAGAGCGTCCTCCTCGCAATTGCCGGCGGACTCCTCGGTCTGCTGGTCGCTGTCGGCTCCGCGCGACTGCTGCTTGTTCTGAGCTTTCACAGCTCAACCTTCCTGCCGATCAGCGTTCAGCCGTCGCTCGTGGCCCTGGTGTTCGCCTTCGGCCTCGCGCTCGTGACCGGTGTCGTGTTCGGCGCCGCCCCCGCATGGTTCGCGACGCGCACCGATCCCATGGACGCGCTGCGCATGGCTGGCCGCAGCGCTGGCGACGGTTCGTCGTTTGCCAGGACGGGACTGCTCGTCGTACAGGCGACCTTGTCAATCGTGCTCGTGGCGGGCGCGACGATGCTGGCGAGAAGTCTCGACAAGCTCGAACATCAGGACTTCGGCTATCAGGTGCCGGAGCGCGTCGTCGTGTCCTTGAACAGACCCCCGGCCACCTACACGCTCCCGAAGTTGACCGCGCTGTACCGCGAGGTCGAATCACGCCTCGATCGCCTGCCCGGCGTGCGGGGCTCGGGGTTGGCCTTGTACAACCCGCTGACCGACAACTGGGGCGAGTTGATTCTCGTCTCGGGCCATCTGCCGCCGAAGATGAGCGAGCAGGCGGGCGCGTCGTGGGACCGCGTCAGCGCCAGCTATCTGCAGAATTTGGGCATGGTCATGGTGCGCGGACGCGCCTTCAGCGCTGCCGACAACGAAACGGTGGCGCCCGTGGCGGTCGTGAACGAGGCGTTCGTGAAGCGCTTCTTCAAGAGCGACGAAGATCCGCTCGCGCAGCACTTCGGACTCGACCTGCCGGAGAATGCGGGCACGTTCCGCATCGTGGGGGTGGTGCGCGATGCGAAATTTGCGGGGTTTGCGTTGAACAGGCCGGCGCGTCCGATGTTCTACGTGCCGCTCGCGCAGAACATCCCGTACAAGAACGATCTGATGGCAAGGATCGAGCTGCAGTCCCACTTCATCCAGGGGATCATGCTCGTGACGAACACCTCGCCCGGCGAACTCGAGCCGGTGCTCACCAGGACCCTCGCGGGCGTGGACCCCAACCTCACGATCATCAGCGTGAGGACCATGCAGCAGCAGGTGGACCTGTCCTTCGATCAAGAGCGCGCCGTGGCGAGCCTCGCCGGACTGTTCGGGATCGTGGCCTTGCTGCTGGCCGCCGTGGGGTTGTATGGCGTCACGGCCTACACCGTTGCGCAGCGAACCGGCGAAATGGGCATTCGCATGGCGCTCGGCGCCGACCGCGGGAAGGTCATCGGCCTGGTGCTCGGCGGTGCGTTCAGGCGCGTGGCGGCCGGGCTTGCCTTGGGCTTGCCGCTGGCCGTCGCCGCTGGACGGCTCATCTCGGCTCAGCTCTATGGTGTGTCATTCTGGGATCCGCTCGCGCTGGCCCTCGCCGTCGTGTCGCTCGCAGGTTGCGCGTTCGTTGCGGCGATCATCCCGGCCAGCCGCGCAGCGGCTGTTTCGCCCATGAGCGCGCTCAGAACCGAGTAGCGCTGGTCGCACGTGATCCCTGCCCCTGTTTATCCGCGTGCCGGCGGCCAGGCTGTCCTGTGCCTCGCCGGTGGCCTTCGGGTCGAGTAATCGTCCGGGGCAGCCGACACCGGCCCTTCGCCCGGCGCTGCGAAACCTGGGGTTCAGCGAGGGCGGGGGAGCACTCTTGCTGGTGGGGAGTAGTGGAGTGACGACTCGTCACTCCACCCTGACGATTCCCGCGAATGGCGGTCAGTGTTGCCTACTGCTTGTCGTAGACCCTCACACTGTTGATGGTCTTCCCCAGGGCATCCGTGCCTGTGTTCGTGAATGTCATCGTTTTCCCATCGCCGGACACGACTGCGGTCAGAGCGGTGGTGACGGTCTCACCCTTCTTGTAGATGTTTGTTGTCGTATTGGCATCGACACGAGTGCCAGACACGACATCGCCGTACGGGCTGTTTCCCGAGACCGGGTTGTCCTTCCCGTCGTAGTTCCCGCTGAACCCCCAGTGCTGCACAGTGCCGTCCGCAGCCACCGCATCAACCGTAGTCTTGAAGCCCGCGCCAGCCGCCTCGATTGTGAGGGTGCTGCTCTTGGGTGCCGTGCCAGCGGCGTATGTCGATTTTGCGAGGTTCAGCTTCCAGGTGCCAATATTTGTTGGCGTGCTGGACTGGGCGAGAGCCGTGCCTGCGAGCACGACAACCAACCCGAGTACGACGACCGCGAGTAGACACGTGTGCCGCGATCCTGCTTGCATCGTTGCCCCTCTCTGTGTGCCGAAGTAACGTGCGCGATGTTATGGGAGGCGGCGAGCTTACCACGGTCGGCGTGTGAAGCGGAGGAAATCGGGGGACGTCAGCCGAACGACCCCCATTCGGACGGACGAATGCCCGACCCAGTCCCGCGAAGAACAGGCGAGAAACCGCCTGTTCACGCTGTTACAGACACCGCCTGGATAACGCTCAGGTTCTTCCGGCATTGGCGGAGCAGCAGGGGACCATTCGCAAGGGACTGATGCTCGCTCGTGTAGCGCGTTATAGGACTGGACGGAGTGCAGGACGGCGCTGCGAAAGAGAACGTCCTGGTGACGCTCTGGGAGCGTTTGGCGGGGACTCTGGGGACGTTTCAGTGAAGCGACCCGTTCTCACGGACAGGGGTCCAAAGTCCAAAAGTAAAGTCCAAAACTCTGGACATCGTAAAGCACCAGGACGAAATGTCTGTATTTGTTAGGAAATGGTGCCGGACGCGGTGCTATACTGCGCCGCAAGTCGCTACGCCGCGTGGTGGAGAAGCATCGTCGGGGCTGTTCCACCCGCCGAATCCAGGGCGCACCCGGCGGTTGCGCGGCCGTTGCCCGGGCGCCGCGCTACACCGTGAAGCACCCGGCTACCTAAGACTGTCGAATGCCAGTTGGGCAGACGAAAGGAGTGGCGGGTGGGCGAGTCGAAGGCAGAGTGGTGGCGACACGGTAGGTCGGCGATGTTGAGCGCGCTTTTTCGGGTGCTGGGCTCACTGCTGGGCGGAGTCATCATGTTCGCAGTCTGGCTCATCGCCGTGCTCGCCCGCATGCCGCGTCCGCCGGTGCCGCCTTCATTCGCAGTCACGCTCACCGCTCCTGTCGTCACAGCCGCTGGTTTCGGCCTGGGCATGCTTGTCGCTGAGCGCCTCACGCAGCGTCGCCAAGGTGGGGTTTGTGGGGCGTTCCTGTGGTCTTTGGCAGGCGGCACTGTCGGGACCCTGGTGATGTTTCCGTTCGGAGGGATGCTGGTCGGATTCGGGTTGTTTGGCCTTGGAACGGCAGCCCTGCTCATTCGGGAAGTTCTAGGGCAGAGGAATTGCGCGCGCTGCCCAACGCGCGCCGCACCCGACGGCCGCCGGGGCCGATGCTGAGCGGGCCACTCGCGAGGGCCTGTGGATCCCAGGGAGCACGCTGATGCGATGTTTCGAGGTTCTGAGGACGAGACCCACACGAACGCCCCGGGGTCTGCCCGCCCCCCAGCGGACCGACGGCGATCGCACGAGGCCGAAAACGCCCAGATGGGTGATCGCCGTCCTGGGAGCCGTCGTGCTGTTCTTCGTCGTCAACAACGGTATCTGGCTCCTGAACGACAATACGCCCCCATCGTACGACAGGGCCGCCCACACGATCTCGGCCCTCAAGTACCTCCGGTTGTTTGAATCGCCGACTCGTCTCTCGCTAAACTCCTGACGGTCACACAGTACTGGCCGCCGCTCTTCCACATCTGCAGCGTTCCGTTCACGATGCTGCTGGGCTTCTCGGTCCAGAGTGTCGCGGCCACTAACCTCGCGTTCCTCCTGATCGCCGTGTACAGCATCTACCGGACCGGCCAGAACCTGTTCGACGACGCCGTCGGCGTTGGCGCGGCGGTCATCACGATGCTCTACCCCATAGTCTTCGCGCTCTCGAGGGAAGTCCTCGTCGATTTCGCGCTGATGGCCATGGTCTTGCTGTGCCTGCATCTGATCCTTGCCTGCAAGGGCGGGTTGGACGGAAAGCGAAGCTGGCTCCTGGGTGCCGCCCTCGGCTGCGCGATGTTGGCGAAGTGGACGGCCGTCGCCTTCCTGATCGGCCCGGCGATTCTGTGCTTCGCCCTCAACGTTCGGGACGACCGACAATCCGTCAAATCGAAGGTGCTGGCGCTTGCGATGCTGGTCGCCGCGTTTGCAGTCGTGGCGCTCCCGTGGTACGTGAAGTCTTACAGCCAGTTCAGGGCGGGCGCCCGGATCGCCCTCGGCTCGGATCCGATCCGGGAAGGTGATCCCGTCCGGGTCTGGGAATCGCTTCAATGGTATGGGTATGCGCTGCGGGACCTGTTGATCTCGAAACGGCTCCTGCCCATCACGGCGCTGGGGCTCGTGATCTACGGAGTGTCCACCCGGGCGTGGAGGGGGTTGGCATTTCTCCTGTGCTGGATCCTGCCGGCGGCTGTGATCTTCGTCCTCATCCCCAACAAGGACGCTCGGTTCATCGTTCCGTTGTTACCGGCACTCGCGTTGATGACCGCTGCGGGGATCCGGCAGATTCCGTGGAAGGCCCTGCGGATGCTGACGTGGGCCTTTCTGGTCGTGGTGGGCGGCTATCAGTTCTACACGATTTCGTTTGGGTGGCCGACCGTCCAGGGGCATTACTACACCCATCCTCCGACGAAGCAGGATTGGAGATACGCCAAGATCCTCACCGCGCTGGCCTTGTCTCACCCGGGACAACGGCTGCGGATCGCGGTCCTGCCCAACGAGCCGCACTTTGAGCCCAATCTCTTCAAACTCGTGGCCGAACAGCGCTGCCTTGATTATCAAATCGAGGGATTCGGGGACGGCCCCGAGCCGGTCGAACGCTTGTGGAGCTACGACGTCTTCATCTCGAAGACCGGGCCGATCGCCATCGCGCACACCGCGAAATGGCGGCTGGAATTTCGTGAGCGGTTCCTGGGTTGGGTCGCGCGCGACCAGCGCAGTCCGCAGTTCACGCTGTGGAGAAGTTGGCCGCTGCCGGACGGTTCACGGGCTGACGTGTATCTGGTCCGGTAGGGCAGACCCAGGGAGCCCTCGCCTCACCCCGCTGGCCAGCGCGTGCGCGCCACGAACGCGCCGGCCGCTGGGCCGGAGACGGAGTCTGGCCTTGCCCGTCCTCACGGTTGAGCGGGCCGCGCGTCGTCGTGCGGGCCGCCCGCTCCACCGCGCCGACGGCCCGCCGGCTGCAAGGCTTGCCCAGCTTGGCGCGAGCGTCGCTCCGTTCGCACCAACGGTAGCCCTCGACCTCGTCGGCCCACCGTGTCGAGCCTCCTGGGTTGTCCGCGAATTGCCCCACGGTTGCCCCGCGGGCCTCGCCGCGCACGGGACTGTTTCGCGTGACGATCGCGGTAAGTGTGTGAAGGGGATCGAGTTGTTGGCTGCCCTTCGAGTCGCTGCGCTCGCTTAGGACATTCGCCTCGGCCCATGAAGGCTGGCGTGCCATGAGCGAGGCCCGTGACGGAGTGGGGGCCGCGTCGAATGGTGCCGGAGGAGGGAATTGAACCCACACGGGGAGTGAACCCCACGGGATTTTGAGTGGACGGAATTGACGCGCCCTACCACGCTTTACTGCGCTTTCTCGCGCTCGCCTCGCGCCCTAACGCGCTCTATCGCACCGCCCGTTGCCCCGCCTTGCCCCGCGGCTCGTCTCGGTTGGCACGCGGTGCTGTACGGCGCGGCAAATTGCTGAACAGGATGGCGACGAGCATGCAGGTGTTCTCACCTGGCCCGGGCAAGCAAACCGGACAAGCCAGAGTAGCGCCGATTAGCCGCCTCTGAGGAGGCCGACTGCTCGCGTCCCCATATGTAGTATAGCCCTAGATACCCCACGGTGTGCCGCTCACCGCTGACAGTACGCCCGAGCATGAAGAGCAGGCTCAGGTTCTCACGAACATTGTAGTACCCGCCTGGATCGACGAACGTCGCCTGCCGGCCGCCAAGCAGCTGCGCTTCCTGGTGGTAGATTTCCGAGCCAAGGATGAGTCGTTTTGTCAGCTGCCGCTGAACCAACCAGCCGGCAAAGAGCGAATCCTTCATGCCGGGTGCGTGATTGATCTGGTAGCCCGCTCCTCCATATGTCGTCCATGGGCCATAGCTCTTCTGGACCCAAAGCGGCAAGCGCGCCCAGACCTGCCCGTTGCCGAGTCCAAGCCTGCTGCTTCCCGTCGGAACCTCGAGCATCGGAAAGACGCCAACTTGCGGGCATGTCGCCGTTTCCTGTATGAAGCGATACTTCGCGCCCAACTCGATATCCCCGATGCCGTACGAGCCCTGTGGTGTGACGTAGGAGCCAGGAATGACGACGTGCAACTGCAAGTTGGGCGCAGCGCCCATGTTGAATTCCATCGCCGGCAGGATCCAGGAACTCATCCCTCGACTGCGATCGACTGTGCCGAACAGATAGGCCTCGTAGTGATGCCAAGGCACCGGTTCAGGATCGTCAGTTTGAAAGGGAGGCCCGGCAAACACTGTCGTTGAGCCAACGACAATCAGCCAGAGCACACGACCGAGGTGGTGTCGACATGAAGCCATGGCGCCCAACCCGCGCACAACGAGCCTGCCGCACGGTCCCATGTCTCGCACAACATTTTCTCCATCACGCGTGCCCGGCGTCGGGCCGTCCGGTGCGCCACTATCGGGCTCGCTGGGTCACGACTGCTGAGAGAGCGCGTGGAGGCGAATCGGCTACCGACTCATGGACGGCGCGGGTCAGTGCTTCTTGACGCCTTCAGCTGCGATTTCACCTCTTCACTTAGCGTCGGCTTGACGAAAGGAACAACGCGGGCTGCGCTCTTGCGAATGAATCGCTCGTCACCCTCGAACAGGAAAATGGAGTAGTCAGACGGCATCTCTTTGTACAACTCGTATACGTCGCCCTTGGTCGCCTGCCCGATGACCTCCGCGCCCGGCATCGCAGTCGAGCGAATGGGAACAGGCGAGACGACTACAACGTACTTGTCGTCTGTCGCGGCGCCCCCAGTGGACGCCGAGGTGGGCGAACTTGATGATAGGTTGGATTTCGTATCGGTTACTGGCGCGGGTGTCTGCAATGCCGCCGTCGCTGGGGCTACTGTGGTCGCGGCAGGCACCGCTCGCTCCGCGGGCATGAGCCATACCAAGGCGACGCCGAGCAGTGTGCCGACGACGCAGAAGGCCATGACCCAAGGCACGATCGCTTCCGCCTTTGTCGTCTCCGTGGAGCGTTCGGTTTGCGCCCGTTCCGGCCGGTCCACTGCGGGCGGCGTCACAACGGCGGGTCGAGTGGGCTCCACGTGCTGTCCAAGCTTTTCGTCGAGCACGATGCCGGGGATGGTCTCGGTGGATGTCTGCGGCACGGAGGAAGGCAAGTCGCGCCGACAGTGTTTGCAAACGATGGCGGCGTCTTGGATGTCCTCCGCGCAGAATGGGCACTTCTTCATGGTGCTTTCCTGACCGTCGGGGCTGACCCATCAGATTGGCCCGTGCTCCGGGCCGCCGTCTGCCACACCAGCGGACTGTAGCACTCGCAGCAGGTCACCAGCCCGGGATTCTGCCGCCGTGGCGAATTGGGGCGACGTGGCGGACCGGATCGTCGAGCCCGTGCTGTCCACTGTCCAAATCCACTGAGCAGCCGCCGCAGTCCAGCCCCGCGTCGCACCCGACGGCCGCCGGACGACGACCCACCGGTGTGGTTGAGTCGGTTGCCGGCGCCCCGCCCCGCCGGCCGCCCGCTCTATCGCGGCAACGTTCCCTCGCCTCACCTCGGTGGCCAGCTGGCCACGAGCGCGACCCGGCCCGCACACTGGGTCGGCCGCTGCGCGATCGGGCCACGCTGGCCACGCGGTGGGCTTCCCCGCGAATTGCCCCACGAACAGGGGCGCGGTGGCCCGAGCGTGAAGGCCGGCCCATCTCGACTCGCAGGCGGTGCTATACTGCGCGGCACGTAGCTGTGTGACCGCCGGCTGGTCATTATCGAAGACCTGTCGAACCGTAGCCAGACCGGAGAGATATGGCGGAGGACCGACCACAAACGGAATCTCTCTTGGCCGAGGAGCAGACCGCCCAGGCGGGATACACCTTCTTCGTCTACATCGTCGAGTCGCCGTCCGCTCCGGACCTATACCACGGTCGCTCCGAGGGCGCACTCGTTGCCAACGCGCTCAGCCTAGATCGGATCATGTCGCCACGGGGCGCGGCTCACGCGGAAGCGTTAACTGGGCTCAAGAGCTAGTCTCGATGAAGAATAGGGCAGCGGAGTGATTACGACACAGCATCGACAGAACTGCACTCTTCACTGGGCGTACCTCGACTTCGCGATCCAGTCTTCGAGGGCCAGCCTGGCGAGAGTCAGGCCGCCGAGTATTCCCGCCAGCCGCAACCTCATCGAGGCCATCCGCTCTTCATACGATTTCATCGACGCTGCGGCCGAGTTCGCGTACGTGCTCGTGACGGACGGCGCTGATGGCGACTCACGCCCCGACAGTTGGCTGCGCTATGCTGATCGGCAGTGGCCGTCAGTCAGCCTATCTGACAAGCTGGGCCTTCTCAGCTACTCTACGCATGGCAAGGGTTTTTGGCGGAGGGCAAGCGAGCACCAGCTCTTTGAGGACCTCCGCACCGTTCGCAACGCCCTGACACATCCCGGGATCTTCAGCGTCGTCAGGCTCGAACAGTTCGCCGACTAGTTCGAGTCCGCCCCTGTCGTCGAAACAGACCATACAAGGCAGAATGCGTGCGCCTACGAGGACGGTCGCCAGATTGGCGCAGCATCCCTCGGACCTCGGTCGAGAGGACGCTCGGAAGGCCGTGGAGATCGCGCTGCGACACGCGCAACGCTTCGAGGAGCTCTTCGGTCGCGAGGGTGCCTGCCTGTTCGGTAGGGTGAATCCGCGGACGAATCGGGCGGAAAGCGCAACGACGGTGCTGAAGCGCATGCGTCGCCGCTGCTTCGACGCCTTGTGGGACGCCAGCTGACAGCACTGCACCCGACGGCCGCCGGAACTGACGCCGAGCGGCCGCGGGAGAGCCGCGATCGTTAGGCAGCGCGTTCGACGTCCCATTAACTTGCGGTCCAACGCTTAGTTTAGACAGGGAGCTTACGATGAGTATCGCCGAATCCTTTGGTCGATCGGGCTTCGCCCAATTCGTGAACAGCCCAGCCGGCCGCCTCGTACGCCTAGTCGCTGGCATCGGCCTTATCGCCTGGGGTTTCACGCTCCGCGGTAGCGGTACGGGGCTCGCCCTCATGGTGGTCGGGCTCGTTCCCTTGGCGGCGGGCGCGTTCAACCTCTGTCTGATCAGTGGCTTGCTGGGCGGCCCGATCAGTGGCGCACGCATCGGCAAGCGCACCCCTCAATCCTGAGGCGGACTGCGCGCCCGACGGCCGCCCGCGCTGGATCGCGCCAACGACCCTATGCGCCTCACCACGCTGGCCAGCGTGCCACACGCACGACGCAGGTCGCCCGGCTGGTGGCCACGCCGGTTTCTCGGGTGCTGTCCAACTGGCCGGAAGGGGGAGGTCACATGACGACGGAACCGATGAGCATGAGCACGCTTTCTGATGGCCCGACCGCCACGGTCATTGATGGACAGCCTGCCTGACGTCCCCCTCGTCCATGGGTCAGGACGCGGGTAGCCGCGCCGAGACGCCCTATCAAGGGCACGCTCGCTTCGCTCGTCGCCTGCGGCGACCCTTGACACCTGACCCTGCAGCCTGGTCCTCCACTACGTCGGTGCCGGGCTGGTCTCCCTGAACCCTCGCAACATCTTCGGGGCGATGCTCGGCGACATCGGCTATGAAGTCCCGCTCGGCCCGGCCGGCTCTGACGTCGACAGTCGCAACATCCGACCGGTGTTCACCGTCAACGGCAGGATGGTCCGGTACAAAGGGAACCTGCGATTGCTCGGGCTCGTCATCGGCGTAGTCGTCATCCTCGGTGGTGCGATCAGCTTTGCGGCGCCCGATGTCCTTCTCGCACTGGGGCGCTCGGTGACCACGTCAGGCGGCCTCTACGCGATGGCCGCCCTGAGAATCGCATTAGGGCTGGTCTTCGTGCTCGCGGCGCCGGCATCGCGGGCACCGCGGACGCTCCGCGTGCTCGGCGTAATCGTGATCATCGCGGGACTGACGACGCCCTCGTTCGGCGTCGCCCGCGCGCGCACGGTCCTGGACTGGTGGGCGAGTGCAGGGCCGTCGTTCATACGCCTTCCCGCCGGCGCCTAGCAGCCCGTGGCTAATGTGCCTTCCACAGGGACGCGCAGCCGGATGCGAGGAACCCACCGATGGTTGATCGTCAGGTCCAGCATTCGACCAACATACTCAGTGTCGCGGTTCCAGACGCTCGTGACCCACTGTGCGACACACCAGACCGCCAGAGCGAGCGAGTGAGCGACCCCCTGGAGGCACCGCGGCTTGCCGACGCCGACCAGCGTCCGCATCAGCAGGCCGAGATTGAATCCGCTGGCGTGCACGATCAGCCGTTTGTAGATGTTCTCATGGCCA
>Ga0209638_1000496_pt1 | contig 25689 bp, 23 predicted proteins | sample BarGraNGADG00211_FD_184490 | JGI IMG/M metagenome (GOLD analysis project Ga0209638, IMG submission 184490) | Arctic peat soil microbial communities from Barrow, Alaska - Barrow Graham LP Ref core NGADG0002-211 (SPAdes) (version 2) | ecosystem: Environmental > Terrestrial > Soil > Wetlands > Peat...
TTCATCCCTCGTCATTGCGGCGTACGCCGAAGTACGCCTCATTCCTCAGGATTCGCGCGCCTTGCCTGCGGCCTTTTTACGAAGCCGTCATTATTTGCGTGGGACGGTCTTGATGTCCCATGTCGCTTCGCAAAATTCGACGCCCTGTTCTTCTCCCGCCGGGATGACGTGGCGAACGCTCCGGCCGAACGCCTTCGCGGAGGCGCGGTATTTGAAAATCCCGCCGGTGGTCGACTGGAGGTTGACCTGGCTCATCGGCAGGCGCGTCGCATGGACAATGAAGCGGATCGTGCCGAGAGGGGGCTGGACCGCGAGCTGGTAACGATCTCCCTCATCGGGAATTCGGTAGCGTTTCTCTTTTTCAAAGGAGGAGATCTGGCGGTAGTTGTTGGGGAGGAGCTGGAGGACGGCCCCCTTCATGTCGATCTGGATCACCTTTCCGTAGAAGTCCCGGTTTCCCTGCAGGTAGAGGGTAACCGTCTTTCCCTCTTCGTACTCCTTCCGGTCCGTCCAGATCCTTACATCGAGGAGATCGGCACGGTCGAGGAGAGCGGCATCCGGTCGGTTTCCGGTTTTTCTCTCCTTGGGGACGAAGCCGGTCTCCGCTTCAATCCAGATATGGGGCCGTTCCCCCTTGCCGGGGAGGGTTTCCTGCTGCTGCAGGATCCGGACAAAACCGGCGGGCGTCCGAACGAGATCGAAGTCGAGACCGAACTTTCCCAGTTCAAGCAGCCGATTCCGGGTCTTTTCCAGGGCGGTCTGTCGGCCCCGGTTCACGAGTCCGGCCAGGGCCTGCTTCCGGTCGGCTTTTGCGGCCGGTGCCGTTCCGGCGTCGACGCCCAGGATCAGGGAACGGGTCTCCGTGTCCGGTGGGGGCGCGGCAGCGGGCGCCGACGCGGCGAAGAGGGTGGTGCTGGGTGAAAAAATGAAACCGATCCCGATAACAAGCGCAACGATGTACCGACGAAAAAAGGAAGAAACCATCATCACGTGCCTCCTTTCCTGAGGGTTTGTGTCGCCTTATCCCCTCCCCGGACGGGAAGGGGCCATGTTGTTGCCGTTCCGATCCAAGGCGCCGGAGAAACGATTCATTTAAAGAGGTCCTCTTTTGCCGCGGTGAACCTCCAGTGCGGATTGGATGATCCGGTCGATCAGCCCCGCCTGGGTGATCCCGGAGGCCGCCGCCTGATGGAACAGGACGGTGGAGGGCGTCATGCCGGGGAGCGTATTCGGTTCCAGGACCGCCACCCGTCCATCGGCCCGGACAAACATGTCGATCCGGGTATATCCTTTTAGATTCAGGACCCGGAAGGCCTTAACTGCCGTTTCCCGGATCTTTTCGATCTGTTTCGCGGGCAGCCGGGCCGGGGTCTTGTTCTCCCCCTGGCCATAGAGGAACTTGTCCTCCAGAGAGAGGACGTCGTCCGTGGGGATTGTCTCCGAAGGGATCAGGGCTTCCGGCGTATCGACCCCGAGGACGCCGCAGGTCACCTCCATTCCGGCGAGGAACTCCTCGACGAGAACCACGTTGTCCCACAAAAAGGCGTTTGCCACGGCTTCCGTGATGCCCTCCGCCGCAACAACCTTTTTTACGGCGGTGCTGCATCCCTCCCGGCAGGGCTTGACGACGCAGGGAAAGCCGATCTCCCGGACGATCTCCCCGATGACCGCCGGCTTCTCCGCTTCCCATAGCCGCCGGGGAATCGGGATCGTCCGCGGGACATCGATCCCGCTGATCTCCAGGATCCGGCGGCAGACATACTTGTCCATCCCTATTGCGGAGGCGAGGACGCCGGAGCCCGTGTAAGGGATTCCGAGGAGTTCGAGGAGACCCTGCATGCAGCCGTCCTCTCCGTACTTGCCGTGCAGGCCGAGGCAGACGACGTCCACCCGTGTCCTCAGGAACTCATAGGGGATCGGTTTGGCCTCCTGCGGGAGATCCTCTTCGATGTCGCGCGTGCTGTTCCGCATGAGGAGCTTGACGGGGATTTCCCAGAAAGCCGCCCGGCTGTCCATGAAGATTGGAACGGGGTCATATTTGTGGCGGTCGATCTTGCTGAAGATGTTCCGCCCGCTCTCCAGAGAGACCTCTTTTTCGGAGGAGAGGCCTCCCATGATGATCCCGACCCTCATTTTTTGGGCTTTTTCTTCTTCGCTTTCGCCCATCTTAGAAGCTCACCGTCAAGGCCAAATAAGGCCCCGCAAACTCCGTGTTCAGAAAAAGATCATCCCGGTCGAGATGCACCCGGATGACCTTGTAACCGGCATGGATGTCGGTGCCGGGCGTGGCGGCGCCATCCGATTTCATGTCCGCCCTGAATCCCGGAAACCAGTAATAATCTCTCGCGCCGATCTCGAACGCGCCGACCGGCATCGCCCAGAGAAGAAGCAGCGCCAACGTGCAAAAGACCGTCCATGGGGATCTTTTCATGGGGACCTCCTTGATGGTTGTGGTTTCGTTTCTCTTCCGGCGCCTGCGGGCGCCCCTATTTCCGATGGTCCTCTATACCATCAATCATCGTTGTTCCCCAGAGGGTTGTAGACCGTTATTTCCCCCTCTGCCGGAATATTTCTTGACGGCTTCGCAATAAGTCCGGATGCTGCGTTGCGCTTCATCCTTTGTCATTGCGGCGTACGACAAAGTACGCCTCATTCCTCAGGATTCGCGCGTCTTGCCTGCGGCTTTTTTACAAAGCCGTCTTTCTCTAAAGCCGTCCGTTGGGGGGACTATGGCCGGTTGTGTATACCCCGCAGAGGGAAGAAAATCAATGTCTACTTCAAATCATGACCCCGCATCTGCCTGAAGAATCTCAAAAGTGAGGGCTCAAGGCACTCCAATGAAATGGCCCCCCCGGCGATCCTGAAATTGATAGCGCTCGAATTCCTTTTGGTATATATCGAGTAACCTTGGGTTGCTTAAGAGACGCTTCCTGGATTGCGGCGGAAACAATGATCGCGCCCTACCGGCGGACGGTTCGTGTCGGTCTTGAAACCAACCGGGGAAAAGCGGCTTCGTGACGGACGGGACAGGAACGGAACCGGGAAATGGCAGGCGGCATTTTCGTAATGATCCGAAAGATGAAGTCGTGGGGGGTGATTCGGGAAAGGACGGTCGCCCGATTCTACCGGACACGGTTCGCGAGGGAAGCCTTGGAGGGGAAAGCGGATCTTTCTTCGCTGCGTTCTTCGCTGCGGGCGAAGCCGACACCCAGGGTCTGGACCGGATTGGCTCTTATCGGCTTCAGCTACGTCATCGGGTGGCCGGCGGTCGGGCTCCTGGCCTGGGCCTCCTATCTTCTGCGGGAACCCCTGATCGTCGCCATCGGCGGTCCTTTAACCTACGGCCTGTCCTGTCTCGTCTTTCTGTTCGGGTGGTATCTTGCGGGCGTCCATTACGCGAATATCTTTCTGCGATGGGGGACGTGGCGTCTGCTGGAGCATCTGGCGGCACCGCCGGGAGATGGCCCGTATGAACGGCTCCGGCCATCCCGATTCCCTGTGGAAGTTTCTGCGGCGATCAAGAACGGTGCGGTCACCGGCAAAGAACGGGGAGGTCTCTCGCCGGCCCTTTTCACCGGGGTGACGGCCTTTTTCATCGCTGGCTTCCTCTTGTGGATCCGGCCGACGCTGGCCGTCGTCCCCTTGGGGTTTTTCATCCTGCTCTGTCTGGTTGCCCCCTTCCTCACCAGGGCGGGATTTTTTCTGCCCGTGATCAGTCGGCAGGATAAAGGCCGCAACGTGGCGGCCTTGACCTTCGATGACGGTCCCGATCCGGACGTTACTCCTCTGTTGCTGGAAGTTCTGAGGCGGCACGGCGTTCAGGCAACGTTTTTCGTCGCTGGAGCAAAGGCTAAACAGCATCCGGAACTCATCCGTGAAATTCTCTCTCGGGGCCATACCGTGGGCAACCACTCCTATCATCATGATCCATTGCTGATGCTGCGCTCCCGAAAGAGGCTCAAAGAAGAGATCGCCCATACGCAGGATCTGCTGGAAAATTTTGCCGTCCGTCCGCTGACCTTCCGCCCACCCGTCGGCATCACCAACCCCCGGTTGAAGGGGGTGCTGCGGGAGCTTGGCATGTACTGTGTGACGTTCAGTTGCCGCGCCTTCGACCGGGGAAACAGGCGGATTGAAGGGCTGGCGATGATCATTCTCAAGAAGGTCCGCCCCGGCGCCATCATATTGCTGCATGACGTTACTCCGAGGGGCGGAGGGGGAATTGCGCACTGGCTTACGGAAATGGAGCGAATTGTTTCCGGTTTGAAGACGCGGGGGTATGAAATCCTCCCGCTATCGGAGTTGATCGATCGGCCGGTCATGGAACATCTTACGGCAAATGAATCGAATCGTTAATTTCCCTTGACACTCATACCATTGGGCTGTAATGAGGACGGCGGCAACAAGATATCCCTGCCGTTCCGGTCGGCTGGATCAAGGTGGGAAAATGGGGGAAGGTATGACCTCGCGGTTCAATCATGAGTGGCTGCGGTTGTCGGGTGAGGCGGAACGTGTCGTTGCCTCGGCAAGATTCCCGAACGATTCAGGATGGTTCGCTGGTCATTTTCCGGATAATCCGATCGTGCCGGGGGTGGCGCTGATCGCCCTTGTGGCGGAAGCCGTCAGCGAACGGGAGCGCAGCGAAGGGCGATCTCTGGTGATCACGGGCGTCCGCCGGGTCCGGTTTCGTCTGCCCGTCAGGCCGGACGATGAGGTGACCCTGGAGGCAATCCGGATGCCGAAAAAGGAAGGGCCGGCTTATGTTTTCAACATCTATCTTGCCGGTGAGAACGCATGCAGCGGCGTCTTGACGGCAGAAGCCCCCCGGTCATGATCCTTTCTCACCAGGACGGCCGTGCGTGCATCGGGCCCGGATCAATCCGATAACCCAATGGAAAAATCCCGATAAAAATCACTTGACAAGTCAGGGGATTTTTTACGAAAGTACAGCCATGCCATCGGCGCTCCCGGTATCGGGGCGACTATTATCTATTATCTATTGCGCGAGGGAGGTTGAAACATGCCGGAGAGCAATGAGACCCGCGAACGGATCCTCCGGATTGCCGAGATCATCATTGAGGAACTGAAGCTGGAAGAGATCACGCCGGAGTCGTTCGATTCCGATATGGATCTGGTGGACGAACTCGGGGTAGACAGCATGGATCTGGCTACCGTGGTCCTGGTTCTGCAGGACGAATACGGGGTCTTCATCGACGAGGACGACTATCCGAAATTAAAGACCATCCGGATGATTGCCGAATACCTGCAATCCCGCCTGCAGGGGCGAAAGGGTTAGGGATGTCGGGCGATCGTGAAGGCCGTGAGGATCTGAACAAAGACTTCGGAGTGGATGCATGCAGGATGGTGCGAATTTGGCCGTGACGGGGAATGCGGCAACGGAACGGTGCGCGGCGGCCGAGCATAACGTTGTGGGGCAGGGCATAGGAATTCCGGAGGGAGCGGATCGCCGGCGATGGAAATTTTCCGAGCTGCTGGCGGAGCGGGGCGTGCGGGCCCGCTGGGAAAAGGTCCGAAAGTACTTCTTTCTCCGGGAATCCACCTATGACATGAGCAACCGCTGCAACCTGCGTTGCGACGGCTGCTACTACTACGAGGGCGAAAAGCAGTTTGCCGGGGAAAACGGGGATGCCGGGGCGTGGCGGGCGCTGATGCGCGCGGAAAAGGCGCGCGGCATCACCTACGTTGTCCTGGCGGGGGCCGAACCCTCCCTTGTTCCTGAACTTCTCGGAGTCTGTTTCGCCGAGATGCCCCTGGGCTGCATCGCCACCAACGGCGTCCGCCGCATCGAGCCCGCCGTCGGTTACAAGATCCATGTCTCCGTCTGGGGGAATGACGCAACCAGTCTCCGTGTGCGCAAGGCCGGGGACCTGCTCCAGCGACAGATTGAAAACTACCGCGACGACCCCCGGGCTGTGTTCGTCTATACCTTCACGCGCGAAAACATCGATGAGGCGGCCGGCGTTTTTGACGTGCTGGCGGCGGCCAACTGCCGGGTCACCTTCAACATGTTTTCCTCGCCGGTCGGTTACGCGGGGCCGCTCCGTCACGACGGGGCCTCCTTGGTCCGCACGCGGGAGGCGATGGGGGAGATGATGGCCCGGCATCCCCGGCATCTCCTCTTCTCGCCGTACAGCGCCGTCGCCCACACGCATGCGCTGGGCCTTCACGACCTGTATCGTTGTTCCTATCCCCGGATGAATTCCTCCACGGATATCGGGCTCGGCCGTTCCTTCCGCCAGTTCCGGACCGACCTCAGCTGGGACCGGGACGCCGCCTGCTGCGTTCCCGATACCGATTGCGCCGACTGCCGCCATTACGCGGCGGGGAGCGCCGTGGTGACCGCCCGTCTCTACCGGCATGTTAAGGACCCCAGGACCTTTCGCTCTTGGCTGGACTACGTCGACACCTATCTGGCCGTCTGGGTGATGGGATACGAAAAAGGGGAGAATCTCTGCGCGGAAATGGTTTCCCCGCCGGGATGCGAAGAAACCGCGAAGGGATAACGATGCAAACCGTCAGCAGCCTGTTGGATGAAACATGGCAAGAGCGTTACAAGGCGATCTCCCGCCTGAATATCCGCAGCTCCATCTATGATGTTACGAACCGGTGCAACCTGCGCTGTAAGGGGTGTTTCTTTTTTTCCTCCGATGAACACAAGGCTGCCCCTGAGGAGGAGGATCTGGCCCGGTGGGAGGCCTTCGTGGAACGGGAACAGGCGCGGGGGGTCAACCTGGCCATCCTCATCGGAGGTGAGCCGACCCTCTGCCTCGACCGCGTCGAGGCCTTCTACAAACGCCTTCCCACCTACTGCGCCACCAACGGCCTGATCAAGGTGCCCCGCGATCGGTTTCCCGGAATGATGGTGGGCATCTCGCTGTGGGGTGATGAAGCGGACGAAAAGCTTCTCCGGGGGAAAGACGCCTTTGCCGTCTCCAGCCGGAATTATGCCGGCGATCCCGATACCTATTATCTTTACACCATCACCCCGCGGCAACTCGGACGGACGGAGCGCGTAATCCGGAAGATCGCCGATACCGGGCTAAAGGTCCATATGCAGCTCCTGTCCAACGATGAGGGCGTGGACGGTTTTTCCTGGACGCCATCCCAGCTCGCGGATATCCGCGTCGAGATGGACGCCATGCTTGAGAGCTACCCCGGGACCGTCATCTCCTGTCGGTATTACCACGAGATCATCACGACAGGCCGGATGCTCGGAAGACCCTTCGCGTGGAATGAGTGTCCCTCCGTTACGGAACCGTTGGATAATCGCAATCCCCGCCCGAAGCGTCTCATCCGGTTCATCCGCTGGGCGGCCGACCTCAAGACGATGCACCGCTGCTGCACCTCCGCCACGCGCGACTGCACGACCTGCAAGGACGGCGCGGCACACATGAGCTGGGTGATGGTGAACAAAAGGGCCCATCTGCGGTCGGCGAAGGATCTCCAGAACTGGATCGAGGTGTACGAGATGTTCGCCAAACTGTACCGGTTCATTCCCTGGTAGCTATCAGGCTGTTGAAAAACGCCCGTCTGCTGCGTTTCCCTCATCCTTCGCCGTTCAACGTACCTAAAGGTACGCCTCACGGCTCAGGATTTCGGGGGCCTTGCATCCGGGCATTTTTGAACAGCCTTCAAACAGGCATGGTATAATCGACGTATGAACAAGGATAGACCCGTAATTCTTGGATATGACTTCGTGTCGCCGCTGGGGACGGAACTGGATATGCAGTGGCACCGGGCTGCGGCGGGGGAGAGCGGCATATCCCGGCTGACCCGCTTCCCGCTGCGGGATGGATTTCCGGTCCGGATTGCCGGCCAGGTTGCAGAGATCGACATCGGCCCTTATCCGTTTCTCCGGCCCCGCGAGATGGCCCACTGGACCTCTCCCGTCTTCAAATACGCCCTGCTCGTGGTCATGCGCGCCCTTGCGCGGGCCGGGATCGACATCACGCCGGAAGTGGCTCCCCGGGTGGCCGTCACATTCAGCTCTGCGATCGGCGGGCTGGATGCGCTGATCGACGCGGATCGGACGCTGGTGGCCACGGGAAAACTTCCGCAGCCCTTCATGAATCCCAATTCCTGCATCAACATGGTCGGCGGCAAGGTCGCCATCGCGACCGGGGCAACCGGACCCATCGCCTCCAGCGTCACCGCCTGCGCCACCGGGAGCAGTTCGATGATCCTGGGGGCGATGTTCATCGCCCAGGGAATGGCCGATGTGGCCGTCTGCGGGGCCGTGGATTTTCCGCTGGTGGAGCCGATCGTGGCCGGATTTGCGACGATGAACGGGGCGTACCGCCCCAGAGAAGGGGAAGAACCGCTGCCGCCGCAGGCCGCGAGCTGTCCTTTTTCCCTCTCCCGCCGCGGCTTTGTCGTTTCCGAGGGAGCCGGTTGCATCGTCATCGCTTCGCGGGAGTTCGCTGCGGCCCATGGTCTGGCCTATGGGATCGAGCTGGCCGGTTGGGGGATGACCGCCGACGCCCATCACGTCGTGGCCCCCAACCCGGTGACGGTTCGGCGCTGCATTGAGGAAGCCATCCACCATGCCGGCATCGACCCCGCCGACATCGATGCGGTCAACGCCCATGCCGCCTCGACGAAGATCGGGGACCGGGTGGAGGCGGACGTCCTCCGGGAGGTGTTCGCCGGCGGGGTTCCTCCCGTTTCGGCCGGCAAGTCGCAGCTTGGCCACGCGATGGGGGCCTCCAGCGCCGTCGAATCCATCCTGGCGATGGAGGGGATGCGCCGGGGGGTGATCCTGCCCACGATCAACCACCGGCCGGACCCGGAGATTGTGCTGGATTGCGTGACGGAGGGCGCCCGAGCGCTGGATCAGGAGTTTGTGCTGAAGAACGCGTTCGGATTCGGGGGGTGCAATGCGTGCCTTGTGTTTCGCCGCGTTAACTGATATGAATCCCGCATGAAAGCGCCACAGAACAGAAAGGTCTTCGTGATCGGTTACGGGGCGGCCACACCGTTGGGTCGGACCTTCGCCGAAACATGGGAACGGGCCGTCCGCGGCGATGCGGGTTTCCGGAAGGTCACCCGCTGTAAGGTCGAGTCCGTCTGCGACGTGGTCGGGGAGATCCCGGACTGGGATCCCCGGGCGAATGATTTCGTCGATGAGAAGGAGGCGTACAACTGGAACGCCGGCTTTGTCATCCTGACCATGGCGGTCTGCCGTGAGGCGCTGGCCCATGCCGGCCTGCCGATGAACGACGAAACCGCCCCCCGGACCGCCTGTCTGATCGGTTCGGCCATCAACGGGGTTGACGCCTTCCGGAGGGCGATGGTGAATTTTCAGGAAAAGGGCCCGCTGAAGATCAGCCCCTACCTGCTGCCGAACCTGTGCGCTAATCTCCCATCGGGAAAGGCGGGGATCCTTCTCGGTTTCACCGGACCGATTTTTTCGCCGCAGGGTGCCTGCGCCTCCGGCAACTACGCCATCGGCATCGGGGCCCGGATGATCCGGGACGGGGACTGCGATTTCGTCCTGGCCGGGGGGGTGGATACCCCGATCCTGCCGGAGATCATCCATGGCTTCAACAACATGAACGCGACCGTCAAGGTCCTTCCGGGGGATCGCGCCTTTACAGACCCCGCGCAGGCCTCCCGCCCGTTCAGCGTCGACCGGCGCGGCTTTGTTCTCTCCGAGGGAGCGGGCGTCATCGTGCTCGCGGCTGAGGAGATGCTCGCCCGACACGGGCTGACGGCGCGGGCCGAGGTCATGGGTGTCGGCTGGACCTCCGACGCCTATCACTTCACCAGCCCGAACCGCGAAACGATCATCCGGGCGATCCGGGAGGCGATCGCCGACGCGGGGCTCAAACCTGCGGACATCGGATATATCAACACCCATGGCACCTCCACGCAGAAGGGCGATCTGGCCGAGATCGACTGCCTCCGGGCCGTCTTCGGACCGCAGCTGGCGAAGATCCCGCTCTCCTCTAACAAATCCCAGATCGGCCATACCTTGGGCGCGGCGGCGGCCATCGAGGGGGCCCTGACCATTGAAGGGATGCGGCAGGGAATCATTCTGCCGACGATCAACCACCGGCCCGATCCCCGTTTCGACGGCATCGACTGCGTGCCCGATACGGCCCGCCGGCAACGTCATGAGCTGGCCATCTCCAACGCCTTCGGCTTCGGGGGGACGAACTGCTGCATCGTCTTTCGGGGGGTTTGAGATGAAAACGAAACCATTCCAGACGGAGGCGTATGGCGATGACGGGCGTTATGTCCGTGATGCGGCGACGGGGCTCGTCTGGCATCGCTGCGGCAACCGGACGCTCTATGCCGATACGGACCGCTCCACCGTTGTATATCATGCCAATTACCTGAGGTATTTCGAACTGGGACGGGCCTCCCTGATGCGCGACGCCGCCTATCCTTATCGCGAGGTCGAGGCCGACGGCTACGTCTATCCGATCATCGAGATGGGCGTCCGCTTCCAGGGGCCCCTGCATTACGACGATCCGATGTGGATCCATACCCGCCCGGGGGAGCTCGAACGGGTGAGACTCCGGTTCGACTACATCATTACCCATGCGGAGACGGGGGCCGACGTCTGCCGAGGATTCACGCAGCATTGCGCGCTGAACTCCCGAGGGATTCCGGTGGCCGTTGATCCCAAGACCGTGCATTTATGGAAAGCCTTTCCCAACCCGCAGAAGCGATAGCCATTCCGCTGGTGATTTCCGTGCCGGCCTATCTGCGCGATCATTATATCGGCGATCTCGTGGTTCTGCCCGCGGTAGAGGCGCTGCAGATCGTCGCGCGGTCGCGACCGGATGACCTGGACGGACATTCCTGCCGGCAGGAGCGGGCCTTTTTTCACCATCCGCTGACGATCGATCCCGGTGCGACAGAGATTCCTGCGGTGCATGAGCATGTGAGGTACGCCGACGGTCGTTGCCTTTCCAGGCTGACGACACTCCGCTCCGGCCGGCAGATGAAATTCACCCGCCGGATGGAGCACCTCTCCGTCTGGTTTGTGCCGGCGGGCCGGGAGGTTGCGGGGTGTGGGGCTGGGCGTGAGGCATGGTGTGAGACTGCTTCCCCATCGGACCCCGGTGATGCGGTCCCTCACGTGGGGCCGACGTTCCGGGTTTCCGCCGACCGCCTCTACGACGAGTTGGTCCCGTTCGGGCCGGCCTACCGGAATGTGCGGGGAGACGTTTTCCTCACGGAAACCTGCGTCTCGGCGACCGTCTCCGGGGGTGATTTCCCCGAGGCCGCGGGCCCCCTCGGTTCCCCTTTTCCTTTGGATGCGGCCATGCATGCGGCCTGCGCCTGGGGGCAGCGATACCGGAACCGGGTTGTTTTTCCCGTCGGGTTCAACCGGCGGGAGATCCTTTCCCCGACAAGGGCCGGAGAGACTTATCTCTGCCGCATCACGCCCCTTCCGGATGAAGGCGCCATCCTGTGCTTCGACGTTCAGTTGCATGATCTGCAAAGGCGACCGGTCGAGACGATCCGGGGGCTTAAGATGCGGGACATCTTCGGGGGGAAGCGGACCCCGCCCGTCTGGGTGAGGGAGGGACTGTAGGATGCGCCTGACCCTGATGCTCCTTCTCGCCTATTTCGCCGGTTCGATCAATTTCGCGATCATTTTCCTCGGCCTGCTGGGCAGGGAAGACCCGCGGACGAAATTCAGCGGGAATGCGGGGACGACGAATGTCTATCGTCAGGCGGGCATCGGGTGGGCGGCGGTCGTACTGCTCCTCGACACTGGACGGGCCGTCGGTCTGGCGGCGCTGGGCCTGTACCTCCTTCCTGCCCCTCTGGTCCCCTGGGTCGGTACGGCCCTCGTCGCGGGGAACCGTTTTCCCTGTTTTCACCGGTTTCAGGGTGGCAAGGGGGTTGCCTCGTTCCTGGGGTTCATGATTCCGATCGCCCCCTGGGGGGCCGTCCTGTCGTGCCTCGCCTGGGTTGCCGTTTACGGCATCGTGCGGATTCCATTTGTAGCCTCCTTCTTCATGGTCCTGATCCTCGGAGGTGCAGCGGCGTGGTCGGGCGGTGCACAGGCAATCCTCATTGCCGGAACGGTCGTGACGGTCCTGCTGATTTTCCTCAACCACTGGAAAAATATCGTCACACTGCTTGCCGAGAGGCGACGGAAGGCGTAACGGCAACTTGGTGACGGTCTGCCCTTCGGCGTCATGATTGCGATAACGGATCGCATTCCCGCGAAAGCGGGAATCTGTGAACCATTTGAAAGAACCGGATTTCTACTGGGGTTTGCCCTCGGAAGGCGGGGGCGGGAATGACGATTTACCGAGTTTCAGCAGCAATAAGAAGACTCGAGGAAGGCAGGATTTCACATGCGCATCGTTCTGGTCCACCCCGCAGGGTCGAACTGGGTCCCCGGCCTGAAGGACATCACCGCCACGGCCAACCGGATGGCCCCGCTGGGGCTGCTCTCCATCGCGGCCTGTCTCACACGTGCAGGCCATGAGGTGTTCGTCCACGACTGCCTGGGCCCCCGTGCGGTCGCCGGGATCAGCGCAAACGTCCGTCTCATTCTCGGTCATGACCCGGAACTGGTGGGGTTCTCCGCGACGACCTCGGGCTTTCTCGATGCCTGGGAGATGGCAGTGGCCGTCAAGGATGTGCGGCCCGGCGTCGTCACCGTCTTCGGCGGCGTCCACATCTCCGCGCTGGGGAAGAGCCTGCTGGAGCAGTTTTCCCATATCGATTATCTCTGTCCGGGGGAAGGGGAGGGGACCCTGACCGAGCTTGCGGCGGGGGAAGAGCCGGGCCGGATCGACGGCCTGATCTGGAAGGACGGGGACGAGGTGGTCGTCAACCCCGCGCGGGCGCCGCTTCCGGACCTCGACGACCTGCCGTTTCCCTCCTACGAAAAGCTGGCCGGATTTCCGCGGGGGTACAACCTGCCGCTGTTCAGTTACATCCGGTTTCCCGGCGCCACGATGATCACCAGCCGGGGCTGCACCTACCAGTGTTCCTACTGCGACCGCTCCGTCTTCAAGCGGGGCTATCGCTGGAACTCCCCGGCCTACATCTATGACCACATGCGACACCTCCGGCGCCGCTTCGGAGTCCGCCACCTCAACATCTACGACGATCTCTTTACCGCCAACCGGCCGCGGATCGCCGAACTCTGCGCCATGCTGACCCGGAATCCGCTGGGCGTGCAGTTCAACTGCGCCGTCCGGGTCGGCCAGACGGACCGGGAGCTCCTAAGGATGCTCAAGGCGGCGGGCTGTCTGATGGTTTCGCTGGGCATCGAGTCGGCCGACCCGGAGCTGCTCCGGCGGCACAAGGCCGGCGTGACGCTGGAGGAGGTCCGGGAGACGGTGGAGATGATCCGTGCGGCGGGACTCCGGGCCAAGGGACTCTTCATGATGGGATTGCCGGGCGAGACGGAGGCGTCCATCCACCGGACAAGCGATTTTGTCCTTTCGCTGGGGCTCGACGACATGAACATGACAAAGTTCACGCCGTTCCCCGGCGCCCCGATCTGGGAGACGATCCGGGAAGAGGGGAGCTTTGAGGAGGACTGGCGGCAGATGAACTGCCTCAATTTCGTCTTCGTTCCCAGGGGCATTGCCTCCCGGGAGCGGCTCGACCGGCTCTACAACGAGCATGTGAAGCGATTCTACACCGATCCCGCCTGGCGCCGGAGATTCCGGGACCGCCTCTGGGAGCACCGCCACAGCCTCTGGCATATGGCGCGGCACCTGCCCGATTTCATCGCCGCCCGCCGCCATTTCGAACCGGCGAAAATCCCGGAGTAGATGCGCAAGCCCCTTTACCCGGTAGGTTCATGGCAGCAGACGCAGGGCTCCCTTGCGCAGCGTGTCGTAATTCACCCAGCTTACCTTGAAATCTGCCCATTGAAGCAAACCGAAAAGCTTCCTCAGTGTCCAGCAGACTCAGAAATCCTTCTCGATACTCGCCGGGGTCAGGCCGAGTCGCTGTTATCCCTCTTCACAGAAAAGCCGTCGACGTTCAGCGGGAAGTCGCAAGAAGGCATTCATGCGGTCATTTCCCCGCCGGCCCGGCAACGCGCCGCAGGATGGCGGCAATCCAGGCCGGGGCGTAGCGGATGTCCTGGAGGAGTTTACGACTAAGGGCAGGATGGACACCGTTCATGAAAATATGACATGCTCAAACATTGTTGTTACTTGCCGCCCGTGATTTTGGGGTCAGCCTTGACCGCGTCGGCGGCTGCAGCAACCTTGGCTTTGCAGTCGGCCGAGATCTTGCTGTCCCAATCGTGATACGGGGCAAGGCCTACACCGCCGTTTGACAACGTTGCCATCTTTATGCTTGCAGTCAGCTTGCCATCGGCAAAATCTCGCACTGCTTGCCCGGTTGCAATGTCAACATTCTTCATGGCGCTTGTCATCAGTGCGTCCTCAACTTCTGGGTAGGTTAAGTACTGGTCGGCATCCACACCGATCGCCATGATGCCCGCTTCTTTGGCGGCAAGCAGGGCGCCATTGCCGGTGTTGCCGCCGACACCGAAGACGACATCTGCCCCTTTGCCGATGAACGTCTGTCCGACGGTCTTACCTGTTACCGGGTCATTGAAGTCGGGAATGTACTGATTGAGCGTGACAATGTTGGGATTTACGGACTTCGCACCGGTCTGATAACCCGTGACAAATCGCACCACGGGTGGAATCTCCATACCAGAAACAGTTGCGATGACACCCGTCTTGCTCATGCAACCGGCCAGAACACCGGCCAGATATGCGGTCTCATCCTCTGCAAACATGAGGCTGGTAATGTTCTTCAGCTCATTCGAATACGGGTCTTTTCCATCGTCGCCAGGGAAGTAGGCAACATCCACGATGGCAAATTTAACATCAGGATACTTAATGGCTGCCGCCTTGGTCGCGTCCCCCAGAAAGATTCCCACCGTGACGACGAGGTTGGCTCCCTCAGCGATTTGGGTTTCGATGCTTTTTTCGAAATCGTCGGTTGATTGTGAAACGATATACGAGAAGTCCAGTCCCTTCTCGGTAGCGGCTTCTTTTACGCCCTTCAGGCTATATTCATTGAAGGATTTGTCGTTCTCGCCGCTGGTGTCCAGCACCACACCTACCTTGAGTTTTTGGGCTACAGGTGCATCGGGTGCCGCACAACCACCAAGCAATAGGGCGCTCACAACCAAGGTGGTAAAAGTCGGATACATGTATTTGCGCATTTATCATTCTCCAAGAAAAAATCGGGTTTACGAACGCTGATGTTTTCTAATTAAAATTGGAGTGAGGATTGCCAGTTGAACTGTATTTTCTGAGAGTCTTGCAGAATCTTTAGTACCGCACAATCTGTTTCCCCCGGTTCGGGACATGCGAGCACATGGCCGCGAGCCACTCCGGGGCGTCGAAGACCTTCCGGTCTTTACCACCTTCGCCGAATAGATGACGGTCCCTTCATCAGCGAGATACTGCATCCGTTGCTGGGAAAAGGATGCCCGGATGATGTGCCGCGCCAGGTTCTCCATTTCTTTGTGAATCATCGTTATGACGGATTTTCCGCACGTCTCCGGAAAGAGAGCGCAAGCATCGTAATATCGTCCGATTGCGGTTCGCTGCCGGCGAAATCCCGGACCGACCGGAGGATCTCCCGGACGAGGTTCTCAGGCGGCTCATGCCCGTGATCTTCCGTGACCCGGATCAGACGCCGCTCCTCATAAAAAAACTTGTCGCCGTTCATCGCCTCGGTGACGCCGTCCGTATACAGCAGGAGCATGTCGCCTGGCGCAAGAAGAATTTGGCGCGTTTCATAGACGGAATCCTCCATCGTCCCGAGGAAGAAGCCGTCGGGCAGGGTGAGCCATTCCGGCGGCTGTCCGGCTCTCAGGATGAGCGGCGGGTTGTGGCCGGCGTTGGAATAGAGCACCTCTCCGGTCCGGAAGTTGAGTATGCCGCAGAAGACGGTGACGAACATCATCGAGTCGTTTCCCAGGCACAGCTCGCGGTTGACACGGGAGAGCACATCCGACGGGGCCATATCCCGGCCGGCCGTTCCCTTCATCAGGGTCTTGGTCGCCGCCATGAAGAGGGCCGCCGGGACCCCCTTGCCCGAGACGTCGCCGATCGAGAAGAAGAGATGATCTTCGTCGAGGAGGAAGAAATCGTAAAGATCCCCGCCGACCTCCTTCGCGGAGTCCAGGGTCGCATAGATGTCAAACTCGACATTTTCCGGGAAGGGGGGGAAGTTCTTGGGCAGGAAGCTCATTTGGATCGTCCGGGCGATCTTCAGCTCGCTCTCGTACCGTTCCTTGGCCGCGGTGGTTTCCGCGAGGTTCGCGATGTACTCCTTCAGGGCCACCTTCATGTTGTCGAAGGAGCGGGAGAGTTCGCCGATCTCGTCGTTGCTTTTTACCTCCGTCACTTCGATATCGAGGTTACCCCGGGCGATCTCCGCGGCCTTGCCGGCGAGAGTGCGTAGAGGCCGGGTGATGGTGCCGGAGATGAGGACGATGATCAGAAAGAGGATCCCGAAACCGGCCGTGCCGATGATGAGGACCGTCCGGCTGAGATCCTTGAGTCCCGAAAAAAGCGCCTCTTCGGGGAAAACCACCCCGATGGACCAGCCGACGGAAGGGAGCGGCGCATAGTACATCCAGGCCTTTTGCCCGGAGAAGTGTTTTTTGAGTGCGACAAATCCCGTTTCGCCGCGGATCATTGCCCTTCCGGTTTCCCGGAGCTCCCGGTCATTGGCCGCTTCCGCCACGCTGAAGATGCTCTCCCGCATGATCACCTCCCTGTCGGGGTGGGTGACAAACACCCCGCTCTGGGAGATCAGGAAGGCGTAGCCCGACTCGTAGGGGGAGAGCCTGGAGACGATATCCACCAACCAGTCCAGGGAGATATCCGCCGTGACGATACCGGTAAATACGCGGGTATCACCGCTTTTCCGGGAGAAGGGGACTGAGTAGGTGGACATAACGATGTTGCCGGCCCCCTCGTCAAAATACGGTTCACTCCATACCGCCCGTTCCAGTTCCTTGGGAATCTGATACCAGTCCCAGAAGAAGTACTGATAGAGCTTGTTGCCGAGGTAGATGAGTTTGAGTTTCAGCGATATCCCGTCACGGTAGTAATAGGGGGCGAAGTAGAGGGATTCCGGATCGAAGGCGTACGGTTCAAAGGCCACCGCGGAACCGAAGATATCCGGGTTTGTGTTGAGCAGGGCTTCGACCCGCCCAAGGAGTGTCTGATGATCGAATTTCTTCTCGCTGAGTGCATGGGCGAGATAGGAAGGGTCCTTTTCAACCCCGCGAAGGACGGTTTCAATCCTGTTTACGGCGGCCAGCGTCAGGTTCTGCGCATTGGTCTCGACATTCTTAAGGATCTGATTGCGTGAGTAGATGTAGTTATAGCCGAAGGCGGCAGTGAAGATGACGGCCGTTCCCGTCAGGATCATGAGCGATAGTTTGAAGGCGAGACCGCGCCTCTTAACGGGGTGTCGTGCAATCGACATACATCTCTCCGTACGGCGTAATCTCTTTAATGAGCCCGCTTCGCTTCATTTCTTCGGCGACGCGGATGTAATCCTCCTGCCTGAGGCGGCCCAGGGCCGTATTGCCCCCCGGGGGAAGGATGATATCCTTCATCCGCGCGAGCATCCATTTTTGATGGACCCGGTTCGTGCCGACATTGGCCTTCCTGATATGCCGCATCACGACGTCCAGGGTCTCCTCCGGGTTCGCGAAGGCGTACTCCCATCCTTCGAGGGAGGCGCGGACAAAGCCGCGGCAGAGATCGACGTTCCGCCGGACGGTTTCCTCAAGGCAGTAGATGCCGTCTTCAGGGAAATTGAGGCCGTGCTGGTCGAAGAAAAAGGCCTTGAGCTCGTCTTCGTTGAGGCCGGCGTTGAGGAGCATGTGGTATTCATTGTACCACATGGCGGATGCCGCGGCCACGCCGTCCTTGAGAAAGAGGTTCATCGTGGCTCCCTGATAGACGGGTTTGACATCCACTCCGTATTTACGGAAGAATGCCTGGGGCTGAAGACGGAAATCGGTCCAGAGGCTGACCTTCTTCCCGTTCAGATCGGCTGGGAAGTTAATGCCGCTCGCCTTTTTGGTGACGAGGATGAATCCGGAACGCTGCACGATCTGACCGATGTTCACCAATCGGACCCCCCGGTTGCGCAGCTCCAGGGCGGATGAGAGAAACGTCGTGGCAAAGGTCACCTGCTTGCGTGCGATCGTCTCCGAGGGGGGATATTCCGGTCCGCCGCGCAGGATCGTCAAATCGATGCCCTGTTTTTTGTAGAGCCCCTTTTCCTGGGCCATATAGTAGCCGGCGAACTGGGCCTGGGGAAGCCAATGGGGGATGAAGGAAGCGCTTTGCAGCTCCGCGCCCCGGGCCGGGGAGATGGCAAGAGCAGTCAGGATGTATAGGGTGAGCAAGGCGCGAGCGAACAATCTGAGCCTCCGTGGCACTGCGGGTTAAATGAATCCGCCAGTGAGTCCATTCCCCGCGGCTTGCCACGGGGTAAGCGAGCAAAAACGAAATTGTTTGTTCCTCATTAAGGATCGAAGATTCTCCGCAGCTTGCTGCGGAGAGCTTCCTTATTCCTTACATAGACCATGGGAAAATACAATGAAAAAGTACGGGGAAGGGTGTCGGATTCCTGATTAGGTTTTGACAGCTACTGAAAAATATGCGATAGTTAAACACTTGGTATCCCTCCGGCCATTGACTGCCGTGCCGGGAGCAGGGGGGATGAGATTGCCGTTCTGTGAGGAGGGCGTTTACGGAGGATTGGACAGGGGGGAGACGATGGAGATCGCGACGAGAAAAGAGAGCGGCGCTGCGGTGGTGTCGGTCAAAGGCAGGATAGATGCCGTTACTGCGCCGGAGTTTGAAAAGGGTTTGTTGGCTTTGATGGCCGGTGGAGATAGTACGCTGGTTCTCAATTTCAACGGGTTGGAGTATATCAGCAGCGCAGGGCTGCGGAGCATCCTGTCCACGGCGAAACAGCTTAAGGCAAAGGACGGCAAGATGCTCTTTGCAGGCCTCCAGGGGCCGGTGAAGGACGTCTTCAAGATCTCCGGGTTCGGTTCCATCTTCAAGATTTTTGACACGGAGGAAGAGGCGCTCCGTCAGATCTGAATGGTGCAATTTCCAACAAACATCAGGGTTCAGGCCAGACTGGATAATTTGTACACGCTGCTTGAGTTTGTAGCATCCTGTGCGAAACAGCAGGGGGCTGGGGAGCAGAGGATCCGTGAGATCGATCTGGTCATGGAGGAACTCCTCGTGAACATCTTCAACTACGCCTATTCCGAGCGACCAGGCGATGTGGGGATTGCCTGCCGGATTGATGACGCCGGGAGATTGCTGGTCGAGATAGCCGATGAAGGAGTCCCGTTCAACATCCTCACCCGTGATGATCCCGATTGCGAGGCAGGCATCGAGGAGAGGACGGTCGGCGGCCTGGGGATATTCTTCGTGAAACGGCTGGTCCAGGAGATCCGATACCGGCGGGAGGGAGGGCGGAATATCCTGACGCTTACGGTCGATCCTGCGCCGGTGTTGCTGTGAGCGGTGCTTAAATCCGCCTCTCGATGATGTAATCGGCGATGGTATGAAGGGCCGTTTTGGCTTCCGAGTCGGTAAAGGAGAGCAGGAATCTCTTGGCCTCGTCGATGCAAGCTTTGGCCGTCGCCAGGTTATAAGGGATTCCGTCGTAGCGGTGCATGAGGGCCCTGATCCCGGCGCGGTGGCCTCCTGACCGCTCCCGGCCGCATAGAGCTGGAGAATTAATAAAATCCGATTGCTTTTGGTGAGGCTTCGGCAGATGACGGCACTTCCGTTTCCCGGCGGTGACAGTAAATAACAATCACCCATTCTGTCTTTGACCGGACATACGATCGTCAACCCAACATAACTATTGCAAAGGGATTTTTTATCTTCGGAGTGAAGTATCGCCTTCAGGGGAATGAATCGCAAATATTCATCAGACCTCATATTACCCAATTAAACGGTCAATATTTCATTGACTCCGCCCTAACTTTCTTACTATATACGACGCTGAAGTGAAACGAGGTCATCCAGGGTGTTTTTCCATAACCCGGGATGCCGGATCCGTTTGTGAGCCCGTACCCCGCTGCTTGGGGTTTAAACCGCAATGATGGGTGATTCTGCGAAGGGAATTTTTGAGGTCCATCCATGGAAAGTCAACCGGGAGTGGGCGCCGCCTCGATACAAAAAATCCAGACCCTGCTGGACATCAAAGCCGGCGAGTTCAAGGTTACGGCCCTCGCCCTCGCCGTGACCTTTTGCCACGGCGTATCCAACGTCTACCTCTTCACCACCTCCCATTCCCTTTTCCTGAACGTGTTCGAGGCCCAGGACCTGGCCTATACCTATATCGGCGGGGCCTTGGCGGTCCTGCTGGTTGGCGGCGTTTACACTTGGCTTCAACACAAGGTTTCTCCAACCAAATTGGTCGTCTGGACCCTGCTGTTCCTGCTGCTGACCCTGCTCGGGGCCAGGGTATGGCTGTTTTTAGGCCAGACCAAGGGTCCGGCCGCTTTTTTGGCCGTCTGGTCGGTGGCCTATTCCACCCTGACTTATATGAGCATCTGGGGTCTATTCGGCCAGGTTTTCGACACCCGCCAGGCCAAGCGTCTCTTCGGCCTGATCGGTGCGGGCGAGTTCGCGGCCGACATCGTTGCGGGCTTCATCACCCCTGTCCTGGTGTCGGTCATCGGCTCGATCAATCTGCTCCTGATTGCTGCGCTCGGGCTTTTCGGTTCGGTGGTCTTCACCATCCTGATCACCCAGGCTTTCCGCGAAGGATTTCCTCGGGTTATGCCCACTGAATCGGACATCCCGGCACCGAAGCTCGGGGAGATGCTCAAGGACCGTTACGCACTTCCCCTACACCTGATCTGGGGCCTTTCCCTTATGGTGTTCTATCTGATGGACATGGCCTTCAGCAACCAGGTGGAGAAGCATTATGCCGACGCCTTGGATTCCATGACCAGCTTCCTGGGTGTGTTCTTTGCCGTGGGCAGCGCAGTGAATATGGTCGTCCAGACCTTCTTCACCGGCAGGGTTCTGGACAGGATCGGCATTCTGAAGGCCCTTTTTCTGCTGCCCGGCGGGGTGCTGTTGGGCTGCGTCGCAATGTCCTCCGGGGTGGCCCTCATTCCCAGGGTCGGCCTGGCCATGTTTGTAATGACGATCGGTTGCAAAATGATCGATTACATCCTGCGCAACGCCATCCACGATCCGGCCTTTCAGGTTCTCTACCAACCCCTTTCCCTAGCCAAGCGCTTCGCAGTTCAGACCTCGGTCCTGACTCGGGCCGAACCGAGCGCGGCTCTGATTGGCGGTGGGTTATTGCTGCTGGGAAAGCTTTATTTCGAAATCGACGCAGCGAATGTGGCCCTGATCATGATCGCCATCCTGGGCGTTCAGATGTTGTTTACCTTTTCCCTCAAGGAAAAGTACCTGGGCCAGCTCATGGAGGCGCTGAAGAAGCGCCGCCTGGGGTTATCCGAAAGGCAGGTGTGGGATGAGGGCGGTCAGCACCTGCTTCTGGGTTTTTTGCAGAGCAAGCACCCGGGTGAGGTCATCTATGCCTTGAACCTGATGGAGAAAAACGCGCCCCATACCCTCTCGGAGCATCTGCCGGACCTGCTCTTGCATCCCTCGCCCGAAGTGCTCAAGGAGGTCCTGGCCAGGATCGAGCAGGTCAGACCTCCCTTGGCCCTGCCCCTGGTGCGGGCCATCATGCTGAACGAGGCTATGGACCCCTCGGTACGCACGGCCGCGGTGCTGGCCTATGCCGCCATGGACGAGGCGGGGGCCGAGGACACCCTGGTGGACCTTCTGTCCCGGCCGGATAAGGACATGGTCCGGGCAGCCATCATCGGCCTGCAAAAGCACTGCGGGATCGAGGGAATCATCGCCTCCGGTGAGCGGTTCACGGAGATGCTCAACTCCCGGGACCCCGGCGACCGGGAGGCAGCGGCCCGCATCCTGGGAGCGGTCGGGGTTTCGTCCATGTACCGGCCCCTGCGCCGCCTGCTCCAGGACCCCTCCGCCGCGGTCCGGTGGGCGGCCCTGGACTCGGCAGAAAAGCTCGGCAATCCCAGGCTGGCCCTGCTGCTTTTGCCTTTCCTTGGCCGGCCGGATACCCGGCATAAGGCGATTCGGGCCGTGGCCGCCCTGAGCCAGACCGCCCTAGCGGACCTATCCTGGGTCGTCTCAGACTTTGATCAGCCCCGGGAAGTGGTGCTGGGCATCCTGAAGGCCGTCTCCCTGATGCCCCCGCCAGTCGCCGTGCCCTTTTTGCTGGAGTATCTTTTCCATCCGGACGCGGTCGCCCGCAGCCTCATCCTGAACCGGCTCGAACACCTGGGCTACCATCCGGAAAGCCCCGAGGAGAAGCAGCTGTTGAGCGGCCTAGTGCGGCAGGAATCGTCCCTGGCGACATGGCTTCTAAACGGTCTCAAGGCCTTGCCTCCGGGTCAGGATTTCGGTCTGCTCAGAAAGGCGTTGGAAGAGGAAAGCCATCGCTGCCGGGACCGGATATTGGCCCTGGCTTCGCTGTTTGGACCAGTCAAGATTAGGGGGGGCCTGCGCAGAGGCATTATCGGCAATGACCGGACCCGTAACGCCTATGCCTTGGAAATGCTCGATTCCTTCCTGCCCGGGGATTTGAAGGAGCGGATTTTCCCGTTGCTTGAGGACCTGCCCCAAAATGAGCGTTTGGAGCGGCTGGGCCGGGTGCATCCCGGCTTGGAGCTGGAACCGTCCCAGGTTCTGGAGGCCGTGGCCGGCAAAGAGGATGTCTGGATATCCCCTTGGCCGAGGGCCGTGGCTGTTTATCTGATGGGCAAAAGCGGAGATCTCGCCCATGAGGCGCTTTTGTCCGGGCTCGGGGGACACCGCACCCCCCTCCTGGCCGAAACCGCCCTTTGGGCCCTCTCCAGAATCAAATCCCGCGGCGATCACGGGTGGGACCATCCGGCGCCCAACAAGGAGGAACCATGCTGACCATCGAGAAAGCCCTGGTCCTGAACGAGGTGGACTTTTTTTCCGGCCTGCCCGGGGAGTTGCTGTCCGAAATGGCGGCTGCGGCCGAGGAGATGGATGTCCCGGCGGGACGGACCGTGACGGCCAAGGGTGAGCACAGTTCGGCTATGTACGTCGTGGCCTCCGGGCGGGTCCGGGTCCACGAGGGAGAAAAAGTGATCCAGGAGCTTGCGGAACGCCGTTCCTTCGGAACCCGTTGCGCCCTGGACCCCCGGGATCGCTCCAATTCGGTCACGGCCGTGGAGGACAGCCTCCTGCTGAAAATCGAGCACGAGATCCTTTTCGAGTTCATCGCAGAGAGCCCGGAGCTGGCCAAGAGGATCATTGGCTCGCTCTGCCGCAGGATCGGCAACGACTTCCTGTACCCGGAATGAAAGGAGCCCCCGATATGGACGGAACCATGCCCGGCAGGATATCCCGACTTGCCGCCTCCGTTTTACTTGCCCTCGCCCTGCTCCTGCCGGGCCTGGGAATCCAGGCGTCCGAAAGGCCCGTCGCCCATGTCCAAAGCCTGGCGGAGCTGGCCGTGGACCCGGCGCCCTGGATGCGCATGGAGGCCAATTCCGAACAGCGCCAACCCGTTTATCTGGGGGCCACGCCCAGGGAGATGGAGCTCGGTCTGCCCCCCGTCGATCGGGGGCGTCCGCTCCTGCCCCGATTCCTCAAACCGCTCGGCGAGGGCCAGGCGCAGACCATCCGCGCTGCCCTCGTCAAAAAAAGGTTGGCGCCTCCCGGGGTCGGAATCGAGTTCGAGGCATGGCCGGTCCGTGACGACGCCGGACGACTCACCTGGGCATTCGCCCGCTTCAGGATCCCAGCGAACCCCCGCTCCCCCTGGAGATGGCTGGACGCCTCGCAGCTCCAGCCCAAGGGGCGCGAAAGGATGACCCCCCCCATCCTTCCAGCCAGGCTTGACCCGGCCGACCCGAAGGAATTCGCCCTGATTTTTTCCGACTTTTTCGACCTACCGGGTCTGTATGACAAGCCGGTCTTCGGCGACTGCGTCTGGACGCCGAGGACGGACGACGCACTGCTTTTCCCGGTAACGCCGGCCTGGCTCCCCACGGATCTCATGGTCCCGGTCCGTGAAAAACGCGACCTACCGGGCGAGATCTGCCGACAGACCCCGGCCCCGGCCCGGTTGAACGGCAGGCCGACGGCTTTTGTCCTCTCCCTATCCGCAAAGGGGCTGGCCTGGCCGGGGGAGATTCAGTGGAAAAGGGTTCCTGATGCGCTTCCACCCCTCCCGCGGCGCGGCGCGTTCATAAAGACATGGCCTGCCGCTTTCACCGCGGCGTATCAACAAGACATGCTGGCCCTGGACGGCGAAGCGGAGGCGGTTTTCCCCCTCAGCGGCCGGCGGATCCGGTTTACGGCCAAGAGCGCGGCCGATCCGGGCAACCAATTGGGTCTGCTCATCGAGTATCTGGAGGAGAGGTACCGGGTCCTGGGGATCGAAACCCGCCGCCACGACTTTATCTGGCGGGGACTGCCCCAGGCCAATTTGATCGCCGTGATCCCGGGAGCCCTGCCCGCCGGGTTGAACCGGCCGGTACTGATGGGCGATCACATCGACACGGCTTTTTGCGAAGACGAATACGACCGGACGGGCCGGCGCGTCTCGGCCCCGGGCGCGGACGACAATGTTTCGGCGACGGCCGCGCTCCTCAGTGCCGCCGCCATTCTCAAGGATTCAAAACCGCTCCACGACATTTGGCTGGTCCATTTGACAGGTGAGGAATTTCCACCCGACGATCTTGGGGCGCGGGACTTCCTGTCCCGGTTGATGAAGGCCAAACAGGAGATCACGGGCCTCGTGCTCATGGACCTTATCGGATGGCGGGCCGGGAAGGACGACATTTTCCAGATCAATCCCGGCGACAGCAAACCGTCGATGAGAATCGCGGCCGAGGCTTTCGATGCCGCTCGGACCTTGAAAAGCCGGTTCAGGCCCAAGCTGCAGCCGCGTTTTCATCCGCGAAGTTATCTTTACAATACCGATGGGCTCCTGTTTTCCGACGCGGGCTATCCCGTGATTCTTCTCAACGAGCACATGAATCGGCTGGAAAACCTGAACCGCGTCGGTTACCACCACACGACGGACACGTCGCAGAAGATCGACTGGATGTATGTTACCACAGTGGCCAAGACGGCCATCGAGACCGTGGCGAGACTTTCGCGCACGCCGCCTCCGGCCTCCAAATAGTGATCCCGGAATCGGAAGTCAGCAAATCGCCCTCCCTACGGCTTTGATCATGCTTTTTTTTAGTCCGGTCTTGGCAAAGGAAAAGGTGCCGGGGGATGCCGGACGGAAATCAGGCTGGGGTGGAGAGGCTATTTTCTACTCTCGTTACATATCCAGAGGCATCGCGGCCAGCGAGTGTCCGGTGTTCCAACCCTCGGCCTGGGTGATGCTGAACGACTCTTTGGACGGGTGCAGCATCACCACGTCGGACGCCGCGTCGGATGACAATCATGCCTCCAGCAGCGAGGATGACCGCAGCGGTTTTTACTGCCTTCGTTTCAACCGTCTGGATTTTAAAGAGCAGGCGTTATTCGACATCTTCAGCATGCTCACCGACATCGAAGATGCCTTTCGGAGTATGAAGTCGGAGCTGGGGTTGCG
>Ga0209638_1000497_pt1 | contig 25672 bp, 29 predicted proteins | sample BarGraNGADG00211_FD_184490 | JGI IMG/M metagenome (GOLD analysis project Ga0209638, IMG submission 184490) | Arctic peat soil microbial communities from Barrow, Alaska - Barrow Graham LP Ref core NGADG0002-211 (SPAdes) (version 2) | ecosystem: Environmental > Terrestrial > Soil > Wetlands > Peat...
GGTCGAGGATGCGCCATGAGCGCAAGAGTGCATCGAGTTCATCTGGCTCGACGGGGGGTTGGATAGCGATTGTTTCAGGCACGTGCGTTCACCTGGGCCTTCTCGTCGTGGGCGTGGTTGAGGATGTCTCCGAGAATCTCCTCGCGGAGTGCGTTGACGCGGGGATTCACCAGTCGCCGGGCACGGAGCGCGTCCACGAAGGTGTCGTAGCCCACGTCGTTCCAGCTCGTCTTCCCCATCAGTGCCAGGAACAGGCGCACGATCGGGCCGTGGTTAGCGTGGGCTTCGACCAGCATGCCGGTCGCGAACCAGTGGAAGTTCTGAGCAATGGTGGTCAGCTCGTCGACTTGTTGGAGGTCCTCGTCGGTGTACGCGCCGAAAGTCGCGTTCAGCGCTTCGGTGAAGATGTCCTGTTGCGGGCTGGCGGTGCGGTCATTGCCCGCGATCGTCGTGAGCACGAAGCGCAGGGCATTCAGGTCGGCTCTTACGACCTCGAAGCGGTGATGGAGCAGAGCGGAAGCGTTGAGGACGTCGCGGCAGGCTGCTTTGGTTCGCGGGCTGACGTACATCTCCTCTGAGGTCCGCTGGTCGGGACTCCGCTGGCCTTCGCGCCGCCCATTTGATTCGGGCGCCTGGGTGCGGCGACTGGCCAGGTTCATGTATCGCTCAATCAGGTCGTTCTTCAGGAAGAGCATGCTGTGGGAGGCAGTGATCGTCCGATCCGGGTCCTTGCCCTGGACAAGATTGCTCATTTCCTGGAGGACCGAGAGCGGCAGTGGGTGGGCGACTGGCATCGGGCGCCCGTGATGCTGGGCATATGCCAGGTCGATCATGATGTCGTCGAGCGTGTCGCCGCGGGGATCGATTGAAGCTTTGAACATGAAGCGGTCGAGAATCGGCTCGGCGATGACGGAATATTTCAAGTGGTTGGTCATCGCGAGCGCGGTATGGAGGCGGGCGTCCTCCTGCTGCTCACCCTCGGTGAACTTGCGTTCGTTGAGCACACCCAGGATGGCCTCGAGCACGAGGTCGTTGGAGTTCATGAATTCGTCGAGGTAGGCGAAATCGGCGCTGATGAGCGAGTTCCGGGTGTTGTGCCAGAGCTTGCCCTGGTTGAAGAGCTGTAGATCGAGGCCGCCGAGGACGGTCTCGAGGCGGGTACCCTGGGTGAACTGCGCTTTGAAGAGCTCCCCTTCGAACTGGCCGAAGACGTTCTCGCCGTAGAGCGACTTGCCCGTCCCCGCCCGTGAGATGAGGAGCTGGTGGCGCCGCGTGATAAGCGCGAGCGCCGTCTGCTGGAGGAGCTCCATCCGGCCCGGGAGTGCTTCAGAGACGCTAAAGAGCGCGCCTTTGAACACTTCGATCGCCGGATGAAGATCGAGCGTCCCCCCGGTGTAGACCGGGTGTTTTCCATCTGCGGAAGAGAGAAGGTTTGGCACGTCCTTCATCGGGAAGTACCCCCCATTCCGCATGCGACCCCCACATCGCATGAACCGTGCATCTGGTCCCCATCCCCTTCAGGTGCCAGCTTCCACTTGCCTCTGCGTATTGCTACCTACGTGTAATGCGTATGGACCTTGGCATCCCGATACCTCTAATGGGCAGATTCTATAGGTCGCGTATGCCAGTTGTCTCGTGGCTGTTTGGGAAATGGTGAGGGAGGCATTACCTGCGACTGCGTCGTACACTTTCTCGGCATCGCTGACTTCTCCCGGAGTGCAACTTTGGCAATTATTCCTATCCGCCGTGCTGGTGACCCTGTACTTCGTGAGAAGGCCCGTAAGGTTCGTACCCCTGTCGACAAGTCGATCCAGAAGCTGATCGAGGACATGTGGGAGACGATGTATGACGCCCCGGGAGTGGGCCTTGCCGCACCGCAGATCGGTGTCTCGCTCCGCGTGGTCGTGATTGACGTTCACGACCAGGAGCCCATCGCGCTGGTCAATCCCGAGATTGTGAAGCGTTCCGGGACCCGCCAGGTGGACGAGGGGTGCCTGTCCGTACCCGGGTTTCGCGGTGAAATCACTCGCTCGTTAAAGGTGCTGGCGCAGGGTATCGACCCGTACACGGGTAAGTTGGTGCGCGTAAAAGCCGAAGACGACCTCTTCGCTGAAGCGCTGGAACACGAGATCGACCACGTGAACGGCATCCTCTACATCGACTACCTGTCGGGCCCGGAAGCGCTGATTCCGATCAGCGACGCGCCCGAAGTGAAGGGCTAAGCATGTTCATCGAAGAAGTCATCGCTCGAGAGATTCTTGACTCGCGGGGAAACCCGACCGTGCAGGTGAGCGTTCTCCTGCAGGACGGGGAGATGGGAGTTGCGTCCGTCCCCTCTGGTGCGTCAACCGGGGCCCACGAGGCGGTGGAACTCCGGGACGGTGACTCGAGGCGATACGGGGGCAAGGGCGTTCTGAAGGCCGTTGCCAACGTGAACCGTGAAATCTCAGGCAAGCTGCACGGGGTGCCGGCGACCGAGCAACGGCTGATCGACCGGATGCTCTGCGAACTGGACGGTACGCCGAACAAGGGACGGCTGGGTGCCAACGCGATCCTCGGCGTTTCGATGGCCGTGGCGCGAGCGGCCGCATCGTCCCTTGGCCTCCCGCTCTACCGCTACCTGGGTGGGCCGGGCGTTTGCCGCCTCCCGGTACCGATGTTCAACATCCTCAACGGCGGCAAACACGCGGCGGATTCGACCGACTTCCAGGAATTTATGGTCATGCCGGTTGGCGCCGAGTCGTTCTCCGAAGGCCTGCGGATGGGCGTTGAGGTCTACCAGGCGTTGAAAGCTGTTCTCCACGACCGCGGAGCCAACACTTCCGTAGGAGATGAGGGCGGCTTCGCGCCATCCCTGCCGGGGAATGAGGCGGCGGTCGAGGTTGTCCTGGAAGCGATTGAGCGGGCCGGCTATCGGCCGGGTGAAGACGCCGTGATCGCACTCGACCCGGCCAGCACGGAGCTGTTCAAAGCGGGCAAGTACGTACTGGCAAAGGAAGGCCGCGTCCTCACCAGCGCTGAGATGGTCGCGCATTGGGCGAGCTGGGTTGAGAAGTACCCCATCAGATCCATCGAGGATGGGCTCGCCGAGGACGACTGGGATGGCTGGGCCTCCCTGGTCCAGGAGATCGGCGACACAACACAGATCGTCGGCGATGACCTGTTGGTGACGAACACCGAGAGGATCCGGCGAGGCATTGCCGCCCGGGCCGCGAACAGCGTCCTCATCAAGCTGAACCAGATTGGCACGCTCACGGAAACGCTCGAAGCCGTCGAAATGGCACAACACGCCGGCTGGACCGCCGTCATCAGCCATCGCTCGGGTGAGACTGAGGACACCTTCATCGCTGACCTCGTCGTCGCAACAGGCGCGGGCCAGATCAAGACCGGTGCGCCGGCCCGCAGCGAACGGACGTCCAAGTACAACCGCCTGCTCGAAATCGAAGAAGAACTGGGCAAAGGCGCCGTCTATGCGGGCTGGGACAGCATTCGGCAGCTTGGGCCACGACCGGTCCGCGACGAATCGGTGCGTCCCTCTCCCTCCAACCGCGCAGAACGCCGTCGCGGCCCCCGTTCACGGCACTAGGCGCTCGATCGCATGACTCCAGCCACCCGGGCCGCCGCGGATCGGTTCATTCTCGACACGGCGAATGTCAGATACGTCGCGGAGTACCTTCGGAAGGAGGAACTCCAATGCGTCGTCGAGACCACGGGGATGACCGTCGGTCAGACGATCGGCCACATCGCCCTGGATATGAGCGATCTCGCGACTGCGATCGAGGAGCTGATCGCGGGTGGTGAACTGGCGTCTCATGACGCTGGTTGCGCCGCGAGGTCCGCAGCGCACTCGCGGTTGTCTGCCAGGTGGGGCTCGAAGGCATTGCTGCGTCGGCTCGACGCGGGCCTGGTGGCACTGACGGCGGCGCTCGCGAAGCTGGACTCGACGCCCGTAGGCGAAGCTTCCGCGGGATGGCCCATGGCTCATGTCTTCAACGCTACCCACGTTCCGGCACACGGTCTTGAACTTTCGGAGGCGTTGGAAGATCTGCGCTTCGATCCCATGATGCTGAACTGGCTCCTCTATGCTGACTTCTCCGCGGAGCCGGAATTGTTCGACCGTCAGCAGAGACTGTTCGAAGAAGCGCGCGACTATTTCCATGAGCTGGGCGAGGACGCGGAGGAGGACTGATATGACAGGCATGCGAGTCGCGCCCCCGCGAGTTTTCCCCCGTGCTACGCGGAGCGCGAAGCCCCCGATTGAGGCAGAAGGTTCCGCCGACACCTACCGCCAGACAGGGTTCGTCCTCGGAGCCGAGCTGGAACTGGTGCTCCGCGGGTTGAACCTCGAGGGCGAGGTGGTTGTCGCGTCCCAGGGTGCAGGTTTCCGGAAGCAGGTGACTGCCGCGACGATGGGCCTCTGGTCACGCGCCTGGCTCACTCGTCTCGAGGCCCTCCACGCGATCGAGTGGGGGAACTACACCGCCGCGATGCCTTTGCTCCGGGCGTCCGCCGACCATGTCGCGGGCGAAATGGCGCTCCTGCGCGACAACGCCCAGGAATGGGGAGACTGGCTCGACCAGGGAGGGGTCAGTCCCGCCCCGTCTGAGCAGGCGGTCGAGTTCCGGCTCCACCCGTTCAGATCCGGGGAAGTCCTGGCAGGGCACGAGGTGCTCGGGACCCTCTATCGTGTACTCACGGACCTGTCCTTACCGCATTTTGGCGCGACCCTGTTGCTCGCCGCTAATGATTCGAACCCGGAACGAATCCTCATGACGTTCGGCGACCGCGACTTCCACCTCGGACTGGCCGAACTCTGCCTGGGTTGGTTGCTGACCCTCGGAATCGTGCAGACTGAAGTCGTTGTGGGAGCCGGGTCCGTTTTCGCTCGCGAGGCGGTTGGCGCTGGCGAACAGTGGAGTGGCGAGGCGAAAGCCATGGTCGAGCGTGCCGATCGGTGCCGTATCGACCAGATTGAACGTGACGGGGTGCACCGCTACCTGGTCCACAACTGGCGGCGGGCACCGGGCGCTGCCAGGAAAGCGGTCCTGCTATGAATCGGGCCCGGAGCGGGAATTTCGGTACCATGGTGCCGATGCAGAGAATCGCGGCGGTATTGGTCGCCATCCTGGCTGTGGCTGCGATCCTGTCCGCGTGCGGCGGTGGATCGGCGAAACCGACGCCTGTCGGTCCGGCCGTGAGCGACCAGGACTACCTCAATGTCATCTGCACAGGGCTGACCAGCTTCACGGATGCACTGGTTTCGAAGACCAGGCCGGAAGACCTCACGCAGGTCATCAAGGACTACATTGCCTCGCTCCAGAAGGTGCAGCCGCCTGCAGGGGTGGAGCAGTTCCACCAGGATTTCATCAAGTATCTCCAGGACTCGATTGCGGATCCCACCTCCCTGGTCACCAAGACGCCGCCATTGCCGACGGGTACGGTGCGCCAGCGCCTGGCCGCGGTCGAGTCACAGACCCCGGCCTGCAAAGACGCGAAGTTCTTTACGCGTCCCTAGCATGTGGGGCGGCGGCCAGAGCCGAACGTAATGGAGGGACTGCCTCTGAGGCGGCACTCCCGTATACTGGCCCAATCCCGGCCCGTTAGCCTCAAGGAGTTGCCGATCATGGCGCAGCCGTATGCATATTTCCAGGGCAATATCGTCCCGCTGGAGCAGGCGAAGATCGGCGTCATGACGCACGCTTTCAACTACGGGACGGCGGTATTTGAGGGGATTCGGGGTAACTGGAACGAGGATGACCAGACGCTCTACCTCTTCCGCCTGCGAGAGCACATGGCGCGGATCACACAGAGTTCCAAGATCATGATGCTCGAAGTCCACGAATCGATAGACAGGCTGTGTGAGCTTGCCGTTGAGGTGAGCGAGCGCAGCGCGTTCGCCGAAGACGTGTACCTGCGCCCGATGGTTTATCTGAGCTCCGAAGTACTGGGCGTTCGGCTCCACGACCTCGAGAGCAGTACCCTCATCTTCCTCACGCCATTCCCGGCTTATCTGCCCGAAGTGGCGCGTTGCCATACGAGCACCTGGCGCCGGGTCGATGACACCGGAATCCCGCCCCGGGCGAAGGTGACAGGTATCTACGCAAACAGCGCGCTCGCGAAGACGGAAGCGAACAAGAACGGTTTCGACGAAGCGATCATGCTGAACGCGAATGGCCACGTTTCCGAGGGCAGTGGCGAGAACATTTTCATGATTCGGAACGGCAAGCTCATTACGCCGACAGTTGCTGACAACGTCCTCGAAGGGATTACCGCCAAGAGCGTCATGGAGCTGGCGCGCAACGAACTCGGCGTCGAGTGCGTCGAACGGGAGATCGACCGGAGCGAACTCTACATCGCCGACGAGGTCTTCATGACCGGGACGGCGGCCCACCTGACTCCTGTGGTCGAAGTCGACCGCCGGACAGTCGGCACCGGGGCCAGGGGCCCGATCACAACGCGGCTAAGCGAGTTGTTCTACGACTGCATCCGCGGAAAGAACGCGAAGTACAAGCATTGGTGCACACCGGTCCGCGTAGCCGTAGCCCGCTAGCCCCGGCGGTCTTCCGCCCCCCAAGAGCACTGGGGGTCATCATCGGAAGCGCCTTCGGTGTGTGGGCCCTCCTGTTCGGCGTCTTTGCCGTGCGGGTGGCTGCCGACGCGGCGGTTGAATTCAAGACTTTTCTCGCGTGGCTGGCGGCCGCGGTGCTGTTCCTGGTGGCCGGCGTGTTCTTCTACTGGACGGCCAGCCTCGCGTCCCTCCGTTACGTCATTGGCGATGGGATCCTCACGATCGCCTGGGGTTTGCGTCGAGTCGTCATTCCCGTGAACTCGATCCAGCGGATCGTGCCCGGGCGGACGATCGAAGAGCCCCGCGTCAGCGGCTTGAACTGGTGGGGATGCCACGTCGGTAGCGCGGAGGTGAAGCGCGTCGGATTCACCCTCTTTTACTCGACGCACGGGACGTCCGATGAGCTGCTCTACCTGGTGACCACCGAAGAGTCCTATGCGCTGACCGTCCACGATCAGGCGGCCTTCGCGGAGCAAGTCCAGAGCTCGGTTTCGGTCGCTCCGGCGCAGGCCCTCGGTCAGCGATCGGAAGCCATCGGCATCGCCTCCTTCCCGGTGTGGAGGGACCGATCAGCGATTGCCGCGCTGCTTGTCTCGGCGGCGATGACGGTTGCCCTGTGGGCATACCTCTTCTCGGTTTATCCCGGCCTGCCAAGCGTCCTTCAGCTCAGCTTCCCCGACCCGGGAGCCGTAGTGCGTGTTGGCTCACGGAGTGCGTTGCTGGTACCCGCGTATCTCGGAGCGGGCATCCTGGCATTGAACACAGCTGTCGGGATCGCTGTGCATGCTCGCGAACGGGCTGCTGGGCTCTGGCTCATCGCGTCCGGTGGGATCCTGCAGGCGGTGCTTCTCGCGGCAGCGATCATCGCCGTCCAGGGTAGTTGAAGACTTACCGGGCGCGGGCCGCAGCCACGACGACGCCGGCAGCGTCCTCCGGCGTCAGGTGATCGGTACTGAGGCAGATGTCGTAGTTGCTGGCGTCGGTCCACCTGATGTCGTAGAAGCGGTGGAAGAATTCATTCCGTTCGGCGTCCGTCTTCTCGACCGTCTTGCGGGCCGCCTTCTCGTCCACCTGCATCCCCTGCATGATGCGCCGCACTCGCGGGCCCGTGGAACCCGTGACCAGGACACGAAGGGCGTCGTCCCGGTCCTTCAGAATGACCTGCGCGGCGTGGCCGATGATCAAACAGTCACCCTGCGCTCCAAGGTCGCGGATCACGTTTTCGATGAAGCCGCGATAGTCATCGGAGGTGTAAAGCGCAGTAGTAGCCAGCGGTACCGGGTCTGCCCATGCGGCAACAGGCATCCCCGGGTTGCGGGCGAGGGCCTCGAGAAATCGTGTTAGGGCCGATGGCGCGTGTTCAGCTTCGCTGACGGTTTCTGGTGAAACGCCGGCCTCGCGAGCCGCGTCCTGGATCACCTGGGAGTCGATCACCCGGAGCTTCAGCTCTTCGGCGATGATGTTGGCGACTTCTTCACCCGCGGTACCAACCTGTCGTGAAAGGGCAACCACACGGACTCGCACAGGGGCCTCCAGTCGCGAATTCCGCCCATATTGTAGTCGATTGCCCGGGTCATAGCTTTAGTCGAACGGGCCCACTATCGATTCAAATCGGTCGAGCAGCCACGGGCTGAATCGGGTTCCGCGGAGGCCCGAGAGAACCTCGAACGCTTCGCCCGCCGGCAATGCGTGTCGATACGGTCGTTCGTTGATGAGGGCGTCGTAGGTGTCGACGATGCCCACGATCTGCGCCTCTACCGGCACCTCGTCACCTTCCAGCATCCCCGGGTACCCCTTCCCATCGATTCGCTCGTGATGGCAACCGATCCACCACGAAACCGCGCCGAGACCGGGAACCTCGCTCAGGATGTCCCGTGCGTAGGTGGGGTGGAGCTGGATGACGTCCATCTCTTCGATGGTCAGGATGTCCGGTTTGCTGAGGAAATGGGGCGGGATACCCATCGTGCCCATGTCCTGGAGCAGCGCGGCGAGTTTTACCAGGTCGGCGCGCTGCTCATTCATATCGCAGGCGAGCGTGAGGCGACGCGCGAGGTTTGCGACGCGGCGACTCCGGCCGGCGATTCGCCCATTTCTCGTGTCAATAAGGTCGGCAACGACGCCCGCGAATTCGAAGAGTTCGGCCGGCTTCATGATCCCGCCGTAGTTGGACTCGCTGAGAGAGCCGGCCATGTCGTTGTCGTAGAGGCCGAGCCAGAAATCGTCGCTTTGCGCGAGGTTGGCCATCTTCTCGGCGGTGAGTGGGTCGACCTCGCTTCCGGCCATCTCTTTGACAAGTTGCGGTCCCTGGCGCCGGACCAGGAGGGGTGAACCGTCGGCGTCGATGATGGACTCGACCCGGTCCGCCGTCGCAGTGATGCGGGTGATGATAGGCGGAGACATCTCGGCGAACGTGGCCGATGTATCGGGCCGGTCCCAGCAGTCATGGTGGTTGGCGACGGCACTTGCGACGGCGTCTGTCATGTGAAGTTTGTGGGCGACCTGTGCCCCCATCTCGCAGTGCTTCGTGAGCGCCTCGATCACCTCGGCCCATCCGCCGGTCGGCATGCTGGCAAGGATGTCCGCGGCGCAGGCTTCTCCGCTGACGATACGTGAGCCGCGCCCGGTTTCAACCCGGGGCCCGGGATTGCTGGATACCATGCCCACGTCGTGGAGGAGACAGGCGAAGAAGATCTCCTCTACCTGGCTCGCCGGCAGGGCGAACTCCTTCGCAAGGGATACGCCGATATAGGCGACGCGCTGCGCATGCCCGGGTCGTCGGCCCTCCGCGAGGTCGAAGGACCTGCTCAGCGTAGTGAGAAAGGTCCCACGGCTGAGCCTGGGCAGGCCAACGAGACCGACGTCGTCATAGAGTGACGACTCCAGGAAGTCCGCTCTTGCAGTTTGAATCCGTGTCCGCGACGGCATCGGCGCGTCTCTCATTCTTTTAGGTCGAACACTTCATCTATCGGAAGGAGAGCGGTGGTGTCACAGGGAACATGAGGTGACAGCGCCATGCCGAGTGCTTTCCGGGATGTTGCGATTACGTATCGTTGCGTACGCTTTGGCTGCACGTTCATCTCGGAAGAGTTAGACTCAGCAAGGTAAGGCGTCCGGCCCTGTCGGCGGGTGTGCTCCCGGCCCTACCGCAGCGAACGAAGTGACAGGAACGCATGGATCGAACCAATTTCTCCCGGTTCAACGGACAGCTTTGGGCTGCGCGTCCGATCGTGGAAGAGGTGTGCGGTTTGGTTGCGAGGGCCGCTTTCCCGGCGGTTGTCCCGGTGCGTGAGGGTTCTTCTTCCTCCGGTTGGACATTTCAAGCCTTCCAAAGCGGCGTATTGAACTTACCCCCCCGGCCTCACCATGTCCTGGCGAGACAGGAGGGTGGATAAAAGAGAGGCGTATGACGACAGAATCTCCCGCCCGTCCAGAACATCTCGTTGAAGAGCTCGACCGTGTGACCATCCGGTTCGCAGGAGACTCGGGCGATGGGATGCAGCTAACCGGAACGCAATTCACCAGGACCACTGCGGTCTTCGGTAACGATCTGGCTACACTGCCGGACTACCCGGCAGAAATCCGGGCCCCTACCGGGTCCCTCCCGGGTGTTTCGGGGTTCCAGCTCTCCTTCGCGAGCAGCGACATTCGGACCCCTGGTGACCAGCCTGACGTCCTCGTGGCGATGAATCCGGCAGCACTGAAGGTCAACGTTGGTGACCTGAAGCAGGGCGGGCTCCTCATTGTCGATGCAGACGAGTTCAACTCGGCGAACCTGAAGAAGGCGGCATACGCCGCCAATCCTCTCGAGGACGGCAGTCTCGCTGCCTATCGGCTGGTGAGCATTCACATCACTCGCCAGAACGAAATGGCTCTTGACGGGATCCCGATGAATGCCGCACAGAAGTTCCGTTCGCGAAACTTCTACGCGCTCGGCATCATCCTCTGGCTCTACGACCGGCCGCTGGATACCACGATCAAGTGGGCGACGGCGCAGTTCGGCCGAAATCCTGACGTTCTCGAAGCGAACCTGCGCGCACTCCGCGCGGGACACGCGTTCGGAGAGACCACAGAACTCTTCCACACGCGCTATGAAGTGCCAGCCGCTGAGGTAGCGCCCGGTCTCTACCGCCACATCAGTGGGAATGAGGCCACCGCGCTCGGGTGCGTCGCCGCTTCCGTGCTGTCGGGGCTGCCTCTCTTCTACGGTAGCTACCCCATCACGCCGGCTTCGGACGTGCTCCACGAACTCTCGAAGCTGAAGAATTTCGGCATCAAGACGTTCCAGGCGGAGGACGAGATTGCGGCCATCGGGTCGGCCATCGGTGCCTCTTACGGCGGGCACCTTGGACTGACCGGAACGAGCGGTCCGGGGCTCTGCCTCAAGAGCGAGGCACTGAACCTCGCCGTGATGACCGAACTGCCGCTGGTGATCATCAATGTTCAGCGAGCCGGTCCAAGCACCGGCATGCCGACGAAGACCGAGCAATCGGATCTTCTGCAGGCGATGTTCGGCCGCAATGGCGACTCATCCGTGGTGATCGTCGCGCCGGCGACGCCGTCTGAGTGCTTCTCGATGGCAATTGAGGCCTTCCGGATTGCGGTGAAGTACATGGTGCCCGTCATCTTCCTGAGCGACGGGTATCTCGGGAATGGTTCCGAGCCATGGAAGATCCCCGCCGTTGCGGACCTCCCGAAAATCGAATATCACTACGCCACGCCCTCGGATGCCGACTTCAGCCCCTACAGGCGCGATCCGAAGACGCTGACGCGGCAATGGGCGATCCCGGGTCAGAAGGGCCTCGAACACCGCATCGGTGGCATCGAAAAGTCGAGCGAGACCGGCGACATCAGCTACGACCCCGGCAACCACCATCACATGACGATGATGCGGAAGCAGCGCGTCGAGCGAATCACGGACGATATTCCGCCCGTGGAAGTGGTGGGCCCGGCTTCGGGGGACCTGCTGGTCCTGAGCTGGGGCGGTACCTACGGTGCGGTCACCAGTGCTGCCGACAACGCCAGGGCTGCAGGCAAGAGTGTGGCTTCGGCCCACCTGCGTCACCTGAACCCGTTCCCGTCGAACCTGGCATCCGTGCTGAAGAACTACAAGCGGGTCCTGGTCCCAGAACTCAACACCGGTCAGCTCGTGTTGCTCATCCGCGGGAAATACCTGGTGGATGCCGTCGGCTTCAACAAGATCTCGGGACAGCCGTTCAAGATCGCTGAAGTGGAAGCCAAGATCGACGAAATGCTCGGCCTGCGAGGGCCGTATGAACTGGAATTCGGCCCGGCTTCGGCGCTGGGAGGAGGATAAGAACCTATGACTGCACCAACCGCCGACGTTAATGGCCTCATCAACGGTGATCTCCCTGTTCTGACACGAAAAGACTTCGTGACGGACCAGGAAGTCCGATGGTGCCCGGGCTGTGGCGACTATTCGATCCTCGCCCAGATGCAGAAGATCCTCCCGGGTCTTGGCATTCCAAAGGAGAAGCTCGTCTTCATATCAGGGATCGGTTGTTCCAGCCGTTTCCCCTATTACATGGAGACCTACGGCTTCCATAGCATCCATGGCCGCGCGCTCACGCTGGCGACAGGGCTCAAGACCGCGCGTCCTGACCTTACCGTCTTCGTGATCACCGGTGACGGTGACGGCCTGAGCATCGGTGGGAATCACCTGCTGCATGCGATGCGCCGCAACATCGACCTGAACGTCATTCTCTTCAACAATCGGATTTACGGTCTGACGAAGGGCCAGTTCTCGCCGACTTCGGAGTTCGGTAAGGTCACCAAGTCGTCGCCGTACGGCACGACTGAGCAGCCTCTGCACCCGATCCGCGTTGCCCTGGCCGCAGGCGCGACCTTCGTAGCGCGGAGCATCGACCGGGACACGAAGCATCTCGAAGAGACGCTCTACGCCGCCACGCAGCACAAGGGCATCTCATTTGTCGAGGTGTACCAGAACTGCCCAATCTTCAATGACGGCGCGTTCTCGGCGTTCACCGACAAGGAAGTCCGCCAGGATCGGATGATCTATCTCGAAGATGGCAAGCCGCTTCGCTTCGGCAAGCAGGGCGAGCATGGGATTCGCCTGAACGGATTCCAGCCGGAGATCGTAGAGAACGTCACCAGTGACGATGGCCTGCTGGTGCACGACTCCAGCCAGGACAGTCCCGTGCTGGCGACGATCCTCGCTTCGATGGACTACCCGGCCCTCCCTGTCCCGGTCGGCATCTTCCGAAATGTCCAGAGGCCCACTTACGACCAGCTGGTAGCACAGCAGGTCGCGGATGCCCAGGCGAAAGGCGTTGGGAAGCTGGAGGACATCCTCCGAGCCGGGGAGACCTGGCAGGTTTCCTAGCCCCCTCGTTTCGTTTCTAGGTCGAAGACCGCGGCACTCGCCGCGGTCTTTCGTTTTCCGCAAGCCTGCTGCGGAACGAATGGATACAGAGATCTGGCCTATGCCTCGCGCACGGCGTATCGTTTGAGTTATAGCGAAACACTATAGCTAACAGGTCTGCCACTCGTGGAACTCGCCCAACTCGATGCATTCATTGCGGCGGCCGACTGCGGCAGTTTCAGCCGTGCCGCCGAGTTGCTCCATGTTGCCCAGCCGTCCCTGAGCAATCGCATCCAGTCCCTGGAGCGAGAAGTAGGCCAGGTCTTGTTCGAGCGCATGGGCCGGGGCGTCAAGCTCACCGACTCCGGGCGAGCTTTTCTCCCGTACGCACAGCGCATCAAGCGTACCCTCGATGACGGTCTCCTGGTCCTCGAGGGTACTCGCGATGGCACGGCCGGGCGCCTCATGATCGGCAGTGCCCCCGCCGTCGGCACCTACGTGTTGCCGCGTTTGTTGAAGGTGTTTTGTGACAACCGGCAGGGCATCGATGTCCTTGTTCGCACGGGGCATTCTGACGAAGTGTTGCAGATGGTGCTGGACGATGATGTCCAGGTCGGATTCGGCCGTCCGATTCAGCACCCCGAAGTGCGCACGATCGTCCTCTACAGCGACGAACTCGTCCTCGTGGTTTCATCGCAGCACCGGTACGCAAAACGCGGCACGGTGAAGGTCGATGAACTCCAGGATGAGTCGCTCATCCTCTTCGACCGTGATTCAAGCTACTACGGGCTCATCGTCGGGTTGTTCCGCGACCTCGGGGTCGTTCCGCAGCAGCAGATGCAACTCGACAGCATCGAAGCGACCAAGAAGATGGTCGAGGCGAACCTCGGCATCGCGCTTCTCCCGGAGGTTTCGGTCGAACGCGAGATCAGGCTCGGAACATTGCATAAGGTGCACATCGAATCAGCTGAGCCAGTCCAGCGCGAGATTGCCGTCATGTACCGGCGAAACAAGCCCCAGTCCGGGCCAATGGCCGCGTTCCTCGACCTGCTGGGCGAGATCTACGGGATCAAGCTTCCGCGGTAGTGCTCATCGACCTGCACTGCCACACGTTCCCCCTTTCGCAGTGCAGCTCCCTGCAGGTTGACCGGCTCGCTTCGGTGGCCCTGGAGCGCGGACTCGATGGAATCTGCCTGACTGAACATGACCGTTCCTGGGACCGGGCGATGCTGGACGAAGCGCGAATGCGGACCGGTATCCTCATGCTCGCAGGGATGGAACTGACGACCGACGCCGGCCACGTGCTGGCGTATGGTCTTGGCGACTACAGGGCGGATTTCGCACACGCGCGGACCGCATTTGAGGCGGCACGCGACGTCGGCGCGTTGCTCTTTCTCGCACACCCGGCCCGTGACGGAGCGCTGAAAGTTACGGCTGAGACCGTCGAGATGTTTGAGTCGGTTGAGGGAATCAACGGGTCCGATTCCCGTCTCCAGAACCTGTCGGTGGCAGGCGTCGCCCGGGCGTTTCGCGCACCAGCCATTGGCGGTTCCGATGCCCACACGCTGGCCGAAGTGGGGCGGGCGGCGACGCGGTTCGACGACCGCATCCGCGATGAGGGCGACTTGCTGGCTGCCCTGCGGGCGGGCCAATACGAGGCGGTGAATCTCGGTTAGTCGAGCCATGCCGGGGCGTGCCGGGGCTCGAGTTCCTCGTGGATGTGGAGGAGTGTAACGAAGTGTTCGAGGCCGTGGCTGAGCGCCTTCTCGGCGAACCAGGCTATGTCGACCTCCCGCCCATCCGGCCAGATCCCGGTTCGACTCCATTGTTCCGGGGTTAGCGACTTCAGCACCTGGACCGTCTTCTCGCGTTCGGCCATGACACGCTCGGCAAGGGCGTCGATGCTTTCGGCGCTGAACCTGCTGTCCCGCGTGTGCTCATCCTCGTCCCACCAGGCAAGCACCGGTCGCTCTTCCGTCAGCATTCGGTCAAGGCGAGGCTGATAGACCTCGCACTCCGTCAGCAAGAGGTGAGCGACGTGCTGATGCGCGGACCACGCTCCCCCGGGCTGTTCATGCTGCCGATCGCGGACCAGGGCTGCCGCCCAGTCGACGCCCTTCACACTGAGCTGAAGCCGGGCCATGAGTGTCGGGTCTGGTGTGCGCCGGTCGGACATTGATGCCTCATTGATTAGGGATTGCCGCGATGCGCATGCGGCAGAGGCCGGATGCGTGACCGAGACCGTACCAGCGTACTGTGGGAGTGCAATGGCCATCGATCCGGCCGCCAGTAGTCGACCTTCGCTGACCCACGTCTCGCTCTATGAGGCCGGTGCCATCCGGCACAGCGCGGTGACCGCCGGTTTCAGCATGGCTCTATCGAAGCCCCAGCCGATGACGAGCCCCGTTCAGACCACGGCTTCTTCTGCTTCGGCTCCTGTGGCACAGGCGTCCCAGGGCGCGGCATTCGTCCCTCACACTCCGGTCACCTCAAACACGGCTGCGACGAGCCCGGACCAATGGGACTCGATGCTCACCCGGCTCGGACAGAAGTACAACGTCCCATCGACGTTTCTGAAGGCGGTCATGCTCTCTGAGAGTGGCGGCCGGGCGGATGCTGTCGGGGACAGCGGGCACTCGGTGGGGCTCTTCCAGCTGAACGATGAGGGATACGGCTTCGGGATGGGGGACAAGCGCTTCGACCCCGAAGCGAATGCGGACCGTGCGGCAAAAGGGCTTGCAGAAGCGTGGCACGCCGGACAGAACGCGGGCTTCGCCGGCGAATATGCCGTCCGCGCGGCCTACAACTACTCCTTCAACCCGGGCGGCGGCTGGGCATATCAGGGCGACAGCGTTGTCACGAACTACAACCGCCTCCTCGCCGCGCAGGGGCAAGCACCTCTCGCCTGATCGCGATTCTTAACACTTCAAGTCCCGGTTGAAGCTACCGGCAGGGTGTTATCATCGAAAGCCCTCCCTCTGCTGGGGGAGACCCTCGATCGGATTTCGGAGGCGAACGATGGTCACCACCGGCTACCTAGAGCACGACGTCTTTGTCCGCGACATGAAGTTCCACTTCCAGGAATGGGGGAACCCATCAGCGCCAACCATCCTGATGCTTCATGGCTTCGGGATTTCGGGTCACATGTTCGACGAGTTTGCCGAACGGATGCAGGATCGCTACCACCTGATTGCGCTGGACCAGCGAGGGCACGGCGACACCGACTGGTCGCCGGACGGCGACTATTCGCGCGATGCCTTCGTCAATGACCTGGAGGGTTTCCGCGAGGCTCTGGGCATCGGACGGTTCATCCTTATCGGTCATAGCATGGGCGGGCTTACCGCGGCGACGTATACCGTGCGCAATGTGGGCGTCGTCAGGGCGCTGGTGCTGGTAGACGTCGGTCCCGAGGCATCGCGCGAGGGCGTCGAGAATATCCAGCGGTTCACTCGGGGTCCGGACGAACTCGAGTTCGAAGAATTCGTCCAGATGGCTCATCGCTTCAACCAGAGGCGTTCGCTCGAGAACATCCGCGAGCGGATGCGGCACCGGCTGAAGCAGACTGACAGCGGGAAGTGGACGTGGAAGTTCGATAAGCGCTTTCGTGAAGCGCCGGACGACCTCCGGATCGGCAGTCAGCTTTCCAACGATGAGATGTGGCAGCTTTTCCGCGAGATTGAAGCCCCAACTTTGCTTGTGCGCGGCGCGGAAAGCGATGTACTTTCGCCGGCCGTGGCCGAACGGGCCATCTCTGAGATGCACCGGGCGCGCCTGGTCACGGTGGCGGGTGCGGGGCACAGCGTCCCGGGCGACAACCCTGACGACTTTACGGCGGCCGTGACCGAGTTCCTCGGGGACCTGGAAATGGGGCGATTCGAGCCCTCGTCTGCCGCGGCAGCCCCGCCACTGAGTGCGCGGATGGAAGCCGAGGAACAGGCTGCCCGGAGACGTGGATCCCTCCTTCGACTCGCGATTCTCTCGGGTGTTGGAGTGGCTGCGGTACTGGCCGGTACAGCTGTCGCGGTTCAGGGCGTAAGGGCCCGGCGTCGCGCTTCGCGAAGGATTCCCGCAATCCCTCCAGCTCTGAATGTCGACATCGAGAGGGCCCGGCACCGCGCGCTTGAAGTCGCGAATGAGTTGAACGCGCTGGGACAGGCTGGCGTCAGTCGTGCGAGGACGTCACTCCGTGAGGTTGACCTCGAACGCGCCCGTGAAAGCGCGCGCGACCTCGTCCACTCGCTCGGCGACGCGACGGGCATGGTGCGCGATGCCGCGTCGCGGGTCGATGCCGGGAAACTGCGCGACAGGGTCACGTCGAGGCGGAACCGGGGGCGCGGAGCCGTGGCCGCGCTGGCTCTCCGGGTCGCCATGCGCGTGGTTCCATCGATCATCTCGAAGCAGGCGAGAGCCCGGCGATCCTGGGCAGCATGGCGAAGCTGACCGCGAACGGGGTTACCCTGGCCTACGACGATGTCGGCGGTGGCGATCCCCCGTTCGTCTTCATCCACGGCCTCGCCTGCAATCGGAGCTTTTGGGCGCTCCAGGTTGAGAACCTGGGTCGTGACTTCCGCTGCGTGAACGTCGACCTGCGGGGCTGCGGCGACTCACCTGCCGTGCCCCCTTTCGACATGAGCACCGCCGCTGACGACGTTGCCGCGCTCATCACGGCCCTCGGGCTCGACCGCCCCATCGTCGTGGGTCACAGCCTGGGAGGACTCGTCTGCCTCCTTCTGAACGACCGCCACCCGGAGCTCGTCCGTGGCATCGTCCTCGCGGACGCGCCGTTGAATCACGCTCGCGCCGGTTTCGACGACATGGTCGAAGCCATAACCGATGAAGGTTCCATGGGGGCTCTCGCGATGACGATCGAGAGCTTCTTCGTCGAAGAGACGGCGTCTGACATCCAGGACCAGGTCCGGATGACCATGCTGACCTGCCCCCCGGATGTGGCTGCGGGCATGTTGAGCAACTCCGGCGTCTTTACGACGGGCCTCGACGACCTGATCAAGAAGGCGGACCGCAAGCCGTTCATGACGATCTGGGGTGGCAGGCCCCTGGGCGACCCGGACCACCTGCGGGACATCACGATGTTTGTGCGACAGGAGCCAATGGTCGGCTCCGGGCACTTCTTCCAACTCGAGCAGCCGGCGATTACGAATGCGCTCCTCCGGGCCTTCGTTGATGACGTCCGCTGGGACCCCCGAATCACCTGAACCCGGAGTTGACGCTTTGGCCGTGGGCTGGAAGTCACCGGCGCGGTACTGTGGATCTCGATGGAGAGAGGCCCCGGGCGTCGCGCAGAAAGACCCCGCGCGAAAAGCGTCGGGAAGCGGCGTGGAACTGCAGGCCAGCGGTGGAGCCCCGCAGCGGTTGGTGCCTTTGGGCTTCTGGGGCTGGGGGTTGCCCTCTTCGTGGCAGTTCTCATCAGCCGGCTGTTCGGTGGCGGAGGCGGATCGGCCAGCGCCGGGAACCTCGCTCTCCCCACTCAGGGCCCATCGCAGGCGACTGTCGTGCCCTCGGCGTCGCCCCCTGCTACCGCAACCGCGCCAACTCCCGCTGCGACTGCCACAGCCGGGCTAGACGCCATCCCGGTTCAGTGTGGCGATATCCTGGCTCCGCTCGACAAGCAGCACGTCCTCGCCGCGAACTGCGTCCCGGCGTTGGTTAACCTTCCCGCAGCCATGTCGATTGGTGCGCAGCAGCTCACAGCACCCACCATCACGGCCATGCAGGAGATGTTCGCGGCCGCTGCGAAGGACGGCTATCCCTCCTTCCAGGTCAATAGCGCGTACCGCAGCTATGACACCCAGGTGCAGGCCTATAACGGTGCGGTTGCCCAGTACGGGAAGGACTACGCGGACCGCACGAGTGCCCTGCCCGGGCATAGCGAGCACCAGCTTGGGACCACGGCGGACGTCTGCGCCCGGGGGCTGTGTCTCGAGGACTTCATCGGTTCGCCCGAGGCCACCTGGCTGGCACAGAATTCGTGGAAGTACGGCTTCATCGTCAGCTACCCGGACGGCAAAGAGGCGATTACGGGCTATGCCGCCGAACCCTGGCACGTCCGGTTTGTCGGGAAGGACGTGGCGAAGCAAGTCCACGACAGTGGCCTGACGCTCCACGAGTTCTTGCTGAAACGCTAAGACGGTTGCACGAGGCAACCGCCAATGCCACACTCGGCGGGATTTTTCGATAGCTGGAGGCACCATGGCCACGCAAACCGATGAACTGCTCGTCGACCGGTCCGATCACGTTTTGACGATTACCCTGAACCGGCCCGACCGCCTCAACGCAATCAGCGGACCCATGTTGTCCGCACTCTCTTCGACCTTGATGGAAGCGAACACCGATGGCGATGTTCGGGTCATCATCCTCACAGGCAATGGCCGGGGATTCTGCGCGGGACTGGATCTGAAGGACCAGGCCGCTGGTGGTGGCGTTGGCGCCGGCGCCCACGGATACCGGATTTTCGATCTCCACAACTCGCCGCCGATTGTCATCAACCGCATGGACAAGCCAATCATCTGTGCGCTCAACGGCGCCGCCGCTGGCTATGGCATGGACCTTGCGCTGGGCTGTGATATTCGCATCGCCAGCGAACAGGCGAAGATGGGCGCTGTCTTTACGAAGCGCGGCGTCGTGCCCGAATCTGGTGGGACCTGGTATCTGCCGCGACTGCTCGGCTGGGCGAAGGCCGCCGAAGTAGCGTTCCTGGGCGACGTCCTGGATGCTCAGAAATCGCTCGAACTCGGGCTGGTCAATCGCGTGGTGAAGCACGAAGACCTGATGCCGGAGGCGATGAAGATGGCGACGCAGATCGCCAACAACGCCCCGCTTGCCGTTCAGTCGACCAAGCGCCTGATGCGGCTTGGCCAGGATGAGACCTTCGAAGCGGCGGTCGACCACATCTACCTGCAGTTCTTGCCGTTGTTCCAGAGCGAAGACTTCAAAGAGGGCATCAGCGCGTTTGGTGAGCGCCGGGAACCGAAGTTTCAGGGCCGCTGATAGGCCCCGAATCTCGTCGGTCCTCGAACACGCGGCCTCTGGTAAACTGGGGGTCCCTCCGCCAGCCGGGCTCGCGAAGAGACCTCCACTGGAGCGCCCATGTACCGTCGAGTGTTCAGCGGGATCATCGACCAGGGGAAAACGTCCGCGTTTCTGACCGCGATGCGGGAATCGAACCGCTACCAGTCAGAGCGCGGCATTCGGGCGCGGACGACCGTCTGGGGCTCGATGACCGGGCACGCCAACGCGGTCCACATCGCCAGTGACTTCAACACGCTCGACGACCTCGAGAAGTTCACCGAGCTTGCCGCGCTCGACGCGAGCTTCTCTTCGTTCCGGCGGGCGGTTCGCGCTCAGATGCAGTTCGCCTCCACGGAGGTGTCCATCCTGCGGCTGGCCTACCATTCGGCCGGGCTGATTACGAGCGAAGAGGTTACGGCGCCGCGAAAGTACCTGCGCATGGTCACCGGAGATGTGCAGGCAGGTCGGCATCGCGAGTTCGTGATGTCGGTATCGCAGGCGCTGGAGTATCAGAAGCAGCACGGCATCGAGGCAACGACGAGTGTCTGGACCGCGGTAACCGGCGGCACAAGCGGCGTGGCCGTCCTGGCCGAGTTCGATTCGCTGGACCAACTCGAGAAGTACGACGACCTCAGCGTGCAGGATGCCGATTTTGGCCGCCTGCGGAAGGTCACTCGCGAGACGATGGTGTTCACGACGAGTGAGACGCAACTCATGCGGAATCTCCGCCAGGCCTGACCTGGACTTCGCGACATACCAGAAAGGGACGGCCATTTGGCCGTCCCTTCGTTTGTTCGCTTATGAGGCGGGAGTTAGCAGGAGGAGCAGGCTCGAGCCTGGCCGCTGCCATCCGCTGTCTGGAAGCTTGAGCCACAGGCGCAGGACTTCACGGCGTTCGGGTTGAAGATGCTGAACCCGCTCTTCATGACGTCTTCGACGTAGTCAATCTGGGCGCCGTTCAGGTACTGGGCGCTCTGGGGGTCGATGAGCAGGCGCACCCCCTGGTGCTGAAGGACGATGTCGTCCTCTTCCGCACTGCGGGCGAGGGCCATGCCGTACTGGTAGCCCGAGCAGCCGCCGCCCGCAACGAAAAGGCGGAGGGCGCCATCGGGGATCTCGCGCGCCTGGAGGAGCGCAATTGCCTTGGCTGCGGCGGTGTCTGTGATGCTTACGAGCGGGGTCGCCGTCTCGCTAGTGGCTTCGAGGGTCATAGCGTGTCTCCAATCGAATCCGGTACGGACTGGCTTCGGCCCGTTCTGCCGTCGCTATTAAAAGTATAGTCACTGACCAAACGAGGCGTCCACCCGCACACTGCCCGGAAAAGCAGCTACCCTTAACGAGGAATGCCCCGCATCTACCTGGATCACGCCGCCACGACCCCGCCGGATCCGCGCGTTCTCGAAGCGATGTGGCCGATGTACTCCCGCTACTGGGGCAATCCCTCCAGCATCTATCTCGAAGGCCAGGAAGCTCACCACGCCATCGACGCGGCGCGAAAGCTCTGCGCGGACCTTCTTGGCGCGACGCCGAAGGAGATCGTGTTCACCAGTGGGGGGACCGAATCGGATAACGCCGCGATTCGTGGCGCCGCATTCGCCCAGCGGGCACGGGGTCGCGGGAATCACATCATTACGACGCAGGTCGAACACCATGCGGTCCTGCACACGGTCGAGCAACTCGAGCGGGAGGGGTTCAGGGCAACCTACTTGCCTGTGGATCGCGATGGGGTCCTCGATCTTGGAGCCCTGGAGCGGGCCGTTGGCGACGACACCACGGTGGTTAGTGTCATGGCGGCCAACAACGAGGTTGGGACGATCCAGCCGGTGGCTGACGCGGCCCGGATTGTGAAGGCAAAGAATCCACGTGTGGTCATCCACACGGATGCGGTCCAGGCAGCGGGTGCTATCGACATAACTCCTGCTGGGCTGGGCGTTGATCTCCTGGGCATTGCCGCGCATAAGCTCTACGGCCCGAAAGGCGTCGGCCTGTTGTACGTGAAGAACCGGACTCCGTGGCAGGCTATCCAGCTTGGCGGCAGCCAGGAAAAGGAGCGCCGCGCCGGTACTGAGAACGTTGCGGGGATCGTTGGGCTTGCTACCGCCATGAAGCTCGGCTGGGCGGAGATGGCGGAAAGGAATGCGCACTTGTCCCGACTCCGAGACCGGCTGCTCTTCGGGCTGCCGGAGCGTATCCCCGACACCGTCATCACCGGGCCGTCAGCACCTGACCTGCGCCTCTCGAATAGCTTTAGCTGCTGCTTCCGGAACGTGGAGGGCGAAAGCGTGCTTCTTGCGCTCGACATGGCGGATATCGCCGCGAGTTCTGGCAGCGCCTGTACCACGGGAGCTCTGGAGCCATCGCATGTGTTGACGGCGATGGGGCTCGACGCCGACCTGGCGCACGCGTCGCTTCGACTGACGGTGGGGAAGGGCAACACCGACGAAGAGATCGACCGGGTGCTGGACGTGCTGCCCGGGATCGTGTCCCGGCTGCGCGCCCTCGCGGGCGGGTAGGGCTCCTACCGCTTCCGGGCTATCAGCTCGCCGTTGTTTATTGCCAGCACCATTGCGTCGACGCGCGGGTCAGCGAGTGCCCGGTCCACGAACGGCGCCAGCTCTTTTGCGTGGCTCACGACGTTGTCGGCGAGCAGCAGGCCGCCGCGAACCATCCGCGGCACCACCAGTTCGTAGCAGTCGAGATAGACCTCTTTCTCCGCGTCGAGAAAGCAGAACCCGACATCCGAGAAGTTCGCAATGTGCTCGCGCGCGTCGCCGTGTATGAGTTCGACCACGTCTTCAACGTCGGCCTGCCGGAAGGTCTCGCGGGCAAGCGCGATCTTGGCGGGGAGCACTTCAAAGGTAGTGATCGTTCGGCCCAGCTCGCGGTAGGCTAGCGCCACCCACATCGTTGAATACCCGGTGCCGGTGCCGATCTCGACGTAGCGGCCCGCAACGTGATCAGTCGACCGATTTCGGAGGGCACCTGGCGGAGGCGTTTCATACGCTCCGTGCCATCCACGCGGTCGGCAGCGTCGATCTTCTCAAGCTCCGCCATCCGGGGCGGCCACCTGTGGCGGGATTGCCTCGAACAGGGGCTGTCTCACCTGCGGAAGTTGCTGAGCCGCGACTCGTCGGGAGCAAGCGTAGCAGCAGACCTATCGCTCGGTGCTTGCCGTCATCCGCGTCCCGTCGCTGTGCACCGTGATGCGGCCCCGCTGGTCGGTTCTGAGGATGGTTGCACTGGTCAGCGCGTCCAGCGTCTCGCTGTTCGGATGGCCGTAGGAGTTGCCCGCTCCGACAGAAATGAGCGCCACAGAAGGTGCGACGGCAGCGAGAAATTCTGGGCTACTCGTCTTCGAGCCATGGTGAGGTACCTTCAGCACGTCCGCGCGAACGTCGGTTTCCTTCATCAGTGCAAGCTGAGATTTCGCTTCCGAATCGCCCGTGAGGAGAACGCGGGTTGTGCCGTAGGTGAGGCGGATGATCAGGCTGTGGCGGGCTGGATCCACGCGTCTTGCGAAGTTGAATGGCACTTCGTGCAGATCGTGAAAGGGGACACGCCCGACAGAAGGAAGCTATGCGCCAAGGACCGCAGTGACCAGGAACGCGGGATACGCACACAGCAGTACGACGCCTGCCCATCGGGTTAAGCGTCTCTGTGGGAGGGCGAGTGCGAGGACAAGGGCGAGGGACCCGATCATCATCAAGAGCGGGACGTGAAGAGCAGTTACGTTCTGGAGATTCAGCGGGCGGGCGATCGCGGCACCCCCGAGGGTCATCGTGGTGTTATACCCGAACGAGCCCACAACGCTGGCGACGAGCACATCACTGGCGCCTCGACGTGCGGCCGACCAGGCAAGAACAACGAGCTCGAAGCCCGTGGCGAATCCGACGACGGTCAGGCCGAGGGTGGTCTGGTTCCCCTCAACTCCGGTCAGCTGGCGCACCCCCTCGACCAGCAGCCATGCGCCGGCAACCATCGCCCCGAGCCCGGCCAGTACCAGTGCTCCTTCGCGGCCGAGCCGCCGGCCAGTGGGATGTTCCTCCCGCTCCTCTTCGGCCTCGGCCAGTTCACCGACCTCGCCAAGCGATGGCGGCGCGTGTTCGAAGCGCCAGATGACAGCTACGTAGATGACATAGAGCGCTACGAGGACGACTCCTTCGAGGCGTGAGATCGAACCCGACCATGAAATTACGACGGACGCTGCGCCAATCGGGATCGCAGCAAAGGCATACCAGAGCACGCGCCGGGAGAAGGGGAGTGGGGCGATCACGGCTCCCAACCCGAGTGCGACCAGGCAAATCGTCACATTGGCGCCGATGACGTCGCCGATGCTTATCCCCGGAGAACCGCGGAGCGAAGCGGTGACGGCGGTCGCCAGTTCCTCGGGCTCGGCGCCAGCAAGGAGCAGGGCGAGAGCGAAGACACCGACTCCGAGCTGGACGGCCGTCCTCGCGAGGTTCTCGGCGAATGCCTCAGCCCCCCAGACGATAAGAGCGACACCGCAGAGGAGAACGAAGAGCCAGAGGACTGCCACGCCGGCAAGCATAAGGACGAGCCCTGGTTGCCGCGAACGCCCCGCTACGGGGGACGCCGCCTGGCGAGAGTGGGTGGCGGTTGCTATTTCAGAAGGTCGTCTCGCAGTTGCTCGAACTCGCGCTGGCTAATGTCGCCGGAGGCGTAGCGACGGCGCGCGATCTCGAGCGCGGTCTCGCGTTGACCGGCATTCGAAGGCTTGCGTCCGGGTGACGTTATAGCAAGGAAGATGATGGCGCCGAGGAAGAGGACCCAGGAGAGTGCTCCGAAGATCATCCACCAGCCCATGCCTTCGAATGCTCCCCACATTGTGGCCTGCTCCTCTGCTGATCCAGCACCTGCTGCGATAATCGTTCGCGCCCACTCTATCGTCTAATTCCGGACGCGGATGCAGCCGGGAGCGTGCCAATGGCTCCGTTATTGGGGCGCGAAGGTGGCCGCCCGATGGGGGCGGGCCCCGTCGTGGACGAGGGCGACAGGTGCAAGGGCCAGGCGACTCCTGCTACTACGGTGGTCGTACTACCGCTATGCTTTATCCCGGAACGCTATTGGGCGCGCCCTGCGGGTTCACACTTTTCGCGTCGTCGCCGTGCTCGATGGAGGTGCAGTCTGATACACGAAGACGCTGCCGCAACGGGTGGCGAAGACTCGCCCAGATCGTCCGTCGGCGAGCTGGAAGCATCGGTCCTCGAAGCCCTCTGGCGAGACGGCGAACTCTCGACGCCGGCGATGTATGAGACGGTGGGGAAACCGCGCCAGCTCGCGTATACGACCATCCTGACGGTGCTGCAGCGCCTCTATCGCAAGGGACTCGTGAAGCGCGAAGAGCGGGGCAGGTCTCACCTGTATTCCCCGGCGATGAGCCGCGAGCAGTTCGCAGCGCTCCGGGGGCAATCGCTCGCCGGGGCGTTCAATGGTCTGGGTGCAGCTGGAGTATCCGCATTCCTGGCGGAGGCGACACGCCTCGACCCGGAACTGGTCGCGCAGTTGCGGCGAGAGATCGAGCGTGAGCGATGACGTTTTCGAGCCGATTGCTCCTCCTCGCACTCGCTTTCGTCGTGCCGGTCGCGCCCTTTGTCACGCTCCAGGCCCTGTACGCTCACCTGGGGTCGGTTGGGCGAATTGACTGGGCAGAGTGTCTGGGGAGCTCGGGCGTGGTGGCCCTGATGCTTATTGGCCTCGTCAGCCTCATCCCGGCTGTG
>Ga0209638_1000500_pt1 | contig 25627 bp, 21 predicted proteins | sample BarGraNGADG00211_FD_184490 | JGI IMG/M metagenome (GOLD analysis project Ga0209638, IMG submission 184490) | Arctic peat soil microbial communities from Barrow, Alaska - Barrow Graham LP Ref core NGADG0002-211 (SPAdes) (version 2) | ecosystem: Environmental > Terrestrial > Soil > Wetlands > Peat...
CGGGCGGCCGCCCGAGCAAGTCGGCGATCGCCGCGGCGATCGAGGCCGGGTCGGTCGGGTTGCAGAGCACGCCAAGCGGCCCGGCCGGGTCCTCCATCACGATGCGGCGCAGCTCCGGCAGGTCGGAGGCGACGATCGGGACGCCCGCGGCGAGCGCCTCGAAGAGCTTGTTGGGGGTGGAGAGGCGGTGGTTCAGGGTCGAGTCCTGGATCGGCATCACGGCGACGTCCGCGTCCCGCACCCAGTCCTCGAGGACGTCCGGCGACACGGCCGGGAGGACGTGGACTCGCTCGGCCACCGGCGACGCGGCCGCGAGCGCCCGGAGCTCGGCGGCCTGCGAGCCGTAGCCCAGGAAGACGACGTGTGTCGTCTCGAGGACCGGCAGGGCAGCCGCGGCCACGAGCTCCTCCAGGCCGCGGTGCTTCGAGAAGCCGCCGTGATAGAGGGCAACGGGAACGTCCGCGCCGATCCCCAGCGCGGCCCGCAGCGGTCCGGGGCCGCCCGCGACGTGCAACGGGCGCGGCGGGCAGTTGTGGACCACGACGACGCGGCGTGGCCGGTACCGTGCGCCGAGCTCGCGAGCCAGCGCGTCGTTCACGGTGACGAGCGCGTCGGCCTCGCCGACCCAGGCCGCCTCGCGCCGGCGGAAGATGCCGCGGGCCCAGCCCGGCCGCGTGGCGTGGGAGCCGGATTCCAGGAAGATCTCGTGGCTGTCGTAGACGAGCGCCCCGCCCGCCCGGGCCCGCGCGAGGACCGCGGCGTGCAGCGCGTTGAGGTCGTGGGCGTGGAAGACGTCGGCGTCCGGCGCGGCGGCGGCCGCGGCGCGGTTCCACTCCTCGGTCGAGGTCCGCCACCGCACCAGCCAGTCGATGCCGCTCCGGACCCGGGCCGACCCGGGCACCAGCCAGGTCAGCCCGACCAGGATTGCCACGAGCAGCGCGAACGGCAATGCCACCACTCCGAGGAGGCCGGCCCCGGCGAGTTTGACCCAGCCGACGGGTCCGGCCTTCAGCTGGTCTCGCGCCCACATGGTGGCCCGGCGCCACCTTCGCCAGGGTGCCGCGGCGAGGCGCACGCGCTGGCGCAACCGCAGGGGCACGGGGACCCTGGTGATCTCGAACCCGTTGCGGAGCTCGTGCTCGATGCGCTGGTCGCTGAGATCCGACGGTCGCGCCATGATCGTGACCGCGTGGCCGGCGCCGACCAGCGTTCCGGCTTCGCGCAGGACGCGCGCGTCCGTCCGGCAATCGTTGAGGACGAACATGACGACGCGGCTCACCGGGCGCCCTCCGCTGCTGCGAGCGCTGCGACGATCGCCGCCGCGGCGCCGGACGGCGCGATCTCGACCGACGCGGCACGGGCCCGCGCGTCGGCGGCGGATCGGTCGGCCGGCGCGAGCCGCTCCAGCGCGTCGAGGGCACGGGTCAGGTCGAGTCCCACGAGCACCATCCGGCCTTCCGACCCGCGGACCGCCTCGGACCACTCGGTCGTGGACCGCAGGACCAGGCACGGCGTGCCCAGCCAGGCGGCCTCGCGCTGGATCCCGCCGGAGTCGGTCAGGATCGCCGCCGCGTTGAGCTGCAGCGCGAGTGTCGTGCGGTACCCAAGCGGCTCCACGACCCGGATGCTCGAGGGCAGGACGACGCCCGCATCGTCGAGCGCGGCCCGCGTGCCGGGATGGAGCGCGAGGATGACCGGCCGGTCCGGGCGCGCGGCGCTCGCGAGGATGCCGGCCCACGCCGCCAGCGCGTTCGACGCGCGGTTCTCAGCCCGGTGGATGGTCGCGAACAGGTAGCCGCCCGGCGCGAGCGGGACCCCCAGGCGCGCGGCGATCGGCGCCAGCGCGGCGGGATCCCGGACCTCGGCAACGGAGCGCGAGGCGAGGTCCTGCATCAGGTCGCCGACCTCCACGACGCCGGTGACGATCCCCTCGGCGGCGAGGTTCGCCACGGCCGTGGGAGTCGGCGCGAAGCACCACGTCGCGAGGTGGTCGGCGACGACCCGGTTGATCTCCTCGGGCATCCGCCGGTCGAAGCTGCGGAGGCCGGCCTCGACATGCGCGACCGGGATCCCGAGCTTCGCCGCGGCAAGCGCCCCGGCGAGCGTCGAGTTCGTGTCGCCGTACACCAGCACGGCGTCCGGGCGCTCGGCGACCAGGATCGGCTCGAGCGCCTGGAGCATCCGCCCCGTCTGGCCCGCGTGCCCCCCGCCGCCCACGCCCAGGCTGTGATCGGGACGGGGCAGGCCGAGCTCCGCGAAGAACGCGCCCGCCAGCTGCTCGTCCCAGTGCTGGCCGGTGTCGACGAAGACCTCGGCGTGGCGCTCGCGCAGGGCCGGGCCGAGCGCGGCCGCCTTGATGAGCTGCGGGCGGGTCCCCACGACGCTGACGATGCGCATGGGCGTCGGACGCCGGGGTCGCCGGCTAGCCGCCAGCAGCGCTGCGCGTCGAGGCCTGGACGCCCACGCCGACGTAGGCGACGCCCGCGGGAAGGGCCAGCGCGCGGAGGCTATTACGTCCGTCGTAGACCGCCCGCAGGTCGGTGAACCACGCGGCGTCGAGCGCCGAGAAGGCACGATCAGCGGTCTGCGTCACGATGGCCCGGAAGGGCCCCGGCTCGCCCCAGTGCCACGGCTCGGCGCCGAGCGCCCGGATCTCCTCGTCGACAAGCAGCGGGTCGTAGGCGGAGACGCGCGCCCCGGCTGCCTGGAGCGCGGCGATCACCGCGATCGCCCGGCTGTAGGCGAGTTCCTTCACTCCCTCGCGGTAGGTGATCCCGAGGACGAGGACCGGTGCCCCGGCCAGGCCGCCGACGAGCGGGTCGAGGACCGCGAGCGCCCGGTCCACCTGCCCGTCGTTGACGCGGCGCGCGGTCTCGATGAGCGAGAGGCCCGGGGCCCGGGAGAGGAGCAGGTGCGGGTAGACCGGGATGCAGTGCCCGCCGACGCCGATCCCAGGCTGGTGGATGTGGCTGTAGGGCTGGCTGTTGGCGGCCGCGATGACCTCCTGCACGTCGATCCCGTGCAGGTCGGCGGCCCGCGCGAACTCGTTCGCCAGCGCGATGTTCACGTCGCGGTAGGTCGTGTCGGCCAGCTTGGAGAACTCGGCCGCCTCCGAGCTGCTCATCGCCACGACCTCCGCGTCGAGCACGCTCGCGTAGAAGCGCGCCGCGCGATCCGTGGACGCCGCGCCGATCCCGCCGACGAGCTTGGGGTAGACGGCGAGGTTCTCGAGGACGGCGCCGGAGAAGAGCCGCTCCGGCGAGAAGGCCACGAAGAAGTCGCGGTCCGCGACGAGCTCCGAGGCCGCCTCGAGCGCGGGCGCGAAGCGTCGGCGCGTGTCGCCGAGCGGGAGCGTCGTCTCGAAGATGATCGTGCTGCCGGCATGGACCCCGGGCGCGATCGACGCGACGGCCGCGTCCATGTACCGGTAGTCGGGCTGCTTCTCCGCGTCGAGCATGACAGGCACGATGAGGACGACGACGTCCGCGTCGCGGGCCGCGGAGGCCGCATCGAGGGTGGCGTGCAGCCGGCCCTCGGCGTGGACCCGGCTCACCAGCTCGGCGAGGCCCGGCTCGTCGCCGACGTGGGATCGGCCGGCGTTGATCGTCGCGACGACCTCGGGGTTGACGTCCACCGCGATGACGGACCAGCCGTGCGACGCGAACTGCGCGGCGAGCGGCAGGCCCATCTTGCCGGCCCCGACCACGGCCACGATGCCGGCGGTCCCCTCCTCGCCCGTCCAGCGGTGGACGAGGTGCGCCTCCGCGTGGCGGCACGGGTTCACCAGGGCGTGGATCGAACCGCCGAGCATCGACGCGCCGACGGACGGGCGCCTGACGATGCTCATGCCCCGAGCTTCCCGTCGTGCGGCAGGTCCACCGGGCGGCGGGACGCGGCCGCGTCGAGGAGCGCCGTCGCCATCACGACGGCCCATGCGCCGTCCTCGCCGTCCACGTACGGGCGCTCTCCCGTCCGGACCGCCCGGACGAACGCGTCGAGCTGGGCGCCGAGCGGCTCGTGGGTCTCGACGGGGATCTCGGCGACGTCCCCGGAGAAGCTCGGCGCGAAGCCGCCCAGGAGCTCCGGGTGGGCGAGGTCCGAGCGCGTGAAGGTCAGGCGCTGGGTCAGGTAGTCGAGCTCGAACATGCCCTCCTCGCCCACCACGACGAGCTGGCGCCGCTTCGCCGGCGTGAGCCAGTTCACGTCGAGCATCCCGGCAGCTCCCGACGGGAAGTGGAGCAGGCCGAAGAGCAGGTCCTCGTGGGAGGCGTGCTTGCGCTTGGCGAGCTCCGCGTAGACGCGGGTGGGGCGCTCGCCGGCGATCCAGCAGAGCATGTCGACGTCGTGGGTCGCAAGGTCCACGGTCACCCCGACGTCGCGGACGCGGGCGGGGAACGGGCCGGCGCGCCGGCTTGCGATCGAGTAGACCGTGGTCAGCCAGCGCGCGTGGAGGAGCCGGCCGAGCTCGAGGACCGCGGGGTTGTAGCGCTCCACGTGGCCGACCTGGACCGGGACGCCGGCGGCGCGGGCCGCGCGGACGATCCCGAGCGCCTCGGCCGGGGTAGCCGCGAGCGGCTTCTCGACGAGGACGGGGATTCCACGCTCGATGGCCGCGAGCGCGAGCGCCACGTGGGCGGTGGTCGGCGCGGCGATCACGAGCGCGTCGATCTCGGCCTCGTTGGCCATCGCGACCGCGTCGCCCCAGCCGGTCGCGCCGGTCTGGCGGGTCGCGGCGCCGAGCATCGCCGGATCGGGGTCGCCCACCGCGACCAGCCGGCACTCGGGATGGGCCGCGATCACGCGGAGGTGGTTGCGGCCCATGGAGCCCAGGCCGGCGAGGGCGACGCGGAGCGGCGCGGGCGTGCTCATCGCGGCATCGCCGGCGCTCGTCGGCGCATCGTCGGCGCTCGTCGGCGCATCGCCGGCGCTCGTCGGCGCATCGTCGGCGCGATCATCGGCCGACGCCGGGCGTGGCGACGGCGCGGATCGCGGCGACGATCGCCTCGAGGTCCGCTTCCGAGAGCCGGGGGTGGACGGGAACCGCGAGCACCTCGTCGGAGAGGCGATCGGTCACCGGCAGCGGCAGGTCCGCGGCCCCGGGGAGGTAAGCCTGGAGGTAGGCTTGGCGGTGGATCGGGACCGGGTAGTAGATGAGCGTGCCGACGCCGCGCTCGGCGAGGCCGTCGATCACCTGCTGGCGCTCCCCGGGAAACCGCATGACGTACTGGTGCCAGACGTGGCCGCGCCCGACGGGCTCCGTCGGCGTCAGGTAGTCGGCGCCCAGGTGCTCGGTCAGAAACGCGGCGTTCCGCCGGCGCTGCTCGGTTCGTTCGTCGAGCCGGCCGAGCTGGGCGAGCCCCAGCGCCGCGGCGAGGTCGGTGGGCTTGAAGTTCGTGCCCAGGGATTCGTGGTGGTAGCGGACGCGCATCCCGTGGTTTCGGAAGAGGCGCAGGCGATCGGCCACGTCGTCGTCGTCGGTCGTCGCGAAGCCGCCCTCGCCCGTCATCAGGTTCTTCGTGGCGTACAGGCTGAACATGGCGGCGCCGAACCGGCCGGCCCGCTTCCCGCCGTAGGTGGCGCCGTGCGCCTGGGCCGCGTCCTCCACGATCCGCAGGCCGTGGCGCGCCGCGATCTCGGCGATCGGGTCCATGTCGGCCATGAGGCCGTACAGGTGAACCGGCAGGATCGCCTTGGTGCGCGGGGTGATGGCGGCCTCGACCGCGGCCGGGTCGATGCAGAAGTCCTCCGCGCGGACGTCGACGAGGACCGGCGTGGCCCCGACGCGGAGGATGGCGCTGACGGTCGCGTTGAAGCTGAACGAGACGGTGATCACCTCGTCGCCCGGGCCGATCCCGAGCGCGTGGAGGATCGCCTCGAGGGCCACGGTCCCGTTGGTCATGAGGATCGCGTGCCGGACACCGCAGTAGTCGGCCCACGCCTCCTCGAAGGCGGCGGTCCGCTTCCCCATGGCGAGCATGCCGGAGCGGAGGACCTCGAGGACGGCCTCCTCCTCGGCGGGGCCGATGTCGGGACGGGAAATCGGGATCACAGGACGGCTTCCTCCGGTAGAGCGACGCAGGAGTCCCGGTCGATCCGGAAGGGGGTCCCGCAGGATGGACACGTGGCGTCGCCGCCGAGGTCGCCCGGTGCCGGGGCGCCCCCGGCGGCGCGAAGGCGCTGGCCGCAGAAGCAGACCCAGCCGATGCGGCGGGCGGGGTTGCCGGCCACGAGCGCGTGATCCGGCACGTCGCGGGTCACGACCGCGCCGGCGCCCACCGTTGCGAACGCGCCGACCACGGTCCCGGCCACGACAACCGCGCCGGCCCCGATCGAGCAGCCCCGCCGCAGCAGGATCGGGCTGACGGTCCAGTCGTCGGCGCGGGCCAGCTCGCCGGATCGCGTGATCGCGCGCGGGAACCGATCGTTGGTGAGGATCGCGTTGGGGCCGATGAAGACCCCGTCCTCGACGCGGACGCCGTGGTAGACGAGCGCCGCGTTCTGGATCTTGACACGGTCGCCGATCGTGACCCCCTCGTCGATGAACGCGTCACGCCCGACGATGCACTCAGCGCCGATGCGCGCCCCGGTGCGGACCTGGGCCCGGTGCCAGACGCTGGAGCCGGGCCCGATGCGAACGTCGCGCTCGAGGTCCGCGGACGGGTGGATTCGGGCAGAAGGATCGATCACGTTCGGTCTGCGGCCTCCTGTCGGGTCGCGCAGGCGCGAGGGCGAACAAAGATCGCGCGCGGACCGGGTTTCTGAGTATACAGGCGGGACCGACCCTCACGCCCTGCGGCGGGAGACGCGCAGGATCCCGGCGAGCGCCCCGAAGACCGCGGCAAGGGCAAGCGCCCCGCGCCAGTCGAGCAGCACGCGGGGGTTCCCGTCGATCCGGCGCGCGATGACGAACCCGATCGCCGTGGTCGGGCCGACCTGGACCTGGTTCGCCACGACCGACCGGACGACCGACTGCTCGATGCGGACGTCCTGCGCGAGGATCGTTCGGACGACGCCCTGGGAGACGCTCGCCTCCCGTGCCGCGATGCCCCCGACGAGGCCCATCTCCACGGACGCGTCCCGTCCGGCGATCCCGCCAACGACCCCGTTCCGGACGTGGACGTCCCCGGCTCGGATGCTGCCGACGGCGCCGCGCATCACCTCGACGGCGTCGAGCATGGTGGGCGTGGCGGACAGCGTGATCGGCACCTCGGGCGTCGCCGGGAGATCCGGCGCGTCGATGGCCCGTGCCGGCGCCTCGACGGCGGATGCAGCTGTGTCGGGGCCGGTCGCGGGGTGCGCGGTCCGTCGGCCGCGCCTCTGCGGGGCCTCGCCGGAAGGGAGGGTGGGCTCGTCGGTCATCGGAATCTCCTCGCCGGGCGCCAGCAGCGCCGGATGGGCCCGGTCGCGACCAGCCTAGCGCGGCGGCCGCGCGTCCGGCGGGGTATCCTGCCGACCGCATGCGTGGACGAACCGCCGGCCTGATCCTGATGGGCGTCGTGGCCGCGGCCGTCGTCGCCGCCGTGGCCCTGGCGGGGCCAGGGCCCTCGAGACCCGTCGACGGGCGAGCGCCGGCCATCCCCGCGGTCCCGTCGACCGCGGCCGCGTCACCGGGCGACGCCGCCGGCTCGAGCGCCCCGTCCCCCAGCGCCGCTGCCGTCGCGTCCCCGAGCGTCGTGCCGAGCCCGACGCCGGTCCTCGTACCGGACCCGCTCACCGGGCTGATGGTCGCGCCCGCGCTCGCGGCGCGCCACCCGATCGCCGTGATGGTCGACGACCAGGCGGAGGCGCGGCCGCAGTCGGGCTTCAATGCCGCCTCGATCGTCTGGCAGGCGCCGGCGGAGGGCGGCATCCCGCGCTACATGATGGTCTTCGGCGAGGGCGACCCGCCGTCGGTCGGGCCCGTCCGGAGCTCGAGGGAGTACTTCATCACGTGGGCGGCCGAGTGGCGCGCCCTGTACGTCCACGTCGGCGGCTCGCCGCAGGCGATGGCGACGCTCGCGGCGTCAGGGACGGGCCAGCTCGTCTTCGACGGCGACGAGTACCGCTGGGGCGGAACCTACCTCTGGCGGATCACGCAGCGCTTCTCGCCGCACAACGTCTACACGGACGGGAAGCACCTCCGGGCGCTCGCGACCCGCGTGGGCGCCACGGCTCCCCCGGCAGGCCCTGCCTGGACGTTCGGCGCGGCGGCGGCGCTCGCCGGCCGGCCGGCCGGCGCCACCATCTCGATCACGTATCCCGCCAACCAGATCGACTATCGCTATGACCGCGACACGAACTCGTACCTCCGCTTCGTGGGCGGGAAGCCGCAGATCGACATGGGCGATGGACGTCAGGTCGCCCCCGTGAACGTCGTCGTGATGACCGTCGTGTTCGGGCCGCTCAACGATGGCCACCCGGAGAAGATGCGCCTGGAGGCCCAGAACATCGGCGCGGGCCCCGCCCTGATCGCCACGAACGGCGTCACCATCCGCGGGACGTGGAAGAAGGCGTCTCCCGCTGCGCCGACGCTCTTCTACGGGAGCGACGGAAATCCGGTGACCCTCACCACGGGTCAGACGTTCGTCCAGGTCGTGCCGCCCGGCACGCCGGTCAGGATCGTCGCCGGCAGCCGCGTGGTCGAGGTCCCGGCCGGCGCCCGACGCTCGCCCAACTAGGCGGGCCGAACCGCCGCGGCGGCATAGGCCTCGCGCGTTCCCCTGGCCACGTCCGCCCAGGTGCGGCGTCCCCCGGCCGCGCGCTCCGCCGCGGCGACGGCGATCGCGCGATGGACCCGCTCCTCGGTCCACGCTGCCCGGAGGGCCGAGGCGAGGCGGTCCGTGTCGCGCGGGGGCACGAGGAGCCCCGCCGAACCGACGGCCTCCGGGACCGCGCCGACGGCGCTCCCGACGATCGGCGTCCCCGTCGCGAGCGCGTCGAGGACCGGCAGCGCCGTCGCATCGGCGAGGACCGGGTGGAGCGACGCTCGCGCGCCGGCGCGCAGCAGCGTGGCCCGCTCCGGGGCCAGGCCCGGGGCGAAGGCGAGCGCATCCCCGACGCCGGCCTCGTATGCCTGGCGGGCAAGGGAGGCGCGATCGTCCGGCGAGGCGCCGAGCACCAGCACGCGCGGCGGCCACGTGACTGCCCGCGCCAGGCGGGCCGGACGTCCCGCGGCCGTGAGGCGTCCGAGCGCCGCGAGCAGCGTGCCGACGTCCTGCCGCGCGTCGTAGCGGCCCGGGTAGACGAAGTAGCGCTCGGGGAGCCCGAACCGCTCGCGCTCCGTGGCGAGTCGTGCCCGCGACGCGTCGCCCTCCGGCGTGCCAGCCGGCTCGAACGGGCGGAGCGCGTCGTCGCCTGCGAGCGCCACGATGCGGACCCGCCCCCGGCGCAGCCGCAGCAGGCGAACGGCCGCGGCGGCCACCGCCTCGCTGCCCACGAGGACGCAGGCCGCGTCGCGCAGGAGCTGGGCCCGGAGCCGCTGCCCGAACCGGGCGGCCGGCGTCCGCTGGTACTGCTCCGGCAGCTCCCACGACGCGAGGTCGAGCAGCGTCGCCACGACCGGCAGGCCGGGACCGATCGGGAGCGCCCCCGCGACGGCGTGTGCGACGACGCCGATGGCCCCCGATGCCACCGCGCCGCGGCCCGCTCCCAGGCCGGCGCCGCGGACGAAGAACGGGTCGAGCGTGAGGGCCCCCGAGCGGAAGATCCGCGTCGGCGGGAGCCGGCGCCGGCCGGCGAGCGCCAGGCCGGGAAACTCCGCGGTCGGGTCGGCAGCGCCCAGGTCGAGGAGCGCCACGAACGACTCGCCCGGCAGCGGCGTCGCGGCGTATGCCGCCAGGAGCCGCCGGAGGTAGGCGGCCGTGACGGGTGCCCGGTCTGCGTCCTGGAGCGGTCGGACGTCGATGAGGACGCGGGTTCCCGCCGGGTCGGCCGGGGCGGGGCCTTCGCCCAGCCTCATGGCGTGCGCCGGGGCCCGCGACCGCGCAGCTCGTCGAAGCGGAGCTGGCAGACCACGAGGAGCGCTTCGACGACGATGCGGCGGCTCATCTTGGACTGGCCGATGCGGCGATCGCGGAACGTGATCGGGACCTCCGCGATGCGGGCGCCGGCGCGGCTCGCGCGGTACGTCATCTCGATCTGGAAGACGTAGCCGCCCGCATGGATCCCGTCGAAGTCGATCGCCGCGAGCGTGCTCGCCCGCCACGCCTTGAAGCCCCCGGTGAGGTCGTGGGCCGGGAGCCGCAGCACGATCCGCGCGAACAGGCTGCCGCCCCGGCTGATCAGTCGGCGTGCCAGGCCCCAGTCGACCACGCCGCCGCCGGGCGTGTACCGCGAGCCGATCACGAGGTCGGACGAGCCGTCGACGATCGGGGCCAGGAGGCCCGGCAGTGCGGCGGGGTCGTGCGACCAGTCGGCGTCCATCTGGAGCACTGCCGTCGCGCCGCCCTGGAGTGCCCGGCGGAATCCGGCGAGGTAGGCCCTGCCAAGGCCGGCCTTCGCGGCCCGGTGCAGGACCCGCACGCGATCGTCGGCCTCGGCGAGCCCGTCCGCGATCTCGCCGGTGCCGTCCGGCGACCCGTCGTCGACGACGAGGAGCGTCGCGCCGGGAAGTGCGCCGAGGATGGCCGCGGCGATCGAGTCGAGGTTCTCGGCCTCGTCGTACGTCGGGAGGATCACCCACGGCCCGGGCCGCGCGGCGGACCGCGCGGGCTCAGCGCTGGAGCTTGCCACGGCGAGGACCGCGGTATCCGTCATGGGGCCAGTGTAGGCGAGCCGAACCCGCGACCGGATGCGCCGCGCGTCGAGCCCCGAGTGAGGGGCCGCGCGACCGGCCGGGCTCAGTGCAGCCGGTAGCCGATGGTCGCGCCCGCCGCGCGCCCGAAGCGGTCCACGCCGGCGACGCGGACGGTCACGGCGCCGGCCGGGCCCGCGGCGAACCGGACCGACACGCGATACGTCGCGGTCCCGATCTTCGTGGTCCGGTAGGTGACCCGTGAGCGACCGGGCTGGGTGACCGAGACGGATGGGTTGGCGCCGAGCGACTCGACGGCGACCACCGTGATCGCCACGGTCTGCCCGGCGGCCGGTGTCGTATCCGACGCCAGGATCCGGATGCCGCCGCTGTAGACCCAGGTCCCCTCGGTCGTGGTCGTCGTCCCGTCGTCGACCGTCACCTGCGAGAGGTAGCGTCCGCTCGGGGCGAGCACGCCAGTGTCCGTGCGGCCGTCCCATGCGACCGCGTGCGTGCCGGCGTCGAGCGGCGCGGACGTGTACAGGGTCCGCACCGGCGCTCCTGCCGCCGTCGTGACCTGCCACGTCACGCTGGCCGGGCGCGCGAGCCTGAACGACAGGGTCGAGACGCGCGGGTCCGTGCCGCGTGCCGCGGGCGAGATCCATGCCGGGGAGGCGGCGGCGACGCTGCGGGCGGTGGCGACCACGACCGGCACGTTGACCGGGGCGCTCGCGTTCCCGGTCGGGTCGCTCGCCGCCAGGTCCAGCACGTACTGGCCGTCCGGCACCAACGTCCCGCCGTCGCCGCGGCCGTCCCAGCTGATGGAGCCCGGGCCCGCCGTCGCGGCCAGGTTGATGGTGCGCACCGGGACCCCGCCGGTGGTGCGGATCGCGGCGACGACAGCCGCGGGCTCCGAGAGGGTGAAGGAGGCGACCATGCTGTCGTTGAGGCCGTCGCCGTTCGGCGAGACGAGGAGCGGCACGCCCGGGATGCTGCCCAGGGTGAGGACGGGCGTTGTCGCGTCGAGCGTGAGCGCGGCGCGCCCCGTGGCCGGCGGGCTGCCCCAGCCATCGCTCGCCGTGACGGCCACCGTGTACGCGCCGTCCGGCACGAGCTGGCCGGTGGCGCCGCGACCGGTCCAGGAGGTGCTCAGCCTCGGACCGGAAACGGTGAGGGTCGCGACGCTCGCGCCCGAGGAGCCGAGGATCGAGACGGACCAGGCGACGGGCTTGCTCGCGGTCGCGGAGATCGTCACGCCGGCGCCGCGGGTCGGGTTGAACGCGGCAGGGGCGACGGCCAGGCCGCTGATGACGGGCGTGGTCCCGTCGCGGGGCGCGAGGCCGACCGGGGCGACGAAGCCCGCCCGGGTCCCATCCACGGTCGCGACCCGGTAGGCGAGCCCGCCGCCGGGCGCGGCAACGGACGCGAGGACGCGGAGGCGCGTGCCGTCCGGAAGGAGCGCCGGGACCGCGCCGGTTGCCGGGTCGGGTGCCAGGCTCGGGCCTGGATAGAGGGAAACTCCCCCGGGCCCGGTCACCTCGGCGGCGCCCGGGACGACCAGCGCGACCGGGTCGGGGGCGGCGCCCGCGAAGCCGGTGCCGGTGACGTCGTCGGTGCGCAGGGTGGGCAGCGCAACCATGGAGCGATAGAAGCCGCTGGGCGGCGCGGCGACGTCGGGATCCGCGTAGGCGGTGTACCCGGGCGTCCGGCTGCTCGCGAACGTGTACGTGTTCCCGGCGCCCGACGGCTTGGTCCGGAAGAGCTGGTCGAGGGTCTGGTGGGTCGTGAAGAGCTGGTCGATGTACCACGCGGTGTCGGAATGCGCGTCGGCGATCACGGCGCGGGCGCCGGCGTGCAGGAAGCCGGCCGTGAAGTTGTCGATCCGCGCCTGCGCGACCGTCGCCGTCGGCGGAGTGCCGCCGGGCTCGGAGTTCCCCGACGCGTAGCAGAGGTGAGCAAGGATGACGACCGCGTTCGGGGCGAGGGTCACCTCGCCCGCGATGTAGCCCTCGCCGTAGTAGTGGTTGTTGCTGTCACCCTGGCCGGCCACCGCGTTGAGCCCGAACCCGTCCTGGCGATCGGGCCACAGCGTGGCGAGGTACGGGCTCGGGAAGCCGTTCCCGTGGCCCATGTACACGACGATGCTCGCGCCCTGCATCGCGGCCTTGACGGCGGCCCAGGTCGCGTTCGGGCTGTACACCTTGACCACGTTCGAGGTGTACTGCGTCGCGGCCGCGTAGACCGAATCCATGTCCGCGCGGTAGCTGGCGGTCGTCGACTCGGTTGCGCCCACGATCAGGACCACCTTCGGGTTGGAGGACGCTGCGGCGCCGGACGTGCGCGGGGAAGGCGCGACGAGGCCGGCGACGGCAAGCAGTCCGGCGATCAGCACGGGAACCAGTCGGCGCACGGTGTGACACTCCTGTCTCATGGGGAAGCAGGACTACCCTGGCCTTCGCGCGCCGTGCGCTCAATCGACCGGTCGGCGGGTCTGCCCCCGACCATCGGGCTACTCGCCGCCGCGGAACCCGGGTGGATGGCGGGTGGACCGGCGGGGTCCGGTGCGGTCCGGGGCCGTGCGGTGCGCGCCGGCCGGCGCCGTCACTCCGAGCGGATGCGCTCCACGAGCGCGAGCAAGGACGGGTTCGAGAGGTCCCGCCCCGACAGGATCGGGCGGCCATTCGCCTGCCCGGGAACATCGGGCCAGGGGATGGCGGCCAGCGGGTCGTCCCAGGCGAAGCCGAGCTCGTCGGTGGCGTCGTACTCGGCCGTTACGAGGTAGACGAGCGACAGCTGCTCGAGCGCCAGGAACCCGTGTGCCACGCCGGCGGGGATGGTGACGGTCGCGTCGGCTGCCAGCTCGCGCGTCTCGACGATCGGCCGATCGCCGCTTCCGTCGAGGAGCGGCCGGGCATCGACGAGGGCGACCCACGCGCGGCCGTCGGCCACGACCCAATAGTCGAGCTGGCGGCGGTGGAAGTGGAGCCCACGCAGGACGCCGGGGGCCGAGGTGGAAAGGTTCGCCTGTACGAATCGAGGCTCGGGCGCCACGGGGGCCGCTCCGCCCGGCCCGACCGGCCCGCCGATCCTGGCCGATGCGCCGATCCCCGCCGAGCCCGTGAACCAGCCGGCCCGCCACAGCTCGCGGAAGCTTCCCCGCACGTCGGTATGGCGCGCGACCGCGCCCCAGCGGACGCCGCGAATCGCCGTGGCCGCCCCGCTCGTCGTCGGATCGCTCACGGGCGGATCACCGGCGGGCCGCGGCCGCGCGGCCGCGCACCAGGATCGGCACGTAGTCGGCGAACGCGTCCTGCCACGGGCGGAGGGGCTCGCCGGACGGTGACAGCGTCGGCTCGAGGACCGCCCAGGCCGGCGGCGAGGAGGGTCGCGTCCACGACGACAGTGGGACCTCGACGATCGGCACGTCCACGCCGAGGGCCGTGAGCACGTGGCGCGCCCAGGCGGCCCGCGAGGCCGTGCCGGTGTTGACGACGTGGTGGATCCCCGCGAACGTCCCGGCGGCCAGCAGCTCCAGGATCGCCTCGGCGAGGTCGGGTGCGAACGTCGGCGAGCCGACCTCGTCGCCCACGACGCGGAGGGGCTCGCGGACGGCCCGCGCCCGGTCGGCGGCGGCGAGGATGCGGGCCGGGAAGTCGTTGCCGGGCGGGCCGTAGAGCCAGGCGGTGCGGACGATCGCCAGCTGCGGGACGGCCGGCGGCGATGCCGGCGACGCGGGGTCGGCGGCGCCCGGGCTCGCGATCCGCCCCGGCCGTCGGCCGTCGACGAGGCCCCCGTGCCGCAGAAAGGCGGCCTGCGCCGCAGACTCGCCGGCGAGCTTGCTGGCGCCGTACGAGTTGCGCGGGAGCGGCCGGTCGTCGATCGCGTAGCCGCGGCCGTCGGTCCGCCGCCCGTCGAAGACCTCGTTCGTGGAGACGATCACGAGGTCGGCGCCGGCGCCGACGCAGGCATCCGCGAGCTCGGCGACGGCCATCGCGTTCCGGCGCATGGCCCGCTCGGGCTCGCGCGCACAGGCGTCCACGTCGGTCCAGGCCGCCGTGTGCACCACGACCTCCGGCGCGGTCTCCCGGACGCAGCGGGCCGCCGCCTCGGAATCGTCGATGTCGTAGGCGGGACGGCTCCAGGCCAGCGGCCCGAGCGGGCCGGTGAAGGGCGCCTCCTCGAGGGCCGCCACCAGCGCACGACCCAGCCGGCCGCCCGCCCCGGTGACCGCGACGCGCATCAGGCCCCGATCCCGTCCGCGAGGTCGCCCGGTGCGACGGGGGCAACTTCCGCGTTCGCGATCCGCCCCGCGTACTGGCGCTCGTAGTAGGCGTCCCACTCGCCGGACCGCGCTGCCCGCCACCAGACCTCGTTCGCCCGGAACCAGTCGATCGTAGCCGCCAGGCCGTCGGCGAACCCGACCCGGTTCGTCCAGCCGAGCGCGGCCAGCTTGGCGCCATCCATGGCGTAGCGCCGGTCGTGGCCCGGCCGGTCCTCCACGAGCCGGACGAGCGACCACGGCTTGCCGAGGAGGCCCAGCAGCAGGGCGACCACCTCGCGGTTCGGGACGAGGTGGGAGCCGGGGACGTTGTAGATCTCGCCCGCGGCGCCGTGGCGCAGGACGTGGTCGATCGCTCCGGCGTGGTCGGCCACGTACAGCCAGTCGCGAACCTGCAACCCGTCGCCGTAGAGCGGCAGCGGCCGGTCGTCAATCGCGTTCGTGACGAAGAGCGGGATCAGCTTCTCGGGATGGTGGTACGGCCCGTACGTGTTCGAGCCGCGGGTGATGACGACGTCCAGCCCGTACGTGACGTGGTAGCTCCAGGCGAGGAGCTCGCCCGCGGCCTTCGCCGCCGCGTATGGCGAGCGCGGCCCCAGCGGGTCGCCCTCGCGCGAGAAGCCGGTCGCCACGGACCCGTACACCTCATCCGTGGAGACCTGGAGGAATCGGGGCGGCCGTGGTCGCTGGCCGGACGCCGCCCGCTCGGACTCCCGGCGAACGGCCTCCAGCAGCACGTGGACCCCCTCCACGCCGGTCCGCAGGAAGGCTGCCGGGTCGAGGATCGACCGGTCGACATGAGACTCCGCGGCGAAGTTCAGCACGGCATCGGCCTCCGCCACGAGCGGCCCGACGACCGCCGGGTCGGCGATGTCGCCGCGCACGAACGTGAGCCGCGCGGCCTGCTCCGCGTCGGCCTCCACCGCAGAGAGGTTCGCGCGGTTGCCGGCATAGGTCAGCTTGTCGAGCACGATGACCTGCGTGCCGTCGCGCCGGGCGAGCACGTCGCGGACGTAGCAGCTGCCGATGAAGCCGGCGCCCCCGGTCACGAGGAGCCGGGCGCCGGGCGGGATGGCGCTCACGCGACGGGCCGCTGCGGCGGCGCCGGAAGATCGCCGGCCTCGTCGGCGGTGGAGGCCAGCTCAGCGGCGCGCAGGAGCGAAGGCACCGTCCCGGCGTCGGCCCAGTGGCCGTCGAAGCGCGGCGCGAACAGGCCCCCGGAGGCGATGTAGTGGTTCAGGACGTCGGTGATCTCGAGCTCCCCGCGCCCGGACGGCGCCAGTCGGTCGATGACCTCGAAGGCATCCGGCCGCAGGAAGTAGACGCCGATCGGGATGAGGTCGCTCCTGGGGTGCTCCGGCTTCTCCTCGAACCCGATCACCGTGCCGTCGGCCGCCAGCTCGGCCACCCCGAACCGCTCCGGGTCGGGCACCTGGTAGAGGAGCGTCCCCGCGCCCCACGGCCCGGTCTCGAACTCGCGGGCCACGCCCGCGAGCGCCGGGCCGCGGAGGATGTTGTCGCCCAGGACGCAGCAGAACGCGTCGCCGCCGACGAAGTCGCGGGCCAGCCCGATCGCGTGGGCGATGCCGAGCGCGCCACGCTGGTAGCGGTAGGTGAGCCGGAGCCCGAAATGCTCGCCGTCGCCCAGGAGCTCCACCACGTCGCCGACGCTCTTGCCGCCGACGATCACCATCACCTCGCGGATGTCCATCCCGGCCAGTGTCGCGAGCGGGTAGTAGATCATCGGGCGGTCGTAGATCGGCAGGAGGTGCTTGTTGGTCACGATCGTGAGCGGGAAGAGCCGCGTCGCCGTGCCGCCGGCGAGGATCACGCCCTTCATGGCCCCGGGCTCGCCGACGGCGACGCGGCCGGGCGCTTCGTGGGGCGGGGCGTCGGTGCGAGCGTCGCGAACGGCTGCTCGGAGCCGGGCAGCGTCCCGTCGGGGTTCACCTGGTCGGTCGGCAGGTCGGTCACGTCGGGGATCCCGCCCTGGTAGTCCGTGATCACGAGCACCACCTCCAGGCGATCCAGGTCGATTGCCGGGTCAAGGTACGCGGTCTGGATCACCGCGTTCGGATCGCGGGTGACGTCGTTCACCTGGCCGATGACGAGCCCCTTGGGATACGGGGACCGGATCCCGCTGCCAAGGGTGATCCCGGCCGTCACGACCTCGTCGCCGATGGTGATCCGCTGGGTGGCATCCACCTTGTCCATCACGAGCTGCCCGCCCAGGGCTCCCACGACCTCGCCGGTCGCGCGGTTGGAGACGACCTCGCCGGTCACGGTCGAGCCGGGATCATTGATGAGGACGACCCGGGCGGCATGCGACCCGATCTGGGTGATCCTCCCCGCGAGCGCGCCGCCCTGGCCCACGACCACGTCGCCGATGGCCAGCCCATCGAGGGTCCCGCGGTCAATGGTCACGACGTGGCTCACGTCGGCGACGTCGCGGCCGATCACGCGCGCCGCGACCGTCGAGTACTGGAACGAGCCGCGGATCTGGAGGAGCGTGGAGAGCTGCTCGTTCTCGGGTCCCAGGGCCTGGAGGCGGAGATTCTCCGCGGTGAGCCGGTCGTTCTCCGTCTTGAGCGTCCCGTTGTCGCGCCGCAGCTGGTCGATCTCGGCGACGGCGCCGATCACCGAGCGGACCTGGACGCCGACCGCGTTGACCGCGTCCTGCGCCGGGGAGAGCGCGAACGCGAGGCCCTTCTGGAGCTCCGTGACCACGGACGTGGAGCTGGTCGCCATGAGCAGGACGGAGGCGGCGAGCAAAATCCCGTACGCGACGAGGCGGCGGCGAACCACCCGCGGCGCCCGGTGCCCGTATCCCAGCAGGCGGCCCGACACGATCGTCGACCCTCGGCTGCCTAGCGGGGCGGCCGGGCGTAGGTGTCGGCGACGAGCACGCGGCTCATGCGGTCCAGCTCCTGGAGCACGACGCCGGTCCCGCGCGCGACGCAGGTCAGCGGGTCGTCGGCGATGTGGACGGGCATCTGCGTGGCCTCCGCGACCCGCCGGTCGAGGCCCAGGAGGAGCGCGCCGCCCCCGGCGAGCACCACGCCCTGGTCCATGATGTCGGCCACGAGCTCCGGTGGCGTCTCCTCGATGGTGTCCTTGATCGTGTCGACGATCTGCTGGACGGAGGGCTCGATCGCCTCGCGGATCTGGTCCGCGCCGACCTCCACGCCACGCGGCAGGCCGGTGAGCAGGTCGCGGCCGCGGAGCAGGACGCGCTGGCTGTCCCAATCGCCCGGGTAGCCCGACCCGATCGCGATCTTGATGTCCTCCGCCGTCCGCTCGCCCAGCAGCAGGTTGTACTCGCGACGGGCGAAGTTGACGATGTCCACGTCCATCTCGTCGCCACCGATCCGGATGCTCCGGCTGACGACGATCCCGCCCAGGCTGATCACGGCCACCTCGGTGGTGCCGCCGCCGATGTCGACGATCAGGCTCCCGGTGGGCTCGGAGACCGGCAGGCCGGCGCCGATCGCCGCGGCCATCGGCTCCTCGATGAGGCGGGCCCAGCGGGCGCCGGCGTTGAGGGCCGCGTCGCGGACGGCGCGCTTCTCCACCTCGGTGACGCCCGACGGGACGCCCAGGATCATGCGCGGCCGCGGGATCAGGCCGATCCGGTCGTGCACCCGGTGCACGAAGTACTTGATCATCTGCTCCGTCACGTCGAAGTCGCTGATGACGCCGTCGCGGAGGGGGCGGATGGCGACGATGTTCGCCGGGGTCCGGCCGACCATCCGCTTCGCCTCGGCGCCGATCGCGAGGACCTTCCGGGTCTTCGCGTCGATGGCGACAACGCTCGGCTCGCTGATCACGATCCCGCGGTCGCGGACGTGGACCAGCGTGTTGGCCGTCCCGAGGTCGATCCCGATGTCGCGGGAGAAGATGCCGAGGAGCGCGTCGAGCATGATGCGGGCGGGTTTCCTTGGACTCAGACGGTTCGGGGTCGGTCCCGGGGCGCCACGTGGACGCGGACCGGCGCGAGGCGGCGCGACCGGGCACGGACGCCCGCGGAGTATACCGCCCGCAGCGGTTCCGCCAGACGGTCCGTCCCCGATCGCCGATGGGCCGTCGGGGGCGACGCGCCCCGTGCGATCGGCGGCGGTTCAGCCGGCCGCTGCCCGCAGGGCGCTGGCGCCCGGCCGGTCGAACGAGATGCCGCGATCGCGCAGCGAGACGAACGCGGCGTGGCCGATGACGAGGTGGTCGAGCAGCTCGATGTCGAGAAGCCGGCCGGCGGCGAGCGCCTCCGCGGTGAGGTGGAGGTCGTCGGGGCTCGGCGTCGGGTCGCCGCTCGGGTGGTTGTGGACGAGGATGGCGCCGGCCGCGTTGATCCGGACCGCGTCCCGGAAGAGCTCGCCGACCCGGACCAGCGAGGCGCTCACGTTCCCCTGGTAGACGGTGACGACGCGGAGGACGACGTTCTTCGTGTTCAGGAGCACCACCCGCAGCTCCTCGCGCTCGAGCGAGCCCATCTCCACCATGAGCCGCTCCGCGACGTCCCGCGGGGCGCGCACCGTCCAGCGGCCATGCGGCCAGGCCTCGGTGGCGCGGCGACCCAGCTCGAACGCCGCGGTGAGCTGGGCGGCCTTCGCGATCCCGACGCCGGGCAGGCTGCGAAGCTCCAGCTCGCCGGCGCGAGCGAGGCCCGCCAGGCCGTCGTGGCGGGCCAGCGCCTCCTCGGCCAGGCCGAGCGCGCTGACGCCCCGTGATCCGGAGCCCCAGACGAGCGCGATGAGCTCCGCGGCCGAGAGGCCGACAGGACCCCGTCGGGCGAGCCGCTCGCGCGGTCGTTCGTCCGCCGGAAGCTCGCGCAGGCGTCGGCCGGCGGACGGGGGTGCCGGCGCAGCGGAACCGGGGTCGATCACGGGGGCACCTCCGTTGGCGTCTGGTCGTGGTGTTCCCGGGCCCGGACAACGGAGCCCGCCGATTCCCCCGCCATCCGGACCCGAGAACACTGCGGAGCCTACCGGCGAGCCCTCACCCCGGACTCAACGCGGCATTGCCGGGCGCTCAACCGCGCGACGGGCATCGCGCGGGGCCGATGCGTCGGGGCCCCGGGCGCCCCGCGCCGCCCTATCCCGTCGCGACCCGCGAGCCCGCCAGCAGGAAGAGGACGAGCGGGATCCCGTTGTAGACGGCGTGCAGGGCGATCGGAGCAGCGAGCGTCCGTCGGCGGAGGAAGACCCAGCCGAGCAGGAGCCCGACCGGGATCCTGATCGCAAACGCGATGAGCGCAACCCGGAGGCCGGTCGAGAAGTCGCTGCCGAGGATCGTGATCACGTGGACCAGGGCGAAGAAGAGCCCGGCCCGGATGATCGCCGCCCGCGGGCCGGCCGTGCGTGCCCACGCCGTGGTCGTGAACCCGCGGAAGAACAGCTCCTCCCAGAACGGCGCCACGGCCACCGCCGCGACCAGGTTCAGGGTCGCCCCGAGCGGATCGTGCGTCGGTGGCAGGGTCGGGTCCGGGGTCGCGCCCAGGAGCGCGATCAGGAACGCGGCGAGGAACGCCGCCGCGAGAATCGCGGGGACCGCGAGCGCGGCGCCCCACGCGACGTCCTCGACGAGCGAGCCCTCGCCCGGTGCCGGTCGCCGGAACCCGAGGTCGCGCCAGCGCAGCGCACCCGGCCCCACGACCAGCAGCTCGATCAGCCCGACCGAGATGAGGCCCGAGATCAGCGAGGAGATCAGGACGCCGGCCTGGTCGCTGATCCGGACTCCGGCTGCGTCGAGGACGAACGCGACCACGTTCGTGACGAAGAGGCTGGCGAGGAACGCCGCGAGGAAGACGAGATACGGTGAGGGCCCGGCGTACCCGGCGACGCCGTCCGCGGCCCGCTGGAGGCCCTGCGCCCCGGCGGCCGCCACGAGGCCGACCGCGAGGATCCCGAACCCGCCGACGAACAGCCACGGACCCGCGCCGCCGCCACCGGCGGCCAGCCCCAGGAAGAGACAGGCCAGGCCGAGCGCGGCAAGGCTCAGGCCTGCCGCGTAGAGGCCGGGCGCCGCGCGACCGTCGAGGTCGAACGTGCCGCGCCGGACCGGCCCGGGGATCGTGGGCGCGCCGCTCGTCGCGGGGTCGGGCGAGCTCAGGGCCGCGGCGTCGGGCTGGGCGCGGTCGCGCCGGCCGCGGGGGCGGCCCGGCGGGCCCGGACGCGGGCGGCCGGCTCGAGAGCGGCGACGGGGGCGGCCGGGGCCATGTCACCCCGGAGCGCCGGCGTCGGGACGGCGCCGATGGCGCCGACCGAGCGCTCGCCGAGCGGGCGGTCGAAGTCACGTCCGCACCACGCGCACAGCGACCACTCGAACCCCACCAGGCGGCTGCAGTTCGGGCAGACGCGCTTGAGGCGCGTCCGGCAGGTGGGACAGAGGATCCACTCCTCGTGGACCTTCCGGCCGCACGTGGCGCAGTGCTCGATCGCGTCGATCTCCGCGAGCAGCGCCTCCTCCGCGAGGCCGCGCTCGTACGCCTCGCCCAGGCGCTCCTGTGGCCGGACGATCTTGTAGATCGCCACCGCGAAGAGGAACAGGACGGGGGTGAAGCCGATCACGAAGGCGGCGGCGAGGTAGGGAAGGATCGGGTTGGCCGTCCGGAGCTGCATGTCCCGGAAGGCCCAGAACGCGGCCGCCAGCCAGACGATCACGATGTAGACGCCGATCGCCTTGATGCCGAGCTGCACGATGGGCGTCGCGAAGAACGACCCGATCGCGTCACCGATCCCCGAGAGGAAATCGAGGTTCATGCGGCCTCTTCACCCACGTGGCGGCTCATGGCCGGGGTGTCGACCTGGATCCGCCGCCCGCCATCGCGGCAGTGTACCAGCCGTCTCGCGGGGAGCAGCCGCCCGCGACGACACGCGGGACGTCGAACGAGGGCCGCGGGAGACCTGCCACGGCCCGCGAGACGCCGCGCCCTTCCGCATCCGTGTCAGCGGCGCCCGCTATCTGGCCGAGCCCTCGCCGCGAAGCACGAGCGTCCCTCCGGCGGCGAGGAGCACGGCGCCGGCCGCGAGCGCCCAGATCCCGATCCCGGCCCCGAGCGGCCCGATCAGGTACGTCCAGCCGAACCCCGCGAAGATCCCCCCGAGGAGCAGCGGCAGCACGCCGAGCGCGGCGAAGCGGGGCACGCGGTTCGGCAGCACCGCGAGGACCAGGCTCACCCAGGCCACGAGGAACGGAAGCACGTTGCCGACCGCGGCGAGGCCCCACGAGGAGAAGTAGCCGGTCCCGAAGGCCCCGCCGATGACGACGCCGCCGTTGGGGACCCACGGGAGCACGAACGCCACGATCGCCAGGGCTGAGCCGGCCGCCACGAGCCGCGGCCCGATCCCCGGCGCGATCGCGAACGGGAGGTCGAGCACCGCGGGCCGGGCGGGTGGCGCGGGCGCGGGCTCGACAGGCGAGGCGCGCGCGGGCTCGACGGGTGACGCGTGCTCGGGCTCGCGGAGCGGCTGGTCCGTCGGGGCGGTGGGCTCGAGGCGCGGACGCGGCGCGGCCGGGAACAGTTGCGTGGTCGTGATCGGCGCGCTCCGCGTCACGACCGACGGCGCCAGGTAGGCGCCGGGGATCGGGGGCATCGGCGGGAGCGGCAGCTCGATCTCCTCCGGGGCTGCGAGCGTCGCCAGCGGCGGGGCATCGGGCGCGGGCAACGCGACCGGCGAAGCGTCGGGTGATACGGCGGACGCGGAGGCTGAGGCCGGCACTGCGGCGGACGGCGTCGCCGGCGCAGGCGCCGCGAGCGAGGTCGCCGGAGCGGCCGGCTCGGCGACCTCCGTCGGGGCCGGCGCTGCGGCAGTTGCCACCGGGCTCGTCGGCGGCGCGACGTCGGCTCGGGCGGCCGGGGAGATGATCGGCGCACGGGTCCCGGCCGGCGGCTCCTCCGCCGGGTGCCGGTCGACCGAGGCGAGGAGCGCGCCGCACGCGCCGCACGAGAGGCGGCCGATCGGCACCTCGGCACCGCATTCCGGACATGCCCGCGATTCGATCATCCGACGAATTTTCCACCTCGTGCGTGCGCCTCGAGTGTCGCACGGGCGTCCAGCCCCGGCGCGCCCGGTTGTCGCCGATTCAGCCGGGCCGTTCGCGTCGGGCGAGCTCTGCCGTCCACAGCGCGGAGCGCCACGCGGCGGCGATGGCGGCCACGCCCAGGCAGGCGGCCCACGCGGCCACCAGGACGAGCGTCGAGACGATGACGGCCACGCCATCCGTGGCGTCCACGAGCGCGACCCGAGCCCGATCCCAGGCGACCCCGACGACGACGACGGCCGGCACGAGGACCGGAAGCGTGCCAGCGAGCGAAAGGCCGAGCGTCAGGAGCGCCGAGGCGGGCGCGCGGGCGACCTCGCCGGCCGCGGCGCCGAGGGCGCCGGCCACCGATGACCCGTCGAGCACGATCCGGCGCGCGGCGAGGCCGCCGATCACCTCGGCCAGGAGCCAGGCCGCGACCACGACCATGGCCGCGATCGGGGCGCCGGCGATCACCCGGAGCGGCAGCGGGATGGCCAGGTCCGAGGGCAGGAGCAGCTCCTGGTAGGCGACCCCCACCCAGCCCGGGACCGCCGCGACGAGCGCGAGGGCCACCGGCACGATGAGCACGAGCCGGGCGACCGCGACCCGTCGCACGACCCCGCGCGCCGGCGGGGTTCCGGCCACGTCGGGCGACGCTCCGCCCCCGCCGGCCGAGGCGGCGGCGACCCACCGCCACGGAAACGCCACGCCGCGCCACGCCGCGCCGTGCGTGCCCGGGGCGACCGTCGCGCGGTGGAGCGCGACCTCGGCGGCCGCCGCGAGGAGCGTCCCGCCGACGATCGCGGCGAGCGCGATCCCGCACCACGCCGCGATGAGCGCCACGAGCCGTGGGGTCGGGCCCGCGGCGGTCACGGATGTGGGACCGACCGTGTTGGCGATGCCGATGAACGACGGCAGCACCAGCATCGGGATCACGAGCGCGGCCAGCCCGCCGCGGGCCAGGAACGCGAGCAGCGCGAACGCCCACAACCGCGGCCGACCCGCGGCGAGGCGCGTCGCTGCGGCCATGGCACGGGGCCACGCCATGGCGTGGCGTGGGGCCGAACGCGGTCCGATCTGCCCGCCGTCGAGCTCCTCGAGCACGCCGGCGGGCGGCGCGGTCACCGGCGCGATGTGCTGCCCGTCAGGGCGCAGGCGTCGGGCTGGGGATCGCGACGACCCCGAGCTGGCGGAGCGTCGCCTGGACCTTCGCGATCTCGACGCCGTAGGTCGCGAAGTCACCCGCGCGCAGGGCCGCCTGGGCGAGCTCGAAGTGCGTGTTCGCATACGCGATCAGGGCCTTGAGGTCGGTGGGCAGCGGCGTCACCTCTGGGCCTCCGCTCGGGCCGGCCGTGGCGGATGCGCTCGGCGCGGGGCTCACGCCCGGCGACGGGGACGGACCGCCGGGCGTCGGGCTCGGCGACAGGGCCGACCCGGCGAGGAGCGCGGTGAGCGCGTCGTTCAGCGTGTCGCCCCAGACCACCTTGGTGGGGCTGGCCACGACGATCTTCGTGAACTCGGGGATCGCGGAGCCGGTGGACTGCAGGTAGATCGGCTCCAGGTAGATGATCGAGTCCTGGACGGGGACGACGATCAGGTTGCCCCGCACGACCGTGCTGCCGGACTGGTTCCACAGCGTGAGCTGGGAGCTGATCGCCGGCTCCTGGTCGATCCGGGCCTCGATCTGCGCCGGACCGAAGACAGAGGTGTCCGGCGGGAACTTGAAGACCTCGACCGCCCCGTAGTTCGGCGCATCGTTGCGAGCCGCCACCCACGCGATCATGTTCGGCCGGGACTTGGGGACCATGGGCTGGAGCAGCAGGAACTCGGTCTTGTCCGCGCCCGGCATCCGCATGTTGACGTAGTACGCCTCCAGCGGCAGCTGGCCCGTTGCCGACGTGGCCTGGTTCTGGGGCACGGTCCAGAGGTCATTGCCCTGGTAGAAGTTGGCCGGATCGGTCACGTGGTACTTCGCGTACATCTCCGTCTGGACGTTGAACAGGTCCTCCGGCACGCGGAGGTGCGCCTGGAGGTCAGCCGGCATCGAGGAAAGCGGCTTGAAGAGCGTGGGGAAGACGCCCTCCCAGGCCCGGATGAGCGGGTCGGTCGGATCGGCGACGTAGAACGTCATGGAGCCGTCGTACGCGTCCATGACCACCTTCACGCTGTTGCGCAGGTAGTCGAACGACTGTCCGGTGAGCCCGCTTCCCTGGCTCAGCACGGAATTGTCGAAGGGCTGTGCGTTCGGGAAACGATCCGAGATGGTGTAGGCATCCTGGATGTAGACGAGACGCCCAGCGCCGTCAACCACCAGGTACGGGTCCTTGTCGTAGGCCAGGAACGGCGCGATCAGGTTCAGGCGCTCGCCGAGGCTCCGGTACATGAGAAGCTGGCTGTCAGCGGTCACCTGGTCGGAGATGAGGAGGTTGAGGTCAGTGAAGCGCGCCGCGAAGAGCAGGCGCGTGAGGATGGAGCTCAGCTTGATCCCGCTGGTGCCGGTCCAGCGCGTCTCCACCTGGGAGGTCGGCGCGCCGGTGCTCGACGTTCCCACCGGGTAGTCGAACTCGGCCTGGCGCGCGCCCACGATCACCCAGTCGCTGGGCCGCTTGCCGAAGTAG
>Ga0209638_1000503_pt1 | contig 25610 bp, 24 predicted proteins | sample BarGraNGADG00211_FD_184490 | JGI IMG/M metagenome (GOLD analysis project Ga0209638, IMG submission 184490) | Arctic peat soil microbial communities from Barrow, Alaska - Barrow Graham LP Ref core NGADG0002-211 (SPAdes) (version 2) | ecosystem: Environmental > Terrestrial > Soil > Wetlands > Peat...
CTCGGGTTCACGCACACCGCGACTCCGCTGCATGGGTTCGACGTCTGGAAGAAGAAGTCGGGATTGCCGAACATCGTGAACGTCGGCGTCCGGGTCGGATCCGCGTTCACCATGTGCAGCGCCTTCTCCCCGACTGTGTCCACGAGGCTGTCGGTGAGCGGCACGGTCTGCACCGTTCCCGAGCTGTCGCGGGCATACGGATCGAGCGATGTGAGGCTGCCGACGTCACGCTCGAGCTTGCGGACGGTGGGATCGGTGCGGTCCGGCTGGCCGTTCACGTAGAAGGTCGGCGCGTCGTCGAAGTGGATGTCGTACCCGGGCTCGCCCGCGGGCAGGATTCCCTTCATGTTTGCGTTGACCTCGCCGAGCTGGTTCGTCGGGCATGCACTGAGAGTCGTGCACGTCCGGTGGTCGTAGATGAGCCAGTTACCGCCTGCCGCCGGATTGCCGACGCCACCGGCGAAGTGGTCGCCCTCGTCGACCGTGATGACGAAGAGCGTGTTCCCACGGTTGATCCCATGGCGGTCGAGATCCTCGAAGAACGACTCGAACGCGTCGTCGTACGCCTTCAGCTGCTGCGCGTGCGCGAGCTCGCCCGGTCCGGTCGCCGAGCTCGAGTACGAATCGCTCGAGAGCACCGGAACGTGGAGATCGTGCGCGTCCGAGATGTAGCCGTACGTCACGGGCACGCCCGCCTCCTGCATCGCGGCGACGTAGCCGAGCGTGTTCTTCGCCAGCATCCCGTCGAAGCCGGGGAAGCCGCAGAATCCGACGGGATCCGTGATCGGCTGACCCGACGTGTCGTTGACGCACGGGCTCCCGTGCGTGATCGCGGGGTCGACGTACTTCGTGCCGTACAGCGCGTTGAAGCCGGTGTAACCGCCGGGCTCGTCCGGAAGGAGATCCGGCTTCGCGCCCGAGCCGCTCCGGCACAGGCTCCGCGGCGACTGCGAGCAGTGGATCGCGATGCCGACGAAGTCGGTCTGGCCCTGCTGCGAGTTCGCGGCGGCCTCGGTCCATTCGGGCGATCCGGTGCCGAACACCTTCGTGATGTCGCCCGTGGCCGACGTCGATGCGTTCTCGAGCTCGATGTTCGCCGTGCCGACGCCGCCGACGTCACAGCCGGCCCGCGTGAACGGAACCCACGGCGCGGGAGTCGTCTTGCCCGTGTCCGTGATCATGTTCGGCTGCGGGTCGTTCGTCGGGTCGACCGGAGCCGTCCAGTACTTGAACGAGCTCGTGAACGACGGGATCTTGCTCGCGGGATAGAAGTCGTAGCTGTTCGAGACCGTCTGGCCCTGGCGATCCGGGTAGAGGCCCGTGAGCGAGCTGAGGATGCCGCCCGCGGTGTGCGAGATGAGGATCGTGTGGTCGTTCGTGAACAGCGTGCCGTTCCCCTTGAGGAAGTTCAGGAGATGCGGCATCTGCTCGAGATCCGACGGAACGCTCGTGGCGTCGCGATTGAAATGCGTGTTGTCGAACTGCAGGTAGATGACGTGCTTGATGTCGCCTGTGCCTCGTGTGCCGAGGTTGCAGCTCTGCGACGACGCGGACGGGCTGTCGTGCCGAGACGCGCCGGCTGCCTGCACGGCGACGAATGTTGCAACCGCGGCCAACAACACTGCGAGTACTGCTCGCCTGACCATGTGGTACCTCCCCTTGGTGGTTGTCGGTACGCCGCAGGGGACACTCGCCGGTCACCGTCCCCGGATGGGGGACGAGTCGGTGACGAGACGGTTACGAGATGATTACAAGCCGCGCGGGCGAGCCGCGCCGAAGAACTTGCCGGCCTCCGACCGCCAGAAGCCCATCCGGTCGTACATCGCCTCGAGCGTCGGCTCTGACGCACGTCGCGCCTTCTCCGCTCCCATGGCAAGCAGTCGCTGTAGCTCGCGCTCGTCGGCGCGCAGCGCCTCGTAACGCTCGCGGATCGGCGTCAGCAGCTCGACGACCGCCTCGCCGACGGCCTCCTTGAACGTGCCGTAGCCCTCGCCGTCGAACCGCTGCTCGATCGCGGCGATGGAGTCGCCCGTGGCGACGGCCATGATCTCGATCAGGTTCGCGACACCCGGCTTCTCGGGGTCGTGGCGGATCTCGCGTCCCGAGTCGGTGACCGCGCTCTTGAACTTCTTCCGGATCACCTCGGGCGGGTCGATCATCAACACCGTGCCCTGCGGCGTGCCCGCGCTCGTCGACATCTTGTTCGCCGGCTCCTGGAGGTCCATGATCCGGCCGCCCAGCTCGGGGTACACGCCCTCCGGCACGCGGAACGTCTCGCCGAAGCGGTAGTTGAACCGCTCCGCGACGTCGCGCGCAAGCTCGAGGTGCTGGCGCTGGTCGTCGCCGATCGGCACGAGATCGGTCTGGTAGAGCAGGATGTCGCCGGCCATCAGCACCGGATAGGTGAAGAGCGCCGCGGAGATGAAGTCGTTGCGCTCCGACTTGTCCTTGAATTGCGTCATCCGGCCGAGCTGTCCGAAGCTCGCCACCGACGAGAGCAGCCACGCCGCCTCGGAGTGGGCGGTGACGTGGCTCTGGCAGAAGACGGTGGAGCGCTCCGCGTCGAGGCCGGTCGCGAAGAGCAGCGCGGCGAGGTCGAGGGTCGAGGTTCGCAGCTCCGCGGGGTCGTAGTCGACGCTGATCGAGTGGAGGTCGACGATGCAGAAGAACGCGTCGCCGCGCTCCTGCGTCTGGGCGTACTGGCGGAAGCCGCCGCTGTAGTTGCCGAGCGTCTTCTTGCCCGTCGGCTGGATGCCGGAGAAGACCTTGGGTTTCCTGTTGTCGGCCATTGTCAGTGCATGCTAATTCGGAGGCGACCGAGGCCGCGCATCTACACTCCGAGCGATGGCTGTCACCGGTGCACCCGAGCTCCTGATCGTGATGAGCGGGCATGCGACGCCCGATCAGATCGACGACGTCGTCGCGCGCCTCGAAGAGGCAGGCTGCGCCGCGCTCGTGACGCCGGGCCGCGAGGCCACCGTGATCGGCGCGATCGGCGAGCGGGAGCTGCTCGCGACGCTGCCGCTCGAAGGCTTCGCCGGGGTGGAGCAGGTGCTCCCGATCCTCAAACCGTACAAGCTGGTCTCCCGCGAGCTCTCGCCCGACCCGACCGTGATCGAGGTTCGCGGACGCCGCATCGGCGACGGCTACTTCGGCTTCATCGCCGGCCCCTGCACCGTGGAGACCCGTGAGCAGACGCTCGAGACGGCGCGCTGCGTCGCGGCCGAGGGCGTGACGATGCTGCGGGGGGGCGCTTTCAAGCCGCGCACCTCTCCGTACGCATTCCAGGGGCTCGGTGACGTGGCGCTCGAGTACCTCATGGAGGCGCGCGAGCTGACCGGGCTGCCGCTCGTGACCGAGCTGATGGATCCGCGCCATGTCGAGGCGGTCCTCGACGTCGCCGACGTGATCCAGATCGGCGCCCGCAACATGTCGAACTTCTCGCTCCTCTCCGAGGTCGGTCGCGCCCCGAAGCCGGTGCTGCTCAAGCGAGGCCTCTCGTCGACCGTCGAGGACCTGCTGATGGCGGCGGAGTACATCGTGAAGGAGGGCAACTCGCAGGTGATCCTCTGCGAGCGTGGGATCAAGACCTTCGAGACCTCGACGCGCTTCACGCTCGACATCGGCGCGATTCCCGTCCTCAAGATGGAGACGCACCTGCCGGTGATCGTCGACCCGTCGCATCCCGCCGGCCGTCGCGAGCTCGTGCTGCCGCTGGCGCGTGCCGCCGTTGCCGCGGGCGCCGACGGGATCATCGTCGAGGTGCACCCGCGTCCGGAGGAAGCGCTGTGCGATGCAGCGCAGCAGATTCCGACCGCCGATTTTCCCGAGTTCGCCGCGGAGATCCGCGCGCTCGTGTCCCTTATGGGACGCACGATCGGCTGAGAGCTCGATGAAGGTCGATCCCGCCGTCGCGGTCGTCGGTCATGTCGCCGTGCCCGGGGACAAGTCGATCTCGCACCGCTCCGTCATGTTCGGCGGCATCGGCGAAGGCGAGACGCACGTCACCGGCTTCGGTCGCTCCGAGGACACGATGGCCACGGTGCACGCGATGCGTGCGCTCGGCGTCGAGGTCGAGGAGCTCGGCGAGGATGAGCTGCTCGTGCACGGTGTCGGGCTCCGCGGCCTGCGTGCACCGGACGCCCCCGTCGATTGCGCCAATGCGGGCACGCTGATGCGCCTGCTCGCGGGTGTGCTCGCGGGCCAGAAGGGTCGCTACGTGCTGACGGGTGATGCCTCGCTTCGAACACGCCCGATGGAGCGGATCGCGGAGCCGTTGCGCCGGATGGCCGCAGACGTGACGACGGAGGACGGGCACGCGCCGCTCACGATCGTGGGCAGCGACGCGCTGCAGGGGATCGAGTTCGAGCTCCGCGTGGCGAGTGCGCAGGTGAAGTCGGCCGTCCTGCTCGCCGGTCTGAACGCCAACACGGCGACGACGGTCATCGAGCCCAAGCCGACGCGCGATCATACGGAGCTGATGCTCGAGGCGGGCGGCGTTCGCGTGCGCAGGAAGCCGGGATCCGTGACGATCGATCCCGCCGGCTCCCTTCGGCTCGGGGAGATCATCGTGCCGGGAGACTTCTCGTCGGCGGCGCCGCTCTTCGTCGCGGTCGCGCTCGTCCCGGGCAGCGATGTCACGGTGCACGAGCTCGGGCTCAACCCGCGGCGGATCGGGCTGCTCGACGTGCTCGAGCGAATGGGCGCCCGCGTCTCGATCTTCAATCGGCGCCGCGCCGGCCGTGAGTCGATGGGCGACGTGCAGGTGCAGCACGCCGAGCTGGTCGCCACGGAGATCACGCCGGGCGAAGTCGCGTTGCTCGTCGACGAGCTTCCCCTCGTTGCGCTGCTCGGCTCGCACGCTCGCGGTGAGACCGTCGTCCGCGGCGCCGCCGAGCTGCGCGTCAAGGAGAGCGACCGCATCGAGGCGGTCACCGACGGGCTGCAGGCGTGCGGCGCCCGGATCCACTCGACCGAGGACGGCTGGCGGATCGTCGGCGTGCCGAGGCGGCTCAAGGGCGGCCGTGTCGACGCCCGTGGCGACCATCGGATCGCGATGCTCGGCGCGATTGCGGGCCTCGCATCGAAGAACGGCGTCGAGATCGAGGGGGCCGACACGGTCGCAGTAAGCTTCCCCGGCTTCTTCGACCTGCTCGACTCGGTGGTGAAACGATGATCGTCGCGATCGACGGCCCTGCGGGGGCCGGCAAGAGCACTGTTGCGCGCGCGCTGGCCGAGCGGCTCAGCTTTCGCTACCTCGACACCGGCGCGATGTACCGGGCGCTCACGTGGCTCGCGATGTACCGCGGCCTCGACCTGAGCGTGGGTGACGTACTCGCCGAGCTCGCACGCGCGGAGCCGGTGACGTTCGACGTCGAAGGCCGCGTCTGGATCGGCGGCAAGGACGTCACGTCGTCGATTCGCGACCAGCGGATCGATCGGATGGTTCCCGTCGTCGCCCGTCACTCGGCGGTGCGTGAGGTGATGCGTGAGCGGCAGCGCGAGCTGGGCCGCGACGGCGACGTCGTGATCGAGGGCCGTGACATCGGCACCGTCGTGGCGCCGAACGCCGAGGTGAAGGTGTATCTCGTGGCGGACCGTGACGAGCGTGCGCGGCGGCGTATGGCGGACCGCCCCGGCATCGGGGCAGACGCGCTCGCCACCGACCTGCGCCTCCGCGACGAGAAGGACGCGGAGCGGATGAAGCCGGCCGAAGACGCGCGCGAGATCGACACGACGGGTCTGAACGTGGAGGACGTCGTCGAGCGGATCGAAGCGCTCGTGCGCGAGCGCACCGCGGCGTGAGCCGCGTCGACACCGCCTGGGCGATCGGCAAGCCGATCATGGGCGGGCCGACGGCCCTCATGACACGGCTGCGCATCTACGGCCGAGAACGGATACCGCGGACGGGCGGGCTCGTCATCGCGTACAACCATTTCTCGTGGATCGACATCCCGGCGTTCGGCTGGTCGTCGCCGCGTCCGGTCTACTTCCTTGCGAAGGCAGAGGCGCACGCAGTGCCCGTTGCCGGCGCGTACCTACGGCTGTTCGGGTCGTTCGGCGTCCGCCGCGGTGAGTCCGACCGCGAGGCCGTCCGGCGGATGCGCGACGTCGTCCGCGCGGGGAACGCGCTCGGGATCTTCGCCGAGGGCACGCGGCAGCGTGCGGGCGTGCTCGGGCCGGTACAACCGGGCGCGGCGATGGCGGCGCTCCAGGAGGACGCGCCCGTCGTCTGCGCCGCGATCTACGGCTCGCACGAATGGCGGCCCGGGAACTTCAAGCCGGTCTCGATCGCCTACGGCGAGCCGCTGCGCTTCACCGGTCTCACGCGGAATGCGAAGGGCTATCGCGAGGCGTCCGCCGAGATCGGGGCGGAGTTGCGGCGGCTCTGGGAGTGGCTGCGCGACTTGCACGCCGCCGGCCGGCCGAAGCACGCCCTCCCGCCGCGAGCGCCGGAACATCTCCGCGCCGCCGTGACGCTTCCGTGACGCTCGCGTTACGGGGTCTGACCCCGGGTTCCGCGCGCGACACCAGGGACCGGCTTGAACAGGGACGCTCCGAACCCCCGGGTCTGACCCGGGTCTGACCCCGGGTTCTGCTGCTCGCCGCGGCGCGGACGCGGCGGCGTTGGGCCGTAGGCTTATCGCGCCATGGCCGACGACGAGACAGATCACGACCTCCTGGAGGACCCCTCCGACGAGGAGCCTGACGACGACGACCTCGCCGCCGAGCCGCCCCCGGCGCCGCCGCTGCTCGGCACCGTCGCGATCGTCGGCTTCCCGAACGTCGGCAAGTCGACCCTCGTCAACCGGCTGAGCGGCACCCGCCAGGCGGTCGTCCACGAGACGTCCGGCGTCACGCGCGACCGCAAGGAGCTCGTCGTCGAGTGGACCGGCAAGCGCTTCCTCCTGATCGACACCGGCGGCGTCGACATCGCCGACGAGACGCCGATCACGCGCTCGATCGCTGTCCAGGCGCGAGAGGCGGTCGCCGAGGCCGACCTCGTCCTCTTCGTCGTCGACGCCCAGATCGGGATCACGCCCGGTGACGAGGAGGTCGCGCAGATCCTCCGCGAGGCGCACAAGCCGGTGCTCGTGATCGCGAACAAGATCGACGACCCCCGCATGGAGCCGCTCGCGCTCGAGTTGCACCGCCTCGGGCTCGGCGATCCTATCCCGATCTCCGGCCTGCACGGCCACGGCGCCGGCGACCTGCTCGACGAGATCCTCGGCTATCTCGAGGCGCACGGCGCGCAGGGCCGCGAGGAGATCCCGGACGAGGCGATCCGCGTCGCGATTCTCGGCCGTCCGAACGTCGGCAAGTCGACGCTCCTCAACAAGCTGGTCGGCCGCGAGCGCGTGATCGTCTCCGAGATCCCGGGCACGACGCGCGACTCGATCGACACCGTCATGGAGCGCGGCGGCCGCACGTTCGTGCTCATCGACACGGCAGGCCTTCGCCGCAAGCGTCGTCACCGCCAGGGGATCGAGTACTACTCCGAGCTGCGCGCACTCGAGTCCGCCGAGCGCGCAGACGTCGCGCTCGTGCTCATCGATGCGTCCGAGGGCGTCGTCGATCAAGATCTCGCCGTGGCGGACGTCGCGCGCAAGGCCGACAACTCGACGCTGATCGTGCTCTCGAAATGGGACGTCACGACCGTGCGCATCGAAGACGTGCGCGGAATGCTGCGCCGGCGTCTTCGCCAGCGCCCGCCGTTCCTTGCGATCTCCGCGCACACGGGCCGCGGCCTCGACCGGCTGCTCGACACGGTCGTCGACCTCTTCGACCGCCACATCGCGCGCATCCCGACGCCCGAGCTCAACGACTTTCTCCAGGAGCTGCGGAACCGCCGCCAGCCGCCGGCGCGCAGGGGCAAGCGCCTCAACCTGCTCTACGGCACGCAGACGCAGACGCGCCCGCCGCGCATCAGGATCTTCGTCAACGACCCGACGCTCGTGACCCGGGACTACGGCTACTGGGTCGAGAACGAGATCCGCGAGCGCTTCGGTCTCGACGGCGTCCCCGTCTCGATCGACTTCGCCCGCCGCACGTGAGGTTCCTCGTCGTCGGCGCCGGCTCGTGGGGCACCGCGTTCACGCGGGTGCTGCTCGACCGCGGGCACGACGTCGTCCTCGCCTGCCACACCGCGGAGCAGGCGCGGGCGATCGCCGAGACGGGACACAATCCGCGCTTCCTCGAGCGCGTCGACCTGCGCGGCGTCCGGGCGGTGGTCACCGTCGACGACGCCCCGGGCGACGTCGACGCGATCGTCGTCGCGGTGCCGAGCAATTCGTTTGCCGAGGTCGCGGCCGGGCTCCCCGGAGACGCGCCGGTGCTGAGCCTCACGAAGGGCCTCGACCCTGCGACCGGCGAGCGGCTCTCGACCACCGTGCGCGGCCGCGGCGTCGCAGTCCTCTCCGGTCCGAACCTCGCCACGGAGATCGCCGCCGGCCTGCCCACCGCCGCGGTGATCGCAAGCGAAGACGGCTTCCTCGCGGGCCAGTTGCAGCACGCGATCAACTCGAACGTCTTCCGCGCGTACGTGAATCCGGACGTCGTCGGCGTCGAGCTCTGCGCGGCCGCAAAGAACGTGATCGCGCTCGCAGCGGGCGGCGTCGACGGGCTCGACCTCGGCGACAACTCCAAAGCCGCGCTGATCACGCGCGGCCTCGCCGAGATGGCACGCCTCGGGGAGGCGTTCGGCGCACGCCCCGAGACATTCTCCGGGCTCGCGGGCATGGGCGACCTGATCGTCACGTGCTGGAGCCGCCACGGCCGGAACCGGCGCGCAGGAGAGCTGATCGCCCAGGGCCGCACCCCGGACGAGGCGGCGGCCGAGATCGGGCAGACCGTCGAGGGGCTCGTCACTGCGCCTGTGCTGCTCCAGCTCGCGCACAGCATGAACGTGGAATTGCCGATCACGGAAGGGGTCTGCGCGGTACTCTCGGGACAGAGTCTCGGCGAGCTCGTGTCGAGGCTGATGGGCCGGCAGCCGACCGAGGAGTAGCGATGCGGGCACGAACGATCGTCGTCGCAGTCGCGGCAGCAGCTGCCGTAGCGGTCGGTCTCGTCGCCGCGGGCTGGAGCTCGAGCGCATCGGGCTCGGCGAGCCTCGGCGCTGCGGCCTCGATCGCGCCTGCGAACGCCGTCGCATTCGTCGCGCTCGACTCCGATCTGTCGTCCGGCCAATGGGACGCGGTCAACGGGCTGCTGGACAGGTTTCCCGGGTACGACACGGTGCTCGCGAACCTGAGCAAGAGTTTCACGCAGCGCACGAAGCTCAGCTGGGCCGACGACGTCAAGCCGGCGCTCGGCTCCGAGCTCGACCTGGTCGCGCTGCCGGGAAAGAAGACCGAGCTCGTCGGGCTGACGCAGGGCGGCGACCAGCAGAAGCTCGACGCGCTCCTCCGCAAGGTCGACCAGGGAATCGTGTCGGAGCAGATCGACGGCTGGACGGCGTTCTCGAAGAGTCAGGCGGCCCTCGACGCGGTCAAGAGCGCCACGACGAAGCTCTCGGACAACAACACGTATCAGGCGGCAATCGCGAAGCTCGCCGGTGACGCGCTCGTACGCGCGTACGCGAACGGCACCGAGGCGCAGCAGCTCCTCTCGTCCCTCGGCACGCAGACGGCTCCCGCTTCGGCGCCGCCGTTCGCCTGGGCAGCGGCCGATCTCGTTGCCTCCGGCGACGGCGTGCGCATCAACGGGTACTCGCAGGACAGCTCGCTGCAGGGTGTCGCGCCGCGCATTCGGCCGATCCCGGCCGCGCCGTACACGGCGAGCCTCGTCGACGAGATTCCGGCAGGCGTGTTGTTCGCCGCCGATTTCCCGGTCAGGCCGGGCCAGTTCGAGTTGGCCGGCACAGGCGCCCTGCCGAAGCAGCTGCAGGCGTTTCTTGCCGCCTCGCCGACGTTCCTCAACGAGCTCGACCACGTGCTCGGCGGCGAGACCGCGGTCTACGTGCGCCCGGGGCTTCCGATTCCCGAGGTCACGATCGTGACGCAGCCGGACGACACCAAGGCCGCGGAGCAATCGCTCGCGGACGTCTTGAAGACGCTGCGTGCGGCCGCCGGGTCGGCGGGCGGGCTCAACGTCGCGAACATCCCGATCGTGCACGACGTGATCGGTGGGCAGCTGATCATCTCGACCTCACAGCAGGGGATCGCCGACTTCCGCTCCGCCGGGCCGAAGCTCTCGTCCGATCCGAGCTTCACGGCTGCTCTGAAGACCGCCTCGATGCCGGGCCAGACGACGGGCTTCCTGTACGCGAACCTTGCGAGGGCGCTTCCGCTCGTCCAGGCGCTCGGCCCGCTCCTCGGCCTGGCGCTCCCGGCAGGCCCCAAGGTCGATCTGGGCGCGCTCAAGACGCTGACGGCCTACAGCACGCGGGCCGGCGACGAATCGACCTACACGGTCTTCCTCGAAGTCGCCTAAACCGGCAGTTGCGCGGCCAACGGTCGCCCGCCTGCGCTAGCCTGGCCGCTATGCCAGCGCGCTCATTCTCCTTCACGTCCGAGTCCGTCACCGAGGGGCATCCCGACAAGATCGCCGACCAGATCTCGGATTCGGTGCTCGACGCCGTCCTCCAGGACGACCCGATGAGCCGCGTCGCCTGCGAGACGCTGATCACGACCGGTCTCGTGGTTGTCGCGGGCGAGATCACGACCGACACGTACGTCGACATTCCGCGGCTCGTGCGCGAGCGGATCCGGGAGATCGGCTACACGCGCGCGAAGTACGGTTTCGACGCCGACACGTGCGGCGTGATGGTGGCGCTCGACGAGCAGTCCGCCGACATCGCACAGGGCGTCGACGCGTCATACGAGGCGCAGCACGGCGACGACGACTCACTCGATCGCGTGGGCGCGGGCGACCAGGGGATGATGTTCGGCTATGCGTCGAACGAGACCGACGAGCTGATGCCGCTGCCGATCATGCTCGCGCACCGCCTCGCGAAGCGCCTCGCTGCAGTGCGCAAGTCGGAGGTGCTGCCCTACCTGCGGCCCGACGGCAAGTCGCAGGTGACGGTGCGCTACGAGGAAGACGCAGACGGGCGCCGGCGCCCCGTCGAGATCGAGCGCGTGCTCATCTCGACGCAGCACCGCGACGGGCTCGACATCGACATCCAGCTCAAGCCCGACCTCATCGAGCACGTCCTGCGTCCGATCCTGCCTGAAGGGCTGTACGACCCGAAGCGCCTCGAGGCGAAGGACTTCTTCTACTGCAATCCGACGGGCAAGTTCGTGATCGGCGGGCCGATGGGCGACAGCGGGCTCACCGGCCGCAAGATCATCGTCGACACGTACGGCGGCGCTGCACCGCACGGCGGTGGCGCGTTCTCCGGCAAGGACCCGACGAAGGTCGACCGCTCTGCCGCGTACGCCGCGCGCTACGTCGCGAAGAACGTCGTCGCCGCAGGCCTCGCCGAGCGTTGCCAGATCCAGGTCGCGTATGCGATCGGTGTCGCGCATCCGATGTCGGTGCTCATCGAGACGTTCGGGACGGAGAACATCCCGGTCGCGCGCATCGAGGAGCTCGTGAGCGAGCATTTCGACCTCCGCCCGGCGGCGATCCTGCGCGACCTCGACCTGCGCCGCCCGATCTACGTGAAGACCGCCGCGTACGGCCACTTCGGCCGCGACGACGCCGACTTCACGTGGGAGCGCACCGACAAGGCAGACGTATTGCGCTCCGCGGCGGGTCTCGGTGACGCCGAGCTCGTGACCACGGCCGGCTGATCCACGACCGACCTCGTTCTCATCACCGGCGGTGCGGGCTTCATCGGCTCTCATCTCGCCGACGAGCTGCTGGCGCGCGGGTATCGCGTGCGCGCGCTCGACAACCTGATACCGCAGGTGCACGCGGGCGCGGCTCGTCCCGACTACATCGCGGCCGACGTCGAGCTCCAAGTGGGAGACGTCCGCGACGCCGACGCGATCCGTCGCGCACTCGAAGGCGTTGACGCCGTTGTCCATCTCGCAGCGCGGGTGGGCGTGGGGCAGTCGATGTACGAGATCGCCGAGTACACGTCGGTCAATAGCGTCGGTACGGCTGTGCTGCTCGAAGCGCTGGCCGACAGGCCCGTCCGCAAGCTGCTCGTGGCCTCGAGCATGAGCGTCTACGGCGAAGGTCTCTATCGCGCGGGCGACGGGGGCCTGGTGGAGCCGCCGGAGCGCACGCGCGAGCAGCTCGAGCTGCGGGAGTGGGAGCTACCGGGGCTCGAGCCCGCGCCGACGCCGGAAACGAAGCGACTGCTGCTCTCGTCGATCTATGCGCTCACGAAGTACGACCAGGAGCGTGCGTGTCTCGTCTGTGGAAGCGCGTACGGCATTCCGACGGTTGCGCTCCGTCTCTTCAACACCTACGGCACCCGTCAGGCGCTGTCGAACCCCTATACCGGGGTGCTGGCGATCTTCGCGGCGCGCCTCCTCAACGATCGCCCACCGCGCGTGTACGAGGACGGCCTCCAGCGGCGCGACTTCGTCTCGGTGCACGACGTCGCGCGTGCCTTCGCGCTCGCGCTCGAGCGAGACGGCGCCGACGGCGGCGTGGTCAACGTCGGCAGCGGCTCGAGCGTCACCGTGCGCGAGATCGGCGAGAAGCTCGCGGCGACGATCGGCAAGCAGATCGAGCCCGAGCTGACGGGCGAGTACCGCCTCGGCGACATCCGCCACTGTTACGCCGACATCGCGCACGCGCACACGACGCTCGGCTACGAGCCCGAGGTCGAGCTTGACGACGGTTTGGCGGAGATCGCCGCGTGGCTCGAAGGCCAAGCCGCGGACGACCACATCGACGCGGCGGCTGGCGAGCTGACGCGGCGCGGACTATCCGGCTAGCGCTTCGCTCCGCTCGCTTCACCGGGGGGAACCATGTTTCCCCCGTGGGCCCCCTTCTTTGCTGCTGTCGGCGGAGCGTCTCACTGCTGCGCGGAACAAGTTCCGCTCCGCGACGACCTCCAGGCGGGCGACTCGCTGGCGTCTGTACAGCAATTTCTCTAGCTACGCGGCTGCAGGCTTTACGAAAAGGCCGGCGGCGGCCTTCTCGGAGATCGCGCGCTCGCCGTCCGGCGTCTCGCCGTCGATCAGCCGAATCGTGAACTGGTCGGCAGCCGGTTGCGCGCTGCGCATCTCGATCTCCTGACCCGGAACGAGCCCCTGGTCGTAGAACCAGTGCAGGAGGTCGCCGTCGTGCTCGGCAAGCCGGACGATCGTGGCTCTCGTGCCCGCGCCGAGGGTGGCGAGCGGTGCGAGCTCGAGGTTCTCGAGTTGCTCGACGTCGGTGTCGACGGGCCAGCCGTGCGGACAGCGGTCGGGATGCCCGAGCTTCTCGTCGATGCGTTCGATCATCTCGTCGGTGAACGTGTCGCCGAGCAGGTCGGCACGCTCGTGCGACTCGGCGCCTGTGTAGCCCATGAAGTCGGTGAGCAGGCGCTCGATCAGCCGGTGCTTCCGCACGACGTGCTCGGCGCGAACGCGGCCGGAGTCGGTCAGCAGAGCCTCCTTGCGGACGCCGCGCTCGATCAAGCCGTCGCCCTCGAGCCGCTTCAGCATCTCACCCGCCGAGGCGCGCGACACCCCGAGCATCTCGGCCACCCGGGAAGCGAGCGGCGGGGAGCCGGTGCCGTGCGGGGTGTACTCGCCGATCGGAAACGCGAGGAAATAGATCGTCTCGAGGTAGTCGTCGACCGAGTGTCCTGGCGCCATCTCCGGCTATAGTGCCGTTCGGGACCCGTGTAAGGGCGCCCTTACACGCTATGTCCACCGGCCACGTTCTCATCCTCGGCGCCATCGCCGGCGCGACGATCTTTCTCGGTCTCCCCGTCGGGCGGATCAAGGGCCTGAATGCTGCGACGCGCGCCGGGCTGAGCGCGCTCGCCACCGGCATCCTCATCTTCCTGCTCTGGGACGTGCTCACCGGCGCGGTCGATCCGATCGACGCGGCGCTCACCGCGCGCCACTGGGGACGGTTCTCTGTGCTCGCGTCGCTCGGAGCAGCCGGGTTCACGCTCGGCCTGATGAGCCTCGGCTACTACTCCGAGTGGATGCGCAAGCGCTCGCACCGGCGCGCGTCGACGCTCGTCGGCCCGGGCGCGGCGGCCGCCGACGAGTTCGAGCACCGCAACTGGCTCGACAATCTCACGCCCGGCAAGCAGCTCGCGCTGCTGATCGCCGTCGGCATCGGCGTCCACAACTTCGGCGAGGGGCTCGCGATCGGCCAGGCCGCCGCCGCCAACGAGGTGAGCCTGGCCGTGACGCTGATCGTCGGCTTCGGGCTGCACAACGCGACCGAGGGCTTCGGGATCTGCGGCCCGATGAGCGGCGAGGGAACGCGGCCCACCTGGGGTTTCCTCGCGGTGCTCGGCACGATCGGCGGCCTGCCGACCTTCCTGGGCACGCTGCTCGGGCAGAGCTGGACGAGCGAGGCGATGTCGGTCGTCTTCTTCACCGTCGCCGCCGGCTCGATCCTCTACGTCGTCCAGGAGCTCTTCCACGTGAACCGCCAGCACGGCCACACCGTGCTCGTCACGTGGCTCGTGCTCGTCGGTGTGCTGCTCGGCTTCGCGACGGACTTCGTCGTCAGCGCGGCCGGCGTATAGCGCTTCGCTTCGCTCGCTTCACGGGGGAAACCAGTTTCCCCCGTGCGCCCCCTTCTGGTTGTTGTGCTCGCGGCCGGGCGCGTCACTGCTGCGCCGAACAAGTTCGGCTCCGCGACGGCTGGGCGAGCGAACCGTGCGCTCTCGGCAGGACATGGGCGGGGCCTAACTACGTTATGGGAAGGCGGCTGGCGCGCATCACCGCAAGGTCGCCGCGGACCCAGGTCGCTTCGACGTCGAAGCCCGCAGCGGTCAGCCAGTTGAGTTGATCGTCGAGCCGGTCAGGGAGGTCGAAGCCCGGTGTGCATGGCGTCACCACGTCAGCAGGATCATTCGGGACGATCACGTCGGCGAGGACGAACGTGCCGCCGTCAGCGAGCGCCGCGGCGATTCGGTCGAAAAGGTCGCGCTTGCCCATCCCGTCGAGGTGATGGATCGCGAGGCACGAGACGACGAGGTCGAAGGAGCCGTCGGGCAGTGCATCCTCGAGACGCCCGACACGCAGGTCCGCGCCGGGCAGGGAAGCTTCGGCGAGCATCTCCGCGCTCGCATCGATCCCGGTGAGCTTGGCGCCCGGATGGCGCGCGAGCACGCGGCGAGACGTCTCTCCGGTGCCGACGCCCAGCTCGAGGATCGTCCGGACATGTCGGCCCTGGGTCGCGCGTGCAGTCTCGTTCTGTAGCTCGTCATAGCGAGGCACCTCGGCGTGCATCAGCTCGAGGTAGTGCTCGGGCGTGAAGTGGAACTGCGACGCATCGCCTGACGGCTGCATGGCGCCGACCATACTCATGGCTAAAGTCGCTCGGTGACGCAGTTCGCCTCCGTCTTTCCGCTCGTGACCGCCCGGGCGGTGGCGCAGGCGTACACGTATGAGGTCCCCGATGGCACCGAGAAGGGCGCGGTCGTCGAGGTGCGGTTCGGAAACGCGCGCCGCCGCGGCGTCGTCACCGAAGTAGGGGTGCAGCCGCCGGCCGGCGTGAAGGCCTCGCCGGTGGAGCGCGTCGCAGAGACACTGCCGCCGGCGCTCGTCGATCTCGCGCTCTGGATGGCCGAGTACTACGGCTCGACGCCGGCGCGTGCGCTCGCGCTCGTCGCGCCGCACAATGCGAAGCGCCGCGGTGATCGGAGCTCGCCGGCCGCAGGCGGTGCGATGACGGCGGAGGCCGCGCCGGAGAGGGTGTCCGAGCCGCAAGAGCGCGTGCTCACTCGCATCGACGAATTGCTCGACGGTGCCGGCGGCAACCTGCTGCTCCACGGTGCGACCGGCAGCGGCAAGACCGAGGTCTACATCCGTGCGTGCGAGGCCGCGCTCGCCCGCGGGCGCGGCGCGATCGTGCTCGTCCCGGAGATCGCGCTCACCCCGCAGACGCTCGGGCGCTTCCGCGAGCGTTTCGGCGATCGCGTTGCGGTGCTGCACTCGGCGCTGACGGATGCCGAGCGTCGCGATGAACGCGAGCGGATCGCGTCGGGCGAGGCACCTGTCGTCGTCGGTGCGCGTTCCGCCGTCTTCGCGCCGGTGCCGTCTCTCGGCATCATCTGCGTCGACGAGGAGCACGACGCGTCGTACAAGCAGGAGTCGGATCCGCGGTACGACGCGCGCACGGTCGCCGCGAAGCGCGCATCGCTCGAGGGAGCGGTTGCGATCTTCGGCTCGGCGACGCCGCGCCCGGAGTCGTGGGAGAAGCTCGAGCGGCTGCAGCTCGGCGGGCGTCTTGCGGCCCCGATGCCGTCGGTGCGTGTCGTCGACCTGCGGCGCGAGGCGGGCTATCCGTTGTCGGCGCCGCTGCTCGCGGAGCTCGGCGGCATCGCCGAGCGCGGCGGCAAGGCGATCCTCCTGCTGAACCGGCGAGGCGTCGCGCCTGCCGTGCATTGCCGCGCGTGCGGTGTGACGCGACGGTGTGCGAACTGCGACGTCGCGCTGACACTGCACGGCGACCGTTCGCTGCGCTGCCATCACTGCGGCGCGGTCGAGGCGATGGGGGAGACGTGCCCGACGTGTGGGTCCGCAGACATCGCGCGGATCGGCGCCGGCACGCAGAAGCTCGAGCGGGAGCTTGCAAAGCACGTACCCGAACTCGAGCGGATCCGCCTCGACGCCGACGCAGTCGAGAAACCCGAGTACCTGCGCGACGCGCTCGAGCGGTTCTCGCGTGCGGAGCGCGCCGTCCTCGTAGGCACGCAGATGGTCGCGAAGGGGCACCATTTCCCCGGCGTCGAGCTCGCGGCGGTCGTCGACGCCGATACGGGGCTCGGGCTGCCCGACTTCCGGGCGGAGGAGCGAACCTTCCAGTTGATCACGCAGCTCGCCGGTCGCAGCGGCCGCGACGCGCCCGGCCGCGTGATCGTGCAGACCTTCCAACCGGACGCGCGTGCGATCGTGTACGCCGCGCGGCACGACGTCGCCGGCTTCAACGCGAGCGAGCTCGAGCGGCGGCGCGCGCTCGGCTATCCGCCGTTCCGCCATCTCGTGCGCATCGTCGTCTCCGGCCCTGACGAGGCGGATGCGATGCGTGCGCTCGAAGAGTTGAAGCGCGAGCTTGGGGACGCCGAGCTGCTCGGCCCTGCGCCGCTCCTGCGCCTACGGAGCCGGTACCGCGCGCAGCTCGTCGGCAAGACGTCGAGCCCGCGCGTGCTCGCGACCCGCGCCGCCGCGCTGCTCTCGGCCGCTGCACCGGCCATGCGCCGAGCCGGCCTCACGGTCGTCGTCGACGTCGATCCGCAGAGCCTGTAGACCGCGGCGGGCGTGTCGCTCTCGGGCATCGCTCTTCGCATGGACCGGTCTGAGCAGTCTGACCGATCTGACCGGCCGGACCGGTCAGGCTGGTCTGACTTGACCAACTGGTCTGAGCAACAAGAATCCCTGCAAATCGGGGTGCGAGGATCCGGCCGCCGGGACAGGTCAGTCTGCGACGCGTTCGAACAGGACGTGGTCGCGCCATTCGCCACCGAGCAGGAGCAGCTTGCGTGCGAAGCCGAACCGCTCGAAGCCGTTCTTCTCCAGTACCCGCTGCGAGGCGAGGTTGTCCGGCAGCGTGCCCGCCTCGACGCGATGCAGGCCGACCTCGCCGAACGCGAACTCGACCACGTTCGCAACGGCCGTGGTCGCGAGGCTGCGCCCGTTGCGTCGTTGGTCGACGAAATAGCCGACGTTCGCGCACTGCAGCGGACCGCGGATCACGTCGGTGAGGTTGATCCTTCCCGCGATCGTGTCGCCGTCGAGGATCGCGAACCGCCATCCTTCGCCGCCCTCCACGGCCTCTTCGAGCCGCCGGCGCTGCCCCTTCGCGGTGTAGAAGTCATCGGGTCGCGCAGGCTCGTAGGGAGCGAGAAACTCGCGGTTCGCCCGGTAGAGCGCGGCGATCTCCGCCGCGTCGGCGGGCACGAGCGGCCGGATCACGCGCCGCGGGCAGCCGCGAGGTCGGCGGGGAACTGTTCGAGGATCCACTCGGCGTCGAGTAGCGCACGCTCGTAGGAACGACCGTTGATTCTCACGAAGTCGCGTGTCGTCGGGTCCATCGGGAGCCTCGCCTCGGCCGGGAAGTTGCGGTTGTGCTGGTCGATCGACTTGTTGATCCGCGTGAAGCGCCACGTTCCCGCCGTCTCCTCCCAGCGACGTGCGAACTCGTCCCGGTCGTCGACCTCCTTCGCGAGTGTGCGCCATGCATCCTCGAGGAAGACCTCGTGCCACTCGAGCCCGTCCTCGATCTCCCGCAGGCGGCGCATCCAACGCGGAGGCCCGCCGAGCGCGCGGATCGCGGCGTCTGGGCCGGGACGAAAATTCCGCAGGCGCTGACGGAGCGGCTGCCCCTTGAGCGGGCTCGTCGCGAGGTCGGCCTCGAGGGTGCGCCGCTCCTCCCGGTCGCGCGCCGTCTCGGGCCGGATCGCACCCTGGCTCATGATCTCCGTGGCCTCTCGCGGATCCATCTCGTCGGTAGTCTGCCAACGGCATGGCCGACGTCGAGGGACAGGTGAAGAACGAGGAGCTGGACGCCCAGCGCGAGGCGCGGCGCCGCTTTGCCCTCGCTCAGATCCGGCAGTATCCGGACGCCGCCCTGAAGCTGCAGGCGCGGCCCGTGGAGCAGTTCGACGGCGAGCTGCGGAGCCTCGTCGAGCGGATGACGCGCCTGATGTACGACGCCAGCGGCATCGGCCTCGCCGCCACCCAGGTCGGTGTGCTCCAGCGCCTGTTCGTCTTCCAGGCGAACGAGGACGGCGAAACGGTGGCCGTCGTCAACCCCGAGCTCGTGGAGCGCAGCACGGAGACGGAGGTCGACGACGAAGGGTGCCTCTCGATCCAGGGGATTCTCGTGCCGGTCGAGCGCTCGGTGAACGTGACCCTCGTCGGCCGCGACGAGAGCGGCGACGACGTGCGCTACGAGCTCGAAGACGTCTACGCACGCGCTGCCCAGCACGAGGTCGACCATCTCGACGGCGTTCTGATTATCGACCGAACCACGCCGGAAGCGCGCCGCGAAGCGCTCGGCAAGCTGCGCCCGCGCATCGTCCTCGGCTAGATGACCAAGATCGCGGTCGCAGCGACCGCCCCCTTCGGCGCCGACGTGCTCGAGCGCCTCGCCGCCGAGCACGAGATTGCGCTGTTGCTCACGCGCCCCGACAAGCCGCGCGGCCGCGGCCGCAAGCTGGCGCCGACACCGGCCAAGGAAACCGCCGAGCGACTCGGCATTCCCGTCGCGCAGCCAGCGAAGCTCGACGAGAGCGTCGAGATCCCCGTCGACACGATCGTCGTTGCCGCGTACGGGCTGCTTATCCCCGACGCGCTGCTCGACCGCGGGCTCTGGCTCAACGTGCACCCATCGCTGCTGCCGCGCTGGCGTGGCGCGGCGCCCGTCGAGCGCGCGTTGATGGCCGGCGACACCCGCACAGGCGTGACGATCCATCGCACGACGGCGGAGCTCGACGCGGGCCCGATCGCCGCGCAGGAGGCATTCGACGTCGGCCCCGGCGACGACGCGGGAGCTGTGTACGCCCGCTCCGCGGAGATCGCCGCGCGCCTGATCGGCGACGTGCTGCCCGAGCCCGCCTTCCAGCCGCAGCAGGAGGTTGGCGCGACGTACGCCGAGAAGATCACCGCCGCGGATCGCGATCTCGACCTGGCGCGCCCTGCCGCGGAGCTCGTGGATCACGTTCGTGCGCTGTCGCCGCACATCGGCGCGCGCGCTGTCGTCGACGGCCGGCCGCTCGTGATCTGGAAGGCGCGCGACAAGGACGGCCTGCTCGAGCTCCTCGAGGTTCAACCGGAGGGCGGACGGCGCATGCCGTACGACGCGTACCTGCGCGGACTGCGCTGATGGCGGTATCGCCCGCCCGTCGCGTCGCGTACGAAGTGCTGTTGCGTGTCTTCGAGCAGGACGCATACGCCGACCGCGTCTTCCGCACTGCCGCCGAAGGCCTCGACGAGCGTGAGCGTGCGTTCGCGCAGCGCCTCGCGTACGGAGCCGTGCAGCGCATGCGAACGCTCGACTACGCGATCGACACGCTCGGCAAGCGTCCGGTACGCAAGCTCGATCCCCCGGTACGCGCGGCGCTGCGCCTCGGCGCCTACCAGGTCGGCTACACCGACACGCCGCCGCACGCTGCCGCGAACGAGTCGGTCGAGCTCGTGCGTCGCGCGAAGCTCGAGCGTGCCGTTCCGTTCACGAACGCCGTGATGCGCCGGCTCACCGAGGGGATGGGCACGCTGCTTCGCACGCTTCCCGACGGGCCGCTGAAGGAGTCCTATCCCGATTGGATCTTCGAGACGTGGGTGCGCGATCTCGGCTACGACGATGCACTGGCGCTGATGCGTGCCGGCAACGAGCCGCTCGAGACGGCGATCCGTGTCGTGCGCGGCGACCCGCCGGTGGGCGCCGAGGCGACCGACGTCCCCGGCGCCTATCGCGTCGAGCGCGTCGGCGATCTCGCGGTCGCCGAGGGCCGGATCTGGCCGCAGAGCCGTGCGTCACAGCTCGCCGGCCTCGTCGTCGGCTCGCAGGACGGCGAGCGCGTGCTCGACGTCTGCTCCGCGCCCGGCGGCAAGGCGACGCAGTTGCGAGGCGACGTGACCGCCGTCGAGCTCGACCCGAACCGCGCGAGCGAATTGCGCGCCAACATCCAGCTGCTCGGGGCGACGAACGTCACCGTCGTCGAAGCCGACGGAACGAAGCTCCCTGCCGAGCTTCAGTCCTACGACCGAGCGCTCGTCGACGCGCCATGCTCGGGTCTCGGCGTCATGTCGCAACGTCCCGATCTGCGCTGGCGCGCGAAGCCGCTGCCGGAGTTGCAGCTCGCCCTTCTCCGTTCGGCGGCCGAGCGCGTCCGTCCGGGCGGGACGATCGTCTACTCGGTGTGCACGATCAATGCCGACGAGAACGAGGCGATCGTGGACGGGAGCGGGCTCGAGACACAGCCTCTCGGTGCGGAATGGCCGCAGTACGCGCACCCGCGTCGCCCCGAGTTCCTGCTCACGTTGCCGCATGTCCACGGCACGAGCGGCTTCTTCATCGCCCGGCTGATCGTGCCGTCCGGCGCGAAGCCATAGGATCGAGCCGCGTCGTGCCCTGGAGTGAATGGATCCGTACAGTCGAAATCGAGCCGTCGCTCTACGCGGCCGACTTCGCGAACCTCGGCGAGCAGATCGACGTTCTTCTTCGCACGGGCGCGCGCGTCTTCCACTTCGACGTCGGTGACGGTCACTTCGTCGAGCCGATCACGTTCGGTCCGATCGTGTTGCAGGCGATCGCGCCGCAGGTGCACGCGATGGGCGGCGTGGTCGACTGCCATCTGATGGTCGACAACCCGACGCGCCAGATTCCGCAGATCGCACGCGCGGGCGGCGACAGCGTCACGTTCCACTACGAGGCCGTCGACGACGTTCCCGCGACGATCGCCGTCGCGCGCGAGCACGGGCTGCAGGTCGGCGTCGCCTTCAAGCCCCAGACGGAGCCCGAGGACGTTGCGAAGGTGGCAGGTGACGCGGACCTTGTCCTTTGCATGAGCATCGAGCCCGGTTACTCGGGCCTGGAATTCATGGACGGCGCGCTCGAGCGCATCGCGCGCACGCGCGCGGCAGTACCGGACACGATTCACGTACAGGTCGACGGCGGCATCGACAACGACAACGTCCGATCGACCTACGACGCAGGCGCGACGCTGATCGTCGCCGGCAGCTCGATCTTCCATCGCGAAGACTTGCCGCGCTCGTACCGTCGGTTGGTCCAAGCGCTCGCGTGAACCACGTCGAGCGGGCGCTCGAGCTCGCAGAACGCGGCCGCGGCAAGGTCAAAGATCATCCGCTCGTCGGAGCAGTCGTCGTCAAGGACGGCGACGTCGTCGGCGAGGGTTGGTACGAATACGAGACCGTCGACCACGCCGAGGCCCGGGCGCTCGCGCAGGCCGGCGATCGCGCGCGCGGCGCGACGCTGTATGTGACGCTCGAGCCGTGCGCGCATCAGGGACGCACGCCACCGTGCACCGATGCCGTGATCGACGCCGGCATCGCGCGTGTCGTGGTGGGTGCCCTCGATCCGAATCCGGTTGCGGCCGGCGGGCTCGAGAAGCTACGCGCGGCCGGGATCGACGTGGAGCTGCTGGAGAGTGACGGTGCATTCCGGCAGAACGAGGCGTGGCGTACCTGGAAGGCGCTCGAGCGGCCGTTCGTCACCTACAAGGCGGCGGTGACGCTCGATGGGCACGTCACGGTTCCCGGACGGCGCTGGATCTCCGGCGAGGAGTCGCGGCGCCTCGTCCACGAGTTGCGTGCCGCGTCGGATGCAGTGGCGGTCGGCATGGGCACCGTCCGTGCCGATGCGCCGCAGCTCGACGCACGCGAGGTCGGCGTCGTACGGCAGCCGCGCCGGCTTGCCTTCGGTCGCGGCCCGCTGCCGGAGGGCTCCGAGCTCGAGCTGCGCAGCGGACCGCTCGCGGACGAGCTGCGCGCACTTGCCGCCGAAGGCGTCCAGTCGCTCCTGCTCGAGGGCGGCCCGACGCTCGCCACGGCGTTCTTCGAGGCCGATCTCATCGACAAGCTGCTGCTCTTCATCGCACCCGTCTCGGGCGGCGTAGGCCCGCGCTTCGTCGGCGAATCGGTGGAGCTCGACCTGTCGCACTACGCGATTCGCCACGTGGGGGAGGACATTCTCCTCGAGGCGTACGTCCACCGGCTCTGACGCTGTGATTCGTTTCGATCGCGTCTGAACCCGACAGGCACTTACCCAAGTGCCAGACCCGGGTCAGACCCCGTAACGAAAGTGTCACGTCTTCCACATCCCGCGACCGCACACGAACCCGCACGAACAGGCTGTTCAGCGTGGCGCGCTCGGTCCTGCCCGCTCGGCACGCGCGGGGGTTAGCAGCCTGCACCCTGCGGCTAGCCTTAGAGACATGTTCACGGGCATCGTGCGGGAGCGCGGGCGTGTCGCCGGGATCGACGGCGGCGACACGGGCGTCCGCCTGCGGATCACCGCGCCGGCGACGGCTGCGGGCGTCGCGCTCGGCGACTCCGTCTCGATCGGCGGCGTCTGCCTCACCGTCGTCACCGTCCAAGGCGACGAGATCGCGTTCGACGCAGTGCCGGAGACATTGACCCGAACGGCGCTCGGCGAGCTCGCGGCCGGCGACGAGGTCAACGTCGAGCCGGCGCTTCGCGCGGGGGAGCCGCTCGGCGGCCACGTCGTCCAGGGCCACGTGGACGGCACCGGGCGTGTCCGCTCGGTCGAGCCGGAGGGCGACGGAAGGCGCATCTGGATCGACGCGGCGTCCGACATGCTCCGCTATTGCGTCGAAAAGGGCTCGGTCGCGGTCGACGGGGTCTCGCTGACGGTCGCGGCACTCGACGCCGACGGCTTCGCGGTCGCGCTGATCCCGCACACGCTCACGGAGACCACCTTCGGCGCGCTCGCACCGGGTGACGGCGTGAATCTCGAGGTCGACATCCTCGCGAAATACGTCGAGCGCCTGCTCCCCTCTACCATGAGTCGATGAGCGTCACCGCGAGCGCATTCGCCACCGTCGAGGAGGCGGTGGAGGACATCCGCCAGGGCAAGATGGTGGTCGTCGTCGACGCGGCCGACCGTGAGAACGAAGGCGACCTCACGATCGCGGCCCAGTTCGCGACTCCCGAGGCAGTCAACTTCATGGCGAAGGAAGGCCGTGGATTGATCTGCCTCTGTCTCACCGGTGAGCGCTGCGACGAGCTGGGGCTGCAGATGATGACCGAGCACAACGAGACGCCGTACGGAACGGCGTTCACCGTCTCGATCGAGGCGCGCGAGGGGATCTCGACCGGGATCTCGGCCCACGACCGCGCGCGCACGATCCAGGTCGCGATCGACCCGTCGAAGGGCCCGCACGACATCGTGCAGCCCGGCCACGTCTTCCCGCTCCGCGCGAAGCAGGGCGGCGTGCTGCGCCGCACCGGCCAGACCGAGGCCGCGGTCGACCTGGCGCGGCTCGCCGGCCTCAACACAGCGGGCGTGATCTGCGAGGTGATGAAGGACGACGGCACGATGGCGCGCGTCCCCGACCTGATCGAGTTCTGCGCAAAGCACGGCCTGAAGCTCGTCGCGATCGCCGACCTGATCGAGTACCGCCGGCGGCACGAGAAGCTCGTCGAGCGCGAGATCTCCGTGCGTCTGCCGACCGTGTACGGCGAGTTCACGGCGTCGCTGTTCCGCGAGACGTTGACGGGGAAGCAGCACATCGCGCTCGTGAAGGGCGACGTCGACGGTGCCGACGACGTGCTCGTGCGCGTGCACTCGGAGTGCCTGACCGGCGACGTGTTCCACTCGCTGAAATGCGACTGTGGCGACCAGCTCGACTCCGCGATGCGGCTGATCGGCGCCGAGCCGCGCGGCGTGCTCCTCTACATGGCGCAGGAAGGCCGCGGCATCGGCCTGCTCAACAAGCTGAAAGCGTACGAGCTCCAGGAGTCCGGCCTCGACACGGTCGACGCGAATCTCGCGCTCGGCTTCGCCGACGACGAGCGGGAGTGGGGGATCGGCAACCAGATCCTCACCGACCTCGGCCTGACGACCATCCGCCTGTTGACGAACAACCCGAAGAAGGTGTCCGGCCTTGCGGCGTTCGGGCTGACCGTGGTCCAGCAGGTGCCGATCGAGGTGCCGCCGAACGACGAGAACCGCCGGTATCTGGCCGCCAAGCGGGATAAGCTCGGCCACCGGCTCCATCATCAGGGACTGAAGTTCGAACTGGAGGACGAATGAGCGCACCCGAGACCTGGCCCGGCGAGAAGTCCGACGCCGACGACGAGGCGGTCGGCGGCTACGCGGACGTGACAGGCGACGCGGTCGAACTCGACGACGACGAGACCGACGAGCCCGACGAGTTCGGCGACGACGACGACGAAACCGACGAGCCCGACGAGCTGGACGACGACGAGCCGATCGAGCTCGACGACAGCGAGCCCGGGCTCCGCCTGGCGGGCCATGCGCCCGGCGAGCTGAACGTCCCCGACGACGTCGACCTCCTCGAGGGCGAGTCGCGTGCGACCCGTCGCGGCGTCGGCATCGTCGCCGCACGTTTCAACGGCGACGTGACCAACAGGCTGCTCGAGTCGGCACTCGCCGAGCTGGACAAGGTCGGCGTGGGCCGCGAGACGGTGACCGTCATGACCGTGCCGGGGGCATTCGAGCTCCCGCTCGGGGCGATGGCGCTCGCCAAGACGCGCCGCTACTCGTGCATCGTCGCCCTCGGCTGCGTGATCCGGGGCGAGACCGCTCACTTCGACTACATCTCAGGCGAGGCCGCTTCAGGCCTCCAGCTCGCCGCGCTCGAGACCGGCGTCCCTGTCGCCTTCGGCGTCCTCACCTGCGACACCCTGCAGCAGGCCATGGCCCGCACCGACAAGGGCGCCGAGGCAGTCCGCACCGCCCTCGAGATGGCCGACGTCTTCTCGCAGCTGCGCGCCACAGCGCAGGCTCGCTAGCCAGCTCTGCAGGCCTGCTGGCCGGCTCCGCGGCGGGCTCGGTAACCCGACCGCTTCGGCTACCATCCCGCG
>Ga0209638_1000504_pt1 | contig 25603 bp, 24 predicted proteins | sample BarGraNGADG00211_FD_184490 | JGI IMG/M metagenome (GOLD analysis project Ga0209638, IMG submission 184490) | Arctic peat soil microbial communities from Barrow, Alaska - Barrow Graham LP Ref core NGADG0002-211 (SPAdes) (version 2) | ecosystem: Environmental > Terrestrial > Soil > Wetlands > Peat...
CGGCTGCTCGGTGTCAGTCGTTGCGGGGATTGGGAAGGCTGGCTGCGGTTTTTCCTGACTGGAATACGCGATCAATCTCGTGAGGCTGCTGCTCTTGTGCAAAACCTTCAGCAACTGCGCAAGCTTTACCAAAACCAATTGGCTGGCTGGCGGTCCGCAGCGCGCCTGGCGAAAGCCGCGGATTTCCTTCTTGGTAACCCCATCGTCTCCGTGCGTGGACTCCAAGTTGGCTTGGAACTGGCCGATTTTAAAACGGCCCAACGTTATATCGATGCTCTCGAAAAAGCCGGAATCTTGCGCGAGGTGACCGGACGAAGACGGGATCGGTTATATCGGGCTGATGATGTTTTCAACGCAATCCAAAACCCACCGGGGTCTTAGAAATTCATTTCTGTAAAGTCAAAAAAAAGCCTTACAGGATGTCTACGCCAAAATACACAATTGATGTGTGCCCCAAGGGGATCCGAACAGCAGTTTTCACAAATTTCAATCGACCTTACCAAACTCAGAACAACTTATTTCCTCCAGAGAATGATACCCTGGCGAAACATCCAGTGTATTTGTAGGTGACCGGATAGTAAATCAAGATTCTCATAAGCCATCTTGGTTTCACAAATAAGTTACTGGGATGCCTACAGCGGTTCGAAGCCTCAAGGGGATCCGAACCGCTGTTTCATCAATTCCAAATAATTTTACCAAACTCAGAACAACTTGTTTCCTTCGGAGAATATCGATTTTCATAAGCTATTGAGATTACAAGATAGGGGGAGAATGCATTGGATTTCCATGCTTTAGCTGGAAACAACCTTTCAGGTCACTAGAACCAAGTCAGAAGAGAGATTTTGTTTTTCAATTCCGAAAAAGGGAATTGCGGAATTCTTCCTACCTGCCCAGTAATAGTTCCATCGATCATGTTAGGACTGGAACCAGCGACCCAGGGGTTATGAGTTCCAGTCTTATTTCGCCCATTATTAAAGCAAAAAGTGCCGATTCAGGCACTTTTTCACACACTATGGGATTTATTGAGTTGCGGGGGCTGGACTCGAACCAGCGACCTCCAGGTTATGAGAGGCAATCTCAGACCGCACACCGCAGACCTCCAGGCGACCCGATTTTAGGCAGCCTAACGATCTTCGGTTTCAAGGAGCCTGGCGGTCTTCGATTGATGAATCGAAGACCGGATTTTAGCTTGGAAGCATCTCCAGGTGACGATTTTGCTTGGAAAATAATGATCCCATTCAAGAGTGCTAGAAAATTTTCGGGTTTCGGTTCGAACCATTCGTTTCAGAACCGAAGACCGGATTCCAGCTTATTGACAAGATCTAGTCTTTATGCGGTCGGGCTTGCATGATGCTCGTATGGATGAATGGCCTCGATCACCTTGGTCTCAGATTGTTGGGCAAAGTAAAGATCCCAGCGCAATTGGAGATTCATCCAGAACTCAGGCGAGTTGCCAAAAAACTTCGCCAGGCGCAGAGCGCTACTCGGTGTAGCACCCCGACGTCCGTTGACCAGATCATTGATACGCCGATAGGGCACATGGATGGCATTTGCGAGATCACGCTGAGTTATTCCCATCAGGATAAGAAATTCTTCCAACAGCATCTCGCCAGGATGAGTAGGCGTACGATTGGTCGGAACGCGAATCATATTGTTCTCCGAATAATGGTTCACAATCACATCTTTATCTGGACATTGCATGATCCAGATAAAGCAGATACGGTATTTACCCTTGGTCCCGATAGTGTTCTTCGACAATCAAACCGGTGAGTGAACCATTGCCTTTCAATATCCCCGCTCCTTGCTGCACGGGGTCCTTGAACACTGGCACAAGCGTCAGCACGCCACCGTAATCCACTACAGTAAACTCAGAGCCGGGCGTCAATCCGTGCTTTTTCCGCATGGCGGCAGGGGTTACTACCCAGCCTTTTTTCGAGAGCTTGACGATCATATCCATCCTACATATTTCTCACATGACTCAATTTATTATGGCATGCTTACCTTATATTCAAGGTTGTTATTTCTTCCCGTGGTACTTGACACCGGGGATATCCTTGAAATGTCGGTCCTGAGTCCAGAGGATAGCATCGTATACGCGGGCGGTCGCAAGAATGATGCTATCCGCCATGGCTAGTTTCATTTCCGACGATACCAGCGCAGCGTCAATGGCAAGATCTCGGTCCAGTTCCACAACTTGCCCCAAGGTCATAACAGACAAGGCTTGCAAGGCGGTCTCTTCGTCGAACTGCAATAACACTTTTTTGAAAACCTCATAGAGACAGATGGTCGGCACTAGCAAATTCTGTGTATCTTGGATGGCCGGAATGAAAATTCGGGCATTCGGACCTTTACTAAAATATTCCACCCAACCCGATGAATCAACTACATTCATGGCCGTTCCTCATCTTCTTCCTCGCGCAGGTTTTCAGAATCCAGGCCCTTCAACATTCCATAGGCATCCTCAATGGAAGGCACGATGACCATGCGCAAGGTTTTCTTGTACGGGAGGAATACCACTTTCTGACCAGGCTTCAAGTTGAACTGTTCGCGAATTTTGCGCGGGATGACTAACTGGAATTTGGTTGAAATCGTTGTCACATCCATTTTTTACATCTCCTTATCGAATGCAATACGTAAAACGAATTGTATCACAACCTCCATTAAAATAATTTGAGACGAATTTAAACTTTTTCCAAGAGATACTTCCTTATAAAAAGTACACCTTAGTTTTGGCTCTTGAACTGTCTCACAAGATCTGACACGCCACATTATGCGGATACAACGAGCTTGCCAAGAGGCTTCTCATATCCGTTTTCGGTTGGCCCATACCTCACACACCCGGAGCAGGACGTTCCCAGTATGACAGCGGATGCTCCCTCCCTTGCCCTCGGTAGCAACGCCAAGTACGGCTTTTGCGTCTCCTGGCTCCATTAGTCTTCATGCCAGTAACCGGGAGACATTCTATGTCTTATCCTAACCGGATGTGGATGCAGACAACTTTAAACGGACCAAAACAACGCCGGAGGAAACCTTATTGGAATCGTGTAAACCATCTTTCCAACTGATGTTGTCTTTAGAAAGCGAATTCACTTGCCATTATGCCGCTTTCAGACCTTCAGCAGAGAATCTTGAGCCTGTTGGGTTTCTATCAAGATATCTATTCGCGACTGGTTGCCGATTCTCCAACCCACCTATAATAGGCCGAATAAGAAACACATTTTCTTTAAACATTTTCTTTAAAACATTTTCTTTAAAACTATTGACAGTTCCCTTGCGCAGTGATATAAACCCGCCTAATATGTACAAACTGAGTTTCGAGAATCGATCTACACGAGCTCGTCGTCCAATCGGTCCCTCAACTGGGAAGGATGGTTCTTTGTGCATACCTGAGCGCGCGTAGAAAAGCACATTTTATTAAACAAACCAAACCCTCCTCCCCGGGAGGGTTTTTTGTTGCCTCATAATATTTATCAGTCGGTTAAACAAGGAGACTCATATGCCTAAATCCAAGATTAAAAAAGTTGTTTTAGCCTATTCTGGAGGTCTGGACACCTCCGTCATCGTTCCCTGGCTCAAGGAGAACTACAAGTGCGACGTGGTCTGCTTTGCCGCGGATGTCGGTCAGGGCGAGGAACTGGACGGGCTGGAAGCCAAGGCACTCGCTTCCGGTGCAAGCCAATTGGTGGTTCACGATCTGCGCGAAGAATTGGCCCAGGACCACATCTTTCCTTTGCTGCGTGCAGGAGCGGTATACGAACGTAAATACTTGCTTGGCACATCCATCGCCCGACCGCTGATCGCCAAGCACCAGGTTGAGGTGGCCCACCAGGTCGGTGCGGACGCCGTGGCCCACGGCGCAACTGGCAAAGGCAATGATCAGGTCCGCTTCGAACTCACTTACGCCGCCCTCGACCCTCGCTTAAAGGTCATCGTCCCATGGCGCGAGTGGGAGATCCGCTCGCGCGAGGACGCCATCGCCTACGCCAAGGCGCACAACGTGCCAGTCAAGGCTACCCTGAAATCCATTTATAGCCGCGACGGCAACCTGTGGCACCTTTCCCATGAGGGCGGCCCGCTCGAAGACCCCTGGCTGGAGCCGGAGGAGTCCATGTACCAGATTTCCGCCTCGCCTGAGAATGCCCCCGACGAGCCTGCCTATATCGAGATCGAATTTGAGTCCGGTACACCGGTGGCAGTTGATGGGAAGAAGCTTTCCCCGGCTGCGCTGATCTCCCGCCTGAATGCCCTGGGCGGCACCCATGGCATCGGCCGCACCGACCTGGTGGAGATCCGCCTGGTGGGAATGAAATCGCACGGTGTCTATGAGACGCCCGGCGGCACGATCCTTTTAGCAGCCCACCGCGAGCTCGAATCACTTGTCCTGGATCGCGAGACACTGCATTATAAGGACCTGGTTGCGATCAAGTACGCCGAGTTGGTTTACAACGGGATGTGGTATACCCCGCTGCGCGAAGCTCTGGATGCCTTCGTCGATTCGACGCAGGGACCGGTCACCGGCACCGTATGTCTGAAGCTGTACAAAGGCAACATCATCCCTGCTGGGCGCAAGAGCCCCTTCAGCCTGTACCGCGAAGATTTCGCTACCTTCGGCCAGGAAAGCGTCTATGACCAGTCCGATGCCATGGGTTTCATCCACTTATACGGCCTGCCGCTCAAGGTGCGCGCCCTCAACGGGCTGCCGGTTTCTGGGCTGGATATGCCCAAGGCGGATTATTCCCGCTTCAAGAGGGACTGAAGAACCATGACTCTGTGGGGTAGCCGCTTCTCCGGAAAAACCGACCCGGGCGCCTGGGCGCTGAACGCCTCGCTCGGTTTCGACCGCCGCTTGGCGCTTGAGGACGTGCGCGCCAGTGTGGCCTGGGCTCGCGCCCTCGAGCAGGTCGGCGTGATCACGTCTGCGGAATGCAGGCACATCCACTCGGGTCTGGAGAAGATCCGCACCGAATTCGAGAATGGGGGTTTCGACTTTCAAGAAAGTGATGAGGATATTCACACTGCCGTGGAACGTCGTCTGGGTGAGCTGATCGGACCCGCAGCCGGCAAACTGCATACCGGGCGGAGTCGCAACGACCAGGTGGCCACCGACCTGCGTCTGTGGCTGCTCGATAACATACCCACGCTGTCTTCCGCAATTACCGGTTTACAATCCGCTTTAGTGGTACGGGCTGAAACCGATCTCAACCTCCTCATGCCCGGGTACACTCATCTGCAGCGCGCCCAACCGGTTCTGCTCAGCCATTGGTGGCTTGCACACTTCTGGCCGTTACAGCGGGACGCCGAACGGCTGACCCAGTTGGCTGGGCGCACGGCAGTCCTGCCGCTTGGCTCGGGGGCCCTGGCGGGGACGCCCTTCGCAATCGACCGACAATCCCTGGCTGCTGACCTCGGCTTTTCCCATCCTTCCCCCAACAGCATTGACGCAGTTTCCGATCGGGATTTCGTTGCCGAATTCCTGTTCTTTGCCGCGCTGACCGGAGTCCACCTGAGTCGCCTCGCCGAGGCGGTAGTGCTCTTCTGCTCGGCTGAGTTCGGCTTCTTCGAACTCTCCGACTCCTTCGCCTCCGGCTCGAGCCTGATGCCGCAAAAGAAAAACCCGGACGTGTTCGAGTTGGCCCGCGGCAAGGGCGGGACCCTGGTGGGTTATCTGACCGGCCTTTTGGCTACTCTCAAGGGTCTCCCCTCGGCCTACGACAAGGACCTGCAGGAGGATAAGGTCCCGCTCTTCGCCGCATACGATACACTGCTGGCGCTGCTTCCGGTCATGGCGGGAGCTATTCTAACCCTGACCGTCCATCCCGAAAAAATGAGCGCCGCCATGGATCCTGCCATGCTTGCCACCGATTTAGCCGACTACCTCGTCGCCAAAGGTATTCCTTTCCGCCAGGCCCACGCCTTGACCGGCCAGGCTGTCCGGCTGGCTGGTGAGCAAGACAAAGCCCTCGACGCGTTGAGTTTGGACCAATTCCATACGCTCAACCCGGTCATCGACGTGGACGTCTATCAAGTCTTTGACCCCGGGCGGAGCATCGCCCGAAGAAGTGTCCTCGGGGGGACAGCACCAACCTCGGTCAAGGTGCAGATCCGTAAGGCAAAATCTATTCTAAAAAAATCCAAAAATATCGGTTTTAGTGCAGGGAACCAGAAGGACAGGCAGAGCAGCCAATAAAATCTCTGTGCTCCCCGTGAATGCTGTGATGAACTGCTTGCTTTTATACAAACCAACCAAAGGAGAATGAAAATGAACTCAGTAACCTGTCCTGAATGCGGGGCCGAAACGTCTCTGGATGCCACGGTCGAAGTGGGCGAGATCCTGGTCTGCAAGGATTGCGGCGTGGACTTGGAGATTACCGCCTTGAATCCCGCCGCGGTCCAACTGGCCCCCATGGAACAAGAAGACTGGGGTGAGTAACGCCATGGCAAAACGTCTGCGCATCGGTGTGCTTTACTCGCGCGTTCGGGTGGAGGAGAAGTGGATCTTTTCATCCCTGGAGCGGCGCGGCCTGGATTACGAGCGACTGGACGACCGCTGTGTGCACTTTGACCTGGCGGATCCCGAGCCCTGGCGGCAGTACGACGTTGTCCTGGAGCGCAGCATCAGCTATACCAACGGTCTCTATGCCCTGCGCATCCTCAACTCCTGGGACATCCCCACTGTCAATACCGCCGCAGTGGCCGAGGCCTGCGGGGACAAACTTATCACGACCACACTGCTGGCCAGGGCTGGTGTTCCCCAGCCCGACACCCAGGTGGCCTTCACCCCCGAATCGGCCCTGGAGACCATTGAGGCCATGGGATACCCGGTGGTGCTCAAGCCGGTTATCGGCTCCTGGGGCCGCCTGCTAGCCAAGGTCAACGACCGGGATACGGCTGAGGCAATTGTGGAGCACAAGGCTACCTTGGGCTCAGTCCAGCACTCGGTCTTTTATATCCAGGAATACATCGAAAAACCCGGCCGGGACATACGCGTTGTAGTTGCCGGGGACAAAGTTGTGACCGCCATTTACCGCAAGTCGCCGCATTGGATCACCAACACGGCCCGCGGCGGCGAGGGTGAGCTCTGCCCGGTCACGCCCGAGTTGGAAGGGTTGTGCTTGAAGGCTGCTGCGGCCATCGGTGGCGGCGTATTGGCCATTGATGTGATCGAGGACTCTCGGCGCGGCCTGCTGGTTAATGAGATCAACCATACCATGGAGTTCCACACTATCCAGCCGCTCAGTGGGATCGACATTGCCGACATCATCGTCGGCTTTACCGTCGAGGCAGCCATGGGAAAAGTCCGGGTGGTTGCATGAAGAGTGTCTCTGTTGTCGGTGCCTCCGGTTACACCGGTGGGGAATTGCTGCGTCTCCTCATTGCCCACCCGCAAGTAGAGCTGGTCCAGGCAACCTCGCGCAGCCACTTGGGCGAGTACCTCTACCAGGTCCATCCCAATTTGCGCAAGCAGACCGTGCTCAAATTTAGCGAGCCCGATACGCTTGATCCGGTCGACGTGCTGTTCCTGGCTCTGCCCCACGGGCAGGCGCAGCAGCGCATCGATGCTCTCTCCGCTACCGCCCCCACCATCATTGACCTCTCAGCGGACTTCCGGTTGCATGACCCACAGGACTACGCACGCTGGTACGGTGCACCTCATGTCGCCCCTGCCTGGCTGGACAAGTTCATCTATGGCCTGCCTGAGCTGCACCGCGACGAACTCCGCGAGGCGCATTACGCCAGCGGGGTTGGCTGCAACGCCACGGCTGCCAACTTGGCCCTGCTGCCTGCCGTCCGGGCCGGTCTGCTCGACACCGAGAAGCCGGTTCTCGTCGAGATCAAAGTCGGCTCGTCAGAGGGCGGAGCGGAAGGCAACCCCGGCACCCACCATCCCGAGCGTTCAGGAGTGATTCGGACCTTCTCGCCCTTCGGCCATCGTCACACTGGCGAGGTGATTCAGGAGCTGGGCTTAGCAGACGTCAGCCTGACCATGACCTCCGTCGACCTTGTACGCGGCGCCTTGGCAACTGCACACGCAAAGGTCAAACCGGGCGTGACAACCAGGGACCTTTGGAAAGCTTACCGTGACCTGGCCGCAGTAAATCCGTTCGTGCGTGTGGTCAAAGAGATGCGCGGCGTATACCGCGTTCCGGAGCCCAAGGTCCTGGCCGGCTCGAACTATGCCGATATTGGCTTCGACCTGGACGAAAACAACGGACACCTCGTCTCCATTTGTGCCATTGACAACCTGATGAAAGGTGCCTCCGGCTCAGCGGTACAGTGCATGAACCTGATGTTGGGCTTCGAGGAGACACTTGGACTGGAATTTCCCGGATTACATCCGATTTAAGTCATTCTGGAGCTCTTTATGACGGTACCCTCCAAAATCGAAAATTCTTTGTCGATAATTGTCGTGAAGCTGGGCGGCACGCAAGGCGTGGACTTCTCGGCCATCTGCGCCGACGCCGCCGGCCTGCTGACGCACGGGCAGAAGCTGGTCCTGGTCCACGGTGGCTCAGCGGAGGCCAACGCCTTGGGGCTGGCCCTCGGTTATCCGCCGCGCTTTATCGTCTCACCCTCCGGTTTCAGCTCGCGCTATACCGACCGGCGCACGCTGGAAATTTTCGCTATGGCGGTCAACGGCAAGGTCAACACACTTCTGGTCGGGCAGTTGCAGGGGCTGGGGATCAACGCTCTGGGGCTGAGCGGCGTGGATGGGCGCCTGTTGCTGGCAGCGCGCAAGGAGTCTGTGCAGAGCTTAGAGAACGGCAAACGTAAGATCATTCGCGATGACTACACCGGGAAGATCGAGCAGGTTAATGTCCCTCTCCTGGTCAGCTTGCTGGAATCCGGCTACACGCCGGTAATTGCCCCGCTGGCGGTAAGCGCCGCGGGCGAAGCCCTCAACGTGGACGCCGACCGCGCTGCCGCCAGCATAGCCGCCGCCCTACACGCCGGGACACTGCTGTTGTTGACCGCTGTGCCCGGCCTGCTGCGTGCTTTCCCCGACGAGGCTTCGTTGATTCGCGACCTCCCACGCCAGAAGCTCGCCGAAGCCCTGGGCTTCGCCGAGGGGCGCATGAAAAAGAAAGTGCTTGGTGCGCAGGAGGCCCTGGCGGGCGGAGTGGGGCGGGTGATCATCGCTGACGGTCGCTTGCAAAATCCCATCTCGCAGGCACTCGCCGGTCGTGGCACCCTCATCGCCTGAGATGAAATCCTATTTACCAATCTGCTTGTGAGGTTAACTTATGACCGACATCTTTAACTCAGAAAACGAACATGGCTCCGGCGTCTATGCCAAGCGCCAGATCGCCTTCGTACGCGGTCAGGGCGCTCTGCTCTACGACACCCAGGGCCGCGAGTACATTGACTGCATCGGCGGGCAGGGATCGGCCAACCTGGGCCATTCCCACCCGGCCATTGTCGAAGCGATTACCAACCAGGCCAGGACCCTGATCTCCTGCACGGAGATGTTCTATAACGACCGCCGTGCCGAGCTGGTCGACCGCCTGACCGCCTTGGTTGGCATGCCCCGCGTCTTCCTTTGCAACTCGGGAACCGAGGCGGTCGAAGCCGCCTTGAAGTTCGCGCGCCTCACCACCGGGCGGACCGGGTTCGTCGCCGCCATGCGCGCCTTCCACGGGCGCACGATGGGTGCGCTCTCCGCCACCTGGAACAAGAAATACCGCCAGGGCTTTGAACCCCTGGTCCCCGGCTTTTCCCACATCCCTTTCAACGACTTGGCCAGCCTGGACGCGGCCGTCACCAGCGAGACCGCGGGGGTGATCCTCGAGGTCGTCCAGGGGGAGGGCGGCGTCTACCTGGCCAGCGCCGAATTTCTGCAAGGCGCCCAGGAGCTCTGCCAGGCGCGCGGGGCTATGCTGATCCTCGACGAAGTGCAGACCGGCTTCGGCCGCACGGGCAGGATGTTCGCCTACCAGCACTACGACCTGCAACCCGACCTGGTTTGCGTGGCCAAGTCAATCGCTGGTGGGTTGCCGATGGGTGCCACCTTAATTGGGGAGCGTCTCGGGCAGCTCCCGGTCGGCAGCCATGGCTCGACCTTCGGCGGTAACCCGGTCGCCTGTGCGGCCTCCCTGGCGACTCTGGAGGTCCTGGAAGAAGAGCAGCTTCCCCAGAAGGCCGCCCGGTCGGGGGAATATCTGATGTCCCACCTGAAGAACCTCCGCTCCCCCGCCATCCGGGACGTCCGCGGGTTGGGCTTGATCGTGGGCATCGAAATCAAGGAGAAGATCGCCCCCTACCTGGCCGAACTTGCAGAGCACGGCGTTCTGGCCCTGGCCGCCGGGATGACCGTCATCCGGCTGTTACCGCCCCTGGTGATCTCCCAGGAACAGCTTGACAAGGTGGTCGTCGCCCTTGGCGAAGTTTTACAATGAATCTTTTCCTGCTTCAGGATTGTGTCCATCGATATTATTGCCTCCCACATTCCGCAGTCTGCCAGATGCGCTGTGGGAACTTATCGCCTCATTCTCTAGGCCATGCTGACGTCGGTTCCTGAGACCTTGCTTGGCCTGGTAAAAGCCTACAGCCCGTCCGGTTGCGAAGGGCAGGCCGTGGAGACGCTGGTCCGCCGCATGCAGGCATTGGGCTTTCACCGCGCTTTCACCGATCAAGCCGGGAATGCTATTGGCGTGATGGGCGATGGCCCGCGCCAGGTCATCCTGCTGGGGCACATCGATACTGTCCCGGGTGAAATTCCAGTGCGGATCGAACCCGAAGCAGGGTCGCCCTGTCTTTATGGCCGGGGGTCGGTGGACGCCAAGGGAGCGTTGGCAGCCTTCACAGACGCGGTCGCCGCGACAGGCCCCTTCCCGGGCTGGCAGTTGGTGGTGATCGGCGCGGTCGGTGAGGAGGGCGATTCGCCAGGTGCCAGCTATATCGCTCCGCTTTACCATCCCGCTTGCACCATCATTGGCGAACCCAGCCACTGGCAACGCCTCACTTTGGGCTACAAGGGCAGTGCCCGGACGGATCTCACCCTCCGCCGCTCGCGGTCTCACTCGGCTGGTCCCGGCGAAAACGCCTGTGAGGCGGCGATAAAGGTTTGGGAGGCGCTGGGGGAGTGGGCAGCCACGTTTAACGTAGGACGAGCGCGGGTCTTCGACCAAGTTCAATTAACCCTAAGCGGCATGGATTCAGGCGGCGACGGCTTTGAGGAGTGGGCCCGGCTGAGGCTTGGCACGCGCTTGCCATCGGATCTGCCGCCGGAGAAATGGTACCGCCGGCTGTGCCAGATCCCCGTCATCGCCGCTGACCCCGGGCTGACCTTTGAGCCGGTTGGCTTTCCTCTCCCGGCATTCCAGGGTGAAAAGAATACCCTGCTGGTGCGCGCTTTCTTGGCCGGCATCCGCGCCGTCGGAGGACAGCCGGGATTCAACCTCAAGACCGGCACGTCGGACATAAACCTTGTCGCCCCGCTGTGGAACTGTCCCGCGCTGGCTTACGGCCCCGGCGATTCAGCCCAGGATCACACGCCTGGCGAGCACTTGCCGCTCGAAGAATACCGGCATGCGGTCGACGTGCTCCAGTTGTCTTTAAAGCGACTGTGTGAGGCGAAAGATCTGAGAACTCCCCTACGATAAACCGTGCGTGTTCAAGCGATCCTTAATGCTCTCATTAATCTCGGTATTATCTCATCAATCCGGATCGGAGGCGCAGTATGGGTCCGCCTCGATGATTCGGAACGTTCCATCGAAGAAAAAACGGCCCAAAATGAAGCCAATTCAAACTTCAGATACGCTGATTGCAGTCTTGAAAATGACCGCCAGCAACTTAAAGTGCAAACCCGGCAAGTGGATTATACAGATCCAGCGTATTTACCCAGTATCTAAACGTTACCAGTCTAAAAGTACAGACTTCACAACTCGTTCTTCTTTGCTTAACCCCCAACGTTACCGAAAGGAGGAATCGAATGGAAGAAATTATATTACGGTAATATGCTAATAGCAAATCTACGTAGCATAATTTATATCGATAGCAACGTTTTTCTCGCATTTAATCCATTTTTTTAAATCGCCATCATGTAAATAAAATGGGAGTATTCTTTTAAGAGGTTATGCGCGATAATATACTAACACTGTAGGTTTTTTGGAGGGAATTTGACTAACCGACAAAGAGAATAAATGGCTGTCTTCTTGATATAGATAGTAAAGAAATTGTAACCGATGTTATGGTTGACATTTCGCTAATATTCCCCATTAATCCGGGTGAGCGCGTTGATATCCGAGGAACACTTACAACACAGGGATTCAAAACAAAACTTAATGACAAAGTCTATATACTCAAATTAAATGAGAGTGTGTCTTGGAGAGTTAGAATAACTTTGCAGTCTATATCTATTCTGCATTTTGACCCAAAATTTACTCATTTCGATATCTGGTTTGAGGACTCGGAAAGGCATGCGATTATTGAGTGGTTTGAATCATTTTAATGTATCAATCGGGTAAATCGGCGCTTTATTGATTGTTATCATCCTGCTTTTAATCGGGGTAATGTCCGCCTGATTCTCGGATGGTACCCGCAGCAATAAAACGAGGTTAATGGGAATTTCTCCTATTTTCCCCCGCCATTCCCAAGCCACAAGGGATAGTGTAATAATAACATCGTATGTGAATAAGTTTGGATTTTAACTGCGTTCGAACTGTACCGCCTCGCATTGAGTTGGGACGTGATATTCGTATCTCCGTTTGTTGAGCTTGCAGTGTCGCGAGCCGACCTCCCCCATTTGGCTGCACGCAATATACATCAGTAAGCCGGGGCCGGCTCTGTAAACCAATTTAATTTATAATCAAACCAGCAGACACGCTGAAGGCAATAACGCCTGCGGTCGCACAGATTGTATTGGCATGATTGCATCATAACCTTTATCCTGGAAATGTTCTAAAGAAAATAACCAGCTTGAAGGCTGGCTATTATTTTGCTACAATGACAACATATTCCTTTTCTATAAAATGAATGGATTGACCATGCTGGATATAGATAATCAAGCTGAAAAAGAATTGTTGGTGGATATTTCCGAAGGTTGGTTGGTGACTATTCATGGCAACTCATTTTGGTTTTCTGGTCGATGCGCAAAGTCTTTCAACGGAGTGTATATTCTTGCATGGAAAGACGCATGGATAAGAGAACATGAAGGTGCGGGGAATGAAGAGTTAATTAGCGGGGAATATTTATTATTGGAAAATCAGAAGTTGATCTTCAAAGGGATATTAACCCATCCAAGTTCTGGAAAAGTTGCTGATAATGGTACATTTATCTTTAATGATTGTCTATTTTTTTCTGGAGACGTTCCTGAAGATGAAATTGATAGTTACTTTCGTGCGTTTAGCAAAAAAGGAGAAGAACTAGTAACTCATTTCTTTTCAGCTAACCTTATGACGAATAGTTTATCAAATGACGGAAGGTACGCATTATGCGCGACCGACTATAGCAATACTACCGACAGCAACACAGTAGCTTGTTTCGATTTGGTGGCCGGGAAACTCCTGTGGCAAAAAACACCGAAAATTAAAATTATGCAAGTGGGAGGATTTGAGTTTAATGCTGAAGAGCATACTTTTATTTATGTATACAACAATTTCGGTAAGTTTAGATATTCTATGAGTGGGGAATTGCTTGATGATGATTAATTATTCAAGCTTGTATTAATATACATACAGGATCAATTATGATGGCCTTTGCCGAAAAGAAGCTGGCAAAAGAGCGGCCCGACTGGATAAATGCCCAGCATCAAGTATTTATAGGTAAGCAATCATTCGAAATAAAACCTGACCTAACGCTGAGTTTTTTTGTGACCTTCACACCATCCAACACAAGGAACATATAAGCCGTATAAGTCGTCTTGATAGTATTGTTGTCTATAACTGATGCTGTTTAACAATTATTATGAAATCTCACCCTAGCCAGCCAATAATTTAGTCAGCCCATCAGCCGGGGGTATCAAATCGAATTCGATAGCACGCCAGATGATAGGCAGGCTGACACCGAAATATTCGTGCGCCATGATATTTCTCATTCCACGCATCTCCAACCAGGCCAGCTCGGGATATTTCTCCTGAATTTCCACCGGGAACGTACCCGGCTGCTTCTCCAATGATTTCAAGGTTACGGATGACAGCATCCACCGTTTTCCCGTCCGTGAAGAATTGCTTGTAGGTCATTCCCTGGGTATATCCCTTGATTTTCTTAATGCATGCCAAGATGTCTTCGACCCGCATCCTCCAGTTACGCTCAGGCGACATAGACAGCCTCATCCAAAATAACAGCGCGCATGGCAGGTCGGATGGCGTCTGGGGTCACCAGGTCCACGCTCTTGCCGATCAGGTCTTCTAGGTACATTTTCAAGCGAATGAATTCAAAAAGTCCCACCGGGCGGGTAAACTCCACCAGTACGTCTATATCACTTAATGCGGTTGCCTGGCCGCGCGCTAGAGAACCAAACACGGCCAGCGATTTCACCCCACGCTGGTGCAAGTCAGCGTTATGGTGTTTAAGCACCTCAGAAACAGTTTTCAGGTTCATGACCTTGTCCTGTATTAAGTATACCCTGCGATTCTTCGAAAAACAAAACAATCAACATATTTATTGCCCGAACTGCGCCGGGTCCGCGACCTTGATTCCTTCGCAAACACCAGTTTCGTGCTGAGAACTTTGGCTATGATCCGGGCAAGGATGAATTTATCTGTCCAGCCCACCAGCGGCTGCATTACCAGCATGCTTCCAGTTCCGCCACTGAGAACGGCTATATGAAAGACCGAAGCAATTACAAATGCGACCAGCGCAGCCGGTGTCCACTCAAAACGGAGTGTCCCAAAGTAAAAGGCAACCTCAAGATGCGGATCAGCTTTCGCTTTTTGGAATATCTGCGCCAAGCCCGAGCCAACCTTACTAGTGAAAAGGGCAACGCTTGCGAGCCCCACGTTCCACCGAGGTGTATAAGGTGTTTGGGATCGCGAAGCATTATATGGGCTTCCGCAGATTCCATCTGCGGAGTCAGGAGAAGGGGAAAACGGAGTGGGGGTTACTGAGCATTGCTCATAAAATGAAAAGGTTGGCGGCAGTGTAGCCACCAACTTTTTTGTCTCACCGTTTTTTCGTCTTTTTTTCATTATTGAAGGGCCCTTTGGAGTGCCTTTCCAGATGACCCATTAACATCGAAAATGGAATTTTCCATCGATGGTCAATACTGGGTTGATCCGCTGCTTTTATCCGAATCTTAGATGCTTTATATGAAATGAGTAACAACCTGGCCTAATCGCCGGGGTTTTATACGCTTGACACTCTTCAACACAGGGAACTTTTAGGGCGCATAAGTCGTCTTAATAGTATTGTAAGGAACTGTTGGTGCATAACCTATATAATAAATTGGAGGCTATGGTATGAAGATCCAAGGGATTTTTTCATTATTCCTGGCCGCGCTAATATCTGGAGGTTGCGCTTCCTCTCTGCCTATCGCGCGAAAACCAATCGTTTTGCCAACTTTAGGAGATACCTCCCCAATGACCCCATCCGCTCCGGGGATGCAAAGCCTGATTGTAAATATAAAAGAAGATTTGGCCAAAAGATTATCCATCACGATGGCGGAAATCATCGTAGTAGATGCATCCGAGGTTGTCTGGCCGGACTCCAGTTTGGGCTGTCCGCAAAAAGGGATGGCATATTTACAAGTCCTGACACCGGGCTACCTTATCTTGTTGGAATATTCTAACAACCAATACGAATATCATGCAGGCTTGGGTCAAGTGTTTATTTATTGTACGAATCCAACTGCGCCTATTCCCAGCCCACCAAGCAGTTCATGAAACCTTTCTTGATTATAAATAGACAGGCTGGCAGAACTTCTACCAGTTTCTTTGTAATAGTGAAGTTTAGAAATTACAGCCGGTCAATGGCTATGACTGGTGGGGTTCAGGTTTCTTAGTCCTAGGGGTTTTTGGGATTGCCGTGGGTCTTGCGAGGCTTGATCACGGCGGCCGTAGTTAAGCGGATCCAGCCTCGTGATTAGCTTTTCTCGAGGCTGGATCCTATTTCATGGGTTGGGTCGCCTATCCGCCTTGCGCACTGCCAAAGATTTCGAAATTTTGCGCGAAATCATTCTGATTTCGCCATGAAAGCTTTTGGGCAGAGAGACCGCCAGGCGGGACGGTCTCTCTGAGGGTCCGGAAGGAAGTTGCGCAGCCCTGGATGGGCCGCACAAGCTCCTTTGGGTTTATGTCCGGAATATCACCGTCCGACCAATGGGAAGTAGGTGGTGTACATGAAAGTCAACACCTCGGCTGAGTTCTCCGCAGTGTTGTGATGATGCAGCAACAACAAACCCTTGGAGTGGTCGGCAGCTATGTTGGCTTTGTCATAGAAGATGTCAAAGGTGGGCGAATAAACCGAAGCGTCAGCCCACATTGGCATTCCGGTACCAGCCTCATCTACCGTAGTGAAGGCTTGATGTGCGACATCATACGTCATGATGTTGCTGACATCCACAGCCCCGGGGGCGTCCCTGCTATAGGAAACCACATAGAAGTCGAAAGCCGTGTTGACTCCCTCCACCAGGCCAATGCTGGTTAAACCCACTGGCAAAACCATGACATTATTGTTGAAGAGATTGGTGTTGGTATTCCCGCCAAATCCGTTTGTGAAAAAGTCTGCAGTACACACTTTCGTGGCGAGGTTGCAGTAGGTTGTAAACATGACGTCGTCGGTGGTACCGGTGAAGAGGCCTTCATTGTAATTGTAGACGACATATTCGTCGGTGCCATCCCTGTTCGAGTCAATGTAAATATCGAACTCAACTGAGCTGGGGGTATCCCATTTGCCGTAGGTGGAAATGCCAAAGTACATGGCAGAATTGGCAAATGAGTAAAATGGGTAATCAGAACTTGCGCCGATATAGTGCAGGTCGGCGTCATTATTAATCCCACTGCTCGAGGGCTCGTTGGGACTCACACCCATCAGCTCCATGATGGTTACTATGGATGTATCATCCACTGTGTCCACCGGGGTACCAACGGGTGTCAGGCTGAAGGTACCTGACGCAGCGGCGGGCAAATTTATCCTATTTTCAGCGACGCTCATGTCCGACGCCGGGCGTGCGGCAATATGTACTGGCACGCGCAAAGTCTGATCGGTGCCGGTCGAAGTCAGCGTTACATACCCGCCGCCTTCGCTAAAGCGTTCGCGATAACCATATGTACCGACCGTGGCAATCGTGGCATCGCGGGCGCGGGTGAGCGCAGTGGCATCTGCAGTAACTCGAACTTTGATGTCAATTGTACCGCCGGCTGGCACGCTCACAGGGTTGCTCAGCACCGCATCGCTGGCGTTCAGCAAGGTGAAGGTAAGCCCTGGGTTGGTCTGATAACGCGAGTCAAAAGTGACATTGTACGCCGCGGTCGCGCCACCAGTGTTCTTGATCGTGATGCTCTTGACAAAGCTTTGAGTGCCCAGCACTGCCTGTTCGCCAAAGGCCAGACTGACCTGTCCGGGATCGGTGGCGTTGTAGGCTACTACCGATGATAGAGCGGCATTGGCAACGCTGACGCGTCCAGCGCCCACGCGGGTGGGGGTGTATTTTGCAGTGTGCGCTGTGCTGGTCCACAAATCGTTGGTAGCGGTATTCATGGCCAGAGCCTTTAGTTCGGCCACTGTCCAGGTGGGATGGATCTGCTTCAAGAGAGCCATCACGCCCGCCATATGCGGCGCAGCCATGGAAGTGCCACTGAAGTTGGCGCCTTGATTTCTGCTGCCACTCATGGTCGAAAAAACGGTATCGCCAGGTGCGGTGATATCCGGCTTGAGCAGTGTGCCAGCCCGCGCCGGTCCACGGGAACTGAATGATGAAAGGGTGTCCACAATGGTCGGGTCTGTCAAGACAACCGCACTGCGATGTTCAGTAGTCAGCAAAACAGTGACCGTGCCGGCTAATAAATCGGTTTTAAGGGAAGTGCCAATTGGACGGGTTGTCATCATCGACGGAATGGTGATGAGAGTCGGGATAGTAAGATCGTCACCCATGGTGATCGGGAAACCATCCACGGAGTTGACAACCAATACGCCAAGGGCACCGGCATTTTGTGCGTTCAAAACCTTGGCTTTGAAGGTGCAGACACCGCGGTCAATCAACGCAATTTTGCCGCTGACGCCAGCGCCAATGGTGGTACATCCATTGGCTGGAGAGGCATAGACCAGATTGCCAGCCTGACTATAGGTCTGGGGGCCGAAGGCTGCTTCCGAGGCAGGGTATGTGCCAACGGGCACAAGCGGAGATGGAGCCGTATTCGCTGTTACTTCGAAGCCACTGAAGACTGCGCCAGAATCCACACTGCTGGCAACGCTGATGGCATAACGTGCCACCGCTGGAGCGCCGGTGATGTAGTACACATCGTTAGCATTACCGGCCGAAGCAACCACTATGACGCCTGCTTGCGCGGCGTTGTTGGAAGCGACGGCTGAAGTGTCATATTCCGATCCAAAATCAGAGCCCAGCGACATGTTGATCACATCCAGGTGATCGCTAAGATCTCCATCATTGTTGGGATCCATGGCCCATTCGATGGCTAGGTCCGTGAGGTCTGTGGAGCCTTCGCAACCGAAGATTCTTAACGAATACAGTTCGGCTTTAGGCGCTACTCCGGGGCCGATGCGGAATTTGGCGATGTAATCGGCCGAGGTCAGATCTTTCAGAGCCGCATAGGTATCGGCACCGTCTTCCACATAGGTCGTTCCATCGGTATTGACGCCAAATCCAGCCGCTGAACCGGCTACATGGCTGCCATGTCCATAGCAGTCCATCGGGTCCGGATCGGGAGCGGGAATAGGGTTGTAGAGGGTTGAAGATGGGTCAGCATTATAAGCATCGCCGGCAAAGTCCCATCCTCCGACCACTTTGGCGGTTGGGAAAGCATTGACCGCCTCATCCAGCGTGGTGAAGTCCTGCCCGACATAGATGCCCGTTCCACCGAAATTTGTATGGATGTAGTCAATACCGGTATCTATGATCCCGATTTTGATTCCTTCACCTTGAGCACCGCTCAAGCCGCCCCAGACCTGTGGCGCGCCAATCAGAGGCACGCTGGTGGTATTATCTATTGTCTTGGGAATGATGGGATGAAGAGCTTTCACACCGGGGATCGAGGCCAGCTTTACCAGATCTTTTGCGTCAACGCGCAGCCAGATGCCGTTGTATACTTTTTGCGTGCGAAAGAGTTCAGTGGATAGCAAGCCCTTGGCTTTTAAGGCTGTCATGACATTTGCTTGTTTTTCCTTAATGACATCAACCTGATTGATGGTTAGCGCGGCTGCCTGCATTTCCGCGCTTTGAGCATAGATCAACGCAGCGGGCGTATCTTCCAGCTCCACAACCACACCCACGGGACCATTAATTCCTCCCAGAGGGCCGTAATAATTTTGGAGTTCGTTCAAACTGACCGGGGTAACATCCACTCTCTCCTTGCCTGGAGGTAATGGTCCCCCCGCTCGCGCTCCGCCCGAAACCTGAGAAAAGGCCATGACCAAGATAATCATGGCCGCAAAAATGCGAAAAAGTCGTGTGGAAGCATTTCGCGTACGCATTATTCATTCTCCTCTGGATTTGTCTAATTATTAAATGGGCCGTTACAAAATCGAGAATGCGTAAATATTAATTAAAATATATATTCTATAACCTCCTTGAATTAAAGAATATGATTTTTTGTTGCCCACCTAAAGACAACTGGCATTTTCTGATATTTGCTGAAAATGCCAGTGACCGAAAAGACCAGTTGTTTATCAAGGTGCATATACTTGTGGAGAGGCGAAATCAAATACAGAAGTACGATCTTGCATTTCCCGACTCTCGGAACCCACAAGGTCACGCAAAGACATAAAGTAATTATGACAGGTTTCTGATTTTTGTCAATATAGTAGATTGGAACATATTGAAGATGGGTGTGTGAAGATGGGTGTCAGGGTTCGTGGCATTCCCTATATTTGCCATGGATAAACCATTCCTTCTTCTGTAAGCTGCCCTTCAAGCCCTACTAATCTATAACCAGGTTCAGGGCTGTTCTCGGTATGATAGGCGGCGTCAAATGTGCGCAGGACCCCCGGAATTGTGCGGGGGAAACGCAGTTTGGTTTCCACCGGCAAATAGGTCTCCGGGAGCTTTACCACAAAGTCAATTTCTTTCTTATCCTGAGTGCGCCAGTAATGGATCTGGTCGGGGCCGTAATGCTTGACCAGCTCTGTAAACACGCTCGTCTCAAAGACGGAGCCCAACAATTCTTTTTGAAGTTGCTTTAACCAAAGCATTTGCATCAGACCGGTATCGTAAAAGAAAATCTTCGGGGTCTTGAACAACTCCGTGCGGATATTGCGGCTAAATGGACGAACCAGGTGAAGGATATAGGTTTGTTCCAGGATTAAGAGATACCGGTCAATAGTATCGCGGGCTAGCCCACATGTGTTCGATAACTCTGCAATATTCAACAGATTTCCACTCTGAGATGCCAGGACTTCCAGTAGGCGATTGAACTTATTTACATCCTTGATCTCGGCCAGGTCACGGATATCCTTGCGGATGTAGGTGTCGATGATCTGTTGCAGATATTTTTCCTTAATGCTCGCATCCTGTGTGAGCACGATCTTGGGATAACCACCGTAAAGGGCGAATTCTTTATACAGCGCCCGCAGTTCGCCAGTTTTCTTTTCGGAAGTTTTGCTGGCTGAAGGAAATGGAATGCCTTTGAACAGTAAATATTCCTGAAAGGATAGTGGATAGATCTCAAAACTGACTGTTCTGCCAACCAACGAATCCTTAAACTTACTCTTCATCTCGAAACTGGATGAACCCGACACAATGATCTTCAAATAATGATGGTGGTCTGCCAGCAGTTTCAGAAAGGATGATGGGTTTGCCAGATACTGGATTTCGCCGATCATCACAAAAAGCTTCTTGCCAGACTCGCGGAGACCGTCCAGGTTAAATCCCTGTTCGGTAAGGTAGACAATAAACTCATCTACCCCTTTGTTCAGCATGCTAACAAAGCGGCTATCTTCCAGGTCGATATAAAAAGTTAGTTCTCCTTCCTCATGTAGATAATCTTGCAAAAACATCAGGATGCTTGTCTTGCCAACCTGGCGGGCACCATGAATTACAACAATATCACCAGTGGGGAGGAACCGAATGATCTCATCGATAACCGCGCGTTTGTAAATCAAATTTGCCATTGAATGCTCCTTTTTGAATTCCGCCCTATTATATCAAATATGAATACTAGTAAACTAGTAATCATATTTGATATAATTACTGGTGCCATAATCAAGTAACGCTGTAATCGGTACTTTTTTAGTTATCATTGCGATAATTTGCCATTTATGGCATAATAACCGCATGAAATTCGATGACTTACTGGCCTCCGTATCGAAACAACCTTTCTTCGAGACCGGACTGCTCCTGGCCGGCGAAGTTGATCCCGCCGACGTGCGCCGACAGCTCTCCCGCTGGGTGCAGGCCGGGCGGGTGATCCAATTACGGCGCGGGCTGTATACCCTGGCCGCACCCTACCAGCAAACCCCTCCCCACCCTTTCTTGATCACCAATTCCATGCTGCCAGGCTCCTACGTCAGCCTGCAATCTGCGCTTGCCTACTATGGGCTGATCCCGGAATATGTGGCCCAAACACTCAGCATGACCACGCAACGCCCATCACGCTGGCGCAACGCGGCGGGAAATTTCCGTTTTCACCACATCGCCCCCCATCTGTTCTTTGGTTACCAGCAGGTAACCTTAACACCAAGTCAGGATGCATTCATCGCCCTCCCGGAGAAGGCGCTCCTGGACCTGGTCCACCTGACCCCGGATGGGGATAACCCGGCCTACCTGGCTGAACTGCGCCTGCAGAACCTGGAGCGCCTCGACCCCCAGCGCCTGCAGAAATTGGCCAGCCGCGCCGGGAAACCCAAGTGGCTGCGTGCAGCAAACCGGATTTCAGCGCTGATCGAAGATGAAGCATCAACCTACACAACTGGTTAACTCTTTAATAATTCAACCCCAGGATGCCTGCCATGAAAGAATACCTGCTTTCCTTATTGTCCAAAACCCATAATCCATTGCAGGACCGCAACCAGGCGCGTGAATACCTGCAAGCGTTGATCCTGCAAAGTATGCAGCGCGCCGGCGCGATGATCCCGTTGGCCTTGCGCGGCGGGACGGCGCTGCGCTTCCTGTATAACAGCCAGCGCTTCTCTGAAGATCTGGATTTTGCCCTGGAGGGGGACGCCCGCGGATACGATTTTCGTTCTTACTTACAAGACATCCGCCGCGACCTGGAAGCCCAGGGGTACGCGGTGTCCTTGAAAATCAGTGATCAGAAGACGGTTCAGAACGCTTTCGTTCGTTTCCCAGGATTGCTCTTCGATCTGGGATTGTCCCCCCATAAGGATGAAGTCCTGGCAGTCAAAGTCGAAGTGGATACCCGTCCGCCGCAAGGAGCCGGCCTGGAAACCACACTGGTGCGTCTCCACGTGCTACTAAATCTCCAGCATCACGACCGGGCTTCTCTGTTCGCGGGAAAAATGCACGCATTGCTTCAAAGACCATACCTGAAGGGGCGGGACCTGTACGACCTGGCCTGGTACCTGAGCACCCCCGACTGGCCGGCTCCCAACCTGACCCTGCTCAATAATGCCTTGATGCAAACCGGCTGGAGCGGCCCCCGCCTGACCCCTGAAACCTGGCGCAAAACCCTGCACGCCCACCTGAGAGAGATTTCCTGGGAAAATGCCCTGGCAGACGTGGAACCATTCCTGTCTTCCCAGCAGGAAAGCGCCATGTTAACCCGCGAGAACCTGGAACGGTTGTTGGATAATAAGTGAACCAACTGCCCACTTCAACGGTTGAGTAGTTTACTTCATCAACCTCCATTCCAATGCAGTAAAACGGTGGGCAACCTTGTTGTTGCGCACCGCCATGCTGAGGGCGCGCTGGCTGCCTGTCAGGACGCACAGTTTGCGAGCGCGTGTAATGGCAGTGTAAAGCAGGTTGCGCTGCAACATCAGGTAATGCTGGGTTACTACCGGCATGACCACCACGGGGAATTCCGAACCCTGGGCTTTGTGAACTGAGACAACATAAGCCAGGGTAAGTTCGTCCACTTCGTTCCATTCGTAGGTGGCCGCGCGTCCTTCGAAGTCCACCCTGAGCGTTTGTTCGACAGCATCCATCGCACGAATGAAACCGATATCTCCATTGTAGACATCCTTTTCGTAATTGTTGCGAGTCTGCATGACCTTATCGCCAAGGCGGTAAAGTGTCCCGTAAAATCTCCGCTCAGGTTTGTTGGGCGCAGCCGGATTGAGCTTTTCCTGAAGGCGCTCGTTGAGCGTCGTGACCCCGGCCGGGCCGCGATAGATCGGTGCCAGCACCTGAATCTCACGAACCGTGTCAAAACCAAATTTCTGGGGGATTCTTTCGGCCACAACCTCCACCACCCAGTCTGCCGCCGCTGCAGCATCCTCGGCGGGAAAGAGAAAGAAATCGCCACTTTCTTTTGAGAACAGTGGCATTTTGCCCTCATTAATGCGATGGGCGTTTGTGATGATTTGCGATGTTGCGGCCTGGCGAAATATGGTCGTCAGGCGTGTCACTGGTGCTATCCCGCTGGCAATGATATTGCGCAGGACATCCCCCGCGCCTACCGACGGCAGCTGGTCCACATCCCCAACCAGCAACAAATGCGTTCCCGAGCGCAAGGCTTTGAGCAGGTTGTTGGTCAGCAGCAGGTCCAGCATGGAGGCTTCGTCAACAACCAGAAAGTCAACATCGAGCGGATTCTCTTCGTTGTGTTTAAACCCTTCAACGGGGGAAAACTCCAGCAAACGGTGGATCGTACTGGCCGGACGCGCAGTCACCTCGGAGAGCCGCTTGGCCGCCCGTCCGGTTGGGGACGCCAAAGCATACCGCTTGTGTTGTGCTTCAAGCGCGGTGATCAGCGCTTTCAAGCAGGTCGTTTTCCCCGTTCCCGGTCCACCGGTGAGGATGCTGACCGGGTTATCAATTGCCATGCGCACAACAGACTGTTGCTCTTCAGACAGATTCTGTTCAGGGAAGGAAAGTTGACTTAGCCTATCTGGTGACTTAATCGCGCCAGCCAGGGCCTTCAAATGCTCTGCCACGCCCTTCTCGCCAAAGTAGAGCGGGGTCAAGTAAATAACGGGGACGCCAAATATGCCCGGAGCCTCAGCTGTCTTTTTAGATTCGGGGTCATCACTCTTGTTTGCAAATGGAATTAGTTCAGGATGGATGCGCTCATCCAGAGCGAGACGTTCCAGGGCCGGGGCGATCAGATCATTGGAAACTTCGAGTAGCTCAACCGCTCTTTGCGCCAGCAAATCTTTGGGGGCATACACGTGACCATCGTTGATCATTTCATTCAACGCAAAAACGATCCCAGCTTCGATACGTGAAGGGTGGTCGGGGGCCAGGCCGAGTGCCTGGGCAATGCGGTCGGCGGTTTTGAAGCCAACGCCATAGATATCCCGTTCGAGCTGGTAGGGATTTTGTTGGACGGTTTCAAGGGCTTTGTCCCCGTAAGTTTTGTAAATTTTGACTGCCAGGTTGGTACTGACCCCATGACCATGCAGAAAAACCATGATCTCTTTGACCTGCTTTTGCTCTTCCAAGGCAGCGCTGATCTTGGCTGTGCGATCTGGGCCGATCCCGGAGACTTCCAGCAAGCGTTCGGGTTGTCGTTCAATGATCTCAAAGGTTTCTTCTTTGAAGCTGTCGACAATACGCTCGGCCAGTTTCGGGCCGATGCCTTTGATCAGGCCAGAGCCGAGGTAGCTTTCAATTCCTGCAACGCTGGCAGGCAGGGTTTGTTCGCAGACTTCAACCTTGAATTGCTTCCCATGTTTGGGGTGGGTGTCCCAATTCCCCTGCAGGCGCAGGTGCTCGCCCGGAGAAACTTCGGGCAGATTTCCAATCACGGTCGCCAGTCCATCGAAACTCAACCCTGGAAGGCGGTCGTGCCGGGGACCATCAGGGCGCAGGCGCAGTACTGTATAACCATTTTCTGGATTGTAGTAGGTGATGCGCTCAACAGAACCGGAGATGTTGTCCATATGCACAAATATACCCGAAGGTCACAGGATTTGCGGACGCATTCACGGGGGCTCACCTTGTCCACTGTGGCTGTAGCCGTGTGGTTTGCGGCGGATCGCTATCGGTGACACTCCCCAGCCGCTAAAGCGGCAGGGCTTCTTGGGGCAGCCTTAGCCTATCGGCTGTGCTTTCGCCCCAAAGGGCGTGTCCCGCCCTTTTCAGAATATTATGCGCTGCGTTTACATCTCGATCCATTGATAGTCCGCAAGAACAAGCGACCCAACGATCCGCCAGGGAGAGCTCAGCGAACGTTTTACCGCACGAACAGCATGTCCTGGAAGTATAGGATGGGTCTACCAGTACCACCTGTCGGCCAGCTTCCACCGCTTTGTCGACCAGGCGTCGTTTCAAGTATCCCCAGCCCGCATCCAGGATGCTTTTCGATAAGTGCTGATTACGGACCATCCCCTCAATATGTAGATCCTCTAAGGCGATCCTATCGTAATTCGT
>Ga0209638_1000506_pt1 | contig 25543 bp, 22 predicted proteins | sample BarGraNGADG00211_FD_184490 | JGI IMG/M metagenome (GOLD analysis project Ga0209638, IMG submission 184490) | Arctic peat soil microbial communities from Barrow, Alaska - Barrow Graham LP Ref core NGADG0002-211 (SPAdes) (version 2) | ecosystem: Environmental > Terrestrial > Soil > Wetlands > Peat...
TGACGCCCGTGGCACCTTGGGGATCTCCCGCGACACTCCCGTTGGTGTGCGCGCCATTTCGTTCGTCGCCGAGGTGGACACCGACGCCGACGACGAGGCGTTGGCACGTCTGGCTGAGCTGACAGAGCGCTATTGCGTTGTCGCGCAGAGCTTGGCTCGGCCGCCGAGTCTCAGGATCCAACGTGCCGCCGCCGCAGAGGAATCAACCGATTCAGGGTCGTGAAGGATGCAGTGCCGACCGGCGCAGAGCGGCCTTCGCGCGCTTCCGCTGCTCGTACAGCTTCGTGAGCTCGCGGGCGGTCGCTTCGGCCAACGTGCGGGTCACGTTCCCGGGGTTGCGATCGGACTGGACTGGCTCATGCACGACGTCTGCGTCGACCGACGTCAGGATGTCGCCCACTATCCGCTCGTGGACCCTCGACGCGACCCTGCGTTGGGCCGCCTCGTCCAGGTTCCCCAGCACTTCAAGAATCTCCCGCATGGCGCCGAGCTCGCGATCGGACTGAGTCATTCCCACAGGCTGGTTCATCCCCGCAGTATGCCGCCGCGTCGATGGCCGCGCACCTGAGCGAACAGGGGCGGATCAGGCGGCTGTCTTGCTCAGCGGGATACGAATCCCGAACGCGGTGTTGACCTTGGCGATCATCGTGTTGCTGCTCTTGACCACGGTCCCAAGGCGCGCCATGGCCGCCTTCCGGTCTCCGCCTGCCCACTGTTCAGCAGCCTGCTGACTGAGCTGCGACATCGTCGTGTTGGTGGCAGCCCACCACGCCGGATCGACCCGTGGCGGCGCGGGCAGCCCTCTGATCGCGTCGAACTGGAAGCCGAGGCTCATCAAGTCGATGTGCGTCGCAAGGTCATCTCCGGAGTCCGTGCGCACATCACTGAGCAGCACCGGGATCTTTCCGACCTGCTTGACATAGTCGGCCTTCGTATAGCCACCACCGTCCCACGAGGTGCTGGGTGCACGCTGGGCCGAAACGGTCACTGCGTTGGGGGCGGACGCCGACAGGTTCGGCTTCAGGCTGCCGAGATTCAGCGACCCTTTGGCCGCTGCCGCACCGGTGCCAACGACGAGGATCAGAACCGCGCAGGTCACGAGCCACACGAGAGTGCGACTGCTCGACTTGGCCCCTGGGAGGGGCTCCTGGGGGACAGATTCCGCACCAAGAACCTGACTCGGGACTGCGGCTCGACGGCTCTCGATCTTCTGGTACTCGTCCGTCCAGTTCTCGCCTTCCTTGAGCCGCAGCTGCCCGTCGCCGACGTAGTACCAACGGGGCTCCTCAGCGCCCATGTGTACCTCCCCTGGCCGGATGTGTGCAGCGCCCAACGGTAGATCTTGCCAAGGTGAGAAGTCCCGTAGATCCGGGAAATATGACCGAACGGACTAGTGAGGACGAGAAGCACGAGTGGGTTGCATTCGGACTTATGGCGCACGAAAGCGCCTCGAGATCGGCCCGAGTTCTCCTCTCAGCGCGCTCGAGTCCCGCCTCCAGGTCAGCCCGCGTCTCTGCCTTCGTCCTAACCTGTCGTTGCAGGACACTCGCCTGAACACCGTCATGAAGAAGCTCACCGGCTGGGCCGCGATCATCGCTGTGCCCACAGGGCACCTGTACGTCGCGTTCCGTCGGCGCGGCTGGATCTAGCGGGTCAGTACATCTGGCGACCGTTACTCCATCTCGAGTCGCTCGTATGCGAGCGTGAGCTCCTCCATGGCAACGTCGCTGCCACGCGCGTTGAACGGTCCGCTCACGTGTTTGATGATGCGTGCACGCAGGAGCTTCCACTCTTGCACAACCGCAGTGTGGTCTTCGTTCATCAACCGGACGGTCACCGTGCGATAGGCCATCTGGTTGCCGTTGCGAATGTCGTTGAGCCACGCATACAGGTCGAGTGAGCCGATGATCCCTCGCCTGAGCGTGACGTCCGGGTAGCGCGCGAGACCCGTGAGCTTGCGGACGCCGTTTTCTTTCTCGTTACCGTTCCGGTACTCGACCACGTCCACCGACATGCCGATCTCGCTGCACTCCTGGAAGCCGGCCTGTGGACCGTCTGTCGCTCCCGCACCAAGATCGATCAGGAAGTTGAACTGCGCGTAGGGGCGATCACGTTTCACGGCCATCTCAGGCTCCTTCGGTCTTCTTGCGGGCACGGGAGGGGTTGGACGACAGCCTCTCCGACGGTGGCTTGTCAGGAGCTGCCAACCAGACAAGGTCGTCGTAGGCGAGCTCGAGCTCCTCGATCGCGACGTCATTTCCTGCGGCGTTGAAAGAAGGCCCCGACCAACGGCACGGCCAGGCACCCTCGAGCCGCCATGAGTTGACGATCGCCCCCCCGGCCGCATCGAGCTGGTGGATCGTCACCGGGCGCCGATCGCCCTTGCCGCTCATGATCTTCCTGCGCCAGTCGTAGAGCTCGGTCGAACGCGTCAATGCTCTGCGGAGGACGACTGTCTCGAATCGGTGTGACCGCTCCAGCGGTGGGAGAGTGACGTCGGTCTCGGAGCTGAGTGGGCCGACCTCGGAAAAGCCCAGTTCGCGCGTGCCGATGAGGACCCGGAAGTGACTCGTTCCGAGCAGCTGGGGGAGTTCGCGAACCGGCATGATCGTGACGACGGTACTCCGCTGCCGCGTCCTGTGGGCGCCGAATCCGGCCGAACCCACACATCGACCAGATGAGTTGTGAGATGAGTTGTCCCCGCGACCGGGCGGGTCCGCCGACAGGCCAAAAGTCCCTGTCCTGCGCAGATCCCCGACGTCATAGTCGAAACATGACCGAAGCGCTTGTGGTGCGGACCGAGGGTCTTACCAAGGCATACGGCCAGAGGGTTGCCTTGACAGATCTCTGCCTTGAGATCGGGGCCGGCGAGGTATTCGGCTATCTCGGGCCGAATGGCGCCGGCAAGACCACCACGCTGCGGCTTCTCGCGGGCATGCTCCGGCCGACGTCGGGACGTGCTCACGTGCTTGGGTACGACGCCTGGCGTGACTCCGTCGAGGTACATCGGGAGATGGGTTACCTGTCGGGTGAGCCGGCACTGTACGACCGGCTCACGGGACGCGAGCACGCGGCATACCTGGGTTTCCTGCGCCACCACGTGACGCCCGATCGGGTGGAGGAGCTGTCAGTGCGGCTTGACCTCGACCTGGACCGGCCGGCTCGCGAGCTGTCCAAGGGCAACAAGCAGAAGCTGGCCCTGGTGCTGGCGATGATGTCGACGCCAACGCTGCTCGTTCTCGACGAGCCGACCGGCGGACTCGACCCGATCGCCCAGCAGGAGTTCCACCAGATCCTGCGCGAACACACTGATGGCGGTGGCAGCGTGCTGCTCAGCTCTCACGTGCTCAGCGAGGTACAGCGGGTCGCCGACCGGGTGGGCGTGCTGCGGCTGGGCCGGCTGGTGGCCGTCGAACGGCTCGACGAGCTGCGTAGCAAGTCGCTGCACCATGTCCAGGCACAGTTCGGCGAGCCGATGGCGCTCGATGCGTTCTCCGACGTGCCGGGCCTGGTTGACCTCAGCATCAGTGACCAGACGATGACCTGCAGCGCGCCACAGTCGGCTCTCGACCAGCTCCTGAAACGGGTCGGAGAGCACCATGTCGTCGACTTCGAGTGCTTCGAGGCCGAGCTCGAGGAAACCTTCCTCACCTACTACGGCGGTGGTGGCGACGATGTTGCGTAGCGTTTTACTCAAGACCGTCCGGGACCAGCGCCGAAGCCTCCTCGCGTGGGCGGTCAGCATCCTGTTGCTGGTGATGATGTACGGCGCGTTCTGGCCGAGCATCAGGGACCAACCGTCGATGAACGACTACCTGACCAACATGCCGGAGGCTCTGCGGTCGCTGTTCACGATGTCGGGTGCCGACATCTCGACGCCCACCGGCTACGTGCAGATCGAGCTGCTCTCCTTCATCGGCCCGATCGTGGTCATCCTGTACGCCGTGTCGGCCGGCAATGCAGCCGTCGCCGGCGAAGAGGACCGGCACACGATGGACCTCTTGCTGGCCAACCCGATCAGTCGGACCCGACTGGTGCTGGACAAGGTCGTGCGATGGTCCTCGGCATCCTGCTGATCACGACGGTGACCGGTGCGGCGCTGGTCTTGTCCGGTCCACTCTTCGGGCTGACGATCCCTGCGGACAAGGCCGCGGCCTCCATGGTCCACCTCGCGTTGCTGGGCCTCGTTTTCGGATCGCTGGCCCTTGCCATTGGGGCGGCAACCGGCCGGACCGGGGCCACCCGCGGTGTGCCTGGGCTGGTTGCCGTGCTCGCCTACATTGTCAACGCGCTCGGGCCGATGGTGTCCTGGCTCGAGCCGTTCCAGAAGCTCTCGCCGTTCTACCAGTACGCCGGCCACGACCCCCTGCGCAACGGGGTCTCCGGCCCCGGCGTGATGGTCGCCCTGCTCACCATCGCGGCGCTGGTGATGATTGCAGTGTGGGGCTTCCGGCGCAGAGACGTCCTGGCCTGACCTCCCTTCGTGCGCAATTCCCGCCGCGCCAAAGGCAATCGAAGCGATTGTCGACGATTGATCGCATCCTTCTGTCACAGTTGCGAGAGAATGTGGGGCACGGGGCGGACCGTGCAAGCGTGGCTTGGGATCTCTGGAAGGAATCACCTCGATGATGGCTCGACTGCCCTCGCGGATCGTCGTGGTCATGGCGATGATGTGCGCTGCGCTCGTCACGTCGACCGCGTCGACCATCTCTGCGGCCACCGCAGCGTCGGCGGCCACCACGGCCGCCACCTCGGTGGTGGCGACCATCGGCTCTCGCGGCTCGACGGTCGTGATCATCCAGCGGGCCGTCAAGGCGACCCCCGACGGCATCTATGGACCTTTGACCGCCGCGGCGGTCAGGGCGTGGCAGCGCACTCACCTCCTGCGCGTCACCGGTGTCGTGGACTCGATCACCTGGGCGAAGCTCAAGCCGGCGCCGGCGCGGACGACGCCACAGCTGTTAGGCAACGATGTCTCCTGGCCGCAGTGTCCCAAGGGTCTTGGGATCCCGTCCCGTCCGACCGAGGGCAAGGCGATGCCTCCAACTTTGGCCAGGTTTGTCGTGATCGGTCTGACCAACGGACCCGGCTTCTATCCCAACCCGTGCCTGGGCACCCAGACGGAGTGGGCCATGTCGCATCGCGTCTACACCGCTGTCTACGCCATGACCACCTACCCGACGCCAACGCAGATCGCCACCTACGGGCTCGCGGGACCCTACGAGGGCACCACGTGGCTGCCCAAGCTGGCCAACACCGGCTATGCCCAGGCGCAGGTCAACGTCGCCTCGATGCGTGCGGCCGGCCTGGTCTCGCCCATCGTGTGGGTGGACGTGGAGTCATACCGGGTGGCACCGTGGTCTACGAGCAAGACCGGCAACAAGGCCGTCCTGGACGGGGTCCTGCGCGGCTACCGGGCGGCCGGCCTCACAGTGGGCGTCTACTCCAATCCACACCTGTGGAACGGCGTTGTCGGCTCGGCGCGCTACTCGCTGCCGGAATGGCGCACGGCAGGGCCGATGCCCAAGGCGACCGCGCAGACGCGATGCACCGACCCGTCCTTCCAGGGCGGGCGTGCGGTTCTCGCGCAATGGACGACCAAGGCCATGGACTTCGACCTCACCTGCCCCGGATACAGCACCCCGTCTGCGTTGGTCGCCTACTTCCACAAGTACTGATCCGCGGTACCGATCCGCGGTACCGATCCGCGCCAGGTCCGTGTGTCGCCGAGGTGCGCCTCTTCAGCGGCGGCGGGAAAACCGTTGGCGCACAACGGCGCTCGCGTCGCTCAGCGTCATCTGAATGCTCCAGGCGAGGTTTGCTCTCGCTGAGCGGAGCTGGGCCAGCCCGCGGCTGGGCCACAAGGCTGCCCGGAGCCGGTCACTGGCGCGCCTGGTTGCGGCTGCACCTCTGAGCACGTGCCGGACGTCGTCGGCGAGCCCGTCCGGGGCGGGGGCAGAACCTGCATAGCGCGAGCGTTCGAGCGTTTGCACGGCCCTGCCAAGGGCTGCGGACGCCTCGGCATCAAGGAGCGCCTCCTGTTCGTAGTAGGCGCGTAGCTGGCGTGGGGTGCGACTCGGGGCGGGCGGAATCCCAAGATCGCTCAGCGACGAGGTGAGGAAACCCCACTGAACCTCCACGCGTTGCGCCGCGGTCCGCGCGGTGATCAGGTCACGTCGACGACGCCAACGCGCTGCCAGGGGCACGACCAAGGATCCGAACAGGCCGACCAGAGACCCGAACAGAACCGCGCCCCATCCGTGCGTCAGCCACCGGAACACGGAGGCCGGACTCAGACTGACCCCTTGGCTGCTGCCACCTGAGGTTGGGAGATTGCCCACATCGAGGCGTGAGGTCCTACCGGGTGCCGGTGCCGTGGCACCGCCTGCGGTGCCTCCACCATTCAAGGTCCCGCCAGTGGTCGAGGGCGTGGCATACGCGGGGGGCGCCGCCCTCGAAGGTGTGGGTTCGAACCTTGTCCAGCCCAAGCCGTCGAGATACAGCTCTGGCCAGGCGTGGGCATCAGACGCGATCACGGTCCAGACACCGTTGGCGCGGGTCCCCGGCAGGAAGCCGAGGGCGATATGTGCTGGTATGCCGGCGGCGCGCGACATCATCACCATGGCTGTGGCGAACTGGACGCAGTAACCCTTCTTGGTGACCAGGAAGTTGGTCAGGGGATCGTAACCGGCGTCGTTGCCTGACGCGTCCTTGGCCGGGGGGGCCAAGGTCAGCGAGTAGGTGAACCCACCATCGGCGCGGAGGTACTGCTGGATGGCCATCGCCTTGTCGTAGTCCGAGGCCTTGCCGGCGGTGAGCTGCTCGGACAGAGCGGTGACCTTCCCCGCGGACGGGCCGTCCAGCGTCAGGTCTATGGCGAAGCGGGTTCGGTCGGCATCACTCAGCGGCGGGGTGTTCTGCAACATGGCGGCTGTGGGCTCCAGGCGCCAGTAGGACGCGGTGTAGGAGTCGGGGCTTTCGGCCACCCTCACGCTCTGGGTCTGGTTGTCCGCTCCCCATGCGATGCCACCCAGGTCGGCGTCGATCAGCGGATATGGGACGGCCAGATTGGGATCGTTGAGCATGTTGCGGGCGAAGGTCATGGTGTAACGCCTCTTGGGCACATCGGGAGAGAGACCGATGGGTTCAGGGATGTCGGGGTTCGTCGACAGAGCCGGCGTGGGCTCGCCGAAGGGTCGCCATACGCCTGGCTGGGATCGGTAGAAAGACGTGACCGCGACTCGTAGCGGCGGTGGCGCCGAGTCGGCGGTCGTGTACTGAAGGACCGGGGCCGTGCTTTGTTCGTTAAGGTCCACGGCCAGGTCGATGTTCAGCGAGAAACCCCCCGCGCCGGTTCCCGTGCCGGTGGCTGACGAGCTGCGGCCAAGACCTGAGAGGAAGAACTTCGGGGGAAGCTGGGGGAGCAGGACCGGCGTGGCGATCGCGGCCACCAGAGCCGCCGCGCCCAAGGTCCGTGCCATTGCTGAGTAGCGGTACAGACCCTCGGAGTCGATCGTCCCCCTGGCGGGCGTGCGGGCCACCGTCACGGTGGTGCCCCATCGGCGCAGAATGGCGCTTCCCTGCCTGGCGACGAGGACGAGCCACATGACGGCGGCTGCCAGGAAGAAGTACACCGGCAGCGAGACACCGGAGTTGGCCGCGGAAGCCAGGAAGGCTGACAGCAGCGGTAGTCCGGCCAAGGACGGGGAACGACGCGTCACGGCGAGGTAGTCCACGGCCAAGGCGACCAGGGCGAGCGCGGCGCTCACGACGAAGATCAGCCCGGGGGTCGTGGGCGCCGGTGCGGTATACGTCTGCGAGGTCTTGATGGCTTCACGGATGAGCTTGTCCGCCACGCCCAATGTCTCGAAGGTCGGAAGGCCGTGCCAGAGATGGCCCTGGCCGTAGATCGCGCTCGTGGCCAGGACGACACACACCAGCTGCACGGTGACGACCTGCCAGCCGCGGAGGACGAGCGCCCTGGCACTGATCCCGCTGAGTGCCACCACCACAAGCAGCAACAGCGTTCGGCTCAGCCATGTCGGCTCGACCAGGAGGGTGGAGACCGGCCAGGCCGCCGTCAGGGTGGCGATCACGGCCAGCGTCGTGTCGACGCCACGGCTTGCTCGACTCGTCATCGCCCGGCTCCGAGCGTGACGGCGCCGCTGGCTGACGCGGCGTCCCATGCCGCGTCCACGGTCATGCCCGAGCGCACGATGCACGTGCTCCAGCCGGCGGCCTTGACCAGAGAGGCGAGCTCCCATGTCTGGTTGGCGGGTGGCCCGGAGTGCCCGCCGACGAAGCTCTTGGAGTCGAGCAGAAAAAGCAGTCCGACGCCGCCCGGCTGACGCAGGGCCGCGATCTGTCGCAGCGTGGCTTCGTCGTGATCGGTCACGATGGCGATCACCAGACCACCGGCCGAGGTCAGCGGATGTGCCGCGTGGAGCACTTCTTCGAACCGTTGGACCGGACCGAGCTGGGCAACGGCCAGCGAGGCCATCGCCTTGTCGATCTCGATGATCTGGGTCGTCTCACCCCCGGCAGTGGTCTCGTTGCTGACCAGGTGGAGGGCGTAATGATGTCCGAACAGGTGCGTCGCGATGGAGGCCGCAGCGCTCACGGACCATTCGAAGGACCCCAGGGCGCCCGAACCTTGGTGCCCGTCCGCACGCGAGTCCAGCACGATGACGGCCCGTCGCCTGGCCGGGAGGTCCTCCTGTCGCACCATCAGCATCGACCGATGGGCGGTCGCCGGCCAGTGGATCCTGCGCAGGTCATCGCCTTCGTGGTAGCTGCGGACGGCTACGTCGTCCTCGCCGTGCAGGGCGACCATGTGGGGGATGGTGCCTTCGGCTCCGATGCCCTCCGAGCGGGGTCGCCCGCGGCCGAGAACCTCGATGCGGGGCAGGACCAGAATGTCGGTGGCGCTGGGCGTCGCTGCAGCGATCGTGGCCAGACCGAACGGATCCCGCACGCGCAACGTCAGGGGCCCGAGTCGGTGACGTCCGCGGACATGGGAGCGGATCTGATAGTCCACCTCGCGAATATCACCAGGCTCCATGGGTGGAAGGACGAAGCGAGGTCGGTCGCCCAGCACGTGGTCAAGGCGCTCCTCAGCCAGCTGAAGCTGACTGCGTCGCCCTGACGTGTTCTCGAACACCACTTGGACGTTGGCTGGCTGGTCGACCACGAGTCGGGCGGGTTGAACCCTGCGGGAGACCTGGACGGTGCTGCTGGTGCGTCGGGTGGCAACGGCGGCCAGGAGCGGCAATATGGCCAGGAGCGCGCCGACGCGCGTGATATCTGAGAACCCGAGCAGGAAGCCACCCAGCAGCAGGGTCAGGCCGGCTGCCACGAAGGCACGGCCGCGGGTGGTGAGTACGTCTCGGAGGCGGGTCAAATGATGTGGTCCGTTCTCTGTCTGCCGCTCGTTCCGTACGCCGTTCAGCGCGCCGACGAAGGAATGGGGACTCGCCGCACAAGCTCGTGCAGGACCTCGCTGTTGGTGCGGCGCGCTATCTGGGTCTCGCCGGCCGGGATCATCCGGTGAGCCAGGATGGGCTCGACCAAGGCCTGTACGTCATCCGGCAGGACATGATCGCGTCCGGCCAGTGCTGCATAGGCTCGGGCTGCTCGCAGGAGGTGGAGGCTGGCGCGCGGGGATGCCCCCAAGCGCAGGGCAGGGGTCGAGCGGGTCGCGGTGGTGAGGTCGACGACGTACTGCTTGATGGCCGCGCTCGCATGCAGCGTCCGCACCGTGTCGATGAGCTTGGCCACGGTGTCGCCGTCGGTCACCGGAGCCATCGCCTCGAGCGGGAACGCGCCGCCGTGGCTGTCCAGCATCGAGACCTCTGCGGCCGGGGATGGGTAGCCCATCGAGATGCGTGCCATGAAACGGTCGCGCTGCGCCTCGGGCAGGGGGTAGGTGCCCTCCATCTCGATCGGGTTCTGCGTGGCCATCACGATGAACGGCTTGTGCAGCTCATAGGTCTGGCCGTCGACGGTGACGTGGCCCTCCTCCATGCACTCCAACATCGCCGACTGCGTCTTGGGGGAGGCGCGGTTGATCTCGTCACCGACGACGACGTTGGCGAAGATGGCGCCCGGCCGGAACTCGAAGTCGCGTAGGTCCTGGTTGAAGACGCTGACCCCGGTGATGTCGCTGGGCAGCAGGTCGGGCGTGAACTGCACCCGGCGGACCGAGCAGTCGATGGACTTGGCCAGGGCCTTGGCCAGCATGGTCTTGCCGACGCCGGGGACGTCCTCGATGAGCAGGTGCCCTTCGGCCAGGAGAACGGTGATTGCGGTGTTGATGACGTCCGGTTTGCCCACGATGACGGTCGCGATGGCCTTGCGCATCTTGGTGGCGACCTCGGTGACGAGCTCAAGACCGGCCTGGTCGGCTCCGGAAGATTCCTGCATGCCCTGATCTTGCACGAAACCGTCGCGTGCGGTGCCTATCGCACTCAAAATGCCTCCCAGGTTGGTCCCTTCATCCTGCCGCACGTCGCTGCTCACGGTACCGGCTCAAGGAGTCCCTTCTCGATGAAATTCTCCCTCCACCATGGGCTCAGCTCGGTGACCTGTGCAAACACGTTCTTGGGAATCGAGGTTTTCCTCGGTTCTACCTATAAGTGGAGGGAAGTGGAGTACGGTGGAGGGCAGCGGAGAGCGCTTGCTGTCCACGACCGGTTCGGCCCATACGTTCTTGTCCAGCGGGAGGGAGGTGCACGGTGTTCCTCGGCACGCATACGCCCCGACTTGACGACAAGTGGCGCCTCATCCTGCCAGCCAAGTTCCGTGAGCGCCTCGCGAGCGGTCTGGTCATCACCCGCGGGCAGGAGCGCTGCCTCGATATCTTTCCGATGGACGAGTTCGTCCGGAGGGCCGAGGCGGCAAGCTCCGCACCGATGACGAGCAAACCCGTTCGCGACTACACACGCGTGCTGCTGTCCGGTGCCTTTGACGAGATCCCTGACAAGCAGGGCAGGGTCGTCATCCCCGCAGCGCTGCGCGAGTATGCCGGGCTCACCCGTGACTGCACGGTGATCGGTGCGGGGCTGCGCATCGAGCTGTGGGACTCAGCTGCGTGGAACGCCTACCTGGAGAGCACCGAGCAAGCCTTCTCGGACCAGGCCGAGGAGGTCATCCCTGGACTCGTGTGATCGCACCGCCGGCAGTCGACAGGGCCCCTGGGGCCAGGTCTCCACCCGCTTCGCTTCCCGAGCTCACTTCCCCGAGGTCGGGCCGCACCCCCTAGAAGCGGTTGGGGACCTGACCGCAGGGTCTGCAGTACTTCGCACCAGTACCTCGCAATACCGTTACCAGCCAAGGGAAAGACGCACGATGAACGCTCGCGGGACAGCGGAGGACCGGCACGTCCCCGTCCTGCTCGACCGCATTGTGGAGCTGTTGGCGCCTGCCCTCGAGCAACCGGGTTCCGTCATGGTGGACGCCACACTGGGGATGGGCGGGCACAGCGAGTCTGTCCTGGAGCGCTGCCCGAATGCACGGGTCATGGGCATCGACCGCGACCGTGAGGCTCTCAAGCTGGCCGGCGAGCGGCTCGCCCGTTTCGGTGACAGGTTCACCCCGATCCATGCCGTGTATGACGAGCTGCCTCGGGTCCTGACCGAGCAGGGGTTGTCATCGGTGTCGGCGGTCCTGCTCGATCTCGGAGTGTCATCGCTACAGGTGGACGAGCGGGAACGTGGGTTCGCCTACCGGCACGACGCGCCGCTGGACATGCGGATGGACCAGTCGAGCGGTATGACGGCCGCCGACGTCCTCAACACCTATGGCTTGGCCGATCTCGAACGGATCCTGCGTGACTACGGTGAGGAGCGCTTCGCCAAGCGAGTGGCTTCTGCCGTCGTTCGGGAGCGTGCTCGTGAGCCGTTCACCAGCTCGGCACGGCTGGTCGAGCTGCTTCGTTCGGTGGTCCCGGCCGCATCCCAGAAGAGCGGCGGGCACCCGGGCAAGCGCACCTTCCAGGCGTTGCGGATCGAGGTCAACGCCGAGCTCCAGGCCTTGGAGGCCGTCTTGCCGGAAGCCGTCGATGCGCTTGCCGTGGGCGGTCGCATCGCGGTACTGAGCTATCACTCCCTGGAGGACCGGCTCAGCAAGAGGGTGCTGACCGCCGGCGCGCGCAGCAGCACCCCGGTCGGTCTGCCGGTCGAGCTCCCCGAGCACGCGGCATACCTGCGCCTGCTCACTCGCGGAGCCGAGGAACCCAGCGCGGAAGAGATCAGTATCAACCCCCGTGCGGCATCGGCCCGACTGCGGGCTGCCGAGCGCGTGCGAGCCTCGAAGGGACACCGCGCATGAGCCAGATGACGTCCGCGGCACGCGTCGGCGCGCGACCCCTGAACCGTCCGACCACGACGACGACCTCGACCAGACTCCGCGTGGTCACCGGGGCGCCTCCCCATCGCAGCGGTGCCGCATTCGGCATCATCTGCGCGGTCTTGCTCGCTGCCGGACTGATCGGACTGCTGCTGCTCAACACGGCTCTGGCGCAGGGTTCCTTCACGCTGCACGATCTGCGCGCCACCTCCGCTCAGCTCACCGATACACAGGACGCTCTCACCCAGTCCTTGCAGCGATCTGAATCGCCTGCCAACCTCGCGGCCAGTGCGGCCAGGATGGGTATGGTGCCAGCGCAGTCTGCGGCTTTCCTGCGGCTCTCCGATGGCAAGGTCATCGGCGTGGCGAAACCAGCCAAGGCGCCACCCGGCTTTGCCGTCATCACCAGCAAGGCGCCCGCGCCGGCATCCGGGCAGGCACACGCCAAGGCTGCCAAGCCTGCCAAGCCCGCCCTCAACGCGCCGCCGAAGCCAGGACCGAGGTGAGCACGTGACTCAGACGCGCGGCCGGGGTCTCGGCGATGGCCGCCCTTCCCGCGCCTCGGCTTCCGGCGTGTCGGGACGCGCGGCCAGTCACGCCGCTCGACCTGCAGCAGAGGGCCGTCAGAGTGCGCCCGCTCGTCGCCCCTCGGCCAAGGAACCGGCTCACCCGTCCCGGAGCTCATCGACCTCCGTGCCGCGCCGGGCCTCGTCACGCAGGTCGCCAGCAGCCAAGAGCGCCAGCCGCGTTTCTCCGCATCGTTCGGGCCCGTCGTCCCGACCGGGGCGCCGCGCTGTCGTCCACCCCGCGCGACGCGTTCGCTTCCTCCTGTTGGCCATGCTCTTTGTCTTCAGTCTCTTCAGCGCTCAGCTGCTGCGGTTGCAGGCGCTGGACGCTTCGCCGGTCGCCATCGCCGCGCTCAAGAGCCGTCTGTATGTGAGCGCCGTGCCGGCGATGCGTGGCAACATCACGGACGCGAATGGCGTGGTCCTGGCCACCAGCATCGACCGCAGAAACGTCACGGCGGATCAGACGGCAGTGCCGGAATACAAGAAGAAGATCAACGGCGTCCGCGAGACTGTCGGCGTCTTGGGTGCGGCAGCCGACATGGCGCCAATCCTGGGCATGTCCGAGGTCGAGCTGGCCACGAGGCTGACAGGTTCTCGTCAGTTCGTGTATGTCGCCAAGGGCATTACCCCGCTGAACTGGCGCAAGATCCAGGCACTGGGGATTCCTGGCATCTTCAGCGAGCAGACATCGACACGTTCCTACCCGAGCGCCTCGGCGGTGGCCTCGCTCGTGGGCTGGACGGGCAGCGATGGATCAGGCGGCGGCGGGCTCGAGCTGTTGTTGAACACCACGTTGAACGGCCAGCCGGGCAAGTCGACCTACGAGCAGTCCCAGGGCGGCCGCATCATCCCCACCGGCGAGCAGCAGACCACGCCGGCCGTGCCCGGACGTGATGTTCGGCTGACGATTGACAACGACCTGCAGTGGTTCGCCCAGAACGCCATTGCCCTCAAGGTTGACGAGACTCTCGCGCTGTCAGGCACCGTCGTGGTCATGGACGTCAGGACTGGTGCGCTCAAGGCAGTCGCGTCCTATCCGACGTTCGACCCGAACAACATCTCCACGGCCAGCGGCAACCTCAACAACGTGGCCTTCGGAGAAGCGTTCGAGCCGGGCTCCATTGCCAAGGTCATGACGGCCGCGGCAGCTCTCCAGGAGGGCGTCGCGACGCCGGCGACTCCCGTGGTGGTTCCCAACCGGCTCTCCCGCGCAGGCCAGTCGTTCCGGGACTCCCATGACCACGGCGTCGAGAAGCTGACGTTCGCCGGCGTCATCGCCCAGTCGAGCAACATCGGCACCATGATGGTCGGCGAGAAGGTTCCACCGGCCACCTTGGAGAAGTACTTCCGCAGCTTCGGTGTCGGCCAGATGTCCGGTGTCGGGTTCCCGGGCGAGACCGCCGGCATCTTCGCCCAGTCCAAGGACTGGAGCAGTTCCCAGCGCTACACCGTGATGTACGGCCAGGGCTTGGCGGTCAGCGCCATCCAGGCGGCCGGTGTCTTCCAGACCATCGCCAACGGGGGGCTTCGGGTGCCACCGACCCTCGTGGCGAGCACGGAGAGGGCCGATGGCAGTTTCGCCCCGGCGCAGCCCACCACGGCGGTGCGCGTCATCACCAAGCCCGTCGCCCGGACACTCAGCCAGATGCTCGAGTTCGTGGTCGGCGATGGGGGCACGGCCCAGTTGGCCGAGATCCCGGGATACCGCGTCGCAGGCAAGACCGGCACGGCCGATCGCGTCGGCGCCAACGGTCGCTACTCGGGCAAGACGGCGTCCTTTATCGGCTTCGCGCCTGCCGACAAACCGGAGTTTGTCGTTGCCGTGATCCTGCAGAACCCGATCCGAGGCTACTTCGGTGGATCAACGGCTGGCCCGGTGTTCAAGGACATCATGACCTACGCGTTGCAAGAGTTCATGATCCCTCCAACGGGCACCCCGCCGCCGGTCATGAAGCTCAAGGTCGACGACGCGCCGGCATCCGCAGACAATGCCGAGGCCGCGTTGAAGGTCGACTCGGGTCACGTGGCCCAGTCCGGCTCGCGGTAACCTCCATCCGGTGGTGACCGCGGCTCCTCGTCCCAGAAGCCCGCACAGAATCAGCCTGCAGTCCGTGGCTGAGTGTGCGGGTGTGCTGTCGACGGCTCAGAGCGTCGTCGACCCTCGAGTCGTCGTGACGGGGGTGACCCTGGACTCGCGCGCCATCCGTCCCGGGGACCTGTATGCCGCCCTCCCTGGAGCCCACGCGCACGGCGCCGACTTCGGTGTGGCAGCCATCGGGCTCGGTGCGGTTGCCATCCTGACCGACCCCAGGGGAGCGGCACTTCTCGCGCTGAACGAGATCCCTGTTCCGGTGCTGGTCGTTCCAGATCCCCGGGCTTCCCTCGGAAGTGTGGCTGCGATGATCTACGGCCGGGCCAGCGAGGGGCTGACCATGCTGGGGATCACCGGAACCAACGGCAAGACGACGACGGCATACGTGCTCGACGCGGCCCTTCGCGCGCTCGGGCGCGTAACCGGGCTGGTCGGAACGGTCGAGACCCGCATCGGCGAGGACCGGGTCAAAAGCGTAAGGACCACCCCCGAGTCCCCGGACCTGCACGCCTTGTTCGCCGTGATGCTGGAGCGCGGCGTGGACACGTGCACCATGGAGGTGAGCAGCCACGCCTTGAGCCTGCACCGCGTTGACGGCGTGTGTTTTGACGTCATTGCCTTCACCAACTTGTCCCAGGACCACCTCGACTTCCACGGGTCGATGGAGAGCTACTACCTCGCCAAGGCGTCGCTGTTCACTCCCGACCGGGCTGTCCGCGGTGTGGTGTGTGTGGATGATGAATGGGGCCAGCGCCTCGTCCGGGAGTCCGGGGTGCCGGTCGTGTCCGTCACGTCGCGCCAGGACGTTGCGGCCGAATGGCATATCCAGTCCTCGGAAGTGGACGGATCCGCCTTCGAGCTGATCGGGCAGGAACGGCGGCTGTCGCTGCGGTCAGCCCTGCCAGGGGACTTCAACCAGGTCAACACGGCGGTGGCTGCATTGGTGTTGTTGGCGGCGGGTTACACCGGAGACGCGGTCGGGCAGGCTCTGGCTGCAGATCCGCACGTGCCCGGCCGGATGGAGCGAGTGCTCGTGGATGACATCGCGCGTGTCGAATCCGCCGAGCCGCTGGTCCATGGCCGGATGCCGTTGGCAGTCGTCGACTTCGCACACACCCCCGACGCGGTGGCAGCGGCACTGAAAGCCTTACGACACAACACTTCTGGGTCGCTGATTGTCGTTCTTGGCGCCGGGGGAGACAGAGACGTCGGCAAGCGGGAGGCCATGGGCGCTGCCGCAGCGGCCTACGCGGACCGCGTCGTCGTCACCGATGACAACCCTCGATCGGAGGCACCGGCCGACATCCGCGCCGCAGTGCTTCGCGGAGCCGTCGCGCAGGATCGGACTGCCGGTCGCTCACCAGGGCGGATCATCGAGATCGGCGACCGGGGTGCAGCCATCCGGGCCGCCGTCGCCCAGGCCGGCCCGGAGGACACCGTTGTGGTTCTGGGCAAGGGGCACGAGAGCGGTCAGGAAATCGCAGGCGTGGTCCACCCGTTCGACGACAGAGCAGAGTTGAGATCGGCCCTGATCGAGCATGCAGCCGCTGACAGCAACCGTGGTGAGGCCCGGTGATTCCACTCCGGCTCAGTGAGATCGCCCGGATCACCGGTGGCGAGATCCATGACGCCCTCGGCGGTTCGGGTGCGGATCCACTGGTGGACGGACCAGTGGTCACCGACTCTCGGGAAGCCTCCGCGGGCAGCCTCTATGTCGCACGCATCGGCGAGGCCATGGACGGCCATCAGTTCGTCGCAGGGGCCCGCGACCTGGGCGCCGTCGCCGCCCTCACCTCGCATCCGGTCGCCGACCTGCCGTGCGTGGTGGTTGCGGACGTCCAGGCGGCCTTCGTCTCGCTGGCCAGCGCCCTGATCGAGCGCAACGCCCACGTCGTCATCATCGCCATCACGGGATCATCGGGCAAGACCAGCACCAAGGATCTGCTGCTGTCCGTTCTGCAAGGGCACGGCGAGACGGTCGCCAACGTCGGTTCCTTGAACTCCGAGGTGGGCGTGCCGCTCACCGTCTGCCGGATCACGTCCACCACGGCCTACCTCGTGCTCGAGATGGGCGCCAGGGCGATCGGTCACCTCGACTACCTCACCCGTATGGCGCCGCCCCAGATCGGCGTCGTCCTCAACGTCGGCACCGCGCACCGGGGTGAGTTTGGTTCACAGGAGGCCATCGGCACGGCCAAGGCCGAGCTCGTGCAGGCTTTGCCTGCAACGGGATTCGCCGTCCTCAACGCGGACGACCCGATCGTGTCGGCGATGGCTGGCCAGACCCGGGCACACGTCATACCGGTGGGCGAGTCGGCGCTGGCAGCGGTTCGTGCCGTCGACATCACGATCGACCCAACGGGCCGGGCGTCATTCACTCTCGTCACCGATCAGGGCTCGGCACGCGTTGCCCTCGGGCTCTACGGAGAGCACCACGTCGGTAACGCAGTGGCGGTCGCGGCAGTTGCACTTGTCGTCGGCATGACCCTCCAGGACGTCGCGACGGCGCTGGGGGAAGCGCGCCCACTGAGCCGGTGGCGGATGGAGGTCCACGAGAGGGCCGACGGCGTCACGATCATCAATGACGCCTACAACGCAAACCCGGACTCGATGCGCGCCGCGCTCAAGACCCTGGCCATCATCGGCAAGGATCGCCGGACCTGGGCCGTTCTGGGCGAGATGCGTGAGCTGGGGCCCGGATCCATCACCGAACATGAGGCCCTCGGTCGACTCGCGGTGCGCCTGAACGTGTCGCGAGTGGTTGCCGTCGGCGAGAGGACGCAGCCGATCCACAGTGGGACCCAACGGTTGGGGTCGAATGGCGAGGGGTCGACCTGGGTCCAGGACGTCGACGCTGCCTATGAGCTGCTGCAGCAAGAACTGAGGCCGGGCGACGTCGTGTTGATCAAGTCGAGCCATGACGCGGGGCTACGGTGGCTCGGAGATCGTCTTGTCGACGACACCGGGTCGGAGGTTTCCTCGTGAAGGCAGTACTCCTGGCTGCCGCAATTGCGCTCGTACTGTCGCTTCTCGTCACCCCGTTGTTCATCAAGTTCCTGGTCCGCCGCCGCTATGGCCAGTTCATCCGCGACGACGGACCGACCTCGCACCACACCAAGCGTGGTACCCCAACGATGGGTGGCGTAGTCATCATGGGGGCCGCGCTCCTGGCGTACGGCGCGGCCCACCTGTTCACCCTGACACCCCTGACTGTCAGCGGCGTTCTGGTGCTTTTCCTGATGGCCGGGCTCGGGCTCGTGGGCTTCCTGGACGACTATCTCAAGATCTCCAGACAACGAAGTCTTGGGTTGCGCAGCAGGGAGAAGCTAGCCGGACAGACTCTGGTGGCGGTGATCTTTGCCGTCCTCGCGCTGCAGTTCCCGAACGCGCGGTTCCGAACGCCGGCGGTCCCATTCGTCTCGTTCGTGCGTGACACGAATGTGAACTTCGCGTTCGCAGGGACGTTGCTCGGAGTGATCCTCTTCGTACTGTGGGCCAACCTGATCGTTGCCGGCACCAGCAACGGTGTGAACCTCACCGACGGTCTGGACGGCCTGGCCACGGGCGCCAGTGTGATGGTGTTCGGGTCCTACGTCCTGATCGCCATCTGGCAGTTCAACCAGAACTGCCAGAGCAATCCCGGTGTCAATTGCTATGAGGTCCGCGATCCCCACGACCTGGCCGTGGTGGCCGCTGCTCTCATGGGCGCCTGCTTCGGATTCCTGTGGTGGAACGCCTCTCCGGCCCAGATCTTCATGGGTGACACGGGGTCGTTGGCTCTGGGCGGTGCCATGGCGGGTCTGGCTATCACCACCCGCACGGAGTTGCTGGTGGTTATTCTCGGTGGGCTCTTCGTCATCATCACGCTCTCGGTGATCATCCAGGTCGGCTTCTTCAAGCTGACTGGCAGACGCGTATTCCGGATGGCCCCGCTGCAGCACCACTTCGAGCTTGCGGGATGGAACGAGGTCACCATCGTTATTCGGTTCTGGATCGTCGCCGGATTGTTTGCTGCCCTCGGGATCGGCGTCTTCTACGCGGAGTGGGTTGTCGGGGCAGCGTGAAAGCCGAGGACCCGAGCTACGAGCCCCGCCAGGGGCTTCGAGACCTGACCCATCGCGATGCCGACTGGTCAGGGCTGCGCATCCTGGTCGCCGGGCTTGGCATCAGCGGGTTCGCGGCGGCCGACGCGCTCTCCGAACGCGGTGCCATCGTCACCGCCGTCAGCGCCGATGCGACACCGGTGATCAGTGAGCGCGCGCGAATCCTCGAGATCCTGGACGTGGACGTCCGACTTGGGCCCGAACACCTCCTCGACGTGCCCCAGGACACCGAGCTCATCGTCACCTCACCAGGCTTCCGTCCCGACCACCCCATGTTGCTAGAGGCGGCATCCCGCGGCATACCGGTATGGGGCGAGGTGGAGCTCGCGTGGCGGATGCGCGCGCAGTCGGGAGCAGCACCCTGGATCACGATCACGGGCACCAACGGCAAGACGACGACCGTCAACATGCTCGCGTCCATCCTGCGGGCTTCCGGGCTGCGGGCGGCGAGCGCGGGAAACGTGGGCACGCCTCTGCTCGAGGCGGTCCTGCACCCCGAGCCCTATGACGTCCTGGCCGTCGAGCTGTCCAGCTTCCAGCTGCACTGGCAGAGGTCGGTGACGCCGTTGGCCTCCGTGTGTCTGAACCTCGCGCCGGACCATCTCGACTGGCATGGGTCCCTCGAGCAGTACCGCGTGGCCAAGGCCAAGGTCTACCAGGGCACCCAGATCGCCTGCGTCTACAACGTCGAGGACCCGGCAACTGAGGAAATGGTCAGGCAGGCCGAGGTCGTTGATGGCTGTCGCGCCATTGGCTTCACGCTGGGCATCCCGGCTCTGTCCATGGTTGGGCTGGTCGACGGTGTGTTGGCCGACCGCGCGTTCGTGGAGCAGCGCAGGACCTCTGCGGTGGAGCTGGCGACAGTTGCAGACCTGCAGGGAGACGCCCCGTCGGTGGCGCCCCACTACGTGGCCAACGCCCTGGCCGCCGCGGCGCTCGCACGGGCCTATGGTGTCGGTCCGCTAGCGGTGCGTGACGGCCTGCGATCGTTCGTTCCCGACCCTCACCGGATCGCCGACGTCGCAACGGTCGACGGCGTGCGCTTCATCGACGACTCCAAGGCGACCAACGCTCATGCTGCCGGTGCCTCGCTCGCAGCCTTCGACCATGTGGTGTGGATCGCCGGCGGCCTGCTCAAAGGCGCAGATGTCGACGCGCTGGTCCAGTCGGTTGCCGGTCGCCTGCGCGGTGTCGTCCTGATCGGCGCCGAACGCGCTCGGATCGCCGAGGCGCTCGCACGACACGCACCAGATGTCCCCGTCGTCGACGTGCCCACCACGGACACTGGAGTTATGGATCTCGTGGTGGCTCGTGCCGGTGAGCTGGCTAAGCCCGGCGATGTGGTCCTGCTGGCGCCTGCCGCGGCATCCTTCGACATGTTCGCCAGCTATGGCGCCCGTGGTGACGCCTTCGCCCAGGCGGTGCACCGCTACGCGAGCCGACCTGACGGGCCTTCGGCATCGTGAGCACGACGCATCGGGCCGCCCCACCAGGTCGGCCTTCGGGGTCGAAGGCTGCGCCAGCCCGCTCGTCAGGATGGCATCGGTCAATGCCGTGGTCGGACCGGTTCGAGTCCCCTGTGACGACCTACTATTTGTTGCTGAGCGTCACCGCGATGCTGGTTGTCATCGGTCTGGTGATGGTGTTGTCCGCCTCCAGCGTGACGTCCTACGAGGACACGAACTCCTCCTACACCGTCTTCTTCAGCCAGCTGCAGTCTGCCGTCATCGGAGTCATCTGCGCCTTCGTGGCGACCCGGGTCCGGTTGCTCACCTGGAAGCGGATCTCGGTGCCGATGCTGGCCTTGGCCATCTTCCTGCAGGCGTTGGTCTTCGTGCCCGGGCTTGGCGTCTCGATCAACGGCAACCGCAACTGGATCCAGATCGCGGGACAGCAGGTGCAGCCTTCTGAGTTCGCCAAGGTCGCGCTGGTCCTGTTCGGTGCCACGGTCCTGACCAAGAAGCGTCGCAAGCTCGGCGAGTTCATGCATGCGGCGGTCCCACTCGTGTTTCCGGCTGGAGCCCTCCTGCTGCTGCTCGTCCTTGGCGGGAAGGACCTCGGCACGAGCCTGGTGCTCCTGGCCATCCTGGGCGGGCTCCTCTTCGCGGCCGGTGTCCCGGCCAGGATGTTCCTTGTCGCCGGCGCCGCTTTCGCAGCGCTGGCCGCCGTCATGGTCGTCACTAGCGCCAACCGCATGGGCCGGATCAAGGACTGGATAGGCGGTGGCTGCGTCGACCCGCACGGCTCGTGCTGGCAGACGACACACGGCCAGTACGCCCTCGCTGATGGCGGTTGGTGGGGTGTGGGGCTGGGGGCCAGCCGTGAGAAGTGGCAGTGGCTTCCCGCAGCACACAACGACTTTATCTTCGCCATCATCGGTGAAGAGCTAGGCCTGCCGGGCACCTTGGTGATCATCGGGCTCTTCGCGCTGCTGGCTTTTGCGTGCTACCGACTTGTCGTGCGCAGCGGCGACTTCTTCGTCCGTGTCGCCACCGGGGGAGTCATGGTCTGGATCCTGACGCAGGCGATGATCAACATCGGCGCGGTGATTGGTTTGCTGCCGGTGATCGGTGTTCCGCTGCCGTTGGTGTCCAGTGGTGGATCTGCATTGGTGACAACACTTTTCGGCTTGGGGATACTTCTGTCGTTTGCACGAAACGAGCCAGGTTGTCGTGAGGCCCTTGCCGCCCGCCCAGGCGTGGTGCGTCGCTCGCTCGCCGTCATTCCGATGCGCCGTGGCGGCAAGTCATGACCTCTCTCTCCGGTCTGACCTCGGTGCTCCTGGCTGGCGGTGGTTCAGCCGGGCACGTGTCGCCGCTGTTGGCGCTGGCGGACTGCCTGCGGCGTCGTGACCCCGACGTGCTCATCACGGCGCTAGGCACCCACAAGGGGCTTGAACAGCGACTGGTGCCGGCCCGCGGATATGACCTCCGGATCATTCCGAAGGTTGCCTTCCCGCGTCGGCCCGGGGTCGCACTTGTCCGCCTGCCCGGAGCGCTCAAGGCCGCCGTCGACGCCGCGGGTGCGGTTATCGACGAGACCAAACCCGAGGTCGTCGTTGGTTTCGGCGGATACGTCTCCACACCGGCCTACCTGGCCGCGCGCAGACGCAAGATCCCCATCGTGGTTCACGAGCAGAACGCAAGGCCCGGCCTGGCCAACCGCCTGGGTGCCAGGATGACGCCCTTCGTGGCAACGACATTCGCCTCCACGTCGCTCCCGCACGCCTCACTGATCGGTATGCCGTTGCGTCGCGAGATCGCGCTCCTGGACAGGGCGGCGAAGCGCGCCGAGGCATTGACCCATTTCGGGCTCAGTGACCACAGGCCGACACTGCTGGTCACCGGGGGATCGCTGGGCGCGGAGCGACTGAATTCGGCATTCGCGTCACGCGTCGACGAGCTGCGCTCACACGGCATACAGGTGTTGCACGTCAGCGGACAGGGCAAGGAGTTTCTGCCGGGTCCGACGATGCCAGGGATGCCCGGGGTGCCGTATGTCGTTGTTGCCTATGCCGATCGGATGGACCTGGCCTATGCCGCGGCCGATCTCGTCGTGGCCCGCGCTGGTGCCAACACGGTCTGCGAGCTGACGGCGGTGGGTCTGCCGGCGGTCTACGTGCCGTTGCCGATCGGCAACGGCGAGCAGAGGCTTAATGCCGCAGACGTCGTCGCGGCCGGTGGGGGCGTCCTGGTCGACGACTCATCCCTGACACCCGAGTGGATCGACCAGACGCTGGTGCGAATGATCACCGATGAGTCGCGGATGCGAACGATGGCAGCCGCGGCATACAGCATCGGCGAGCGTGAGTCCGACGAGCGACTGGCCGATCTGGTTGCGGTTGCTGCGAGCTCACGTGGTGCCCGATGACCCGGGCCAATGGCTCGAACGAGCGTTTCGACTTCACCACCGAGGTCCCGGCGGCCAGCAGTCTGGGCTCTGTCCACTTCATCGCCATCGGTGGCGCTGGGATGTCCGGCGTAGCTCGCGTGATGTTGGCCCAAGGAATAGCGGTCAGCGGGTCCGATGTCAAGGAGTCCCTCGTTCTTACCGCGCTGGTGGCGGAGGGGGCTGTGGTCAACGTCGGCCATGACGCCAGCCACGTCGCGGGCGCAGACACGGTTGTCATCTCCTCCGCCATCCGCGAGGGCAACGTCGAGCTGCGAGAGGCTCGATCGCGCGGGCTCCGGGTGCTGCACCGATCACAGGCCCTGGCATCGGTGATGCGGGGGAGTCGCAAGGTCGCCGTGGCCGGCGCCAACGGCAAGACCACCACCACGTCGATGCTGACGGTGGCCTTGCAGTACTGCGGACTCGATCCGTCGTTCGCGATCGGTGGCGAGCTGGCCAAACACGGCACCAACGCTCATCACGGCACGGGTGACATCTTCGTGGCTGAAGCAGACGAGAGCGACGGATCGTTCCTTGTCTATCGGCCAGAGGTGGCGATCGTGACCAACGTGCAACCCGACCACCTCGATTTCTATGGAACCTTTGAGGCCGTCCAGGCGGCCTATGTCAGGTTCGCCGCAACGGTGCAGGCGCAAGGTTTGCTGGTGGCCTGTGCTGATGACCGAGGTTCACGGGCGTTGGCCGAGGCGGGCAGGGCGGCCGGTGCACGGGTGATCACCTATGGCCTGGCATCGGATGCTGACGTGAGGCTCACCGAGCTGGGTGGCGTCGGCCTGCGCGCGCACGCGGTTCTTTTGGGCCCCGGACTCGACAGCGTGGTTCTTGGCCGCCTTGAGATCGGCATGCCGGGTCGACATAACCTGCTCAACGCGACTGCCGCGTTCGTGGCCGCCACCGCAGGACTGGGCCAAGAACCTGCCCGCGTCCTGGAGGGACTGGCCAGTTTCACCGGAACCCGGCGCCGGTTCGAGCCCAAGGGCGAGGTGGGCGGTGTGCGGGTCGTGGACGACTACGCCCACAACCCGGGCAAGGTGACGGCGCTGGTCGAGACGGCCTCGAGCATCGCCGCGCCAGGGCGACTGATCGTGGTGTTCCAGCCGCATCTGTATTCGCGGACCCGTGACTTCGCAGCAGAGCTCGCCACGGCTCTCTCGCCGGCGGACATGGTCATCGTGATGGATGTCTATGCCGCCCGGGAGGACCCACTGCCAGGAGTCACTGGCGCCCTGATCGCTGACCGACTCGTTGAGGCGGTCGAGCGTCACCCCGGTGAAGGGGTGCGCTTCGTGCGCTTCGTGCCGTCCTGGTCGGATGTGGCCCCTCTGGTGGCGCAGCTCGCGGAGCCCGGGGATCTCGTCGTCACCGTCGGCGCGGGGGATGTCACCATGATCGGCCCCGAGATCTTGCGTCTACTGACCCAGCGACTGGACCGGCCGGCCGTCTCGGCGGGGCAGGAGTGAGCGTCTTGAGCTCTCGCGCCGGCCGGATCCTACGGGTGCGGCGAACCACGGCACGGCGTCCGTTGGGGCTGTCGTCATCGCGAACCAGGTTTGCGGCACGGGCCGCACATGTTCGCCGTCGGCCCTGGTTGGTGACGGCCTGGTTGGTCGGCGGGCTCGCCCTGCTGGCAGGAGGGATCTGGCTGGTGCAGTTCAGCCCGGTTCTGGTTGCTCGATCGGTCAGGGTCGAGGGAGTGCCGCGCGGTGCCGTGGCCGAGATCATGCGCCGGGCCGCCGTCCCCATCGGCACGCCCATGGTGCGGGTCGACACGACCGCGATCGCTGACAGGGTCACCGCTACCGCGACGCTGGCCGAGGTCTCGGTAGGCCTCTCGTGGCCGAGCACAATCGTCATCATGGCGAGTCCACGGGTGCCCGTCCTGGCCGTGAAGAACCCTCAAGGTCAAGTACAGGTTGTGGACTCTCAGGGCGTCGCCTACGCCACGGTGAGCGTGCCGCCCAAGGGCGTCCCGCTGATCAACACGGTTGAGAACCCGCCCAGCAGGGATGCCCTGCGCGCCGGCATCACCGTTCTGCGGGCCCTGTCTCCCAGCCAGCGCGGACGGGTGACCAACGTGATCGTCTCGGGGGCAAACATGGTCACCCTCAAGCTGGGCGCCATCACCGTTGTGTGGGGAGGCTCCTCCGAACCTGAGCTGAAGGTCAGGGTGTTGACGGCACTGTTGGGGCACAAGGGGTTCGGGACGATCGACGTCAGCGCACCGAGCACCCCCGCCACGAGATGACCGGTACGACACGCCGCGCGCATGTTTGATCGCGGGGGTCTCAGGCCATACCGTCACCCGTGGGAGTGTTAGAAACAACCATAACCCTCTAGTTTACATCGAGATATATTCAGCGAGATATTTGATGCGGGCGATGTCACGTACGATTCCCGCAGCAACCACCAGCGACTCGAGCAGCACGTTTCAAGAGAGGCCCACCGACGTGGCAGCACCGCAGAACTACCTGGCCGTTATCAAGGTCGTCGGCATTGGCGGAGGCGGTGTCAACGCAATCAAC
>Ga0209638_1000507_pt1 | contig 25541 bp, 26 predicted proteins | sample BarGraNGADG00211_FD_184490 | JGI IMG/M metagenome (GOLD analysis project Ga0209638, IMG submission 184490) | Arctic peat soil microbial communities from Barrow, Alaska - Barrow Graham LP Ref core NGADG0002-211 (SPAdes) (version 2) | ecosystem: Environmental > Terrestrial > Soil > Wetlands > Peat...
CAGGCGCTGCAGTTGGCGCAGCTCGCGAACCCCGCTCTGCATTAGTGATCACAGACTGCGCGGCGCGAGCTCGACTCGCGCCGCGCAGTCTCCCTTCCACGGCCGCTCTCTAGCTGCGCCGGGCTCGTCTACCGAAGGCGCCACGGAGCGACTCGATGAATCGCTGCGAGCGCGAGGCGGCCTCAGGCTCGATCTCGATGCTCTCCGGCGGCGTTTCGTAAGCGTCGAGTTGCTCGAACTTCTCGCGGCTCAGTCGTAGCGTGACGTGGTCTTGCTCGATCGCGGCGACGGTTTCTCCGGGCACGTAGCGCGGCTCATCGAGAAAACCGGCATCCACCGCCAGACCATCGAAGATATCCGCCTCACCGTCGCCGGTGATGTCGGCCATCTTGCCGAGCTCGCTCCCGTCGGTCGCGTAGACGCGCCAGCCTTTCTCGATCAGAAGCCAAGAAATCGGATCGCTCACGATAAGCCTTTCTGAATATCTCGTCGGCGCCTCAGATGAGGCGCCAGTCTCGTTTTCCTACCCCCGCCGGAGAAGTCCGAGGCTTCACCCGTCCCAGTGAGAAAAACCGGGTGCGCCCGCGTACAGGAACCAGGCGGCCGCTAGTCTCTCTCGAGGATGAGTTCACTGAATGTTGCGCTACTTCAGCTCCGCAGCCCCGGCGCCGATCCCGACCGCGCCACGTGCGAGGGAGAGAAGGCCTGCCGGGAGGCGGCGCGACTTGGTGCCGATCTAGCGCTGTTCCCCGAGATGTGGCAGATCGGTTACGCGTCGTGGGACGATCGCGAGGATGCCCGCAGAGCCTACGCGGCGTTCGCGACCGAGACCGACGGTCCGTTCGTCGGTCACTTCAGCGAGCTCGCCCAGGAGTTGGAGATGGCGATCGTCATCACCTATCTCCAGCGCGGGCATGGAGAGCCGCGCAACGCGGCGACCGTGATCGACCGGCAGGGGCGGAAAGTGCTCACCTACGCGAAGGTGCACACCTGCGACTTCGACATCGAGGCGTTGCTCGAACCCGGCTCGGACTTCCCCGTCGCCGAGCTCGAGCTGAAAGACGGGACGGTGCGCGTCGGGCTGATGATCTGCTACGACCGCGAGTTCCCGGAATCCGCTCGAGTGTTGATGCTGGGCGGCGCGGAGATCATCCTCACTCCAAACGCCTGCCCGCTCGACGATGATCGGATAGGTCAGTTTCGCGCCCGCGCCTTCGAGAACATGGTCGGCGTCGCGATGGCCAACTACGCGACCCCCGATCCTCTCTCGCCCGGCCGCGACGCCTGCAATGGGCGCTCGGTGGCGTTCAGCGGCATCTGTTACGGCATTCACGGCCACATCGAGCAGAAGCTCGTCGAAGCCGGAGAGGAGGAGGGCGTCGTACTCGCGTCATTCGACCTCGCCACTCTCCGCAGCTATCGAAGGCACCAGACCTGGGGCGACGCGTACCGCAAGACGAGCACGTACGGAGCGCTCGTCGCGGGTACCCCGGCCCCGATCTTCAAACGGCCTGACTCCCGCCGCTAGCGCAGCCCGAAACGACGCAGAAACTCAGAGAGAGAAACGCTCGGCGCGAGCGGACGTTTTTTCTCGGCTGGAATCGCCTCGAGCTCCTCGGAGGTCAATTTCAGCGTGACCCGCCCGGAGACGATCTCGGACAGGTATTCACTCGGTATGTAGCGAGGCGGAGCGGAGTTCGCGCGAACGACGATGCCGTTGAAGATGTCCTTGGTGGGCTCGCCGCGAACGGCTCCGATGCGCCCGACCACGGCTCCGTCCGAGGAGAGAACTTGCCAGCCGCGCCGGATCAGCAGCCAGGAGACGGGCTCGCTCACAGCGAACGACCCCGGAGTCGCCAGATTGGCCCCTGCGTCTCGAACGGACGCCTCTGGGAGAGTAGGTCGAGCACGCGCAGGCGCCCCTCAACCTGGCGCTCGTCGAGAAGCTCGAGGCAATGCCGGGCCATCGGGGCGGCGGCTCCGTAGCCAAAACGGTGTCCGACTCGGAAGCGGAAGGCGGTTCTGCCGTCGCAGCGCTCGGGATTGAGCGGCGAGACGAGCAGCAGGGCGGGATGGTACGGCTCGTCACGGGGGAGCTCGACCTCGACGAGCAGGTCGCTCCAGTCCTCGCTCAAGCCCTCGAACAGCCCGTCCCAGGCCGCAACCAGTGTTTGCCCGGCTTCGCGCTCGGAAAGACCGTTAGCTGCTGAATTCTGTCCCATTCCTCACTACTTCCCGTAGAGGCGCAGATGCTCACGCCCAGGATATCCAGTCCGAAAGCATGACAGAGCTCGATTTCATGACCTCGCCTCAGAGTGCCGAGCTCGGTCGCTTCCTCCAGCAGATGCTCTTGATCAGGTATTTCGAGCAGCAGGTCGAAGAGCGCTACCGGGACGCCGAGATCCCCGGCTTCGTCCACGTCGCGATTGGCCAGGAGGCCGTGGCGGTCGGCGCCTGCGCCGCGCTCGCGCCCGGCGACGTGATCACCTCGACGCATCGCTCTCATGCGCATGCGCTTGCCAAGGGCACGCCGGCTCGGGTGGTCATGGCCGAGCTCTACGGCAAGGTCGAGGGCTGCTCGCGCGGGCGCGGCGGCTCGATGCACCTGTACGACGTCGAGCGCGGGAATCTCGGCTCGAGCGCGGTGGTGGGCGGCGCGCTCGGCATCGCCACCGGCGCCGCGCTCTCCTTCTCGCTGCGTTCCGAGCCTCGCGTTGCGCTTGCCTTCTTTGGGGACGGCGCCACTGCCTCGGGGCTCTTTCACGAGTCGATGAACCTGGCTCAGCTCTGGAAGCTGCCCGTAGTCTTCCTCTGTGAGAACAATCGCTGGGCCGAGTCGACGCCGCTCGCTCAGCACTCGCCGATCGCCGATCTCAGCCAGCGGGCGCAGGCCTTCGGGATGACCGCGCTCGAGGTGGACGGGCAGGACGTGGAAGCGGTCCATCGCGCCACCGCAGAGGCGCTCGCGCATGTGCGCTCGGCCGCGGGCCCGGTCTTCCTGCTGGCCGAGACCTACCGGCTCGCGCCGCACAACGTCGGCGACCAGCAGGAGTACCGCGACCGAGACGAGTACGAGCTGACCCGCGCGACCCAGGACCCGATCGCCAAGCTGCGCGAGAAGCTCGCTCTTTCGGACGCGAGCTTCGCCGAGCTGGAGCGCGAGGCCGAGGCCGCGGTCGCCGACGCCGTCGAGTTTGCTCGTCACGGCACCGACCCCGATCCGCAGACGCTGCTCGAGGACGTATATGCCTGAGACCAAAACCCGGCTCAGCTACCGCGAGGCCGTACGCGATGCCATGTCGCAAGCGATGAGGCGCGACCCCGATGTCTTCGTCATGGGCCAGGACATCGCCGAGCACGGCGGCTCGCAGAAGGTCACACTCGGCATGCTCGAAGAGTTCGGGCCGGACCGAGTGCGAAACGCGCCGATCTCGGAGATGGCGTTGACCGGCGCGGGGATCGGCGCGGCGATGCTGGGCATGCGCCCGATCGTCGAGATCATGTACGAGGACTTCCTCACCCTCGCGATGGAGCAACTCGTCAACCACGCCGCCAAGGAGCGCTACATGTCCGGCGGTCAGCTGAAGGTTCCGCTGACCGTGCGTACGCAGGGTGGCGCCGGCTGGTCGTCCGCGGCTCAGCACGGGCAGCAAACCGAGGGTTGGTTCGTCGGCGTGCCCGGGCTGAAGGTGGTCTATCCATCGACGCCGCGTGACGCCCGCGGGCTGCTCTGGTCGTCGATCTACGACGACAACTGCGTCGTCTTCTTCGAGCACGTCCAGCTCTACAACCAGCGCGAAGAGCTGCCCGAGGAGCTGGAGCCGATTCCGCTCGGCAAAGCGCGGATCGCCAGAGCGGGCGAGGACGTGACGGTGGTCGCAACCGGGCCGCTCGTGCCCGAGGCGCTGGCGGCGGCCGAGCAGGCCGAACAGGACGGGATCTCGATCGAGGTCGTCGATCCGCGCACCTTGCAGCCGCTCGACGAGGAGGCGATACTCGAATCGGTGCGAAAGACGAGTCGCTGCGTGGTCGCACACGAAGCGGTACGGAGGATGGGATTCGGAGCGGAGGTGGCGGCGCTGGTCCAGGAGAAGGCGTTCGATTGGCTAGATGCTCCGGTCGAGAGGGTCGGCGCCTGTTTTTCTCCGCTTCCCTTCGCGCCATCGCTCGAGCGCGCCTGCATACCGCGCCGCGAGCAGGTTTACGCCGCGATCAAGCGCACAGTCGGAGGCGAGTGACCGTGCCCGGCGAGATCAAGCTGCCGCGCTTGGGCCAGGGAATGGAATCCGGCGTGGTCACGAAATGGCTGAAGAGCGAGGGCCAGACGGTCGCGAAGGGCGAGCCTCTCTACGAGCTCGACACCGACAAGGTCACGCAGGAGGTCGAGTCGCCGCTTTCGGGCGTGCTGCTCAGGATCGTTCTGGCCGAAGGAGAGGCTCCGGTCGGGACGACGATCGCCTACGTCGGCGAGCAGGGCGAGCAGGTGCCCGAGACCGCCGCCCAGGCGACGTCTGTCGAACCTGAGCCCGGGCCCGAGCCCAAGCCGGAGCCTGCCTTCGAGCCCGCCGCGCTGCAACCCGCCGCGTCGCTCGACGGCGCCGAGCCGGACGGGCGAACGAAGGCCTCTCCGCTCGCGCGCCGGCTGGCGCGTGAGCGCGGTCTCGATCTGGCGGGAATGGCGGGCAGCGGCCCCGAGGGAAGGATCGTCGCCAAGGACGTGAAGCGCGCCGCCGCCTCGATGGCTGCTCCTTCGGCCCCCGCGGTCGGCGCCGGCGGGGCGCCGGGGCAGGTCGAGCGAATCCCGCTGACGAATGTTCGCCGCACGATCGCGCGCCGTCTCACCGAGGCCTGGCAGGCGCCGGCTTTCCAGCTCACGAGCTCGGTCGACATGAGCGAGGTGCTGGAGATGCGGGCGCGCCTGCGCGAACGGGCCCAGCCTGGCGAGCGACCCGCGAGCGTCGCAGACTTCCTGACCAGGGCCTGTGCACAGGCCCTCATTCGCTACCCGGGCGTAAACGCGCTCTGGCTGGCGAACGCGATCGAGATCCATCACTCCGTGGATATCGGAATCGCCACGGCGACCGATCGCGGGCTGATAGTGCCCGTGCTGCGCGGCTGTGAGCACAAGAGCTTGTCCGAGCTGGCCGAGGCCCGAAGAGACGTCGTTTCGCGCACACTCGACGGCACGATCGGTCTGGAGGAGCTCGAAGGAGGCACCTTCACGATCTCCAATCTGGGCACCTTCGACGTCGAGCAGTTCATCGCGGTGCTGAATCCGCCCCAGGTCGCGATCATCGCCGCCGGTGCGATCATCGAGCGACCGATCGCGCGCGCGGGCGAGGTCGCGATCGCGCCCGTTCTCACTCTCACGCTCACCTGCGATCATCGCGCCGTCGACGGCTCGGTCGCGGCGGAGTTCCTGGCCGCGGTCAAGGGCTTCCTGGAAGAGCCGGGGCTGATGCTCTAGTGCCGGAGCGAATGCCGGAGAATGGCGTCAAAGTCTGGTACCGGGTGCGCGATCTAGCCGCGGCCCGCCTCTTCTACGTCGATCTGCTCGGGTTCGAAGAGACCTACCACGATGCGGAAGGGCGCTGGGCGCGGCTACGAAACGGATCGATGGAGATCGGTCTGACCGAGGGCGCCCCCGAAGAGGGAGGAGTGGCGGTGATCGACGCCGCCGACGTCAAGGCCGAGGCCGAGCGGTTACGCGCCTCCGGCACCCGAGTAGGCACCGTGCTCGAGCTACACGGGAAGATCAGGCTGCTCGACGTCTTCGACCCGGACGGCAACCGCATCCAGCTCGTCGAATCGCTCGCCGGAGGCTAGATCGTCGCCAGCCAGCGCTCGAACAGGGTGCGCGCAAGCGCTCGGATCGACGATTCGCTCGCGGCCAGCTCGGCCAGCATCTTCTCCGCCGCGCCGGGACCGCTCAGCCGCTCCAGCGACTCGGCATAGGCGGGCACCTCCAGCCACTCACTCACGAGCTCGGTCGAGACCTCGAGGTGGCACTGCAAGCCGTAGGCGCGACGACCGGCTCGAAAGATCTGATTCGGATAGGCCCGCGAGGAGGCCAGGAGGGTCGCGCCGGCGGGCAGGTCGAAGGTGCAGCTGTGCCAGTGGAAGGCGGGCAACGTCTCGGGCAGCCCGCTCGTGACCGGGTCGGCGCCGGCAGAAGGCGTCAGGGCGATCGGGAGAACGCCGATCTCGGGCGACGCCCCGGTGTAGACGCGGGCCCCGAGCGCGTCGGCGAGGAGCTGCGCGCCGAGGCACACGCCCCAGAACGGTTTTCCGTCCGCCACCAACTCCGCGATCGCCTGCTTCTCGCCGGCGAGCCAGGGGTGGCGATCCTCCTCGAAGGTGTCCATCGGCCCGCCCATCGCGACGAGCGCATCGAAGTCGCGCCAGTCGGGCAGCAGCTCGCCCTCGTCAAGCTCGACGCGCACCAGCTCGGCGCCCTGTCCGCGCAGCAGGTCCTCGTACTCGCCGGGCGGTTCGCAGGCGATGTGCTGAAGCACCAAGATGCGCAGATCTCGCTTTGTCTTGCCGTTCGGCATCGATCTTCAAAGTTATCGGCCGCGCGGGTTCCGCCGCGGTTAGGATCGAAGGGTTAGCGAGCAGAAGGAAGGACTGCCATGGAATGTGACGTCGCCGTCCTTGGAGGCGGACCGGGCGGTTATCCGGCCGCGATCCGCGCCGCACAGCTCGGCGCGAAGGTCGTCTGCGTCGAGAGCGAAGCGGCGCTCGGCGGGGTTTGCCTGCGCGTGGGTTGCATCCCCACCAAGACCTGGGTCGCGACGGCGCGCGCGATCAAGGAGATCGAGGAGAGCTACGAGAACCTCGGTATCCGCATCAGCGAAGCCAGTCTCGACTTCGCGCAGGCCAACGCCTGGAAATCGAGCACGGTCGAGCGGATGACGAGCGGCGTTGCGACGCTGTTCAAGGCAAACGGAGTCGAGCGCGTAAAGGGCTTCGGACGCTTCACGGATCCGCACACGATCGCCGTCGAAGGCGGCGAGGAGATCTCGTTCAAAAGCGCGATCGTGGCCACCGGCTCGCACCCGGTCGTTCCTCCCATCCCCGGCATCGATTCCGCGCGCTGCGTCGATTCGACGGGCCTGCTCGCACAGACGGAGGTTCCGCCGCGCCTGCTCATCCTCGGCGGCGGCGTGATCGGCTGCGAGTTCGCGTCCATCTTTGCCCGCTTCGGCTCCAAGGTGACGATCGTCGAGCTGCTCGAGCGCCTGCTTCCGATGGAGGACGAGGACGTCTCCAGCGAGCTGGCAAAGAGCTTTCGCCGCCGCGGCATCGAGCTGCGGCTCGGGGCGGCCTGCACGAAGGTCGAGGAGTCGGGCGGAGCGCTCCGCGTCCAGCTCGCCGGCGACGAGACGATCGAAGCCGACCTGATGCTCGTCTCGGTCGGGCGGGCGCCGAGCGTCGAAGGCATCGGACTGGAGGCGGCCGGGGTTTCCTTCGATCCCAAGCGCGGCATCCAGACCGACGAGAAGCGGCGCACGAATGTCGCTCACATCTACGCCGCCGGGGACGTGGCGGGGCACTGGCAGCTCGCCCACACGGCCTTCTACGAGGCCGAGATCGCCGCCGAGAACGCGACCGGGCACGAGACCGTCGTCGGCGAGCGAACCGTTCCGCGCCCGATCTACAGCGAGCCCGAGATCGCCGCGGTGGGCCTGACCGAGGCCGAGGCGCGCGAGCGTCACGGCGACGAGGTCGTGACCGGTCGATTCCCCTGGGCGGCAAATGGACGCGCCGTGATGCAGGGCGACACGACAGGCTGGGTGAAGACCATTCACGAGAGCCGCTACGGCGAGCTGCTGGGCCTGGTCGTCGTGGGTCCGCACGCGACCGAGCTGATAGAGGTCGGGCGGGTCGCTATCGACGCCGAATCGACGATCGAGACCCTCTCGCTGGGAATGACGGCGCATCCGACTCTCAGCGAGGCGATAAAGGAGGCCGGCCTTGTCGCTCTCGGGCGGCCCGTGCACGTGGCGAGCAAACGGAAGGCTCGCTGAGCAACTCGGCCCTCGCGTCCGCATGGCGACGGAGATCTCATATTTTGTTCCGGCCCGCGTGTTTTTGAGAGCGGCAAAGCTCGTTCGCAGCCGATAGGGTACGGGCATGCGCAGAGGCTCTCGATCCCGCACTGTCAGGCCGCTTGTCCGAGCTGCCCTGGAATCGATAGAGCCCTACGAAGCGGGCAAGCCGATCGAGGAGGTCGAGCGCGAGCAGGGCGTGAGCCGCGTCGTGAAGCTGGCTTCCAACGAGGGACCGTTCGGCCCTTTTCCGATTGCTCGCCAGGTGCTGGCGACTCAGTCCTACGAGCTCAACCGCTATCCCGACTCGGGTGCCTATCAGTTGCGCACGGTGCTGGCCGAGCGCCTCGGCGTTGACTTCGACGAGGTCGCGCACGGCGCAGGCGCCGACGGTCTGATCAGCCATCTCTCCCTCGCGCTGCTCGAGCCAGGCGACGAGGTGGTTTTCGGCTGGCCTTCCTTCACGAGCTACATGCTCAGCACGATGAAGATGGGCGCCACTCCCAAGCCGGTGCCGCTTCGAGACCACCGCTACGACCTCGAGGCGATGCTCGCGCAGGTCGGACCGCGAACGAAGATCGTCTACATCTGCGCCCCGAACAATCCAACCGGGACGATGACCGCTCGCGAGGAGCTGGACGCCTACTTCGAGAGCGTTCCCGGGCATGTGCTGACGGTCATCGATCAGGCTTACTTCGAGTACATCGAAGAGCCCGACTATCCCGACGCGATCGAGGAGTACTTCAAGCAAGGCAAGCGCGTCGCCACGCTTCGATCCTTCTCCAAGATCTACGGATTGGCCGGCCTCCGGGTGGGCTACGCGGTCGCCTCGAAGGAGATCTGCGCCGCGATTGCCAAGGTGCGACCGGCCTTCGACGTCTCTTCGACCGCCCAGGTGGGAGCGATCGCCAGCCTGACCGGTGACGACGCCGAGGCCGAGCTCGAGCGCCGGCGCTCCTACAACGCGGTCGCGGTCGCCGAGCTCGGACGCATTCTCAGAGCCTTCGGGCTGGAGACCGTCGGTCCGGCGGTAGCGAACTTCCTGTACGTCGATCTCGGCCTGGACAGCCGCCCGTTCTTCGAGCAGTTGCTCGCGCAGGGTGTAGTCGTTCGGCCGCTGCACAGTTTCGGCGCGCCGACGGCGATTCGAGTCACCGCCGGCACCGCGGAGGAGCACGCGCTTCTGCGCCAGGCGCTGCAGGTCGTGAGGCCGGGCGGACACAGCCTCGAGGGCTAGGGCGCCGCAAAGGCCGCCCGGCGGACGCAGAACCGCCGCCCGAAAACGCGACAAAAAGGCAGGCCTTGGCCTCGGTGCGGAGCTCTGCGAAGACGGAAGATCGAGGAATGACGATCGTCGTTTCTTGATGTCGGCTTCAAGACAGTAGAATCCCTCTCATCCACGGCTTAACCGGTGGCCGTGGGGAGGTGTTGAGCCGGTACCGCTTCGAAGATCGCGTGAAAAAAACTAAGAGCCAGAAGTTCTCTGTAGCGTCTGCAGCGAATGCCGTGGGCATCGCCGGGTGGCGAGGCAGCTGCGCGTGACGTGCGCCACCGCGAGGGGAGTCGCTCGTGTCGACTCCTGAGTCGTTCGGCCGCGGCGACGACCTGATCGAGGAGATCAGCGCTTCGGACATCGAGGAGATCGTCGGGCGCGGACCGATGCAGCTGTTCTGGGCGCGCTTCCGCGAGGACAAGGTCGCGCTCTTTTCGTTCGGCGTGGTCATCCTCGTCGCACTCGTTGCGATTCTCGCCCCCTGGATCGTGAAGCTCGTCGCGCACCCGCCGAACGCGCAGTACCCCGATCTGCTCGACCAGAACTTCGGAACCCCGACCGGACCATCGTGGAGGTTCCTGTTCGGAGTCGACACCGTGGGCGAAGACGTATTTTCGCGCGTCCTGTACGGGGCCCGCGTGTCGCTCGAGGTCGCGCTGATAGCAACCTTCTTCTCGGTCATGATCGGCGTCGTCCTGGGCATGGTCGCCGGCTTCTACCGCGGCGTCGTGGACACGCTGATCTCACGCTTTCTCGACGTGATGCTCGCCTTCCCGGTGCTCCTGCTGGCGATCGGGATCGCGGCGGCCTGCTCGCTCGGCAACGGGTGCCTCGGCGGTCTCATCAAGCCCGGTCTGCCGACCGTAATCGTGACGATCACGATCGTGAACTGGACCTACATCGGCCGCATCATCCGGGGCCAGGTTCTATCGCTGCGCGAGAAGGAGTTCGTCGAGGCGGCGCGGGCGAGCGGCGCGAAGGATTCGACCATTCTCTTCCGGGAGATTCTGCCCAACCTCGTCGCGCCGATCGTCGTCTACTCGACTTTGATCATCCCGTCGAACATCCTCTTCGAAGCTGCTCTTTCTTACCTGGGAGTGGGCATCAACCCGCCGCAAGCAAGCTGGGGCGAGATGATCGCCGAAGCCACTCCCGTCTTCAATACCGCCTGGTGGTTCTTCGCGTTCCCCGGTGCGGCACTTCTAATTACCTGTCTCGCCTTCAACCTACTGGGCGACGGGATCCGTGACGCGCTGGATCCACGGGAGGCTCAGTAGACCATGCACACCACACCTAGACAAGGGAGCACCATGCACCAACACAGCAAGACGCGCCTCCCGGCACCTAGAAGACGCATAGTCACGCTTCTCCTAGTCGTCGCTACGGCGGTTACCTTCGTTGCTGTCGCCGGCCTGCTGGCCGGCTGTGGCAGCTCAAAGAAGTCGACGACGACCACCGGTGCCGCGGGAGCCGTGACACCGCCTCCGGCGCTCAACACGAATGGTAAAAAGGGCGGATCGATGACGATCCTGCTGGCCGGCGACGTCGACAGCATGGATCCGGGTTACGCGTACTACGCGCTCGACTACGAGATCGTCTACGCCACCCAGCGGCCGCTCTACGGCTACAAGGCCAATAGCAACACAGTCATTCCCGACCTTGCAACCGCAATGCCGGTCGTGTCGAAGGACGGCAAGACGGTTACCGTCCACATCAGGTCAGGCGTTCATTACAGCGCACCGGTCAACCGCGAGGTGACCTCGGCGGACGTCAAGTACGCGATCGAGCGAGGGTTCGCCGGAAACGTCGCAAACGGCTATGCCACCAGCTACTTCGCCGTCCTTCAGGGCGCACCGAAGGCGCTGTCCGCGACCCCTGCCAAGGTGTCCATCCCGGGCATCGAGACACCGGACAAGACCACCCTGGTGTTCCATCTCACTCAGCCGTCGGGTGCTTTCATCGGCGCTCTGGTGATGCCGCTTACCGCTCCGATACCGGAGGAGTACGCGAAGCCGTTCGACGCCGCAGCATCGTCTACGTACGGTCAGCACGTCGTCGCGACCGGCCCGTACATGGTCGCCAACGACGCGTCGGGCAACGTCAAGGTCGGATGGAGCCCAGGTACGTTCATCCACCTCGTCAGGAACCCGAACTGGAAGGCGAGCACCGACTTCCGGCCCGCCTACCTCGACACGATCAACTACAAGGAAGGCGCATCGGATCCGACGGTAATGACTCGCCAGATCCTCGCCGGCAGTGCCGACGCCAACGGCGACGCACCGCCTTCGCCGGCCGAGCTGCGCTCGATCCTCAACAACCCGACGCAGAAGAAGCAGCTCTTCTTCATCCCGGTCAGCGGTAGCCGCTACGTGGCGCTGAACACGTCGAAGGCGCCGTTCAACAATCTGAACGTGCGGCGGGCGGTTGCCTACGTGCTCGATCGAAGGGCGATGCGGCTTACCCGCGGCGGCCCGATCGACGGCGTAATCGCTACCCACTTCATCGACCCGAGCTTCGCCGGTCTCGGATTCGAAGCGGGCGGCGGATACTCGAACCCGTTCGCGAGCACGAACGATGCCGGTGACGTGGCCAAGGCTCAAGCCGAGCTGAAGAAGGCCGGTTTTGCCAACGGCATGTTCAAGGGCGCGACGGTGACCATGGTCTCCGACAACACACCTCCTGGCTCGAACACGGCCAAGGTAGTTGCCGCCGACCTGGCCAAGGTCGGCTTCAAGGTCAAGAACATCTCCGTTCTCCATCAGACGATGTACTCGAAGTTCTGCAGCGTTCCGAAGAACGAGCCCAACATCTGCCCGAACGTGGGCTGGCTGCAAGACTTCAAGGATCCGCAGACCATCCTGGACGTTCCGTTCAACGGCAAGAGCATCGCTCCGGCGAACTCGAGCAACTGGCCGCAGCTGAACGATCCCAAGATCAACGCGGAGATGGAAGCCGCGGCGAAGCTGACCGACGTGAAGGCTCGCGCCGACGCGTGGGGCAAGATCGACAAGGAGGTCACGCTCACGGCGGCCGCAGTTCCTTGGGTTTGGGAGAACTTCCCGACGCTCTTCTCGTCGAAGGTCGTTCCGCAACTCCAGACCTGGAACGAAGGCGCTCCGGACGTGGCCTGGATCTCTGTCAAGTAGCAACGAGTGACGACAGAGAATCGCGAGCCAGTGGAGAACGCCCCCCGGGCCCTGGGCCCGGGGGGCGGGCCCCTGCGTGCGCTCGACGGAGCGTTCCGCTGGCTGGTGAACGTGGTCACTTCGTCGCTGTTCCGCTACGTCATTCGCCGCATCCTCTGGGGAGTGGTACTGCTCGTCATCGTGAGCGCGCTCACGTTCGTCATCTTCTATCTGTTCCCGTCGGCCGACCCGGCTCGACTCCGGGCGGGTCGTAATCCGAACCCGGCCGCGATTGCTGCGATTCGACACTCGCTCAATCTCGATAAGCCGGTTTATCTGCAGTACTACCTGTACATGAAGAACCTCGTTCTCCATTTCGATCTTGGCTTCTCGTACTACAACCAGCAGGCGGTCCGAACTCAGATATTCCAGCGGCTACCGGTGACGGCCGAGCTGGCCTTCGGCGCCTTCGTGCTCTGGATGCTGATCGGAATCCCGATCGGCATCATCTCCGCGATCAGGCCGCGCAGCATCCTCGACAGAATGACCATGAGCGGGTCGCTAGTCGCGATATCCGCCCCCGTGTACTGGCTGGGCCTGGTCGCGTTGTTCCTGTTCGCGAACGACATCGGCATCATCCACCTCTTCCCGGGCTCCGGCTCCTACGTTCCGATCACTCAGGATCCGGCCGGTTGGTTCGGCTCGATGATCCTTCCCTGGTTCGTGCTCGCGGCCTCCTTTGCGGCGTTCTATGCCCGCATGGTCCGCGCCCAGGTGAGAGAGACGATGAGCGAGGACTTCATTCGTACGGCGCGAGCCAAGGGGCTCTCCGAGCGGCGAGTTATCTTCCGGCACGGCTTGCGAGCGGCTCTGACACCGGTCGTGACGATGGCGGGCCTCGATCTGAGCGGCCTGCTGGGCGGCGCGATCCTCACCGAGACGGTCTTCAACATCCCCGGCGTCGGGCGTTACGCCTACGACGCGATCGTCAACGCAGACTTTCCGCCCATCCAGGGCACAGTGCTGTTCAGCGCCTTCTTCATAATCTCGGCGAACATAGTCGTCGACGTCATCTATGCCTTCCTCGACCCACGCGTCCGCTATTAGTGAGCCAGTTCAAGTGAGCGCCCTACTCGAGATCCACGATCTGCACGTCTCCTTCCATACGCGAGACGGGGACGTGCACGCCGTCGAGGGCGCCGAGCTTTCGGTCGAGCGCGGCAGCACGCTCGGGGTTGTGGGCGAGTCGGGCTCCGGTAAGAGCGTGACGGCGCTGACCGTGATGGGCTTGACGCGGTTCCCGAACGCCACCATCTCGGGCGAGATCATGTTCGACGGCACCGACCTGGTGAAGATGCCCAACAACCAGATGCTCAGCGTGCGCGGCAAGCGGATCGCGATGATCTTCCAGGATCCGCTCTCCTCGCTGCACCCGCTGTTCAAGATCGGCTGGCAGATAGTCGAAGCGATCCAGACGCACGAGAACGTGTCGAGGGCGAACGCTCGCAAGCGGGCGATCGAGGCGCTGCGCGAGGTTGGGATTCCGAGCCCCGAGAAGCGCATCGACAGCTACCCGCACGAGCTCTCCGGCGGTATGCGGCAGCGGGCGATGATCGCGATGGCGCTCGTGCTCAAGCCGGACGTCCTGATCGCCGACGAGCCCACGACCGCGCTCGACGTGACGGTGCAGGCTCAGATCCTCGACCTGATCCGCCGCTTGAAAGACGAGTACCAGACCGCGATCGTCATGATCACCCACGATCTGGGCGTGATCGCCGAGCTCGCTGACGAGGTGGCTGTGATGTACGCCGGGCGGGTGATGGAGCGCACCTCGCGCCAGAAGCTGTTCACGATCCCGGAACTTCCCTACACCTGGGGGCTGATGCGCTCGATTCCGCGCCTGGATGCGCCGCGGCCGGGCCGGCTCGACTCGATCGCCGGCCTACCACCGAGCCTCATCCACCTGCCCTCGGGCTGCCCCTTCCATCCGCGTTGCCCGTACGTGATGGAGGTCTGCCTGAGGGTCGAACCGAAGCTTGAGCAATCCGAGCCCGGGCATCTCGTCGCCTGCCACCTCGACGTGGAAGAGCGACAGCGAATCGGGCGCGAGCTCATAAGCCTGCGCAGCGCATGAATCGATGAGCGACAAACCGCACACAAACGCTGTCACTTCGGATCCCGCCGGCGAGCACGGTGACTCCGACGACCTGATCGTCGTTCACGGCCTGACCAAGCACTTCGCGCTAACGCGCGGCGTCATCCTCAGCCACCAGCTCGGGCAGGTGCACGCAGTGGACGACGTCTCGCTCGAGGTGAAGCGCGGCGAGACGCTCGGGCTAGTGGGCGAGACCGGCTGCGGAAAGTCGACCCTCGCGCGTCTGGTAACTCGTCTGATCGAGCCCACCGCCGGGCAGATCATCTACGGCGGGCAGGACATCACGAGCTGGTCGCGGCGCCAGCTGCGACCGCTCAGGCGCGACATGCAGATCATTCTCCAGGACCCGTACTCGGCGCTGAACCCCCGCCGTCCGGTCGGCGCGATCATCGGCGAGCCGCTGCGTATTCACAAGCTCGGCTCGAGGACGGAGCGCCGCAGTCGCGTGCGCGAGGTGATGGAGATGGTCGGTCTCAACCCCGAGCACTACAACCGCTATCCGTATGAGTTCTCCGGCGGGCAGCGGCAGCGCATCGGCGTCGCCCGGGCGATCGTGACCAAGCCCGAGCTGATCCTGGCCGACGAGCCCGTCTCGGCACTCGACGTCTCGATTCAGGCGCAAGTTCTGAACCTGCTCGAGGACCTGCGCGACGAGATGGGGCTGACGCTGCTTTTCATCGCCCACGATCTCTCGGTCGTGCGCCACGTTTCCGACCGAATCGCGGTCATGTATCTGGGCAAGATCGTCGAGCTGGCGCCGCCCGAGACGCTTTGCTCGCATCCCAAGCACCCGTATTCCGGCGCCTTGCTGTCGGCGGTGCCGGTCGCCACGGCCGACGCCGAGGAGGCGCGCAGCCGCCGCATCATCCTGCACGGCGATCCGCCCAGCCCGGTCGAGCCGCCGAGCGGCTGCCGCTTCCACACCCGTTGCCCCAAGGCGCAGCCGCTCTGCGGCGAGGTTGAGCCGCCGCTGGAGGCGAAGGGCTTACCCGAGCAGTTTGCGGCCTGCCACTTCCCGCTGACCGAGGAAGAGATAGAGCGCGCCATCCTGCGTCCGCGCGAGAGCTGAGCCCGAGTAGAGTCAGTTCTCGTGGCCAGACGGCGATCGTGGACAACCTCGGAGCTCGCGGAAGGTGTGCGCGCGGGCGACAAGCGCGCGCTTGCGCGGGCGCTGAGCGTGGTCGAGCGCGGGGGCGAGGAGGCCGAGCAGCTCGTGCGTGAGCTTCATCCCTCGAGCGGCGCCGCGTACACGATCGGCGTCACCGGGCCGCCCGGGGTCGGAAAGTCCACTTTGATCGGAGCGCTGGTCACGCACGTACGCGCGCTCGGCCGCAGCGTCGGCGTGGTCTCGGTCGATCCTTCAAGCCCGTTCAGCAAGGGAGCGCTCCTCGGCGACCGGATTCGCCTGAGTGAGCACTTTCTCGATCCCGAGGTCTTCATCCGTTCGATGGGCACGCGCGGGCACTCGGGCGGGCTGGCCGAGGCGACGCTCGAGGCCCTGCTCGTGCTCGATGCGGGCGGTCGCGAGCTACTCTTCGTCGAGACGGCCGGCGTGGGGCAGAGCGAGGTCGCGATTGCGGGACTGGCCGACACGGTCGTGCTGGTGTTGATGCCGGGCTCGGGCGACTCCGTACAGGCGCTCAAGGCCGGCGTGATGGAGATTCCGGACGTGATCGTGCTCAACAAGAGCGACCACGCGAGCGCCGCGATCACCCTTGCCGAGCTCAGGCAGGCGGTCTCGCTGGGGGCCGAGGCCGGACCGCCGATAGTCAGCACTCGGGCCAGCGACGGGAACGGCGTCGACGTGCTCTGGCGGACGATCGAAGAGCATCGCGAGGCGCTGAAGCAGAGCGGGGAACTCGAGCTGCGCCGGCGGGAGAACCTGCGTCGCGAGCTGCTAGACCTTGCGGCCAGCCGTATGCGCCGCGAGCTCGAGCAAGCCTGCGCCGACGATCCCAAGCTCGACGAGCTGATCAACGCCGTCGCCGAAAGGCGCCTGGATCCGCTGAGCGCGGTGCGCGAGCTGAGAGCCCGTCTGGGCTAAGCGATCTGGGCTTCCGCGTCAGGCTCGGTCGTTCTGACCCTGCCGGCCGTCAGATGCTGATGGCGGGCCACCAGAGCAAGAACTGCGGCTGCGGCGGCCACCGCTAGAGCGAAGAAAACGCCGCCCGGAAGCCTGGTCAACAGCTCGACGCCCGCTCCGACGAGCGCGGCGCAAGGGATGGTGATAAGCCAGGCGATCAGGATGTTGCCGGCGACGCCCCAACGAACGGCCGAGAGGCGCGAGTTCGCGGCTCCCGAGCCGAGCACAGCTCCGGAGATCGTGTGTGTGGTCGAGACCGGGAAGCCGTAGTACTGGGTTACCCAGAGCAGGCTGGCGCAGGCCGTCTCGGCGGCGACGCCGCGCGGAGGATCGAGTTTCGCAATTCGCGTGCCCAGGGTGCGAATGATTCGCCAGCCGCCGGCGTAGGTGCCAAACGCCATCGCTGAGGCGGCGCCGGCGATCACCCAGATCGGAGGCCGGCTGAAGTTCGGGTCGAGATGGCCCGCCGATACGAGCGCCAGCGCCATGATGCCCATCGTTTTTTGCGCGTCGTTCGTGCCGTGCAGGAAAGCGACGAAGGCCGATGACAGTGGCTGAATCCGCCGGAAGACGTGGTTGGTTCGCTGCGGCGATCTCTTCCGGATAATCAGGAGAAAGATGTACATGAGCGCGAGCGCGCTCGGGATGGCCAGCAGAGGCGCGAGCAGTGAAGGTATGAGCACCTTCTCGTACAACCCGTGCCAGTGAACGACCGACGCGCTCTTCCCTTTCGCGGTCGCGTGCAGCCCGAGAGCGCAAATCACCGACCCGAGCATGCCGCCGATCAAGGCATGGCTCGAGCTCGAAGGAAGACCGAGATACCAGGTGGTCAGATTCCAGACGATCGCACCGATCAGCCCCGCGAGAATGATCTTCAGCCCGCTCACGCCGGTGATGAGATCCTGGTTGACGATTCCCTTGGCGATCGTTGCAGCGACTTTGACCGCGTAGAAGGCGCCGAGGAAGTTGAGCACGGCCGACATGAGGACGGCGACTCGCGGCGAGAGGGCGCGAGTGGAGACGGCGGTCGCGATCGCGTTGGCGCTGTCGTGGAAGCCGTTGGTGAAGTCGAAGAACAGCGCGATCACGATGACCGCTACAAGCGTGGTCCAGAGCACTCGATCCCTACCTAGCCGTTCTTGACGACGATGTTGCCGATCAGGTGGGCGGCCGTCTCGGCCGAGTCGATCGCCGCCTCCAGCGCCTCGAAGATGTCCTTCCACTGGATGATCAGCCTCGGCGAGACCTTGTCGTCTTCGAACAACGCTCCGATCGCGTCGCGGAGGATGGCGTCGCCCTCGTCCTCGAGCTGTTTGAGCGCGATGAGCTGTTTCGACACGCCGCGCAGTCCGCGCAGTCCGCGCAAGGCGTTCGCCAGATGCTCGGCCGAGCCGACCAGGATCCGGCACTGCTCGATCGCCTGCTCCATCGGGCTTTCGATGTGGTAGATGTCGATCAATTCGGAGGCGTCGTCGAGATAGTCGACGACGGTGTCGATCGCGCTGGCTAATGAGTAAATATCCTCGCGATCGAGCGGCGTGACGTACTGCGTGTTGATCAGCCCGATGATCTCGGCGGTGATGTCGTCGCCCTTGTGCTCGAGGTCCGTGACGGCCTTCTGGCCGACGGTCGTATCGGGAATGTTGTTGAAGCGCTTCTGCACGAGCCGCGCCGCTTCAAGCGCATTCTCGCCGGCTCGAGTGAAGAGGTCGTAGAACTCTGCTTGCCGTGGGACGAGAGAAAACCGCATCCTGACTCCTTGCTACGAGTTACCGTCGCAGCTCACGCTAGTGGAGAGGCGGCGAGCGCGGGTTACGAACCGGTTACAGAATGGCTACGGGCGCCTCGTCGGGCTTCGCGACCTGAAGAATCAGGCGATAGCCGACGCCCGGAGTGGTGCGAACGCGAAGCTGAACCTCGGCGCGATCGAGCTTGTCGCGCAGCCGCTTCACGTATACGTCCACCGAACGGTCGCCGCGCACCATGCTGTAGCCCCAGACCTTGCGGTAGATGACCTCGCGCGGCACTGTCTCGCCCACCGTCTCGGCCAGCGCGAGCAACACGCCGCGCTCGCGCCGGGTGAGTCGTAGAGGCTCGTCGCGCCAGCTGGCCTTTCCACTGGGCGAGTCGATTCTCAGCTCGCCGAGCTCGAGCGTCTGCGCGGCCGGACGGCGACCGTGCCGGGCGGCGTTGCGCACGCGGGCGAGTAGCTCTCGATCGTCCATCGTGCCGTCGAGCACCTCGTCGGCGCCGGCGTCGAGCAGCTCGCTGACGCGGGTCGACGAAGAGGATCGGAGCCAGACTACGAGTGCTCGCCCGGGATAATCCCGCAGCATCCGCGTCAGAAAGTAGGGATCGTCGGAGCGCGGATGGAAGACGATCACGTCGAACCGCTCGCAAAGCAAGAGGTGCTCGGCCTCGCCGCTGTGGCTCTTGACGGTGACCTCGCAACCGCCCGCGCTGAGCGCGCTATCGAGTCGATCGGCGTCCTCGGCCAAAACCAGGATGCGCATACCGGCAGAGTATCGCCTGGCGACGGGCGGGGCTGCGGGTGGAACTCGCCCGCAAGCTCTTCGCCAACTCTTAACGGCGACTCAGCGTTTTTTAAGCCTGATCAGAAACCATGGCAAGAGGTAGCGCGATCTCGGCGAAAGGGAATGTGAAATGCGGCAACGTGGCGAAGACGGATCCGGTTTCAATCCGGAGCAACTGCAGCTCAGGCTCTCGATGCTCGCGCTCGAGCGGCAGACAATGCGCGAGGCTGGAAACCCCGGCGAGGAGCTCGAGACGAACCGGCTGGAGATCGGGCGTCGCCAGTACGAGCTTTCCGCCGCGCTGATTCAGCGCCACCTCGGGCGCCCCGTCGAGCGCGCCGCCTGAGCTGTCTCGGCGCCGCGCGTCGGCGCGACCGATAGTCTCATCCCATGCATCGCGATTGCATCCTGCACCGCCCGTCACCGGGCTGGAGCGTCGAATGAGCAGCGAGCTGGAGAGTTTCTTCGCCGAGATTCCAGCCCGAGCCGCTAGCAAGGATCTGTCCGGAGTGCGGGCCACCTACGCCTTCGTGGTGGTCGATGGCGGTAAGTCCTGGACGGTCCGCATAGAAGGGCAGAACGTGACGGTACGTGACGGTGTCGAGGCGGACGCAGATTGCACGATCTCGGCCTCCGAGGAAACCTTCACCCGTCTACTCGATCACAAGCTCGGGGTGATGTCCGCGTACATGAGCGGAAAGCTGAAGCTGAGCGGCGATCTTGGCCTGGCGATGCAGCTGAACAAGCTGATCCCCTGAACTGCTAGCGACCGTTCCAACAACAATCGAGCCGCCCGCGCACGGCCTTTTCCGCCGTGCCTGACCGCAGGGCAGGAGAGCTCCTGGCGGTCGAATGCCCTCGACTAGGGAGACACCTCCGTCCTGACATCCCTCAAACGAGTGATGTCAGCCGCGATCCCGTCCCTCTAACGAGGGATGTGAGACGACAACGACCCGCAAGGGTCATACAATTACGGTTCTCCCCCCACGGTAGGAGCTAGCCAGTGTCGTGCCTAGTTCGTCCGGCGGCGGAGGAGCACGAGATCGTTCGCCGCATGGACTCGCATCGCCGCAGGAAAGACCGGGCTGGAACCGGTGTGAGGACGAGTGCGCCCGATTTCTCGTCGCGAAGTCCTTTGGCCCCCGGCGACGGGGGAGCGTGATGGGCGAGGGCCCTTTGCAGTTCGGTGAGGAGGTCCGTGCTGATCGGCGCGAAGTGTCTCCGCTCGTGGCGGAGATCGTTCTCCTGCTCGTTCTTGCCTACGTGCTGAGCTTCTGGCTCGCGCTGAACGGATCGATACTCAGAGAGGGCGTTCTGCTGGGAGCGCTCGGGCTTGCCGGTAGCTCGGCCGTTCTCGCCGTGCGCAGGGCTCCGAGGTCGGCTCGGGCTATCTGGGTGGCGGTTCCCGTCTTCTGTCTCCTGCTGGCGGCGGGTGAGTCGGCTCGCCTGCTGGCGGGTCATCTCGACGCGAGCACCGGTTCGCGCTGGCTTCCGGCGGGAGCGCTTACGTTGGGCGCTTACTCCCTGCTCGCGCTCGCGGCGCTGCGCCTTCTGGCCGGCTCGTCGCTGATCGCCTGGTCGCTCGGGTTGATCGACTCGGCGATGGTGGCGCTCGCGGTCTCTGCTCCCTGGTACGCGATGTACATCTCACCGCGCATCAACGATCACGGCGGCTCGGCTCTGCTTCCCCAGCTCGTCGTTCCGGTCGCGGCCGCGGTGACGTTGGTGTTGGTCTGGCTTTCGAGTCGTGCCGCGCCGAAGGCGGAGATCTCGCAGTTCGTCCTAGTCGCCGCGATCGGGGCCGGATTCGTCGGCGCCGTCTTTGTCTCTCGCCACCTGCTGCAGGGCGGGAGCATGGCACTCGTTCACGGCGCTCTGTTGGCGTTGCCGCTTCTGATCGTCGTCGCCGCGGAGCTGACCGGCAGGTCGGCGAGCGTGCGCCGGAGCAGCCGTTTCAGCTTCGGGATGGCGAGGATGGCCGTCGTGTTCGTGGCCTTCGCCGTCTCGCTCACCTACGCCGGGCTCGCGTTCCGGCGCGGAGATCAACTCGGTGGGTTTGTCATCACCAGCGCCGTCTCGGTACTACTCGTGTTTCGCCTACTGGTGCACTCGCTCGAGCGCCATAATCATTCGGCCCGGCTCGAGGAGGCGCTGCACGAACAGGAACAGCTCGCGGTTATGGACTCTCTCACCGGGCTATACAACAGGCGTTTTCTCGATGCCGAGCTCCAGCTCGAGCTCGATCGGAGCGCGAGGTCACATGCGCCGGTTGGCGTGCTTCTCTGCGATCTCGATCACTTCAAGCAGATCAACGACGAGCACGGGCATCTTGTCGGAGACAGCGTGCTGCGAGAAGTCGCGCGCCGGCTGCTGAACGCGGTGCGAAACGGCGACCTGGTCGCTCGTTACGGCGGCGAAGAGTTCGTTGTGCTGCTGCCCAGCGGCGGCAAGGAGAAACTGAGAGAGATCGGGGAGCGCTGCCGCCGAGCCTTCGAAGTGGCGCCGTTCCAGCTTCCCCACAACGAAGAAGCACTCGTGACCATCTCGATCGGCGGCGCCTGCTGGCCCGACGACGCGAACACGCCGCGAGGTCTCGTGGGGGCCGCGGACGCCGCTCTCTATCGCGCAAAGGCGGCCGGACGAAACCGGATTTTCCTGAGCGATGTCGGAGAAGGCGAGCGCGCGGGCCCCCTGCCGATGCCGGAGGCGAGTGGTGCGCCAGAGCAGGTAGTGCAATCGGGAGCAGAGCCCTGGCTGGGTCTTTCCTCGCTGAGATCGGCGGTGACGGGTGAAGGAATCGTGCCGCTCGTCGACTCGCGGGACGACGTCGTGCCGATGGAACGCTGGGCGGCGTTGGTGGCGCGCGCGCTCGGACTGGACGAGGCGGCACAGCGGCGCTGCGCGCTGGCCGCTCGCTATCACGATGTTGGTAAGAGCACGCTCCCGCAGGCGATTCTGAGCAAGGGCGGGCCGCTCTCCATCCTCGAGTGGGATCTCGTCAAGGAGCATCCGGAGATGGGTGCCACACTCGTCGAGCTGGCGCCGGAGCTGGCCGGCATCGCGCGCATCATCCGCGAGCATCACGAGCGCTACGACGGCCGCGGTTATCCGCGCGGAAAGAAGAACGAAGAGATCTCGACCGAGGCGCGGATCATCGCTTGCTGCGACGCCTGGGAGGCGATGCGAAGCGAACGAGCTTATGCCGCCGCGAGAACGGCGAGCGAGGCGCGGGCGGAGCTTCTCGCCGGGCGCGGCACGCAGTTCGACCCCGAGGTCGTGATGGCCTTCCTGATGTTCGACGAGGGCGACTTCGAGGGCGCGACAAAAGCCCTCGACGACCTTTCGGCGAGGGCCGGCATACGGCTACCGAAGGAGTACTAGAGCACCAGGGAGCGGGTGTTAGTCCTTGCTGCGCCTGTCCTCGACCTCACGCCGCTCGGCGCCGTTGGCTCGCCGCTCGGCGACGACCGGAGCGGTGACCGTCTTTTCGGGCTCCGGCTCTTCGGGCAGTGCCTTGTGATGGAGAGCGGGATCGCCGTTGCCGTTGGTGTCTTTGGCGGTGTCGTCGAGGAGAAGACGTGCGCGCGCGAGTCGTTTGCGCTGGGCATGCGCCTGCGCAAGCGATTGACGCGTTGATTCGAGCCGTTCTGAGAGTTCGGCTATCTGGTGCTCGAGAGCTTCTTGGGCGCTGCGCAGAGCTTTCGCATCGAGCAGTCCGAGGAGTTCGTCGAGCTGAACGAGCTGCTGTTCGAGATCTGTTGCCACAACTTGCCTCCGCTGAAATTGGTCCAGCGTGGGATTGGGGGGACACCGAGTTTATCGCCGCTTTGTCCAATCGTCATTAGTCTCTATCCCTGAATCGAGGGATGCCAATTCGATATCGAGCATCGGCGCCCGCGAAGGAAGCACGGCCGGGCTAGCGTTCTGCTTTTCGAACCTCGAAGTCCTCGAGGATCGTCTGCGTCGCGGTGGCGCCGATTCGCGTGGCGCCCGCGTTCAGAACATCGATCAGAGCATCGAGGGTGCGTATCCCGCCGGCGGCTTTCACACCGATTCCGGGCGAGACGCTTCGACGCATCAGGCGCAGGTCTTCGAGCGTGGCGCCCGAGGGAGCGAAGCCGGTGGAAGTCTTGACGAAGTCGGCGCCCGCTTCCTCGCTGAGGCGGCAGCCGAGAATCTTCTGCGCCTCGTCGAGATAGGCGTTCTCGAGGATGACCTTGACCAGCGCTCGCCCGGAAGCTACGTCGACGACGGCCTGGATATCGGCCCGCACTTCGTCGACTGCGCCGGAGCGCAGGCGGCCGATGTTCAGCACCATGTCCAGCTCCTCGGCGCCCTCCGCGATCGCCCGCTCGGCCTCGAACGCCTTCACGGCGCTGGTCGAGGAGCCGTGCGGAAAGCCGATCACGGTGCTCACCTTCACGTCGGAGCCCATGAGCAACTCGTGGGCCTGCACTACGTCGCAGGGCTTGACGCAGGCCAAGGCGACGTCGTACTCGCGCGCCAGCTCGCAGCCGGCCCTGACCGCCTCGCTGTCGAGCTCGGGCCTGAGCAGCGAGTGGTCGATCGTCTTGGCGACCTGCTCGCGGGTGAGCGTTTTGACGCTGAAGGGGTTGCCGGTCATCGCGAGTCAGGATAGCGGGGCGCGCGTTCGCCGACGTATCCACTCATTCGTTTTCGGGCCGCCGCGACCGACCTGTGCGGGCGCGGCTCACAGAACGCGATCCCCTGGCCTCCACCCCGAACACTGACCACAACAACGGCCAGCCCGCCCCGCTTGTAGGAGCAGACGAGTCACTCGCAGCGAAGATGCGGTGACTCGTACACCAAGGTCATACCGCGAAAAGTCTTCGCCGGCTTTGCCGGCGGACTTTTCGCGGAGAAGCAGGGGCGAAGGGACTCGAACCCCCAACCCCCGGTTTTGGAGACCGGTGCTCTACCAGTTGAGCTACGCCCCTAGGGTTCGGCGACGATTCTACTTACGCCGAGGTTGAGTGATCGCAGGAAAGCCGCCGTAACCATCCCGAGCTCCGCTTGTAAACGCGGTCAGATCAGCTCGATTCTGGGACCAGCGAGGAGCAGGCGCCGCAGGCGCAGCGACCCGCCCAATAAGAATCCCGACGAAAACCGTCAGATTTTCGTCGGTTGAGGTAGGGGAAAGGGGGGTGGACCCCGTATTCTTGAAGTGTGCCCGCTGAGGACGTCCTCTCCCTTTGGCGAAAATACCGCGCGAGCCGCGATCGCCAGCTACGTGACCGCCTCATCCTGACCTACGCGCCGTTGGTCAAGTTCGTCGCCGGTCGCCTCGGCTCGGGGCTGCCCGCCCACGTGGACGAGGGCGATCTGGTCTCCTACGGACTGCTCGGCCTGATCGGCGCGATCGAGCGCTACGACCCCGACCGCGACGTCAAGTTCGAGACCTACGCGATCGCCCGTATCAAGGGCTCGATCATCGACGAGCTACGGGCGATGGACTGGGTTCCGCGCTCGGTGCGAGCGCGTGCGCGTGACATCGAGCGCGCGATCGGCGAGCTGGAGGCGCAGAGCGGCCGGGCACCGAGCGAAGAGGAGATCGCGGCCAAGCTGGGCGTGAGCCAGGACGAGCTGGGCGAGAACCTGCTCGAGATATCGCGCTCTTCGATCGCCGCGCTGGACGAGCTCTGGACGGTTTCGTCTACCGGCGGCGACCAGGTCGCGCTGATCGACACGATCGAGGACACGCAAGGCCCGGAGCCACAGGCGGCCCTCGCGCAGACAGAGATGCGCGAGGCGCTGGGCGAGGCGATCGCGCGCCTGCCCGAGCGCGAGAAGCTCGTGGTCACGCTCTATTACTACGAGGAGCTGACCCTGCGTGAGATCGGCGAGGTGCTGGGAGTGACAGAGTCACGCGTCTCGCAGCTTCACACCAAGGCGATCCTGCGCCTCAAGGCGCGTCTCGGCGGCGCCCAGACACGCGCCGCGCTCGAGCGCAGCTGATAACGGCCGGAAATCTTCGATTTCCGGCCGCGGAGTAACGAGAAGCTGAGCGCGCCGTTGGCGCTTGCTCAACTTCTGCTCCTACTCGCGGGTCGAACTTGTTCGGGTCGCTTTGCGGGGATCGGGTTGGGTTGACGACGGCGTCTGTGAGCCGCGCCCGCCATGTCGGTCGCGGCGGCCAGGGGCAAAGCTCCTGTCCACCGACGAAAGTCGCCAGGCTTTTGTCGGCTACCGCGCACTCCTATCGGGCTAGGCTCTAAGATCGCAGACGCAATCGGTCCAGGAGGAGAGCGCATGCCCGTTGTCGAGCCCGGCAAGATTCGTAACCTCGCTGTCGCAGGTCA
>Ga0209638_1000508_pt1 | contig 25538 bp, 25 predicted proteins | sample BarGraNGADG00211_FD_184490 | JGI IMG/M metagenome (GOLD analysis project Ga0209638, IMG submission 184490) | Arctic peat soil microbial communities from Barrow, Alaska - Barrow Graham LP Ref core NGADG0002-211 (SPAdes) (version 2) | ecosystem: Environmental > Terrestrial > Soil > Wetlands > Peat...
CCCCCTTCAGCCCGGATATGGCAGACACGTGTCGACCCAGACGTGCTGGGGTCATCCGGCGATGTCAAACACGAGGTAGGTGGAGGGCTGACGTGCCAAGGTTGCAGGTACCGTCACTTTGCCAGTTGTTGAAGGTATTCCCAGCGATGATAGAGAGCACGCATAAGTGTAAGAAGCGCCTTTGTATGATCAAATCGCGTGAGAGAAGGTCATATATCAGCACATACAGCCACTGGAGGCTCGGCGACCCGTTCTGTTTCGTACTGGTCCTGGACCTGAGCGGGCGGTCGGCGGGTCCGACTCGAGACGGCGCGCGGAGTCACCCGTTCGCAGATCCGCATTAAGCCGATAATCTACATTATGTCAATCTATGCGGAATTCCACCCGACAACTCCCTGAGCAGTGCTCCCCCATGACCGGCGCGGACTCGCTACCGGTCACGACGGGCCTTTGAGATCTCTGCAGCTACTGGTTGAGATTCTGTGGGCCGCTTGCCGTCCTTCCAAGGTTTCGCGCCAGATGATCACCTGTTCGTATGCCGGTACAGCACCTTTTTGACGCGCCCATTGAGTCCGTGCGTGATCTTCGCCATGAGAAAGGCAGGATCTAGCGGCTTGTTTCTCCAGACATCTGAGTGCTACCTGGACGAGTCAGAAGTTGGTCTGCTTTGGCGACCGGCCGTTTTGTGACTGGCCAGTGTTGGCCTGAGCCTCTCCCCCGTACTCGGACTGGTGTTCGAGACTCTGTTTTGTCAGTCCAGGACCGACAGGGCCGTCAGGGGCTCAGCCCCCGTGAGGTCGCCGCTGGCGGCCCGGCAGTCCAAGTCAAGTACCGGGCCGACTGGCCCCTCGGGCGGGCACGCCCTAAGGACCACCAGGGACAGGTACACCGCTTGAACCTCCGGAGCCTGGCGGTGGGCCGGCGAAACCTCCCGCGAACAGGCTTGGGTAGGACCTTGCGCCCAGTGCGATCAGCACGACCAGGATGACCACGGGTAGCCAGCACGGCAGCTGTGCCAGCAGCCATGCCCCCAGAAGGCTTATCAGCCCGAGCGGCGGCAGATAGAACCTGATTAGGTGGATGTCGCTGCCGGGTCCTGAAGCCATCCGCGCCGTCCAGTCGTAGGCGAAGTACAAGCCCCAGATGCCGATCCAACCAGTGGCCAGCACCGCTCCGGCAACTGCGTCTCGTCGATAGCTTGCTCGCCGTTCACTCTCGATTCCCCGCCGTCGTGAGGACATTGCCCGTAGCGCCATCCACCCCAGGGCACCCAACGCCAGCAGCGACAGGGGCATGCTGCTCAGCAGGCCCATCGGCATGTGTTGCAGATTGGGAATCACCGAGGGAAGGCTGAACGTGATCTCACCGGAGGAATACCCCGTCTTGAGTGCGCTGCCGTATGCCAGGTAGTCCAACGCTAGAACGCCGACGATGAGCGCAGCGACTGTACACATCCACCAGCCGACGGTCCGCAGAGGCAAGGCTGCTCGGCGGAAGACCAGGAGCACTGCAAGGACAGCCACAGCCAGCAGAACCACGTTGGTGTACCGGTCCAGGACGGCGGCTTCCAGGGCCATGAACCCGAGCAGGCCAATCACGGTGCGCCGCCGGACCGTCCGCTCTGTCGCGAGTGTGGCCCAAAGCAGCGCCCCCGAGCCGGCGGCGATCAGCGCGGCGTCGGTGAACGTGGGCATGGTGGCCCGCCACGCGAAGGCCAGAGCTGCACCCGAGCTGCAGAACAGGACTACCGCCCAGGTACCACCCCAGCGCCCGAGCCAGCGGCGGCGCCGAAGAACAAGCCCAGGCAACCCAGCGCCCCGTAGAACAATGGGGTCGCCCGAAGCATCCCCAAAGCCTGGAAAGGAGCCGCCAGGAACGGGTAGCCGGGGTTCTTCTCGCTGATCCAGGTGCCGTTGGCCATATGCACCCACTGCGAGATGCCCATGCCGCCACCACTGCTCAACTGTTTGAGCAACGCCTGGTACTGCCCGTTGGTCAGACTCAGCAGATGCCCCTGTGTCATCGCGATGATCGATGCGCGGTAGGCGTAGTCGTCCGGCTCAAGCAGCTGGGTAGATCTCGCCGTCACCGCCACGCACAGCGCGGCGAAAGCCGCGGCCGCCACCAGCACCTCGCCCCGACCGAACCGGCGAGGTGGACCTTCGCCGGCCGGATCCAGGGTCCGGACCGACGCGTCGTCACCGGTCACCGGGAGCTGCGCTGCCGTGTCTGTGTGCCGATCGCCCATAAAGCCGATCATGGCCGCTGCGTCTCTGCGGGACCTCTGAGACGCCTACGAGAATGCCACTTCTCGGGCCCTGAGATGGGGCCAGGTAAAGGCAAGGGCGACGACGACTGCAGCCCAGGTCAGATGGATGGCCCCGACCGCCTCCTGGTGGGCGAACCACCAGTGCGTCAGGCCTGTTGTCGTGGTCAGTGCGTGCGGGAAGTCTGCGACGAACGGCTGCCAGAAGACGATGACGGTGCCCAGCGTGGTCCAAGGAATCGTCCAGCCGGTGCCGAGCAGGTCGAAGACCACGGCAGCCAGTGCCGCGCTGCCGATGTAGTAGGCGTTGTCTTTCGGGTCCAGGGCCAGTCGCACCGCGACCGAGACGAGCAGCACCCCCGGCAAGCCTGCGGTCAGGGCTGTTACGGTCGCCGCCGCGGGTGCGAGAACGAGCTGAGCGGTTCGTCCCCATCGTGGCATCAGCACGCCGCGCACGCCCAGCGTGTGCAGTCCCGACGCAGGTGACAAGCCGACCGGTGGGCTCAGTGCTCCTAGGGTGTGCGGGTTGGCGAGCACGAAGGGTGCCCAAGCCAGCGCGGTTCCGGCAGCGGCGACGGCTGCTGCCCTCAGCCTGCCCCAGGGTAGAAGGAGCAGCAGCGGCAGGAACCCGACTGCCCAGGGTTTCGATGCGATGGCGGCCGCAAGCGCCACGCCCGTCAGCACGGGGCGGCCAGCGGAGACCGCGCGCAGAGCAACGATGGCAAAGACCATTGCCAGGACGTCATCGAGGTGTCCCCACCGGACCGAGAGAACTGTCCAGGCCGGGATGAGGACGATGGCGGCGATGAGCATCCGGCGGCGCCTCTTGGCTGGGGCCACCAACGGCGTGAGTGCAACCACGAGCAGTGGGCCGGCTGCCGCCATCGCAACAAGGGCGAGGCTCTTGCCTGTGGCGGCCGGCAGTGGGCGCAGCACAGCGGCCACCACTAGCGAGAGGGGGCCGGTCTGCAGCCACGGAGCGTCGGCATAGAGGTTCAGACCCGACCCCTGCAGAAGCAGCTTGGCGCCATCAACCGAGAAGTGCCACGACAGACCGGAATTTGGCCACATGTGCCAGGCCCACCACACGGTCCAGATGGCAACGAAAGACCCGGAGACCACGACGGGCAGTGCCTTGCGCCGCCGCCCCGGGTCGCTCATGCCAACGACTCCAGGCCAAGGTTCTTGCCCTCTTGCCGGTGGTGAGCTGGCAGGAGTTGCAGCCAGTTCTGACCAGCGGCGTGCTCGAACACGGTCTCCTCCCCGTCATCCTCGTCCCACTGGGTGCCGACTTCGATGAACCCCAGTCCGGCGATCAGCTGGCGGGAAGCCGGATTCCCAGGGCTCACCGTGGCACGGAATCGAAGCACTGCAGGGTCGCGCTGTGCCCAGTCAAACATGGCCAGCACAGCTTCTCGGGCGTATCCCCGCCGCCGGTAGGCGGGGAACACCTCGTAGCCGATCTCCAGCATGCCGTTGACGTCAGCCGGACCATGGAAGCCGACCCGACCAATTGCCACCCCGGGGTCAGCTCGGAGCACGATCGTCCGAAACAGCAGGGGCAGTGCCTCAGGGTTGCGCTGGACAATGGCAGTTCGGAACCTCAGCGTCAACTCAATCGCTCGCGGCCAGTCTTCCGGGATCCGGTAACTGACAAGGCGCTGGGCGGATTCTCGGTCCCCGCGCAAGAGCGTCTTCATGAGTTTTCTGGTCATCGCCACCAGATCCAGGCGATCCGACCTGAGGTCCGTGTTCGTCACGTGCCCCACCTCTCCCCCAACGCCGCGACGACCTTCCAGTCACGGGTGGTCGCCACTACCCCCCCACGCTCGATCCGGGCGTTGGTGAGCTTGCCCTGGTGCGAGGGGTGTGCAAGCCAGAAGTAGACCTCACGGCCATGAACGTGTGCCCGCTCCCCCGGGAGGTCCCAGTCGTTCATCGTCGCGGCGAAGTCGTCACCGGGATCCTCCTGCAGGAAGCTGACATAACGTCGCAGCTCTCCTTCCCACGGAGCTGCCAGGGCAGTTCCGTAAGACGAGAGCTCAGCCATCTGCGCAGGGGTCCGAACGATGGTCCTCACGGTGAACCCGCAGAGCTCGGCCAACGCTGTCTCGAAGGCGAGCTCGACCTCGCGCGATGAGCCCAGACTCGAGTTGACACGCATGTTCCCGCTCTGGATGTAGCTCTCAACCTCGCCACAGCCCGCACGGACCAGCCCGGCTCGCAGATCAGCCATCTTGGCGAAACGCCCGCCCACGTTGAGCGCCCGCAGGAATGCGACGTAGGTGGTCATCAGATCGAGAACGTCCCGCGGCCGACTTCCCGCACAGAGCCACTGACCAGGATCGTGCCGTCCACGCCCACGGCCAGATCCAGCACCGATGGGCGCCCAGTCGCACTTCCCTGGTGGATCCGGCGGCGAGTCCCCACCTCGCTGTGAGCCAGGAACCAGCCGCCGAGGTTCGCACAGGCCGATCCGGTTGCCGGGTCCTCGAGCACCGCGTGACTCTGGGTGAAGAAGAACCTGGCCTCGACGGTGTCAGGACCCGTCGGCGCCCAGAGGTAGACCAGTGACTCTCCGTCCGGGCGGGTGGCGAACTTCGTCAGCAGCCTGGGGTCGGCGCACGCAGCCCCGACGTCGCGGGCTGACCGCAGCGGCAGGATGAGTTGGAGGCTGCCTGTGTCGACCCACAATGGTTCTGCCGCAATGCGATCCGCGCTGAGCCCGATCATGGCGCTCAGATCCTCACGTCGCACGTCGACCTGGTAGGACGTCGGCGCCTTCGCCTGCAGCGTCCACACGTTGTCCGTCACATGCACCGAAATGTCTCCGGCGGGCATATGCAAAAGGACCGCATCCGTCGCGCTCGACAGCTCACGCACGACGTAGGCCGTGCCCAGTGTGGGGTGCCCGGCGAAGGGCATCTCGTAGCCAGGCGTGAAGATGCGGACATTGGCGCTCACCTCCGCGGCGCCGGGGGTGATGAACGTGGTCTCCGAGAGATTGAGCTGTCGGGCCAGGCCCTGCATCTGCACGTCGGACAGACCTGATGCGTCCTCGAACACGCACAGCGGGTTGCCCGAGAAGGGACTGTCACCAACTGTGAAGACGTTCAGAATGCGGTAGTTGAGCAGCACGGCGGGTCAGGGCTCGATTCGCGTTCTGACATGAGTGCCGAGCTCGACGGTACGGCTCACGGTGCAGAGCCGGTCGTGCGAACGTTGCACCGCCTCGGGCAGGAGCGCCCGCGCGGCGTCCCCACCCTCGCCGTCAGGGAACTTCAGCCGGAAGGTCACCGACAGCTCTTCCATCCTGTTACCACCCTCATCGCGCACCTTGTCCCCGCCGACTTCCACCACGAAGGAATCCGGCTCGGCCCGTCGGGTTGCGAAGAGGTCGACGTCGACCGCCGTGCATCCGCCAATGGCCGCCAGGAACAGCTCAACCGGCGTGAAGTCGCTGACGTCCCCCGTGCCGAAGTCGAGGGTGCCGCCACGGCCGTTGACAGCTCTGTAGCGGCCTGCCGACATGCGGGTGATGGTGACCGTTCGATGTGAGTTCACAGGCATCCCACTACTTTGCCAGACGTGATCACAGCCGTTGAATTCACGGTCCTGTCGGCGGTCGGTCATAACCTTCGCTTGTGCGCTTCATACATACCTCTGACTGGCATCTGGGACGATCCTTCCACCGGGTACGGCTGCTGGAGGCCCAGGCCCGCTATCTGGACCATCTGGTCGATGTGGTCCGCTCCGAAGGCGTCGATGCAGTGCTCGTCTCCGGTGACGTCTACGACCGGGCACTGCCCGCTCCCGACACCGTGGAAGTACTCTCCGACGCTGTCACCCGGCTCATCGACGCGGGCGCCGTCGTGGTCCTGTCTAGCGGAAACCACGACTCTGCGATCCGTCTCGGATTCGCCTCAGAGCTTCTGGCCCGGGCGGGGCTTCACATCCGGACCAGCCTGGAGTCGGTCGGGACGCCGGTGCCGATCAAGGGCAGCGACATCTATCCCCTGCCCTACCTGGAGCCCTCTGTGGCTGCCGACGGGCTGGGCGCACTGGAACGGACTCACGCGGCGGTGCTGAGAGCAGCAATGGACAGGGTTCGCACTCACGCACTCACCCGGCCTGGGCCCGCCGTGGTGATGGCTCATGCCTTCGTCACCGGCGGGGCGACCAGCGCGTCCGAGCGTGATATCAGCGCTGGCGGGGTAAGTGCCGTCCATCCGGACGTGTTCGTGCAGGCCGACTATGTCGCACTGGGGCACCTGCACGGTCCCCAGCGCATCACCGAGACGGTCCGTTACTCGGGCTCGCCAATTGCCCTGTCCTTCAGCGAGGCTGACCATCACAAGGGCGCTGTCCTGGTCGAGGTCTCGGATGATGCCCTGACCACCCAGACCATTGCGGCGCCCCCTGCCAAGCCGCTGGCTATCCTGCGAGGTGACCTCGAAGATCTGCTGCGCGACCCAGCCCACCGCGGCGCCGAGTCGGCCTACTGCCAGATCACCCTGACCGATGCAGTGCGGCCGTTAGGTGCGATGGAGCGGTTGCGACGACGCTTTCCCGATACGTTGGTTCTCGGCTTCGAACCTCCTGGCGCGCAAGCGATTCCACGCACCCGCGCAGCCGCGATGCACCAGCGCAGCGACCTTGACCTCTGCTTTGACTTCCTTACCCACGTTCGCAGCGGCCATGCTGCCTCCGAGCGGGAGCGTGCTCTGCTGGGCACCGCCGTCGAACGTTCCCGGCTGGGTCGCGCAAACCGCGACGACCAGGGACGCTCCAGCATCACCGGCAGTGCCGCGTGAGGCTGCACCGCTTGGCGATCAGGGCCTTCGGCCCTTTCGCCGGCTCGGAGGAGGTCGATCTTGACGCGCTGGCGTCTTCGGGCCTGTTTCTCATCCACGGTCCCACCGGCGCTGGCAAGACAAGCATCCTTGATGCCATCTGCTTCGCCCTGTATTCCGCTGTGCCCGGCGCCCGGACCGGCGCCCGGGCCACCCTGCGCAGCGACCACGCTGCGCAGGGTGTCATCCCCGAGGTGACACTGGAGTTCACGGCCGCCGGGCGCCGTCTGCGGGTCTGCCGGTCACCAGAGTTCTCTCGAGTTAAGAAGCGTGGGACCGGTCAGACCACAGTTCCCGCCAAGGTGGTACTCGAGGAGCTGGTGGGGGCTGGCTGGGTGAACCGCGGGACACGCAACGACGAGGTCGCCATGGTGCTCAAAGACGTCCTGGGCATGGGCCTGGAGCAGTTCATCAAGGTCGTGTTACTCCCCCAGGGCGACTTCGCAGCCTTTCTGCGAGCCAGCCCCGAGGAGCGTCGTTCGGTCTTGGAGAAGCTGTTCGACACCCAGCGGTTCACCGATGTGGAGACCTGGCTGACTGAGCGCCGTCGCCACAGCGCCACAGCTGTGGGCACAGCCCGCGACAGGCTCTCGACCGGTCTTCTGCGAGTCGACGATGTGATCGCCCGCCTGGACGCAGGCGACGACCTTTTCGCTGCGCAGTGGTCTGATCTGCACCATCCCATCATTGTCAGCGTGCTGCAGGCGCTGGCGGCTGCAGTTGACGTTCGTGCCAACGCCGCCTTGGCCGACGTCGAGGTCGCCCACTGCCTAGTTGTCCAGACGGAGTCCGCGGTCCACCAAGGCAGCGCGGTCTTGCGGTGCCGCGAGACGGCGACTGAGGCCCGCGCGCGCCTTCACGGGTTGGACGAGCAAGAAACGCTCTATCAGGACGCGGTTCGCCTGCTCGACCTTTCGGAGCGCGCCAGTGCCGTCAGCGGTTATGTGGCGGCAGTCCAGAGCGCCAATCTCACCGGTGATGCTGCGCTGGCCCATGCCGCGAAGCTGCGCGAGCCCCTCGGGCTCCTGACTGAGGACGACGCTGACGTCGCGTCAGTAGCTTTCCTGATCGAAAAGGTGGTCGCTCACAGCGACGCCCTGAACCAGGTCGTGACCCGTGACCGCCAGGCGCACGGCTTGGCGGAGGAGTCAGCTCGACACAGTCAGTCGGCGGTGGTTGCCGATGAGGAATCGGCTGCCCTCGCTGTGCAGCGCTCTGAGTCGCAGTTGCGTCGGGCTTCTGCGGAGAAGTCTCGAGACGAGGGTCGAGCCGCGCTGGCCGCGATTCCCGCGCTGGCCGCGCGTCACAAGGACCTGGTCAGGATCCGGCAGCTCCTCGATGACCAGGAGCGCTCAGCCGGCACCGTCGAGTCACTGCGGCGGCAGGTTGACTCGGCGGAAGAACTGTTCCTGGACCGCCGAGAGAGGCTTCTGGACCTGCGTGAGCGAAGACTGACCGGGCTGGCAGCCGAGCTTGCCAGCGGACTCGACGCGGGCGACCCCTGCCCGGTCTGTGGATCCAGTGTTCACCCCATGCCAGCGATGACAACCGACGTGGTCAGTCAGACAGATATTCGATCGGCGGAGGCCGAGCAGGCTCATGCCACAGAGGCCCTCAGCCGGGTCAGGTCGACGCTCGCGGCTGAGCTGGCCCTTGGGGGCGCTCGCACCGTGGAGCTTGCGGCACATGCTGGAGGTTCTGAACGCGAGCCCACGGCCAGCGATGTTGCGGATGCCGTGGCAACGAGCAACGCTGCCCTCGCCGATGCGCGCGTTGCCGCGTTGGCACTGCCCGAGGCACAGGTTCAACTGGCGGCACTATCGCTGGATGCGGAGCGGCTGCGGGGACTCATCGCTGGCGCGGCCGCCACCAGTGCATCATCGCTGGCCCTGGCGGCCTCGACCCGTGTGCAATCCCAGGCCGCTGGCAGTGAGGTCACGAAGCTGCTCGTTAACCATCACCAGGCCTGTCCCTGCCACACCGGCGGGTTAACCGAGCGCGCCGCCGTTGTGTCTTGGCACCAACAGACTGTCGGCCACCTTCACTCACTGGCCACAGGGCTCCAGGAGCTCGCCACCCAGAGGGACAACGCCCTTGATGCCGTCCGTAGATTGTCAGCCGCGCTGCAGGCCAGCGGCCTTGAGAGCATGGAGCATGCTCAGGCTGCGGTGTTGTCGCCGGCGAGGGTCGCCGCGCTCACGGCCCTGTTGCGGACCGCTGAGCAGCAACGGGCGCGGGCAACCGCACTGTTGGCCCAGCCTGATGTCGCCGCTGCGCTTCAGATGCCGACCCCCGACGTGGACGCACTGGCTGAGGCACACCGGCAGGCGGCAGCGTCGCTGAACTGCGCCGTCCGGCGGCACACGCTGTCAGAAGCGGCCCAGGGAGAGCTCACGGCACTCTCCAGTACCGTGCACCAAGCATTGGCCGACCTTGGGCCAGCGCAGGAGGAGGCCCAGCTGGTCCAAGACCTGGCCGAGTGCTTGGCCGGCAACAGTGCTGACAACGCACTGCGGATGCGTCTGTCCTCATACGTCCTGGCCGCTCGGCTGGCCGAGATCGCGACACTGGCCAACGAACGCCTCACGACCATGAGTGACGGCCGCTACACCTTGGAGTACACAGACGCCCTTGCCGCAAAGGGCGCCCGCAGCGGTCTCGGCCTGCTGGTGAGGGATGCCTGGACCGGGCAGACGCGCGAGACGTCTTCGCTGTCCGGAGGTGAGGCGTTCATGGCTTCTCTGGCGTTGGCGCTAGGAATGGGTGACGCCGTGCGGGCCGAAGCCGGTGGCTTCGACCTGCAGACGCTGTTCGTCGATGAGGGTTTCGGCTCGCTCGATGAGGAAAGCCTCGAACAGGTGATGGCCGTCCTGGACACCCTCCGGGAGGGTGGCAGGGCCGTCGGCATCGTCAGCCATGTCAGCGAGCTGCGCACGCGCATCCCCCATCAGCTGCGGGTGCTTAAGCAGCAGGCAGGTTCACGCATCCTCACCGAGAACCGGGACAGCCCGGCTGCCTGAGCCGACTCCGGCTCGGCTCAGTCCTCGAACGCCTCCGGCGGTGGGCAGGAGCAGACCAGATTCCGGTCGCCGTAGGACTCGTTGAGACGACGCACGGGTGGCCAGTACTTCGAGAGCTTGTCAACACCGGCAGGGAAGGCCGCCAGCTGGCGGGTGTAGGGGTGGTCCCACTGCTCGGCCAGGCAGGCCGCCGTGTGCGGGGCGTGGTGCAGCACGCTGTCCTGTGCGGACACCTCGCCACGGGCAACCTGATCGATCTCCGCGCGGATGGCGATCATGGCGTCGCAGAACCGGTCGAGTTCGATGAGATCCTCACTCTCGGTCGGTTCCACCATGAGGGTGCCGGCGACGGGGAAGGACATCGTGGGTGAGTGGAAGCCGTAGTCGATGAGCCGCTTGGCGACGTCATCCACCGATACTCCGGTGTCGTGGGTGATCCCCCGCAGGTCCAGGATGCACTCATGGGCCACGATTCCCTCGTTGCCTGAGTAGAGAACCGGGAAATGCTCACGCAGTCGGGCGGCGATGTAGTTCGCCGACAAGATGGCGACCTGTGAGGCACGGGTCAGCCCGGCGCCGCCCATGAGCCGGACATAGGCCCAGGAGATCGGAAGGATGCTCGCCGAACCGTACGGAGCACCCGAGACCGGGCCCACGCCCGTGGCGGGGCCGGCTTCAGGGGCGAGCGGGTGGTTCGGAAGATACGGCGCGAGGTGGCTGCGCACAGCCACCGGACCGACGCCAGGGCCGCCGCCGCCGTGCGGGATGGCGAACGTCTTGTGCAGGTTCAGGTGCGACACGTCGCCGCCGAACTTGCCCGGTTGGGCGAGGCCGATCAACGCGTTCAGGTTGGCGCCGTCGATGTAGACCTGGCCACCGGCGTCATGGACCAGCGCGCACAGCTCGGTGATCGTGTCTTCGAAGACACCATGGGTCGAGGGGTAGGTCACCATGATCGCCGCGAGGTTCTCCCGGTGGGTCGCGACCTTGGCCCGAAGGTCTTCCATGTCGATCTCGCCGGTTGCTGCGGTCTTGACCACGACGACCTTGTGGCCGGCCATGGCCGCGCTGGCCGCGTTCGTCCCGTGCGCGGAAGCTGGGATCAGACAGATGTTGCGGAACGACTCGCCCCGAGCCTCGTGATAGGCGTGGATCGCCAGCAGACCGGTCAGCTCCCCCTGTGAGCCGGCGTTGGGCTGCAGTGTGACGGCGTCGTAGCCGGTGATCTCGCAGAGCCACGCCTGCAGGTCCCTGATCAGTGACCGGATTCCTTGCGTCTGGGTCGTCGGCGCGAACGGGTGCAGAGATGAGAACTCCGGCCAGGACACCGGCTCCATCTCCGTGGTGGCGTTCAGCTTCATCGTGCAGGATCCGAGCGGGATCATGCCCCGGTCGAGGGCGTAGTCCCGATCGGAGAGCTTGCGCAGGTAGCGCAGCATCGCCGTCTCGCTATGGTGGCTGTGGAACACCTCATGGGTCAGGTAGTCCGACTCTCGGATCAGCACCGAGGGCCAGTTGAGGCCTTCGACAGGGGCAAGAGCCGACGGCTCCGGGACGCCGAAGGCGGCCAACACCGAACAGAGGTCCCGGATGTCGGTGGTCTCGTCGGTGCTGACGGAGATGCGATCGGCGTCAACTTGCCAGATGTTCACGCCACGGACGGCCGCCTCGGCGACGACTTCGCCGGCCCGACCTTGAACCCTGGCCGTGATCGTGTCGAAGAAGTTCGCGGTCTCGACCTCGACCCCGCCCGCGCGCAGGCCGTTCGCCAACGCCGTGGCATGACCGTGAACGCGTCGGGCGATCCGGGCCAGGCCCGCTGGGCCGTGGTAGACGGCGTACATCGAGGCCATGACGGCCAGGAGCACCTGTGCGGTGCAGATGTTGGAAGTGGCCTTCTCGCGGCGGATGTGCTGCTCGCGGGTCTGCAAGGCCAGGCGGTATGCCGGATGGCCGTCGGCGTCGATGCTGACTCCCACGAGTCGACCCGGCATCGTGCGCTCCAGGCCTGCCCGAACGGACATGAAGCCTGCGTGTGGGCCACCAAAGCCCATGGGCACACCGAAGCGCTGGCTGCTGCCGACAGCGACGTCGGCGCCCCACTCCCCCGGAGGGGTGAGCAGGGTCAGGGCAAGCAGGTCGGTTGCGGCGGTGACCATTGCGCCAACCTCATGTGCGGCGGCGGTCAGCGCCGACCAGTTGCGCAGCTCACCATCGGCGCCGGGGTACTGCACGATGACACCGAAGACAGCCTTGCCACCGGCCGTTGCAGCCAGCTGTTCGGCCGTGGTGACGCCGCTGAGATCGGCGACGAGGACAGACAGACCTTGAGGCTTGGCTCGGGTCTGGACGACGGCGATGGACTGGGGGAACATCTGCTGGTCAAGGACCAGTACAGCGTCGGCGGGGGCCTTGCTCGCGCGTCGCATCACGGTCATGGCCTCTGCTGCTGCGGTGCTCTCATCCAGCAGCGAGGCACTGGCGATCCTCAGGCCCGTCAGGTCCACGATGACCGTCTGGAAGGTGAGTAAGGCCTCGAGCCGGCCCTGGGAGATCTCCGGCTGGTACGGCGTATAGGCGGTGTACCACGCAGGGCTCTCAAACACGTTCCGCTTGATCACCGGCGGGGTGATGGTGCCGTAGTAGCCCAAGCCGATCATCTGGGTCAGGACGGCGTTGCGAGAAGCCAGGGCTCTCAGCTCCTCGATGACCGCCTCCTCAGTGGGTGCCGCCTCAAGGCGGAGGGCGCGTTCGTTGCGGATGACTCCCGGGATGGCAGTGTCAAGCATGGCTTCGAGGCTGGGCTGACCGACAACCTTGAGCATCGCCGCGACGTCGTCGTGGTCAGGGCCAATGTGGCGGGAAATGAAGTCCGGCTCAACGGCCGGGTTTGAATCGATGGTCACCTGAGGCTCCTCACGCGGGCGGCACGCATGTGCCGAGCGGTCATTGCCTCCCCGCCTGTCGCCCGAAGGTGGCTTCAAGTTGCCTGCCCGTTGCGGTCCTGGCGCCTGAGAGGTTCCGGGGAGGTTTGCCCCTTCGGCGCCCCATCACCATGCGCTCCCACAAAGAGATTGCACGGTACGGGGACTCTCCCGCACGGGGTAATCAGCGACGTCAATATAACACCGGCGAGCCATGTCGCTGTCGCCGCGATGCCCGTGAGGGTGACGGTGATGGTGACCCAGCCTCCAGGGGTCAGGCCACCACCGAGATGAGGTGACGTCATCGAAGAACTTAACTGATCTTGCGTGCCTGCCTACGAGTGGTGAGCTCGTCGCCAGGATGAGCGACAGTGGGATCCTCTTCGGCGAGCTCGCTCGGGAGCGAGGCAAGAACGCCCTCAACCTCGCGCCAGACGTGACCCACGGCTATGCCAAACACGCCCTGACCGCCTTGCACGAGGTCGATGATCTCCTCAGCCGACGTGCATTGGTACACGCTGGCGCCATCGCTCATCAGCGTGATCTGGGCGAGGTCCTCAACACCTCGCTCACGAAGATGGCTGATGGCGACCCGAATCTGCTGCAGGGAGACTCCACTGTCCAGCAGTCGCTTGACGACCTTGAGGACCAGGATGTCGCGAAAGCCGTACAGACGTTGGGTCCCAGAGCCCGTGGCACTACGGACGGAGGGCTCGACCAAACCGGTGCGGGCCCAGTAGTCCAGCTGTCGGTAGGTGATGCCCGCGGCGCTGCAGGCGGTGGGACCGCGGTAGCCGGTGTCCTCACGCAGTTCAGGAAGGTCGTCGGTGAACAACAGACCCTGTGCCGCGACCGGCGCAGAACCATGGCCCTGCCGCGCTTCTCCGGTGGAGTACACGCTTACCTCCTTGCGAACTACAGCGTCGTTATTTGCTCTGACGGTACGGTGGACGACGGGTGAGCGTCAAACACCACGCGTAGCAGCTGGCGTGTCGCGTCACCTGGATCAAAGCCTCAACGTTCACTAGAGAGTCACTCCTGTCCTGGTGGCCACGTCTCGGCCGGGCCACTCTCGCCGGGGTTGTCGAAGTCCTCTGCGGATACATGGTCCAGGAATTCCCGAAAGCGTTCGACCTCGTCGTCCTCTTCAGCTGCGATCGCCACGCCGGCTTCGTCCAGGAGGCTGTCCTCGACCAGGATCGAGGTGCCCGTGCGCAGTGCCAGAGCGATGGCGTCCGAAGACCGGGCACTCACCTCGACGGCGCCGTCAAAGACCAGGGTGGCATGGAAGATGCTGTCCTTCAGTGCGACGATCCGGACCTCGATGAGCTCGTGGCCCAGCTCCTCGATGACGTTCTTGAGCAGGTCATGGGTCATCGGCCGCGGCGGCACCACTCCCTGCTGGGCATAGGCAATTGCTGTGGCTTCGGCCGCACCGATCCAGATGGGCAGGTAACGCTCTCCGCCCCGTTCGCGCAGCAAGACGATCGGTTGGTTGGTCGGCATCTCGACGCGAACGCCCAGGACGTCCAGTTCTCTCACCTAGCCAACGGTACTCGCTTAGTCCGCGGCTAGACCCGCCTTGACCAGAGCAGTGTGCAAAGCGATGCACTCGGCGAGGATCTTGGGAGTCGGATCGCCGCTGATCTTGCCGCCTGTGCCCCGGCCTCGCCCGCGGATGGGTGAAACGACCTGCTGAACCAGACCGATCTCGCGGTCGGCTGCGGTGCGGAACGGCCTCAGGTGGCGGGGTTCAATGCCATACGCCGCCAGGGCGCCGGCGGCGCGCGCCACTGCGAGCGCCGCATCCCCGTAGTGCCCACTGGAGTCGGGGCGCAGCAGACCATACGTCGACAATGCCTCGAAGGTGGGGTTGTCCAGTCCGGCTGCCTCGCACAGCTCAGCGTCGGTCAGCCGGAGGTCATTGCGGCGGCTCAGGTCGAAGGGTGTCGGCAGATCGGGGTCGCTGACTCCTATGGGGACCTGAGGACGCGAGGACGCGCCGTCGACCGGTGCTGGCTCTAGTCCACGTTCGATCTTGTCCAAGGCCTCACGGATGACCTTGAGCGGCCAGAAGCGATCACGCTGAGCCGTCAGGATGTATCGAAGTCGTGTGAGGTCCTCGGGCGAGAACGTGCGGTACCCAGACTCAGTGCGCTGGGGGGTCAGGAGTCCCTCAGCCTCCAGGAAACGGATCTTGGAGATGCTGACGTCCGGGAAGTCCGGTGCGAGCGTGGCCAGGACCGCCCCGATCGTCAACGGACGTGCGGTGGTCGCCTGGCTCACACCAGGCGGGTTACTGGGCGGCACCGGCATAGAACACCAGCCGGAACTTGCCGATCTGCACCTCGTCGCGTGTCTTCAGAGCGGCCTCGTCGATGCGTTGCCGGTTGACGTAGGTGCCGTTCAGAGAGCCGACGTCACGCACCAGGAAGACGTCACCCTCGCGGCGGAAGGTCGCGTGCTTGCGCGACACCGTGACATCGTCGAGAAAGATGTCGCTGTTGGGGTGACGCCCCGTGGTGACGTCGTCCGCGTCGAGCAGGAAACGTGCACCGGCGTTTGGCCCACGAAGGACCACCAGCAGGGCCGTTCCGGGACGCAATGCCTCGACCGTTGACTGGTCCTGGGCCGACAAGGTGAAGTCGGCATCGCGGTCAGCATCGGTCACCGGCTCGGCCGGAGCTCCGATGCTGGGCAGGCGCATGGTGGTGGGGTCGTTCCTTCGCCCCTGTTCCTGCTCCGGCTCGTTGTCCGTCATGACTTGTACGCCTGCTTCCGTTGTGGTTTCGCTACTCAGCCCAGAAGTGCGCGGTATGCCACGAGGTCTAGGAGAGACTCCGCTGCACCCGCCTGCGCGAGCTTCACGTCGTACATCCACCCCTCACCGTAGGGATCTGTGTTGACCAGCTCGGGGGCTGAGTCCAGTGTCCCGTTGACCGCCACGATCTCGCCTGAGACCGGTGCATACAGATCACTGACCGACTTGGTCGACTCGACCTCACCGCAGGAATCGCCGGCGACCAAGGAGTCACCAGCTGCGGGCAAGCTCACGTAGACGACGTCGCCGAGTGCGTCCTGGGCGAAGGCGGTGATGCCGACGCGGGCGACGCCGTCAGACCCGACGCGCACCCACTCGTGCTCGGCGGTGTAACGCAGGTCCTCAGGGTACTCGAGCTCGCTCATGCTGCTCCTTGGTATGAAGATGAACCTCTGGTGTGAACTACGGGCTAGAACACTGTCACTCAAACAACTACGGGGAACAGAATCAAGTAGAAATACCGCTAGGGCGACGGCGGCACGGGGCGAGCGTATCGAGGCGCACGCAGCGTGTGCAACGCGCCCACTGTCACGTCATTCAGTTGGGCGATCTTGATGGCTGCGCCGAGCTGTCGGACGTTCTCGGATAGACCGCCAGGGATCTCCATTGCCGAGGACATTGTCGCCGGGTCGCCAATCGCCGTGATCGTGTAGGGCTGGTTGATGCTCAGGCCATCAATCTCGATTCCCGATGCTGTTGGGCCGAAGTTCGAGCTGGCCGCAATCCGGGCGTTGTTGACCTGGATGGCCTCGGCGCCTGCATCGCGCAGCTCCTGGATGGCATCGAGCAGCAGTGGGTAAGTTATCTTGGCATCCGGGTCGGTGATGGTCATCCGGATGCCGGGGCCGTGGGCACGCACGGTCCCCGCCAGGATCCCCAACGCGTCGAGTCGCTCCTGCGCCGCTTTGACCGCTTCGGCACCAGTGGTGCTGCCGCTGACGAGCTCGTCGCGGGTGACCTGCAGCTCGCGGGCGTTCTGGTCCAGTCGTGTGGCCTCCAGCGTTGCGCTGTCCAGGAGATCAACGAGGTCGCTCTGTCGCAAGGTCTCCAGACCCTGCGACTGGTTCTGATGGACCTGGGTGGCCACGGCGAAGCCCAGAAGCAGTGCCAGCAGCGCCGCCAGCAAGTTGGCCTTGGTGGCCCGCGGGCGTGCCATCAACATCAGCCGCTTGCGGGCCGATGGGGCGGGTGGTGGGGCGGGCTGGCTCATGCCTGGAAGAGGTGCCGGCGGATAGAGGCCACGTTGGAGAAGATTCGGATGCCGAGGACGACGACGACACCAGTTGACAGCTGGGAGCCCACACCGAGCTGGTCCCCCAGGAAGACGATGAAGGCGGCTACCACCACGTTAGACAAGAACGAGACGACGAACACCTTGTCGTTGAAGATACCGTCCAGAACAGCGCGCAAACCGCCGAAGACTGCGTCGAGGGCGGCGATCACGGCGATAGGCAGGTAAGGCTGAACAGCCAGTGGCACCGTGGGGTGCAGCAAGATGCCGGCGGCTAGACCGATGAGGAGTCCAAGGGCGGGAATCACGGTGAGGTCTCCGTCGTTCGGGGTGTGTTTGCGGCTGAGGGTTCTGTCGTGGTGGCCGTGCCCCTGGGGGGCGTCGGTTGTCGTGTGGCTGCCGGATGAGTGACTGCCGACTCCACGGGCTGGGCCTTCAGCAGGGACAGGGCGGGCTCCCCCGGGATCACCACCGAGGTGCGATTCTGGATGTCGCTTCGGATCTGGTAGTTGTTCATGAGCGACTGCAGGTAGCTGCCGCCGTTGTTGTCAGCGAACTCCACCGTCAGGCTGCCCGGGTCACCGATTACGCTGATGACGTAGGGCCGGGTCAGTGGCCGGTAGTCCACCAGGACAGCCTCACCAGCGGAGCGGATGGTGGATCGAGATGTGAGTCGGTGACCGTTGATCGCGATCGCCTCCCCGCCGGCTTCCCACAGCCCGTTGACGATGACCTGCAAATCCGTCGCGGTCACCTTTCCCTGATCGGGCGCGGTGGCGTTTCTCGGGTTGGCATCAGGCACGGCGGGTTCGGCCGGCGTTGGGGCGTCGTCGACGGTGAGCACCAGCCCTGGGCCTGTCACGGGCACGGTCCCGGCCGCGAGCTCGAGAGTCGAGAGCTGCGCGGCGAGCCCGCTGTGACTCTGTTCACTCAAGACTGCGGCCTGTGCGGTGTCTATCTGGTTGCGCAGTGTGTCGATGAGCCGGGTCTCGGCATCAGCGTGTGCCCGTCTGCTCTCGATCTGAGCCACAAGGTGTTGCTTGATCTGGCTGGCAGCCGTCGTCGGCGCTCGCAGGGCCAGAGCAGATGCCGCCAGCAGCGCCCCGATGAGAACCGTCACGATGATCAGCAGGGGGCTGCGGAGCGCTGTAGCGGCCGGCAGGCCGGCTTGTGATCGGCGTTCGGCCGCGGCTGCATAACCGGGGTCGAGTGGGTGCTCCATCATCTCGGTGATCAGCGTCATCGACTCGTCCGGCCGCCGGCGAACTGGTTCTGTGCTCATCCGCCGGCCGCCCTGGCGACCCGGACGACGTCCCGGGTCTGCACGGCATACATGACTCCAGCCACCCAGTAGAGGGCGGTGCCCCACCAGGCGAATGCCCAACTGCACGGCAAGGCGACGGTGGCGAGCTCGCTGCTGCCCTGTCCGAGGAGGATGAGCGGAAACGCGAAGAGAAGGCTGAATGTGGCAGCTTTGCCGATGAAATGCACTGGTAGCGCCCGGTATCCGTAGTGACGTACGACCATCAGCAGCGCTGTTCCGAAGATCTCGCGGCTGACCAGAATCGCGACCAGCCACCAGGGGATGATCCCACGCCAGGCGAGGCCGAGAAGGGTGGACAGGATGTAGAGCCTGTCCGCGAGAGGGTCCAGCAGCTGGCCTACTCGCGTTACCTGGTTGTAGTGACGGGCGATCTTGCCATCGAGATAGTCGCTCACGCCCGAGAGTGTCAGGACCACCAGCGCCCAGTTGTCCTGGTCGGTCAGAATCAGCCACAGGAAGATGGGGACGCAGACCAGCCGCAGCATGGATAGGACATTTGGCGGCGTCAGTACTCGGTCACTGACCGGGTAACTCCCCTGAGTACTCTCGTCCACCTGTTCCCTCACGCCTCATAGCCTAGGCGTTGGAGGCTCGGCGTCCGCTGTGTCTGGTTCAGCCGCTGCTGGCCTGGGCCGAGCCTCAGGCGTTGTGGCGTCAGTGGCCAGCGCAGGATCCTCACGTTTGCTTCCTATCGCATTCAGGCACTTGCTGCCTGCTCAACCCCATGTTGACGGCCCCTTTAGCACCCAGCCCGGGGGCGAATCGGTGAGACCAATCTTCGGGCAGTTGTGCGGGTGGCTGCTTGGGCCCACCCCTTTCGCCCACCGGGTGTCGCGACTCTTCCGGAACAAGGGCCCGCCATCCGGTGATGGGGAGCCGCAGTTGTCCCGGCGGCTATTGTGGCGGCGTCGCGATGGCATGACGTTCCCTTCCAGACTAGGGGGCGACGCTCGGCTCATCCACTACCAGGTGCGCGCACCACCACGTCTTCCCGGTGCACCTCGCAATGACAGAGATCGGGAAGGTCAGCGACCTCGGCTGCTCGATGCGATTGACCTCCTGGAGAGCAATCGGCTTGCAGACGGAGGTTGCCCGTCGAGCTCCGCTTTGCCGTCCACCGCCCAATCCTCGGTGATCGCCGAGGTGGAGTCTGTGCTTCAGCGGGCGTGGCGCTGCGCTCGACTGCGAACGATGATGAGTGCTCACGTCCGCGGTCGAGGGTCGAGCCGTGGGTGCGAGCATGCACTTGCTCGTTGAGCTGTTGCGGAGCCGCTTGAGCTGGTCGGCAGTAAGTTGCGATGCCCTATGGTTGCTCTGAATCCTCGGGTCCGTGACGTGTTTCGCGGGTCTCGGGGTCAATGGCGGTGGAGCCCTCGGGCAGGTTCGACAGGTCGGGGGCGATCACGATGTCAGGCATGCCGGCACCGGGCATCCCCAGGCTTTCCCGCTCCCTGGCGGGCTCGTGCGCCATGCCAGCCAGGATGAGGTCATGCGCACCACGCCGCGGGAGGGTCTGGCCCTTGAAGAAGGACGGAGCCACCAGCCGGTACACAATCATGAGTACTCCACCCAGGAGCAGGGCACCGATCCCGATCACGAACACCCCACCGATTCCGAAGATGGTCGTCTTGCCGTAGCCAGGCTGGGCGTAGTTGTAGCATGCGTCGACAAACGCTCCCAGCAGCAGCAACCCGCCAAGGAACGGCAGTACGCCCCTCATCCACATGTCTCGCCCGCCCTGGGCGATCATGCGACGGTAGTACCACACACAGGCGAACCCGGTCATCCCGTAGTAGAACGCGATCAACAGGCCGACCGCCGCGATCGAGTCGCCCAGGACGTTCTGGCTGACCAGGGTCAGGCCGACGTAGAAGAGGATCGAGACGCCGCCCATCCAGATCGTCGCGTCAGTCGGCGTCAGGTAGCGCGGGTGAATCCTGGCGAACTTGGCGGGGATCGCCCGGAAGGCGCCCATCGACAACACGGTCCTGGCGGTGGGCAGGATCGTCGTCTGGGTGGACGCCGAGGCCGAGGACAACACAGCGATGATCAGCAGGTCCTCCATGACCGTGCCGAAACCGGACCCGCCGAACACGGTCGTGCCGACGGCATGGAACACGTCGGCGGAGTTGGCAGAGTTCCCGAGCCCGACGCCCTTGGAACCGGTGCCGGCGAAGGCGACCGTGGCCACGCTGACGAGCGCATAGGTGACCAGCAGTATCAGGGTCGAGATGATGCCCGCCCGGCCGGGGGTCTTGGTCGGGTCTGACGTCTCCTCGTTGATCGAGAGCGCGGTGTCCCAGCCCCAGTAGATGAACACCGCGATGAGGGTCGCGGTGGTGATCGCGCTGAGCGACAGTCCGCCTGGCCACAGCCAGCTCAGGCTCGGGTGTATCGATCCGGCCGGTGAGGTGCCGTTGTACACCTTGGTGAGTGCGACCACGGAGAAGATGGCCAGGATGACCACCTCGATGCTGAGCAGTGCGACCTGGATCCGCGCCGAGAGCTCGATTCCGCGGAAGCAGATGTAGGTCATGATGAGGATCCAGATAATGCCGGCCACCGTGGTCCAGAAGGTGCTTGCCGCAAGCGAGTCCAGACCGAAGAGCTGGAAGGTGTAGGACCCGGCGATCTGGGAAAGGTTCGCCATGACGATGACGTCCGCGGCGATGATTCCCCAGCCGCCGAGCCAGCCCAGCCACGGCCCGAAGGCCCGTGACCCCCAGGTAAACGTGGTCCCGCAGTCCGGCTCGGCCTTGTTGAGCTCGCTGTAGGCGACCGCGATCAGGAACATCGGGACGAAGGCGATCAGCATGATCGCCGGGGCCTTCACCCCGACGATGCTGCTGCCGTTGGTTGCGGCGACCACGAAGCCCAGGCTGGCGGCCAGGCTGTACGCGGGCGCGGTGGACGCAACTCCGACGACAATGCTTGAGATCAGACCCAGTGCTCCGGTCTTGAGTCCCTTATCGCCCGCCGTCTCTGGGTATCCGAGGGGTGCGGATGTTTCCTGAGCCGTCATGCCCACTCCTTGCCGTAACGGGGGGATCCCACGACTCCCCGGCGGTCCGGAGAGCGCTACTTAGCTCGTCCCTGTCGTCGTGACGCGTTGCCCGCTTCGATATTGATACCGGTAGTACAGCGTGCAACTACTTGCGGAAAATGTAACGCAGGTCGCGCTCAGGTGGAAGACCTAAACACGGCATATTGCGCTCTGGGGCCGGACGAGGCAAAGAGCCCGTCGCGGGCTTCGCATGTCGACAGAGACGCTCTGGTGGCTAAATGTCTTGAGTCCAGATGATGCAGCGCGGGTATAGCGCTTTGGGTGGATCGAGGCTTGGACGCTCAGCTCATGGAAAACCAGCAGCGACCCGGCTCCCCCGGCCTTGGTCTGGATCTGCGACGCGTGCGGATACGGACCTTATCCTGTGCGGCATTCTTGTGCGGCGGCTAGGTCACGCCACCAAGATGTCGAACAGGAAGTCGCGTTCCACGGCGCACCCGCCTGTCGCCTTGCGGAGACGTGACATCAGATGTCATCGTCGGGAGAATAGTGGATGAAGGTTTGATTTTGAGCCGAAGAAAACCGGTTGCAGGCGGGAGTTGTCATTCCGGGCTGCCCAGTCGCGTTGAAGGCGCCCGCGGGCCCTAATCGAACTTGTTGAGATCGGTGCACGTGTTTCACCCAGCGTCACTTTTGCTGACCCAACGGAAGGACATCAGATGATTTGGATGAGGGGTTTTTGGAAGCGCGCGGGGGAACGTGCGATCAAGACTTTCTTCCAGAGTTTTGTAGCCTTGATTGGTACGGCCCAGCTGATTCAGTCTGTTGACTGGAATGTTGTCGTCTCGGGTTCTCTCCTGGCCACCATCCTGTCTCTGGCGACCAGCCTTGGTAACGCAGACTTCACGACGGGTCCTGCTCCCGCCGCAGCGCGGCCTCCCAGTCCGGCCACGGGTTGATCTGTCTTCAGCGATGACATCGTAAACGCGTTTGCTCCCAGGGAACTGCCTGACGAAGGACTTGACGCCACTTCGCATGCCGTCGGCGAACGACCCATGGCTACCCAGGTAACCAGCGGCATCCAAGCCATCACTGCCCCAGGCTCGGTGCGCGCGCCAGACGCTGGAAAGGTTTGCTCTAAGACGCCAGCGCCTGGGTTGATCAGCTGACTGGCCCCGTTTGACATTCGGGCAAGGTGGGCTCGATCTGGGTTGAGGCCGCCACGTGTTCACCGCCGGACAGGCCCAGTTGGTCGCGGCCTACCGTGCTCGGGTACTGGCCCGTTCGTGGTGACCAGTCGCTTCCTGAGCGTCATGAGCCTCTTCAACCACGTGATGCCGTGCCTCACTCTGTGCATTCCGGGGACGCGAAATGGGTCAATGGACCAGACTGAAGAGAAGTACTCAGCGCGGGAGCAACGGGTGCATCTGGCACTGGCTGAGCCGGGGACTGCCCGGCTCAGGCCGCGGTGCCACCGTCGGCCGTTCGCCCGCTCCAGTGCTGGGGTTCATCCCACAAGTTCGGAAATATCACATGGAATACATCGACCGCCGCCGCTACGCCGAGGCTAGTCAGCAGCGCCACACTGCAGCGATCACGACATCTGTGTTCGTCTTGTCCGACGACGACCTGGTCGTCACCGGCCTGACCACCAAGTCGCTTCGAGACCTGTTCGAGGCGGCCCTGCTGGCGCGGGTGCGTAGCGCGGACCAGCAGGAGGCCATTGAGCTCGCCGGGATCGTCCTGGACCGGCTCGAGCAGAGCGGCATCAGGCACAGGGATATCGCCCGAGGCGTGCCACAGACCACAAGTGCCCGCTACACCCCCGACCAGGCGGCGCCTCGTGCGAGCAGTTCCTCACCGCAAGCCGTAGTACCTGCCCGACTTGACCTAGTTTCCTGAGCTTGCGCTCGCCGCCCATCCCTTGCGGATGTCGCAGCGGGGTTCGTTCTGGTTTGGGCTCGAACTCAGCTGCCACGGTTCTGAACATACCCCCGACGGTAACTCACTTCGGTTTGGCTCAGTTGTGGTGATTCCGGTCTCATCTCAGTGTCACCGACCGAAGCGCTGGTGAACTGACTAGCATGAGGCTGATCCCCCCAAACCTCTGATTCAAGGAGTGCATTCTGATGACTTGGCGCGACCGCGCTGCCTGCCTAGACGAGGACCCCGAGCTCTTCTTCCCCATCGGGAACACCGGCCCCGCGCTGATTCAGATTGAAGAAGCTAAGGCCGTCTGCCGCAGCTGTCAGGTCATTGAGACGTGCCTGAAACTCGCCATCGACTCCGGTCAGGACAATGGAGTTCTTGGCGGACTATCCGAGGAGCAACGGCGCTCCCTCAAACGTCGCAATGCCCGCGCCCGTCGTGCTGTGTGAGCTACAGGGCGAACCGGAGCTTCGACCTGGAGGCTTTCGACCTTGTGGCTCTGAAGCCCTGCGCGTGGCCACCTACTGCCAGCGCTGGTACAAGAGGACCCGTTCACGCCTAGCCAGCGGCCTGCAGAAACAGGGGGGTGACGGCTAAGGCCGCATGTACGGCCAGCGTCCGCCTTCACGATTGCTTCTTGGGTTTTGTTGCGGCCAGAGGAATCGAGTTCACCTCTCAGAACTGGTCATCGGGATCGCTTGCACTGGGTGGGAGCAACCTCCTGAGATACTCGATTTCCTTCTTCAGCTCGATCATCTTGAGCTCTCGTCCGACAGTCAGTCGCTGGAACTGCTCGAGCTCAGCCAGCCGCTCCAGTCCTTTAGCCTGCTGCTTCGCAACTTCCTTCTGGCCTTGGGCCTGTTCGGTTACGTCGCGGGCGGCGGCGAAGACGCCGAGCACCTTTCCGTTGGCGTCGCGGTACACCGAGGCGTTGTACAGAACCTCGGTCGCCGTCCCGTTCCTGTGGCGAATGGTCAGCGGATAGTTCAGTGCCATCCCTTCGGCGAACACCAGCTGGTAGATCTTGTTGGCCTCGTCGGGTTCGGTGAAGTAGTCGGAGAAGGAGGTCCCGATGAGCTCTTCGCGGGAGACTCCGGTGACTTTGACCGTGGCCTGGTTGGCGTCGGTGATCTTGCCTTCGGGGCTGATCGCGACCAACGAGTCCAGGCTCGCCTCGATCATGGATCGGGCTGCGTCGAACGCCTGCCTCTGTCCGGTCAGGTCGCGGGCGATCGTGGACGCTCCGATGATCGCACCGTCTGCCTCACAGATAGGCGAGACGCTGAGGGAGACCGGGAACACCGTTCCGTCCCTTCGAACGCGGATGGTCTCAAAGTGCTCAAGATGCTGGCCTGCGCTGATCCTGGACAAGATGGCGGTCATCTCCCCGGCCCGATTCTCAGGGCTCAGGAGCTCGATGGACTTGCCGATGATCTCGTTCTCTGAGTAGCCAAACATTGTCTCGGCGGCCGGGTTCCAACTGGTGATGACGCCGTCCAGCGTCTTGCCAAGGATGGCATCGTCCGAATACTCGACGATTGCCGCCAGCTGGTCCATTCGGTCATTCTGTTGCTCTGTCTGCTTGTGCCGGGTCATGTCGCGCACCGCCGCGATCACCAACATGCCGTCCTCGGTATCCATGAGAGATAAGCTGACGTTCACCGGGAACTCGGTTCCATCTCGTCGCCGCCCGATCAGCTCCAGGCCAGCTCCCATACGGCGGGTCCTCGGCGACTTGATATAAGCCGACCGGTGCGCAGCGTGAACCTCGCGCAGAGACTCCGGCACCAGTGTCTCGAGGGATGCACCCACCATATCGTCGTGACTATAGCCGAACAGTGACTCTGTTTGGTGATTGGCAAACCGAATCAAACCCGCCCTGTCAACCCCGACCAAGGCGTCAGGGACCGCTTCTAAGAGGCCCTCGTACCCCGTCGACTGCAAAGGCATCTGGATCCCCCCCCAAATTGTGGCAGTAGACCGAAACTAGCAGAGCCTTAAGACTGTGAGAAGACCTCTGCACGGTGGCCTTGGGGCAATGCCACGTAGCCTAAATTCGGGTTGGGTTCAGGACTCTGGACATAGGGACGGCAGTGGGGTGGCCGTTAGGCGTCTGACCTGCATGAATACCGTTGGTACGGTTAGGTTTGCGACCCACTCTCTGCT
>Ga0209638_1000509_pt1 | contig 25523 bp, 26 predicted proteins | sample BarGraNGADG00211_FD_184490 | JGI IMG/M metagenome (GOLD analysis project Ga0209638, IMG submission 184490) | Arctic peat soil microbial communities from Barrow, Alaska - Barrow Graham LP Ref core NGADG0002-211 (SPAdes) (version 2) | ecosystem: Environmental > Terrestrial > Soil > Wetlands > Peat...
ACGACCTGCACCTCGTGTCGCGCGACGACCTCGACGAGCTCGAGCTCCGCGTGGCCCAGCTCGAGCATCGCCTGCGGCTGCTGGAGCAGCGCGGCGACGGACTGTCGTCCGTCAAACCCTCCTAGGGAGGGTCTGGCGAAAGAGGAGCTGAGCCAACTTCCGCCAAACCCTCCTAGGACTCGTCTCTCAGCATCCGTTTGACCGTGCCGGTGTAGCGGAGGATCGTCGCCTGGCGGAAGCGCTCGACGTCGAAGACGATGAACCAGCAGATCACGGCGAGCGGCAGCTCGGCGAGGGCGGCTTCGAGCACGGCCTCCAGGAGCTCGTCGGCGTTCGCTGTGACGATGTCGAACCACGCGTCGCAGAGCAGCATCGTCCCGGTGGCTGCGGCGGCGGGCACGAGCCACTGTGACGAGCGCACGGCGAACCAGGTGGTCGCAGCGAACGCCAGCAGCAGCGCGACGTCGAAGCCGACCCACGCGAGGTCGTAGTGCTGGGTGATGTTCCGCGACGGGAGCGAATACGTCAGCCAGAGGGTCCACGGCAGCAGGCCGGCGGCCGTCAGCGTGAGGACAGGCACCACCCAGCGCGGGAGCGGCACCCGCTCGGGAGGGGGCGGCGTGGCTGACGGCATCCTGAATGTATAGCCCGCCCCGCCGGAACCAGAGCTACCCTGGCTGCATGAGGCTACGTCGCCCTCGGCCCGAGTCGCTGCTCGCTTGGGCCGCCGCTGCGGTCGGCCTGATCGGCATCGCCTCGGCGTTGACACCCGAGATGCGCGACCGCTTCCAGATCGTCGGCGGCGTGCTCCCGCCGGGCGGCATCGCCGCCGCCCGTGTCGGCGCGCTTGCCTTCGGGATCGCGCTCGTCTGGCTCTCGCGTTCGCTCGCGCACCGTCGCCGGCGCGCGTGGCAGCTCGCGGTTGCGGCCGTGCTCGCATCGGCCGTCGCGCACCTGGCGAAGGGGCTCGACTTCGAGGAGTCGATCGCGTCGCTCGTGCTCCTCGCGGCGCTGTTGCGCTACCGGCGAAGCTTCGACGTGCCGGGCGAGCCGGCGACGGCCCGCCCGCTGCTCGGCATCGTCACGACGTTCGCGGCGTCGGCCGCCGTCTTCATCGGCGTCGAGCTGCACGGAGGCGAGATCCCCGACAGGCTCTCCGACGTCTTCACTGCGCTCGGGCTGCTCCTCGCGTTCAGCGCGCTCTATCTCTGGCTGCGTCCTCTCTCGCATGCCGTCGCACAGACCGTCGGTGAGCGGCGCGTCGCACGCGCACTTGTCGACGCGTACGGGCACGACAGCCTTTCCTTCTTTGCGTTACGGCGCGACAAGAGTTACTTCTTCTCGCCGACGCGGCTCTCGTTTCTCGCGTACCGCGTGGTCGCCGGGACCGCGTTGATCAGCGGCGATCCGGTGGGGACGGAGGACGAGTTCGATTCGTTGCTGGCCGAGTTCCGGCGCGTCGCGCGCACCAACGGCTGGCGCCTCGCGGTGATCAGCGCATCCGAGAGGCATCTCGACCGCTACCGCCGGCTCGGCATGCGCGCGATCGCAATCGGCGAGGAAGCGGTGCTGTATCCGGCGACGTTCTCGCTCGAGGGCCGCCCGATCCGCAAGGTGCGGCAGTCGGTGTCGCGCCTGACGAAGGCGGGGTACACGTTGCGCATCGTGACGGCCGAGGACGCCGACCAGGCCCTCCGCACATCGCTCGACGACGTCTCGGAGCAGTGGCGCGGCAACCAGCCCGAACGCGGCTTCTCGATGGCGATCGACGACCTGTACGTGCCCGGGACGGTGTTCGCCGTCGCCGAGGACGAGGAGGGACGGGTCGGCGGGTTCCTCCATCTCGCACCGACGCCCGCCGGCGGCGGTTGGTCGCTGAGCACGATGCGGCGCAGCCCGCACTCGCCGAACGGTCTCACCGAGTTCCTCATCGTCGAAACACTCGGCTGGGCGAAGGAGCAGGGCGTCGCTGAGCTCTCACTCAACTTCTGCGCACTGACGGATCTCATCTGCCCCGACCGCGCGAACACGATTCTCCGGCGCGTCCTGCGGCGGGGCCTTCTCGCCGCCGACAACGTCTTCCAGCTCGAGCGCCTGTACTCGTTCAACCGCAAGTTCTTCCCGGAATGGCGCCCGCGCTACCTGTGCGTCGAGCGGCTGAGCGACCTGCCGCTCGTCGGCCTCGCCTATCTCCACGTCGAGCAGCTGCTCATGCCGCCCGGGCCGTGGACGAAGCGGGATCGGAAGGTCCTGTCACACTGAAGGTATGGCCCAGCCGGCAACGCGGAGTCTCGGACGCCTGTCGGAGATCGCACAGGTCATGGTGCGCCACGGCTTCGGGTACTTCCTCGAGGCGCACAAGCTGACCGACCTGCTGCCCGGGCGCTCGGCGGAGGCGCGGCTCGCCGAGGCCGAGTCGAGCGTCGGCTCGGCACGAGGCCAGCACCTGCGCGAGCTTTTCGACGAGCTCGGCCCGACGTTCGTGAAGTTCGGGCAGCTGCTCTCGACGCGGCCCGACGTCGTGCCGCCGGACATCATCGCGGAGTTGCGTGGGCTGCAGGACGACGTGCGCCCGTTCCCGTTCGAGCAGGCACGGCGCGTGATCGAGGACGACCTCGGCAACACGCTCGAGCGGCTCTTCCTCGAGTTCGAGCAAGAGCCGGTGGCGGCCGCGTCGATCGGCCAGGTGCATCGCGCAGTCCTCCCGAACGGCCGGCATGTCGCCGTGAAGGTGCAGCGGCCGGGCGCACCGCGCCAGATCGAGGCCGACCTGACGCTGCTCTACCAGGCCGCGCGACTCGTGAAGGAACGCGTTCGAGCGCTCGACTTCATCGATGCCCGCGCGCTGATCGACGAGTTCGCCCGTCAGATCCGGCAGGAGCTCGACTACCGGCTCGAAGGCCGCAACGCACAGACGTTCCACCACAACTTCGCGGCGAATCCCCACGTACGCGTTCCGAAGGTCTACTGGCAGTACACCCGCGCACGTGTATTGACGCTCGAGTGGATCGACGGGACGCACGTGCGCGACGTCGACGTGACACCGCTCACGCTCGACGAGCGCCGCGACCTTGCCTACCTCATCGCGGAGACGTGGATGGAGATGATCTTCCGGCACGGCTTCTTCCACGGCGATCCGCACCCGGCGAACATCCTCGTGCTGCCGGAGGCGGGCTCGATCGGTCTCGTCGACTTCGGAGCTGTCGGCAAGCTCACCGACGACGACATGTCGAAGCTCACGCGGCTGTTCATCGACGCCGCAGCCGAGAACGTCGACGTGCTCCCGAAGCGGCTCGCAGACCTCGGTGTGCGCTACCCGAAGGAACGCGAGGAGGAGTTCCTCGCCGAGATCCGGGAGCTGTACTACCGCTACTACGGCGCGAGCCTCGCGGAGATCGACCCGCTGCAGGTGATCCGCGAAGCGTTCCAGCTGATCTACTCGATGAATCTGCAGTTGCCGACGCGCTACCTGATCCTCGATCGCGCGATCGCGACCGTCGGCGCCGTCGGCGCCGAGCTGTATCCGGAATTCAACGTCTTCGAGGTTGCGCAGCCGTACGCGCGCGGCTTGATGCTCGAGCGCTTCACGCCGCAGCGCGTCGCGCGGCGTACGCGTCGCGAGGCGATCCGTTATGCGCAGATACTCGCGGAGGCCCCGTATCAGTGGCACGACCTGATGGAGCAGGTGCGCGACGGTAAGGTCGAGGTCGGCTTCGTGCACAAGGGGCTCGACGACTTCCTCGAGAGCATCCAGCGCGTGTTCAACCGGCTGGTCGTGGCGCTGATCGTGACGGGTGGCCTGATCGGGTCGAGCATGATCGGGATCTTCGCAACCAAGGGCCCGCAGATCCTCGGGATCAACGCGCTCTCGGTGGTCGGGTTCGCACTTTCGACGGTGCTCGGGGTTTGGCTCCTCTGGGGCGTCGTGCGCTCCGGCCGGCTCTAGCCCGACCGGCACGGCCGCGGTGGTCTCAGCGTTTTCACTGACGCGCATCAGGGTTGGCTCCGATTGGTACGAGCTCGTGGATGGGGCAAAGGGGCCGGAACGGAAGGAGGAGACATGCTCGGCGTCGTCTTCACGATGGTCATCGTTTTCGGGATCCTCGCCGTCGTGGCGTATGCGCTCTACGAGGTCAGCCCGTTCGCGCACCACGATGAGCGCTACCACGAGGCAGGCCAGCCCCAGCAGAGCCCGCATCTCGAGTGACGTAAAAGAGGTCCTTCGATCGGTGGGGAGGCTGCCGAAGAAGTCACACTTTCGCGTGAAAGGACATCTGGCGGAGCTGAAAGCGCATCGGTAGGTTCGCGCGCATGACCGCGTTGCTGCTCGCCGAGCCCGAAGCGTCGATGCGCGGCTTCCTCGAGCGGCAGCTTTCGAGCGACGGCTTCGACGTGCTGGCGTTCAGCAGCCTCGACGAGCTGCCCCGCGCGGCCGATCCGGACGTGCTTGTACTGGGCGATCCCGACGCGCTCGATCGGTGCCTCATCACGGGCTGTCCGGTGATCGTGCTCGGAAGCCCTGACGCCAAGACGCGGCTGCGTGCGCTCGAGCAGTGCGACGACTATCTCTCGCGGCCGTTCGTGTACGAGGAGCTCGTCGCGCGGATCCGGGCGCTACTGCGGCGGTGCCCGCTCCGCATCGACGTCATCGACCTCGGCGAGCTGGTGGTCGACCGGCCTGCCCGCCGGGTGATCGTCGGCGGCGTCGACGTCGTCCTCTCGGCGAAGGAGTACGCGCTGCTCGTCGCGCTCGCGTCCGATCCCGGGCGGGTGTTCACGCGCGAGCACCTGCTGCGTGACGTGTGGGGCTACAGGAGTTATGTGCCCACGAGGACGCTGGAGTCGCACGCATCGCGCGTGCGCTGCAAGCTGGCCGCGGCCGGGCTGCCCGGCTGGGTCGTCAACGTGTGGGGGGTGGGGTACAAGCTGCGGCCGACCGCGTGACGTCCGACGCGAGGCAGAGAGTCCGCCGTATGAACATCCTCGCAATGACCAGGCACATGGGCATCCGCTACGAGGAGCTCGGCTTTCTCGTCGCGGGCGCCGGCGGCCTGCTGCTCGCCTTCGGCAACGCGGTGCCCTTCGCCAGGCGCTCCGGCGCGCTGCTCGGTGGGCTCGCGATCGCCGTCGGCATGGTGATCGCCATCATCGGCGTGCACTACGGGCGCCTCGGCTAGTGGCTTGACCGGCAACGGTCGCAGGGTCTCCGGCCCGCGATCACGCTGCGCGGGAGTCCGCCGTCGCCCTTGTGAATGCAACCAGCATTGACGGCGGGCGCCGACGGCCTCCCGCTTGGTGCTAGCGACCCGGAAACCGTGGAACGTCACCGGTCAAACCACTGACAGGGCGCCTTCCAGGCGGAGCAGCCGCTCTTTGCGGTCGAGCCCGCCCGCATAGCCGGTCAACCTGCCGGTCGAGCCAACGAGCCGGTGACAGGGGATCACGATCGGTAGCGGGTTGCGCGCGTTCGCACCGCCGATCGCTCGCGCCCCGTGCGCAAGGCCCAGGCATCGCGCTTGCTCGGCATACGTGCGGGTCTCGCCGTACGGAATCTCGACGAGTGCAAGCCAGGCGCGCCGCTGGAAGTCCGTTCCGGCCAGATCGAGTGGAAGCTCAAACTTCCGTCGCCGGCCGGCGAAGTACTCGGCAAGCTGGGCCCGCGTCTCCTCGACGAGCGCCGGCGGCCCAGTGGGCTCGGCGCGGCTCCACTCGAGCCGCTGCAGACCGCGCTCGGAGGCGACGATCCGCAGCGGCCCGACGCCCCTCAGAGCAGCGCTCCTTCGAGCTGCAGGAGCTGCACCTTCCGCTCGAGCCCACCGGCGTAGCCGATCAGGCTGCCGTTCGCGCCGATCACGCGATGGCACGCGAGCACGATCGGCACCGGGTTGCGGTTCATCACGGTGCCGACGGCGCGTGCGGCGCCGCGGTTGCCGGTGAGCTCCGCCAGTGACCCGTACGTCGTGGTCGTGCCGTACTCGACACGCGCGAGTTGCGCGAGCACGCGCTGGTTGTACTCCGGCAGGAACCGGACGTCCGGCTCGACGTCGAAGTGGTGCCGCTTCCCGGCGAAGTACTCGTCGAGCTCCCTGCGGACACGCTCCACCGGCGCCGACACGCGGAGCACGCGCGAGCCGTGCAGCCGCGCGAGCGTCTCGAGCTCGCGCTCGGGATCGGGATCGAACGAGATCCGGCAGACACCGTGGTCGGTGACGCCGACGAGGAGATCGCCGATCGGCGTGCCGGTCACCACGTCGTAGGCCACGTCGAGCAGTCCCTCGGCAGCAGCGGCTGCGCGAAAGCGGGCGTCGAGCTCGGGCGAAACGGTGTCGGTCATGTCGTCTCCTTTCGCAGCCGCCGCACACCGGCGGACGCTGCTTGCCGGGCCGCGGCCTCGGTCGAGCCGAGCGCGGCGCCGATCTCGTCGTAGCCGAGGTCGTAGCCGTAACGGAGCACGACGGCCGCGCGCTCCTTCGGCGGCAGGCCCTCCGTCAGCGGCGCGAGCTCCTCGAAGGCGGGATGCCAGTTCTCCTCTGTCGGGACCTCGGGCAACTCGCCGGCCGGCTTTCGCGACCGGACGTCGTCGAGCACGATCCGGCTTGCGATCGTCAGCACCCAGGCACGCAGGTGGTCGCCGTGCTCGAGGCGGGGGTAGGCCCGCAGGGCGCGCAAGAACGTGTCCTGGAAGGCGTCCTCGGCCCGGTCGCGTCCGAGCCGCCGGCCGAGGAAGCGCAGCACCTCCGTGCGGTGCTCCTCGTAGAACGCCTCGAACGGGGGAATCGCGGTTGCCATCGACAGTGAAACGTACTTCGGAGCCAAGATGTGAGGCGTGAAGCTCGCAATCGTCGGTCACGTCGAGTGGGTCGAGTTCGTCCGGGTCGAGCACGTCCCCGAGCCGGGCGACGTCGTCCACGCGCTCGAGACCTGGGAGGAGGCCGCCGGAGGCGGCGCCGTCGCGGCGGTTCAGCTCGCCAATCTCAACGGCTCCGTGCAGCTCTTCACGTCTCTCGGCAACGACGAGCTCGGCCGTCGCGCGCGTGAGGAGCTCATCCAGCGAGGCGTGACAGTGCACGCCGGCGCTCCGGCGGAGGCGCAGCGGCGCGCGTTCACGTACGTCGACGGCGACGGAGAGCGGACGATCACCGTGCTCGGCCGGAAGCTCGTGCCGTCGGGAAACGACGCGACGCTGCCGTGGGAGCAGCTCGCACGCTGCGACGCCGTCTACTTTGTCAGCGGCGACGTCGCCGCGCTGCGCGCAGCGCGCAGCACGCGCGTGCTCGTCGCGACCTCCCGCGAGCTCGCGACGCTGCGGCGCGGGGCGGTGGAGCTCGACGTGCTCGTCGGCAGCGGTGAGGACGCCGGGGAGCGGTTCGAGCCCGGCGAGCTCGAGCCGTCGCCGAAGGTCGTCGTCACGACGTCGGGCGCACTCGGCGGCTGGCTGCGGCCGGGCGGGCCCTTCCGTGCCGCGACGCTTCCCGGCCCGATCGAGGACGCGTACGGCTGCGGAGACTGCTTTGCCGCGGGCCTGACCTACGGCCTCGCGGAGGGTCGCTCGCTCGAGGATGCCGTGGCGCTCGGATCCCGCTGCGGCGCAGCTGTCCTGACGGGCCGCGGCGCCTACGCGGGCCAGCTCACCGACCCGGGTGCGGACGGCTGATCGGCCCTTCCGGGCCTCCGACCGCGCTCGACCGCATCAGCTGGATCGGCACCGTGCCGCAGACCGCCGCCGCAGACCGCTGGAGCGGTTCGAGCATACTCCGCGCGTGCAAGCAGGCGACGAGATCGAAACGATGGAGGAGTGGCGGCGGCCGTCGCCGCGCCTGCTCCATGTCCGCCGCCTCGAGGTCGGCGTCGTGACCGTGGCTGCCGCAGTGGGTGTCGGGATCGTCGGTGCGCTCTCGAGTGCGTGGGCAGGCGCAATCGCGGCGGCCGTCGCGCTCGCGCTGGGCGCTGCAGCCGAGGTGTTCGTGCGCCGGCGCGTGCACGCGTGGTCGTATGCGGAGCGAGAGGAAGACCTGCTCGTACAGCGCGGAGTGCTCTTCTCGCGCCTCTCCGTCGTCCCCTACGGGCGGATGCAGTTCATCGACGTGACAGCCGGGCCGGTCGAGCGCTCGTTCGGCCTTGCGACGGTGCGGCTGCATACGGCGGCTGCACGCAGCGACGCGCGCATTCCAGGGCTCGCCCGCGAGGAGGCGTCGCGCCTGAGGGATCGACTCGCCCAGCTGGGCGAGTCGCAGGCCGCGGGACTGTGAGCGACGACCGGCTCGAGCCGGCGGTCTGGCACCGGCTCCATCCGTTGTCCCCGCTCGTCCGCGCAGGCCGAGCGACGATCGGCCTCTTCATCGTCCTCGCGCCGTCGGTGCTCACGGGACGACGCACCTCCGGCTCCGTCTACGAGTTCGCGTTCGTCGCCTTCCTCGTCGCGCTCGGCTGCGTCTCGTGGCTCGTGACGCGGTGGCGCGTCGAGGACGACGATCTCCGGATCGAGACGGGCCTGATCCGTCGGCAATCGCTGCGCTTCCCGCTCGCGCAGGTGCAGGCGATCGACATCGTGCGGCCCGGCCTCGCCCGCATCTTCCGCGTTGCCGAGCTACGCCTGCGCATGGCCGGCAGCACAGGCGCGACGGCCCGGCTCGCCTATCTGCACGAGCGCGACGCCGAGCCCCTGCGGAGGCGGCTGCTCGCGCTCGCTCACACCGGCGTCGAGCCGGATGTGGCGGTCGGACTGGGAGGAGCCGCAACCGAGCACGGGGCGGAGAGTGTGCTGACGTCCGTTCCGACCGGCCGGCTCGTCGCGTCGATCCTGCTCAGCGACATCGGCTTCTTGTCGATGGCGATCTTCACCGGCCTGATCGTCGGCGCCGTCGCCGCGCGTTCTGTCGCAACAGCCATTCTCGGCGGCGGTGCCGCGCCGATCATCATCGCGGGGGCCACGCTCTTCTGGCGCCGCTTCAACCAGGAGTACCACTTCACACTCGCCGAGGCGCATGACGGGCTTCGGCTGCGATCCGGTCTCATCGCGCTGACGTCGGAGACGATTCGACCGGGCCGCGTGCAGGCGGTGCGCATGGTGGAGCCCTTCCTGTGGCGGCGCCTCGGCTGGTGCCGCCTCGAGGTCGACGTCGCCGGCCGCCAGCGCCGCAAGGGCGAAGGAGAGGCGCAGCGCAAGCAGCTGCGTGCCGTTCTTCCCGTCGGGAGCAGAGCGCTCGCCGACGAGCTTCTCGAGCGGATCCTGCCGGAGGTCCCGCGGGCGCTGCTCCCTCCGCCGCGACGCGTGCTGCTGAAGAGCCCGCTTCGCTACCGGTTCCTCGCCTGGGGGCGCGCCGACTCGTGCGTGGTGACATCGAGCGGCCGCATTCGCCGCATCACGTCGTGGGTTCCGCTCGCGAAGGTTCAGAGCTTTCGGCGCACGCAAGGCCCGGTGCAACGGCGGCTGCGGCTCGCGTCCCTCCACCTCGACACGGCGGGGCGGAGCGTCCATGCGACGCTTCGCGACCGGGATGTCGCCGAGACGGACGAGACGCTCGTCGACGTTGTCCGGCTCGCCCGCGCCGCCCGCGCGCCTGTCCCCTAGAGCGTTCTCGCTGCCCGCCGGCGTCTCGCGGCCCTGACAGATCTCGCTCAGGCGGAATCGCGAATCGACGACAATGCAGCAGAGGCACGTGTTCCTACGGCGGGAGAGGGAGAGGCAGAGAAGTGACGGTCGTGCTGCCGCATCATCGTCGGTTCATCGACGAGGTGGCGGAGCGCTTCGCAGCGGATCGCGCGGTCGAGGCGTTGCTGGTCGGCGGCTCGGTCGCTCACGGTCTCGCGCGGCCGGACTCCGACCTCGACGTGATGCTCGTCGTGGACGACGAGGAGCTCGCGCGGCGCACGGCCGCGCATCAGGTCACATTCACGGATCTCGACGCAGGCGGCTACGAGGGCGGCTACCTCGACGGCAAGTACATCTCGCGCGAGTTCCTGGCGGAGGTGGTCGAGCGGGGCAGCGAGCCGACGCGCTGGGCGTTCGCCGACGCGATCGTCGTCTTCTCGCACGCGCCCGACATCGAGGAGCTCGTCCGGTCGGCGGGCGCCTATCCGGAGGTGGAGCACGGCGAGAAGCTGCGGAACTTCCTCGGCCACGCCAGGCTGATGACCTGGTTCCACAGCGAGGCGGCGAAGCGGGACGACCGCTACCTCGCCGCGTACGCGTCGTCGCGCCTCGCCCTCTACACGGGCCGCGCGATCCTCGCGCACAACCGGATGCTCTATCCGTTCCACAAGTGGTTCACGACCATGCTCGAGCGGGCGCCGCTGCGTCCGCCCGACTTGCTCGAGCAGATCCGGGCCCTGCTCGACGAGCCGACGGCTGCACGTGCCGAGGCGCTGGCGGCAGCCGTCTCCGACGTCGTCGGCATCCACCTGACGGTCGAAGAGGCGGCGTCCCGCTTCACCGAGCAGACCGAGTGGAGCTGGCGGCACGGACGGCCGCCTCTCGACGAGAGCTGACCGAGTGCGGCTGATGCGCGGCGATTCGGCCCGCTGAGCCGCGTCGCCCGGGCGGGCGTGCTCCGACGAGCCGAACGAAAGATCACCCCTGTGGGGGGCGAGAGGGTTGCCAAGTGGGTCGATGTGGTTTATTGTGGGAGAAAGTGGTAGAGAAGGACGGCTAGCCCCAATGCTTCTTGGCGAGTACGAGCACACCCTCGATGACAAGAACCGTCTCACGCTCCCGGCCCGCTTCCGGCAGGCCTTCGCGGAAGGCATCGTCGTGACGCGCGGCATGGACGGCTGTCTCTTCGCCTACACGCCGGGCGACTGGACGTCGCTCGTCGAGGGCCGCCTCGCGACGCTCGACCCGTTGAGCAAAGAGGGCCGCCGGATGCAGCGCTTCTTCTACGCGGGCGCGACGGAGGCAGAGCTCGACAAGCAGGGCCGCGTCGGCATCCCCGCCGCGTTGCTGGAGCACGCCAAGCTCGGCCGCGACGTCACGGTCGCGGGCGTCCACGACCACCTCGAGATCTGGGATCGCGCCGCCTGGCGGCTCGAGCTGACCGAGGTCGAAGGGAGTGCGGAGCATGTTGCCGAACGTCTTGCAGCCCAGCGCGACTGATCACGTTCCCGTCCTGGCCGCGGAGGTGCGCGAATCTCTCGCCGTGCGCCCGGGCGACACGGTCGTCGATGCGACCTTCGGCGCGGGTGGTCATGCCGCACTGCTCGTCGACGATCTGCAGGGCCGCGGCAAGCTGATCGCAGTCGACCGCGACCCCACCGTCCGCACCTATTTCGAACGGCTCGAGAAGCGCGCCGGCGTGAACGCCCGCTTGCTGCGCGGCGACTTCGGCGTCGTGCTGCCCCAGCTCGCCGCGAACGGCGTGCAAGCGGACGCGATCCTGCTCGACCTCGGCGTCTCGTCGATGCAGCTCGACCGCCCGGAGCGGGGATTCTCGTATTCCGTCGACGCGGCGCTCGACATGCGCATGGACAGCTCGCAGGATCTCGACGCGCGCGCGATCGTCAACGAGTGGGACGAGCGCGAGCTCGTCTCGATCTTCCGCCGCTACGGAGAAGAGCGCTATGCGAAACAGATCGTCAGGGCGATCGCGCGCCGGCGCAAGGAGCAGCCGTTCGAGCGCACGGGCGAGCTCGTCGACACGATCAAAAGCTCGATTCCGGCGCCCGCGCGCTTCGGCGAGGGGCACCCGGCCAAGCGCGTCTTCCAGGCGCTGCGCATCGCGGTCAACGACGAGCTGGGCTCGCTCGAGGCGGCGCTCCCCGCCGCGCTCGAGATGCTCCGTCCCGGTGGCCGCCTCGCGGTGATCTCGTTCCACTCGCTCGAGGACCGGATCGTGAAGCAGTTCCTGCGGGAGAAGGAGCGCGGCTGCACGTGCCCGCCGGACTTCCCGATCTGCGTGTGCGGTCACGAGCCGGAGCTACGCGCGATCGAGCGCCGTCCGATTCGCCCCGGCCAATCCGAAGTCGCCGCGAATCCGCGGTCGGCATCTGCCCGCCTGCGTGCCGCGATCAAGGCCGGCGAGCCCGCGTAGTGGCCGCGGTCGACTGGTTCGCCACGACTGCTCCGGCGCCCGCGCCTCTACCTGCACGGCGCAGGCCGCGACCTGCCGCGAAGCCGGTTCCGAGCGCGCGCCGCGCGCCGCAGGCCCGTGCGTCCGGGCGCAGGCTCACCGGCGGCATCGTCTGGATCTCGCTCTTCGCGCTGTTGCTGACGGGCATCGTCGCGCTCAACGTCGCGGTGCTGCGCGCGAACATGACCGTCAACAAGCTCGACACGACGGAGTTGCAGTTGCGTGCGGAGAACGCGGCGCTCTCGTCCCAGGTGTCGAGCGCGGCGTCGGCGCGTCTCATCGAGTCGACCGCACTCAAGCTCGGCCTCGTCCCGGCGCCGGCGACCGGCACGAGCTACCTCGACCTCGGGCAGAAGTAGCCCATGGCGCGAGTCGTGAATTCGCGCATCCGTCTTCTGCTGCTCTCGATCCTCGTGGTGTTCGGCGTATTGCTCGGGCGCGCGACGTGGATCGCGACGGTGCGCGCGGCGTCGCTCTCGTCGTTCGCGCAAGCGCAGACGAAGGCGACCGTCATCCTGCCGGCGGGACGCGGCACGATCTTCGACGCGATGGGAACGCCGCTCGCATTGGGCGAGCAGGCGACGACGGTGTACGCCGACCCGCACGAGGTGACGCATCCGCGTACCGAGGCGGTCACCGCCGCACGGGTGCTGGGACTGAAGCCGAAAGATGTGTTCGCGGCGCTCGCGACCCGCGACACGCACTTCGCCTACGTCGCGCGAAAGGCGTCGCCGAAGCTCGCAACCGTATTGGCGCGCAAGAAGCTTCCGGGCCTCCACTTCTACGGCGAGGAGCGTCGCTCGTACCCGCAGGGCTCACTCGCGGCGCAGGTGCTCGGGTACGCCGGCATCGACAACAAGGGGCTCTCCGGGCTCGAGCTGGAGCTCGATCCCCAGCTCACGGGCGCGGCAGGGAGCCAGACGGTCATCCGCGATCCGGTCGGGCGCCCGATCGCGATTCAGAGCGTCGTGCCGGCACGCGACGGCAAGGCCGCGTTCCTGACGCTCGACCACACGATCCAAGCGAACGCGGAGCAGGTGCTGCGCGCGACCGTCGCGCAATGGCACGCGAAGAGCGCCACGGCGATCGTGCTCGATCCGACGACCGGCGGCGTGCTCGCCATGGCGATGCAGCCGGGCTACGACGCCAACGAGGTCGCGAAGAAAGGCTTGCAGGGCGACGGGGCGGTAAGCGATGTGTTCGAGCCGGGGTCCGTGTTCAAGGTCGTGACGATTGCGGGCGCACTGTCGGAGGGGCTCGTCACGCCTAAGACGACGTTCACGCTGCCGTACTCGATCCAGGTCGCCGACCGCGTCATCCACGACGCCGAGCTGCGCGGCACCGAGACGATGACCGTGTCGCAGATCCTGCAGCGCTCGTCGAACGTCGGCACGGTGACGATCGCGCGAACGCGTCTCGGTGAGACGCATCTCAAGCGCTGGATCGACCAGTTCGGCTTCGGCAAGCAGACCGGTATCGACCTCCCGGGCGAGAGCGCGGGGCTCCTGCCGTCCTACTGGTCGGGGTCGACGATCGGGAACGTGCCGATCGGCCAGGGCGTCTCCGTCACCGCGATCCAGCTCGCCTCCGTCTATGGGGCGATCGCCAATCGCGGCGTCTGGAAGCAGCCGCATCTTGTCGACCACATGCAGGGCGAAAAGGCGGCGCCGATCCGCACGCGGCGCATCCTCTCGACCGGCGTCGACCGGGAGCTGCTGACCATGCTGAAAGGCGTCGTCTCCGACACGGGCACCGGAGCCGCGGCAAGCGTTCCCGGCTACAGCGTCGCCGGCAAGACGGGCACCGCGCAGAAGCCGAGCCCGAACGGTGGCTACGCGGTGGGCAAGTACGTCGCGACCTTCGTAGGGATGGTCCCGGCAAGCCATCCCCGGCTCGTGATCCTCGTGACGGTCGACGAGCCGCACCTTGCGATCTTCGGCGGCATCGTCGCCGCGCCCGCGTTCGCGCAGATTGCGGCGTTCGACCTCCAGTACCTCGAGGTTCCGCCTGACCAGCCGTTGAGGTGAGCCCGCACAGAGGCGATCGACCACACTCGGGCTATCGTGGCGGGCATGACGGAGGCGATCCTCGTCGTGGACGACGACGCGCCGATCCGCCGAATGCTCGAGCGCACGCTCGTTGCTGAGGGCTACGAGGTCGCGGTAGCCGTCGACGGTGGCGGCGCGTTGGCGGCCATCGAGCGGTCGGTGCCGGACTTGCTGGTGCTGGACGTCGGGATGCCCGGAGTCGACGGTCTCGCGGTGTGCCGACGTGCGCGGGCCCGCGGTCTCGCGACGCCGATTCTGCTCTTGACCGCGCGGGACGCTGTCTCGGATCGAGTGGACGGCCTCGATGCGGGCGCTGACGACTATCTCGTGAAGCCGTTCGCGACGGAGGAGTTGCTCGCGAGGGTGCGCGCTCTGCTCCGTCGTGGTCGCGAGCCGGCCGATGTCCTGGCGTGCGGCGATCTGGTGTTCGACGTCGCAACGCGTACGGCTCGGCGAAAGGGTCGCGAGATCGCGTTGAGCTCGCGTGAAGCTGATCTGCTCGAGCTGCTTCTCCGCAACCAGCGCCAGGTCGTGACGCGTGAGACTGCGCTTGCGCGGGTGTGGGGCAGCACGCATGCGGCGAGTGCGAACAGTGTCGATCGCTACATCTCGTATCTCCGCCGGAAGCTCGGTGAGCCGTCCCTGATCGAGACCGTGCGCGGCTCGGGCTTCGTTCTGGGGCGTTGACGGTGCGCTCGCTGCTCGGCCGTTCGGTGCTCGCGGCGGTCGGCGGGATCGTGTTGGCGGTCGTCGTCGTCGGCGCCGGCGTGGATGTCCTCGCGTCGCGCGATCTCCATCGTTCTCTTGACCGGTCGCTGCGCCAACGCGCAATCGAGGTTTCGCAGCTGAGTGCGTCGGCTCCCGCGCTGCTGACGAGAGCGGGCGCGCTCGACACGACTCTCGGCGGGACGCAGTTGCGGGTTGAAGTGCTCGATCGGCGGGGCCGCATCGTCGCGAGGTCGTTGTCGCTCGGAGGACGGGTGCTCCCTGCGCGGGAGCTTGGGGCGCAGGCGATCGCGAGTGGGCGGGGCGCATACGCGACCGAGGAGGCGAACGGAGAACGGTTGCGGTTGTACGTAGCTCCGCTCGCCGACTTCGGAGGTCCAGCCGCCGGAGGCGCAGTGGTGGTCGCGGCGTCGGAGCGGGACATGCAGCGCACGCTCGGGAACCTCCATCTGTTCCTCGCGCTGGCGGGTGTCGTCGCGGCGGCGCTCGCGGCTTTCGGCGTGTTCGTCCTGCTCCGGCGCGCACTCCGGCCCGTCACGCGTCTCGCCGACGCCGCCACCGACGTCGAACGCACGGGCGATCCGCGCCGCCGTTTGCCCCTGCCCGGAACGAACGACGAGGTCGGGCGCCTCGCCGAGACGCTGAACGCGATGCTCGCGAGCCTCGAGCGGTCACGGGACCTCGAGCGACGTTTCCTCGCCGACGCATCGCATGAGCTGCGAACGCCGCTGACCGCGCTGCGTGGCAACGTCGACTATTTGATGCGTCACGGGGCGACGCCCGAGGTGCTCGCCGATGTCGAGCGGGACGCCGAGCGACTTGCACAGCTCGCAGATGCACTGCTGGCGCTCTCACGGGAAGAATCGGCGAACCCGCCGACGAACGTCGTGCGCCTCGACCTCCTGGCTGCGGCGGCGGCGCACGCCGACGACCGCGTCGACGTCGTCGCGACGGAGCCGGTATCCGTGCAGGGCGATGCGGCTTCGCTCGAGCGCGCGCTCGAGAACCTCCTCCAGAACGCCCGGGTGCATGGACCCGTCGGTGGACGGATCGTCATCGGCCTCGACCGGGCCGGAGATCTGGTCAGACTCAGCGTCGCCGACGAGGGTCGCGGCCTCCGCCCGGAGGAAGCCAAGCTTGCCTTCCAACGTTTCTGGCGCCGGGGTTCCGAGCGCCCGGGTTCCGGGCTCGGCCTCGCGATCGTGCGGGCAACCGCCGAGCGGCATGGAGGCCGTGCGTACGCGGACGGGGCGCGGTTCACGATCGAACTGCCCGCTCTCAGAGACTTTTCAAGCTCTGACGGTAGAACGGGAGAGGAAGAACCAGAGAAAGGATCACCGTGAAGCTATTTCGTTCCCTCTCGACCACACGCCTCGTCACGCTCGTCGCTCTCTTCGCTGTGCTCGTCGCGGGCAGCGCCGCGCTGGCGGTCGCCGCGTCCGGCGGCGGTGGACCGACTCCGCCGGCGAAGCCGCTTGCGAACGCGATCAACGACGCACTCGCAGGGCCGGCGCCTGATGGGATCACCGCGGACATCACCTTCACGAACAAGCTCTTCCCGTCGGGCGCCCTGACAGGCGCCGCCGGGTCGGCGCTCTTGACGGGCGCGACCGGCCGGCTCTGGGCGACGAACGACGGGCGCGGCCGTCTCGAACTGCAGTCGAGCGCAGGTGACGTGCAGATCGTCTGGAACGGCGACAAGGTCACCGCCTACGACGCGACGTCGAATACGGTCTACTCCTTCACGCTGCCGAAGCAGTCCTCGTCGACGAGCGGCGCGGACAAGGGAACGCCGCCGCAGCTTTCCGAGATCACGACGTTTCTGGCCGATCTCTCGAAGCAGGCGACCGTCTCGGATGCGCAGCCGGACAACGTCGGCAACCAGCCTGCGTACACCGTGACCGTCTCGCCGAAGCACGACGGCGGGCTGCTCGGATCCGCACAGCTCGCCTTCGACGCCGCGCGCGGCGTGCCCCTCCGCATCGCGATCTATGCGCAGGGCAGCTCGACGCCGGCACTCGCGCTCGAAGCGACGAACATCTCGTACGGCGCGATCTCGGCGTCCGACGTGAACGTCAGCCCACCCGCCGGTGCGAAGGTCGTCGATCTCAGCTCGGCCGCCTCCAGCCATGATCAGAGCGGCTCGACCGGTACGTCCACTCAAGTGACGGGCCTCGACGCCGTGCAGGCCGCGGTCGACTTCCCGGTAGCCGCACCGGACACGCTCGTGGGCCTTCCCCGCCAGACCGTCCGGCTCGTCGGCAAGGACGCTGCGCTCGTTGTCTATGGGCAGGGTCTTGGGGCGATGGTCGTCGTCGAGCGGAAGGCTGACAGCGCCACGAAGAGCAGCATGCTCTCAGGCCTGCCGACCGTAGCGTTGAACGGCTCGACAGCGCACGAGCTCGCAACACAGCTCGGCACCGTGCTCGAGTGGCAGCAGGGAGGTCGCTCGCTCGTCCTCGCCGGATCGCTCCCGCCCGCAGCGGCGGAGTCCGCGGCACGCGAGCTGAAATGAGCGATGGGCAGCCCGTCGTCGCACGAGGGCTCGTCAAGCGCTACGGAGACGTCGTCGCCGTCGCCGGGGTAGACCTCACGGTCGAGCCCGGCGACGTCTTTGGCTATCTCGGTCCGAACGGCGCGGGGAAGACGACGTCGCTGCGCATGATGCTCGGGCTCATCCGACCGACGGAGGGGAGCGCAAAGCTCTTCGGGCGCGATCCGCTCGTCGACGGCGTGAAGGCGCTCGAAGGAGTCGCCGGCTTCGTGGAGGGACCGCGCTTCTATCCCTATCTCTCCGGCCGGAAGAACCTTCGGCTGCTCGCCGACTACGACGAGCCGAACTCGAGCTCCCGCATCGAAGAGGTGCTCGAGACGGTGGAGCTGCGCGACCGCGCCAAGGATCGCGTCGGCGGCTACTCGCACGGTATGCGGCAGCGTCTCGGAATCGCTGCGGCGCTCTTACGGGAGCCGCGCCTCCTCTTGCTCGACGAGCCTGCAACCGGGCTCGATCCTGCGGGCATGCGCGACATGCGCGACCTCATCCGACGGCTCGCCGGCGACGGCATCACCATCATGCTTTCGAGCCACCTGCTCTACGAAGTCGAGGAGTTGTGCAACCGGGTCGCGATCATCCGCAAGGGTTCCATCGTGTACGAGGGAGAGCTCGGTGACCTGCTGGCGACGGCGACGACCTCCTATCGGCTGAAGACACGCGACCCGGAACGGGCACGCACCATCTGCCTGAACCAGCCCGGCCTGGGCAACGTTGCGCTCGGCGGCGACGAGATCAGCTTCTCTGCCGACGAGGACGCGGTCGCGTTGTTGTCGCTGGCTCTCGGCCACGCCCGGGTCGCGATCACGCAGCTTGTGGCCGATACGCAGAGCCTCGAAGAGCTCTTCCTCGGGATGACCGGCGGCGATTCGAGCGACCACGACCAGGAAGAGGTCGCGTGATGGTCGGCGTCGCACGCGTCTACCGCTGGGAGGTCGCGAAGCTGCTCGCGCAAAAGCGCACCTATCTCGGACTGTTCACCGCGATGATCGTGCCGATCATCTTCGTCGTCGCGTTGGAGGTTCAGTCGGGAGGCCCGAACGACGTGCCGCTCGGCCGGTACATCCGCGACTCTGGAGTCGTGACGCCGCTCGTCGTGCTGCTCTTCATGTCGATCTGGGGTTTTCCGCTGATAACTGCGCTCGTCGCCGGAGACATCGTCGCGTCGGAGACGCACAACGGCACGCTGAAGACGATCCTGACTCGCTCGCGCGAACGAGGCCAGGTGTTCGCGGGAAAGGCGCTCGCCGCGTTCACGTACACGCTGGCGGTCGTCGTCGCGATGGGCGTCGTGGGTGTCGTCGCCGGGTCGATCGCCTGGGGATTCCACTCGTTCACGTCTCTCTCCGGGACGCCGGTGTCTGCGGGGCGCGGGCTTGGGCTGATGTTCGCGAGTCTCGGCGTGTACGTCCTGCCGCTCGCCGGCATCGCCGCGTTCGGGCTCCTCCTATCGACGATCACGCGAAACTCGGCGGCGTCCGTCGTGAGCACGCTCATGTTCGCGCTGTTCATGCAGCTGATCGGCGTGCTTCCCGGGACCGAGAGCATCAGGCCGTACCTTCTGGGCACGCAGTTCGACGCCTGGCATGGGTTCCTCCGCACCCCGGCGGACTGGACGCCGATCGTCCGCGCGGCGTGGGTTTCGGCGATCTACATCGTCGTTCCGCTCTTCAGCGCGTATCTCGTCTTCCTGCGGCGAGACGTCGCAGGCGAGTAGGCGGCGCAACACAGGACCGCGAAGGGGCGCGACCCAGGGTTGCGGCCGTTCGTCGCGAGGTTTCGCCTCAACGTGGTTGAGGTGAGCTGCGGTCCGTGGCCGACGGTAGACTCGCCCCCCGATGATGGATCTGGAGCGCCTCGCCGCGGCACTCGGGGTGACTGAGGTCGTTGGTCGGGCTCCGGTCGAGATTCGCGACCTTGCCTACGACGCGCGGACGGTCACACCTGGAGCGGTGTTCTTCTGTGTGCCCGGCAGGCAGGCCGATGGGCACGATTTCGCTGCTGACGCGGTGGAGCGCGGCGCCGTGGCGCTCGTCGTCGAGCGGCCGCTCGAGGTTGATGCGCCGCAGGTCGTCGTGCCCGACGCGCGTGCGGCGATGGCCGTCGGGGCGGACGAGTTCTTCGCGCGGCCCACCGACGAGCTCCAGGTCGTCGGCGTGACCGGCACGAGCGGCAAGACCACGACGACGTTCCTGCTCTTCGCGATGCTCGCTGCCGCCGGACGGCGGCCGGGGCTGCTCGGAACCGTCGAGGCGCGGATCGGCGGTGAGCGGCGTGGCGTGCAGCGCACGACGCCCGAGGCGATCGATCTGCAGCGGCTCTTCCGCGAGATGCTCGATGTGGGCGACCGCTCGTGCGCGATGGAGGCTTCGTCGCATGCCTCTGAGCTCCACCGCCTCGACCGCGTGCGCTTTGCCGCGCTCGTCTTCACGAATCTCAGCCAGGACCATCTCGACTTCCACGGCGACATGGAGTCGTACTTCCAGGCGAAGCGCCGGCTCTTCCTCGAAGGGGGGCCGCCGGCGGCGGTGAACGTCGCCGACCCCTACGGACGCAGGCTCGCGCAGGAGCTCCCTGACGCGCTCACGTTCGGCTTCGCGGACGACGCGGAGATCGGCCCGCAGGCGCTGGCCGGGATCGACGTGAAGCTGCGCGGTCGCTTCAACATGGAGAATGCGCTCGGTGCACTTGCTGCGGGGCGGCTGCTCGGTATCGCCGACGATGCGATCGCGCGCGGCATCGAGTCGGTGCGCGGCGTGCCCGGCAGATTCGAGGCGATCGACGAGGGACAGAGGTTCACGGTGATCGTCGACTACGCACACAAGCCGGGCGCGCTCGAGAACGTCCTGCGGGCGGCGCGCGACCTCGTCGCTGACGGACGTGTGATCTGCGTCGTCGGAGCCGGCGGCGACCGCGACCGCGGGAAGCGACCCCTGATGGGCAGACTTGCGTCAGAGCTTGCCGACCTCACGATCGTCACGTCCGACAACCCGCGCAGCGAGGATCCGCAGACGATCATCGACGAGATCGTTGCGGGTGTCGTGGGCGACGTCGATGTCGAGCCTGACCGCGCCGCGGCGATCTCCCGTGCAATCGAGCGGGCGCGCGAAGGCGACGTCGTGCTGATCGCGGGGAAAGGCGCAGAGCAGGGCCAGCAGCTCGCCGACCGCACCGTCGCCTTCGACGACCGCGAGGCGGCGCGCGACGCGCTGCGGACACTGGCTGCGCGCACGTGATCCCGCTGGCTCTCGACGACGTGCGGTCTCTCGGTTGCCTGGACGGGAACGCGGACACCATCACCGGTATCGAGATCGACTCGCGCCGGGTCGGTCCCGGCGACCTCTTTGTCGCGCTCGGCGGCGGTGTCGCGTACATCGAGGAGGCACGCGCGCGCGGCGCGGCGGCGACGCTCGTGCCCGACGACGAGTTCGCCGCCATGGCGAGCCTCGGGCGCGCAGTGCGAGACCGCAGCGATGCGCGCGTCGTCGCGATCACCGGCTCCAGCGGCAAGACGTCGACGAAGGACATTCTCGCGGCGCTGTGCCGACCGGTCGCACGCACCGTCGCGGCTGAGGAGGGTCACAACAACGAGATCGGGCTGCCGCTCACGCTGACTCGCCTCGAGCCGGACACCGAGCTGTTGATCGTCGAGATGGGCATGCGCGGGCTGGGCGAGATCGCAGCGCTCTGCGCGGTCGCGCTGCCCGACGTCGGGGTAATCACGAACATCGGCCCGGTCCATCTGGAGCGTCTGGGCACGATTGAGCGCGTGGCCCAGGCGAAAGCAGAGTTGCTGCAGGCGCTTCCGCCGGGCGGCATCGGCGTGATTCCCGAGGATTCGCCTGAGCTCGAGCCGTTCGTGCCCGACGGCCTCGACGTGCGGCGGTTCCCGAAGCCGGACGTCGAGATCCGTGACGGGGTCGCGTATGTGCGCTTCGGCGGGGCAGAGATCCCGTTCTCGTTTACGGCGCGGCACCAGGCGGCGAACGCCGTTGCCGCACTGACGGTGGTCGACGCGCTCGGCCTGCCGCTGCCCGAGGAGCTCGTCGAGGTCCCGTTCTCGCGCTGGCGCTGCGAGGAGTCGCCGCTCCCCGGCGGCGGCCTGCTGATCAACGACGCCTACAACGCGAATCCAGCGTCGATGCGCGTAGCGCTCGAGCATCTCGTCGAGCGGGCGGGCGAGAGGCGCACGGTCGCAGTGCTCGGCGAGATGGCGGAGCTCGGCATCGACGCTCCGCGCTTCCACGACGAGGTCGGAGCCTTCGCCCGCGAGCTCGGCGTCGACGTCGTGGTCGGCGTCGGGAAGCTCAGCCGCCGCTACGAGCCCGACGCGTGGGCGCCAGATGCGGCCGCCGCGATCGAGCTCGCACGAACCGTCGTCGTCGCGGGCGACACGGTGCTCGTGAAGGCGTCGCGCGCCGTCGGGCTCGAAGTCGTCGCTGACGCGCTCGTCGGGGTGACGGCGCAGTGACCCGAGTCCTCATCGCCGGCCTGATCGCGTTGATCGTGTCGATCGTCATCGGCCCGAGATTCATCGCGTTCTTGCGTAAGAACGAGTTCGGCCAGCACATTCGCGAGGAGGGCCCACAACATCACTCGTCCAAGCAGGGAACGCCGACGATGGGCGGGCTCTTGATCCTCTTCGCGGCGACCATCGGCTTCCTCCCGATGACGCACTTCCGTTTGCAGGGGCTGACCGTCCTGTTCGTGACGCTCGCGTGCGGCGCCATCGGCTTCCTGGACGACTTCGTAAAGTTGACCCGGGCCCGCTCGCTCGGGCTCAGCGGGCGCTGGAAGATGCTGCTGCTCGCGGGCGTGACCGTCGTCGTCGCGATCGTCGCGCATCACCTCCGCTTGAGCACGCACGTGTACATCCCGGTCGCCGACGTCACGGTTCCGCTCTCGTATGGGTGGTACCTGTTTCTGTTCCTGATCATCGCGGGCGCGTCGAACGCGACGAACCTCGCGGACGGCATCGATGGTCTCGCGGCCGGCACGGGGATCATCGCCCTGTTCACGTTCACTGCGATGATGGTCGTCTCGTTCGTCCGCTCGAGCCCGCACCCGGCCCAGCGCAACCTGACGACGCTCGACCTTGCGATCATCGGCGCCGCACTCATCGGGGCGTCGATCGGATTCCTCTGGTACAACGCGTTCCCGGCCGAGGTCTTTATGGGCGACACCGGCTCGATGGCCTTCGGCGGCGCGATTGCGACGTTCGCGATCATGACGAAGACGGAGCTGCTTCTGCCGTTCATCGGCGGCATCTTCGTGATCGAGGCGCTCTCCGTGATGATTCAGGTCTTCACCTTCAAGTACCTCGGGCGGCGCGTGTTCCTGATGACGCCGATCCATCATCACTTCGAGATGAAGGCCTGGTCCGAGACGAAGATCATGGTGCGCTTCTGGATCGTCGCCGGCATTCTCTGCTCGGCGGGCTTCGCGCTCTACTACCGCTACTACTTCGGGCAGCAGTGAGCACGACTGCGCTCGTGTTGGGTGTGTCGGCCGCGCGCCGGACCCTCGGCGAGCTCGGCGACTTCGACGAGATCGTCGTGCTCGATCCGTCGACCGTCGAGCTCGAGCTGCTCGTCGAGGAGCTCGCCGACCCGCGCCTCGACTACATGCTCGGCGGCCTGCCGGTGCTCCCGCTGCCGGACGCCTCCGTCGATCTGCTCGTCGGCGCGGATCCCGCCGACCCCGAGGTCGTGCGGGTCATGCGCCCCGGCGGTCGAGTCCTCCAGCTCGCGTGAGGATGCGGCGCTCCGGCGCCGAACCTTCACACATCAGCACGAAAGCCGGCACACCGCTCTCACACTCCCCTGCCTACGCTGTCTGCAGGGGCCCTCGCACCCCCTCTGGGGGGGTGCGTTTCTCGTGAGCGGGCCAGGTCCCGCAGAGGCACGGCTCCGAGAGGGCTGGCTGCCGCGGCGCGCGCTCGTGGTCGGGCTCGCGCGCTCGGGTCGCGCGGCCGCGCTTGCGCTGGTGTCGCGCGGGGTCGAGGTGGTCGCCGTCGACCGCTCGCCGACCGCCGACCCCGGCAGGCTTGCCGAAGCGGGTGTCGAAGTCCGGCTCGGGACCGAGGAGGAGTCGCTCTTGCAGGGTGTCGAGCTCGTGATCAAGAGCCCGGGTGTTCCGGGCGCCTCTCCGCTGGTCGCGGGCGCTCGTGCGCGCGCGCTGCCGGTCTGGAGCGAGGTCGAGCTTGGCTACCGGCTCCTGCCGGGCAATCCGCTGATCGGCGTCACCGGCACGAACGGCAAGACGACGACCACCGAGCTGCTCGGGGCGATCTTCCGGGCCGCCGGAAGGCCCGTGGAGGTCGCCGGCAACGTCGGCCGCGCGCTCACCGACGTCGCCGAGCAGATCGACCCCGGCGTATCCGTCGTCTGCGAGCTGTCGAGCTTCCAGCTGGAGGATGTTCACTCACTCGCGTGCGACGTCGCGGTGCTTCTCAACCTCGAGCCCGACCACCTCGACCGCCACGGCAGTCTCGCCGCGTACCGCGAGGCGAAGCTCCGCATCTTCGAACGCGCCGGCACGAAGGTCGTGCCGCGCGGTTCCGGTCTCGAGGGAATCGAGTTCGCCGCCGACGATCCTCTGCCCGCGGAGCCTTTGATCCCCGGTGCGCACAATCGAGAGAACGCCGCCGCCGCGACGGCCGCCGCGCGCGCTTCGGGAATCGAGGACGCTGCGATCGCCGAGGCCCTGCGCACGTTCGCCGGCGTACCGCACAGGCTCGAGCTCGTCCGAGAGCTGCACGGCGTCCGCTTCGTGAACGACTCGAAGGCGACGAACGCCGCCGCGGCACGCCGCGGAGCCGCGGCGTACGGCGAGTCGCCGCTGCGTCTGATCCTCGGTGGTTCGACCAAGAATGAGGACTTCGGCCCGTTCGCGCGCGACCTGCCTGACACGGTGCGGTCGATCTACCTGATCGGCGAGTCCGCAGACGACCTCGCGCGTGCGCTCGACGCCGCGGGTCGTGCGTACGTGCGCGCCGGTGATCTGTCTACCGCCGTCGCCCGCGCGGCCGCGGACGCACAACCCGGCGACGTGGTCCTGCTCTCTCCCGCGAGCGCAAGCTACGACCAGTTCGACGACTTCGAGGATCGCGGCGACGCGTTCCGCCGCCTCGTCGAGGAGCTCGCATGACCGGCCGCACGAAGCAACGCCCGCTCGAATGGCAACTGCTCGTCTTCGTCACGCTCGCACTGACGTTCTTCGGGCTCGTGATGGTGTACAGCGCGACGTCGGCGACGGCCGCGCTCGGGAACGGCAACCCGATCGGCTATCTCGAACGGCAGGGTGTATACGCCGCGATCGGGTTCACGCTGCTCATCGTCGCGGCCCGCTACGACTTCCGCCGGTTGCGCGCGCTCGCGCCGCCGCTGATCGTTGCCTCGCTCTTCCTCTGTGCTGCCGTGCTCGTCGTCGGCGCGCGCATCAACGGCGCGCGGCGCTGGATCGCCTTCGGCCCAGCCGCCTTCCAACCGTCGGAGCTCGCGAAGCTCGCCCTCGTCGTCTGGTGTGCCGCGTATCTCGCGCGCAAGCCGCCGCCGCAGACGCTTGCGGACCTCGCGCGTCCCGTGGGGCTCCTCGTGGGCGTCTTCTGCCTGCTGATCCTCGTCGAGCCGGACCTCGGAACGGTGATCACGATCGTCGTGATGGTCGGCGCGATGCTGCTCATCTCCGGCACGCGCCTGCCGACGCTCGCGACGGCGTACGGGATCGTCATAGCGCTCGGTGCGATCGCCGCCTGGACGTCGCCGTACCGTCGTGCGCGCCTGTTGATCTTCCTCGATCCCTGGAAGGACCCTTCGAACAACGGGCTCCAGAACGTGCAGGCACTCATCAGCGTCGGCTCGGGGGGGATCTTCGGGCGCGGCCTCGGCCAGGGCATCGAGAAGATTCACTACCTACCCGAAGCGCACACCGACATGATCTTCGCCGTGATCGGCGAGGAGCTCGGCCTCGTCGGCGCCGCGATCCTCTGCCTCGGCTACTGCGTCTTCGCCTACGCCGGGCTGCGGATCGCGATCGCCTGCAAGGATCCGTTCGGAAAGCGCCTCGCTGCAGGGGTTACCGCGCTCATCTGCGGCCAGGCAGCGGTCAACATCGCGGCCGTGCTCGGGCTCG